>Ga0105047_10000032_pt1 | contig 160008 bp, 138 predicted proteins | sample MAT04_FD_78384 | JGI IMG/M metagenome (GOLD analysis project Ga0105047, IMG submission 78384) | Freshwater microbial communities from Lake Fryxell liftoff mats and glacier meltwater in Antarctica - MAT-04 (megahit assembly) | ecosystem: Environmental > Aquatic > Freshwater > Ice > Liftoff...
ATGGCCCTGGTGGAGAGTCTGGCACAGCTCCTTGAACAGTATTTCTCCGATCTGGGCTACAGCCCTACTGCTGTGGTCATGGAGTTTTCCAGAGAACTCCTCAAAGAACTGAACCTTATTATCGAGGGCCAATCCACCGAGCGGCTCCGTCGATATTTTGAAGGCGATGACAACATCAGTTTTCCTAAGGTGTATTGGACGGCAACCACTCGGAATGTATTGACCATGCAGGAAATAGAGGGCAGACTGCTGGCAACCGTCCAGCCCGAGGCATTGACCGCGGCGGAACGGCGAACCATCGTCGCCAACGGCACCGATGCAGTGTTCAAACAGTGTTTGCGTTTTGGCTTCTTTCATGCCGATCCCCACCCCGGCAACATTTTTCTGCTGCCGGGGAGCAGGCTCTGTTTTATCGACTGCGGCATGACCGGGCAACTTGACCGTAAGACCACGGAACAGCTCATCAATCTGGTGGCGGGAGTAGTAAAAGGCGATATCGACCGATTGTGCCGGGTGGTGATCGAACTGACCGAAGTTGATCCGGCAGTCACCGATAGCCGGGACTTTCGTCTTGAATTGCGGCACCTCACGGACCATTTCCGCAACACCGATCTGCAGCATTTAAACATCACCGGCCTGCTTTCCGATTTCTTCGGCATGCTGCAACGATACCGGATCCAATGCCCGAGTGATCTGATGCTGCTGACCAAGGCCTTGACGACTATTGAGGGGGTTGCCGCCCACTTTGACCCGACATTCGACGTGCTCGCACACGTCGAGCCACAGATCCAAGAAATTGTCATCAACCGGCAGAGCATGGGGGCAATCCGCGATCGTATTTACAAGACGCTGGCCAGCTCTTTGGAAATACTCGAAGATTTGCCGGGTGATCTGCAGCGCTTTCTTGACCATGCGAGACACAGTCGCTTTACCCTCAATCTTGAATTAAAGAGGATAGAGCACCTCTCCGAGCAACTTGATACCTCCAGCCGTCTCATGGGTATTGCCATGATCATTGCAGCCCTGATCGTCGGCTCCTCCATCCTCATTCTCGCCGACCGGATGTCCCGGCAGGCCGGTTTTATAGGCACCCTTGGCATTCTCGGCCTGATCCTTGCGGGCATCAATACAACGATTTTCATTATCTCCTTTTTATTGCCTCGCAAACGTACATGAAAACCACCGGCAATACGAGACTGAGCATGGAAGGTGCAACGACTATCTGTACCTCGGGAGGCGGCTTATAAAGAACTGCAAAGCTGTCAAACCAACGTCGCCCCTCATTTCCCGTCTTATGCCATTTCCAGTTTGCGACAATATACTTTTTCACCTGCCCCCTCTGCCCGTTTCACTGCTTGACGGCGAGTTGCAGAGAAAGCTTGCGGCGCACCTCATCCACAGTCATACCCCGAATGAGAATCTGTTTTCTTCGTCCCTGCAGCCCCGCTTTGAGAGCAAGATCCCGGAGCGGCAGCGCCAGTAGGCCGGCAAGGAATTTTAGCACCTCTTCATTGGCCTTACCGTCAACCGGCGGCGCCAGGATGGCAAGTTTCAGGCATCCGTCAAAGAACCCGACCACCCTGGTCTTTGATGCCTTCGGCTGCACATGCAAGCGGACGAGAACGGTTCCATCGACTAATTGCGAGAGATAGGGCATGGTTTCTTCATGTTAGATCCATATTGATATTGCCGATATCGTCAGGGGCGGACCTTTCTTCATCCGGCAGGAGAATGCTCTCAAAAAGATCCGAAAGATCATCTTCTTTCTCTGTTGAATCCTTTTCCGGGAAGATCTCCAATGCTTCAAGATAGGAGTGCAGCATTGATCGCAAATCCGCTCGCACCTTGACTTTTTGCTGTTGCAGTTTGTCAATCTCTATCGGCAGTTTCGCCAGTTCGGCGTTGGCCTCGGCCCGAAACTTCTGCACATCAGCTTGAGCCTTCTCCATAATGCGTAGGGCCTCTTCCTCGCTGCTCTGCCGCAGGCTGTCGGCAAACTTTTGGGCGGCGAGAATAGTGGTCTTAAAATCCAACCCCTGCTGTTTCAGGTCACGATTCTGCTCTTCAAGCAGCTCAATTTTAGCCCGAAGTTTCTCAATCTCCACCTGACCATGGAGAGTTTCACCGGCCCCGCCGGCAATATTTTTTTGCAATTCGTTTACTGTGTTTTCCAGGGCTCGGTTTTCTGCCTCCAATGCCTGGGCACTCACCCTCACGCCCTCTGCCTGGCTTCGCAGATCGCTGATCTCCTGATCCTTATGCTTATACCCTTGATCGATCTCAGTCTGAATGCCTTCAGCATTTTCCTGACTGAGCCTAACCTCTGCTGCCAGGCTGTCTTTCTCCCGCTGGAGAGAATCCAACTTGGTTTTGAGCGACTCAATCTCTTCGCCATGCAGTCGGTTCTGCTCGGTCAATTCAAAAAAATCCTCAGCGAGCAGTTCCAAGTAGGCCTTAACTTCTATCGCATCATATCCCCTGAATTTAATCTGAAAGTCCTGATCTTTTATTGCCTGTGGTGTTAGCATGGCTGGCTCCATTGTAGGTGTTATCAGTATGTTGGAATCCCAACAAACGAGAGAGGATTCTTCGCTCTTTGGATACGAACTTTGAGTGTTACCCAAGGTCGGTCGTCAAGCTCCATCGAGAAACAGAAGCCTCCGGTTTCTCTTAGCCTTTTCAACCCATTCGCATGGCTAACTGCCTGAGAGTCGCAATAAAAAAACTTTGCAAAAACATGATCGCTAAAATAAGAATCATCGGTGAAAAATCGATGCCGCCAAAACTTATCGGTAGCCATCGACGGATGCGGCTCAAGACCGGTTCGGTGGCGTCGTACAGAAACCTGACTATCGGGTTGTAGGGATCGGCATTGACCCAGGAGATAACAGCCCTGCCGATAATGATCCACATATAGGCGGTCAGTAGAAAATCAAGGAGCTGGGCAATTGCCGACATAAAATTATTCACCACAAACATAGCTTCTCCTTTTAGTACCTTAGAAATTCATTTGTTGTTTTTAAGAATGAATTTCGTGAAGGTACGTATCCCGTTCATTGGGGTTCGATCATGCGACCTTGCTGCCGGGCGCCACTCTCTCGTGCACCCTTGCAATCACAAGTTTTTCTTTACCGTCGACCATAGACTTCGCAGCAAGTATCATACCGTGCGAAGGTATCCCCATCAATTTTGCCGGTTTGAGATTGGCGACAATGATGACTTGGCTGCCAATCAGTTCCTCCGGGCGATAGTGTTCGGCGATCCCTGCAACAATCGTTCTTTCTTCTGGGGCAAGCACAGTTATTTGCAGCAGTTTTCTTGAGTTTTTGACAGGATTGACGGCAATGATCTCCGCTACGCGCAGATCAAGCTTCTGAAAATACGAAAAATCGATAAGGTCGATCTCAGCTATTTCTTTGGTGTCCTGCTTTTTCGGTTGCGACCGCTCCTCTTTGATCTTTCCACCCGGCTCACCGATTTGAGCCTCGAGTCGCGGGAAAAGGGCGGTAATGGCTGTCAGTTCCCCGCCGGGGACGAGCAAGCCCCACGCTCCGCCCCGATCAAGAGAGGCCACGAGGGGATCACCTGCGGCAAGCCCAAGGCCGACCGCCATTTTGGTCGCCGCCCCCGGCATGATCGGCTGCAGGGTGAGGGTCAGCAGGCGCAGACATTCGAGCAGATTATAGAGAACAGTGTCCAGCCTTGCCGACTTTTCAGGATCTTTTGCCAAGGCCCATGGCTCATTGCCGACGATATATTTGTTGGCAAACCCGACGAGTTCCCAAACCGCCTGGAGACCGAGATGAAAACGAAACTCAGCCATCGCCTGCCGATAATCCCGGAGCATTGCCTGTGCCGCCTCCAGCAGGGGCCGGTCCTCTTCAGTAGGGTCGCTTGGAACCGGTATCCGTCCCGCCCGGTATTTCCATACCATGGTCATTGCCCGGCTAAAGAGATTACCCAGGTCATTTGCCAGATCGGCATTTTGGCGGGCCACTATCGCTTCGCAACTAAAGGAAGAATCCAAGCCAAACGACATCTCGCGCAGGGTAAAATAGCGAAGTGTGTCGACCCCATATGCCTCAACCAGCTCTTTTGGCCTCACCACATTGCCGATACTTTTAGACATCTTGGTATCGTCGATGTTCCAGTAGCCGTGCACATGAAGCCTCTTGTACAGCGGCAGCCCCATGGCCATGAGCATGGTCGGCCAGTAAATGGCGTGGGGTTTAAGAATATCCTTGGCGATCAAATGTTCGGCGACCGACCAGAATTCCTGAAAATCTGGGCCGTCAGGGTAGCCTATACCGGTAAGATAATTGATCAGGGCGTCAAACCAGACATACGTGACAAAATTATCATCGAAGGGTAAATCTATCCCCCAGGTCAAACGGGATTTAGGCCGGGAAATGCACAAATCGGTCAGCGGTTCGCTGAGAAAGGCCAGAACCTCATTACGATACCTCTCCGGGCTGATAAACTCGCGATTATTGCGGATATGTTCAATGAGGGGCTGCTGGTAGCGCGACATCCGGAAAAAATAGTTTTGTTCGGCGATTTCCTGGGGCGGAGTCTGATGGTCCGGACAATTGCCGTCGACCAGTTCCTTTTCCGTCAGGTAACGCTCACAGCCCCTACAGTAAAGACCCGAGTATTCATCAAAATAGATATCCCCGCTATCATACACCTTCTGGAGGATGGCCTTGACGACAGCCACATGCGCCGCATCGGTGGTTCTGATAAAATGATCGGCCTCAATCTGCAACAACGGCCAGGTGTCACGGAATTGACCGCTGATCCTGTCGACATACTCACGTGGCGGGACGTCTTCATTTTCCGCTGCCTTGACGATTTTGTCGCCATGCTCATCGGTGCCGGTCTGAAAACGCACCCTGTCGCCGCACAGCCGTTTGAAACGGCTGTAGGTGTCGGCGACGATGGTCGTATAGGCGTGTCCAAGATGCGGTGGGGCATTCACGTAATAAATAGGTGTAGTAATATAGGTTGTCATAGCTATCAATTATTCTGGCAAAACCGACGGTGGCATGCCACCTCGGTCCGGTTTCGGTGGAGTCGTTTCACCTGACTCACCGCTCTTTCTCTCTTTCTTTTTTTCTACTATCTCTTTTTTAACCTGCTGAAACATTTTCCACTCCTGCTTGCCAAGAACAACCTCCTCACCGGCACTGTTCTCGGCAATAATCGATTCCTGCAGTGGATTCTGGCGTTTGACCAGGTATTCATCGTTGTCTATCCTAATCCTTTTCCCCGCCTTCGGCATATTTTTGCGCTGCTTCCGGTACGTCTCATACTCATAGGTAAGGCAGCACAACAATCTGTTACAAACCCCGGAAATTTTCGTTGGGTTGAGGGGAAGGTCCTGTTCTTTGGCCATCTTTATCGACACCGAATCGAAATTCTTGATAAAGGAGGAACAACAGAGCTCCCGTCCACAGGTGCCGATGCCGCCGATCATCTTGGTTTCGTGCCGCACTCCGACCTGACGCATCTCAACCCTTGTGCGAAATTCCTGCACCAGGTCCTTGACCAAGCCACGAAAATCAACCCGACTATCAGCGGTAAAATAAAAAATCATCTTACTGCCATTGAAATATCGCTCAACCCTCACGAGATTCATGCTCAACTTGTGGCTTTCGATCAAATCATTACAGACGTGGAAGATCCGATCCTCACTTTCCGCAAGGCTAGCATATTTTTCCCGTTCATCGACGTTTGCCGACCGTTCAATGGCAAAGTTTGCCTGCCGGATTTCTCCCCTGCAGCCGCACATCGGCGAGTTCCCGGCAATAAAAGCCGGTTCAACACCATGCTCGGTCCGGACCATTACTATCGTGCCGACCAAACACGCGGGAATTTCCGCTGAGGCTGTAAATTGCTGTCCACCTCTCCGAAACTGAATTCGGTAAAAGCTCAGGTTATCGGAAATTGTCTCTATCGCAGGCTCACTCTTGTCACTCTCATTTACTGTCATGAAATCTCATCATCTCCCATATTCCGCCGGAAACGGCGTCATTGCAAACCAAACAGCAGCACCTCACAGACAAGGTTGCGGTTGCAATTTCTGGCAAGTTCCCGCTCCGCTCTGCGAATTGCCTGCAATTTAGCAAATAGTTCACCTGAACTCCAGCTTTTCCGTGGGTTGAAATCATCCTTTGCCGCTTCTCCTGTTATGGGGGTTGTTACAAGAAGATCGCGAAGCCATATTTTTAAAAGTCCCAAGAAAGCCGGTAGATCATCCTTCTGCGCTGCCATTTTTTCTGCCAGCCGCAGCAGCACGCCGACATCACGATCCGGGTAAATTTCCGGGTTGTGGAGCACACCAACCACTTCACGCCATACCCCTACCATTTCACTCTTGTGAAAAAGCATGGCCCTGCCGGGACTCCCTTCGGAGAGTCTGGCAAGCAACCGGGCCGCTTCAGACTCAATGCCGTGGGCTACCAATATAGCAGTCGTGTCGCTGGTACTGAGCTGGGTAAAGGGCACCGCCTGGCACCTCGAGCTGAGGGTAGCGAGTATCTCCTGCGACGACTCGGCGGTCAGGATAAGCAGATTATTGGGAGGCGGTTCCTCCAGCACCTTCAAGAGACTGTTCGCCGCTTCTCGGCGCATGCTATGTACATCCTCGAGCACCACGATGCGTGTCTCCGACTCGAATGGCGGATAGCTCAGTTCCTTGGCAAGCTGTCGAATCTGTTCAATTTTTATCACTCCCTTGACGGGTCGAATAACCAAAAAATCCGGGTGATTCTGCGACCTGAATTTCCTACAGGACGAGCATTTACCACAGGCCATCGCCCCTAAACGTTCTCGGCAATTTATTGCCGCCGCCACCCCTTGAGCGAATAGCCGTTTGCCTACCCCATCCGGACCCCGGAAAAGATATGCATGCGGAACACGGCCGGCCGCAAGGGACCTGCTGAACAGGCGCTTGGCCTTTTCTTGCCCGTAAAGTCCGGTAAAACAGATCGATGGTGTGTCGGACATCAGTGCCAATACCCGCTAAAAAAGGGACGGTTGCCGGCTGTTGTTTTCGGCTCGGCTCGTCTCCGACTGAACTTCTTCTTTCCTCAATCCGCCAAGGTACAGATAGCGTTCCAGGGGGCGTTGATATTCCGTCCAGCACATCTCCGCACCCTCCATTTTGCGGCGCAGTTGCTCGGTAATATTCATCTTGGCATCGAGGTCGTCAAGAAAGCTCAGGATAAATGCCTCGACCGTCATCGGCACCGTCGGTGAACCGAATTCCTGCCGTCCGTGATGACTGAGAATAAGATGTTGCAGTTGTGCCAACAGCTCTTCTGGAAAATCGCGAATTTTGCCGACAGCCAGAGCAACCATCTCGCTGCCGATGACCAGATGTCCCTTCAACCTGCCCCGCACCGTATAGTCTATCAGGCCACCAGCCACAGTCAGTTCTTCCAATTTACCGATATCATGGAGAAGAGCTCCGGTGATTAATAGCGAACGATCGACCCCGGCGTAGTGCCCGGCAAGAAAATCGGCAATTTTCGCCGCCGAAAGAGAGTGTTCCAGCAATCCGCCGACGTAGGCATGGTGAATAGCCTTGGCGGCAGGAGCCTCTTGAAATTTCTCCCACCACTCGCCTTTCTTAAAAAAATGACCGAGTAATTTTTTAAGAAAGGGGTTGCCTACGCTGTGGATGAGAGTTTGCAACTCATCTGCCATTTCCTCAAGGTTTCTTGACGACGTCGGAAAGAAAAGGCCGGAATTAATATCTTCCTGCGCCACCTTATGCGCGGTATCGATCTTCAGTTGCGGTTTTTCCCGATAGGATTGCACCGACCCCACAAGACGAATCACCTCGGCTGGAACGCAGATATTCTGCAATGCCTCGACATTATCCCAGATCGGCCCGGAAATTTCACCACTTCTATCCATCACCGTCAACACCAGATACGGCTTACCTGCCCTGGTTTCCCCGAGCTTTGCCGATTTGACCAAAAAGAGATCATCAATCCGCTCACCTTCTTTCAGATCTGCCACAAAAATGTTCTTTTTCATTCTCCCATCCAACTCTTTTTAAACCCCTTAAGAATAAATTTACATGTTTTCACCCCGCAAAGGGGCACTAAAAAGAGTTCCGTTTCATCGGCTTTTGGTTCGGCACACTCCCGGAGCGCCTGAAGGGTCATCAATCTCATTTAAATACACAAGGAACCGGCAAAATACACCTATTAATTCGCGAAAGGCCTTGGGCTTTTTTTACCCTGGCGCAATAAAAGCAGCTACAAAAGGTTTTTTTCCTCCTTGATGATTTTCGCAAAGCGTGTAATAATGGCCGATTGCGCTTACATCAGAGACAAAAAAATGAGGCATTTTCCTTCCGCAAAAATTACCGCAACCCTTGGCAGGAGTAAAGACCGTGACGAAACATATGATCATTTCCGTGATGTCCAAAGACCGACCGGGAATTATTGCGAGCATTACCGGCGCCATTTATCACCTGGGAGGAGACCTCGCCGATTTGAATCAGACTGTACTCTGCGGATATCTGACAATGATCCTCAGTGCCTCTTTCGATTCGCAGGTCACCAAAGAAGATCTCGTTGCCGCTATCTCGCATATTAAAACCGATTGCAAATTCGAGGTTTCCATCAAGGAACTGGCGGCAGCCACTGACACTTCCCCTGAAAAACCACCGGAAGAAACCTATATTCTCACCGTACAAGGCCCGAATAAGGCCGGCATTGTCTATGGCATCAGCCAGTTTTGCTTTGACCACAATATCAATATCCTCGACCTTGCTACGACGCTCAAAAACAATCAGTACACCATGGCCCTGCAGCTGGATTTGCGAAAATGCAGCCTCGAACTCGAAGGCCTGCAGAAAGAACTCGACGACTATTCCCGGCTAAGCGACCTGTCGGTGATGATCCAACATAACGACATTTTCCAGGTAACACACGAAATATCAATGCCTTAAGTGAACAAAACCCGAAAAACAGAACTCTCATCGACCGCCCCTTTTACCAAGGAGAGTTTACCGTAAAAATACCTTGCCACGGCACCGTTCTTAAAATCGACTCGCCAACCCAATCGAATCAGGAGAAATAGTTATCATGTTACGTTCAGACCAGATCCTTGCCACCGTGGAAATGATTCAAAAGGAAAATCTTGATGTCCGAACAGTGACCTTGGGCCTCAATCTCCTCGATTGTCGGGGCGGAGATATCGACCAGACCTGTGAAAAGATCCACAGCAAGATTCTCAGCTATGCCGGAAATTTCGTCGCCACCTGTGAAGCAATGAGCAAAAAATACGGGATTCCCGTGGTCAACAAGCGCATTGCCGTCACTCCCATGGCCTTTGTCGGTGCCGGTTTTAATCGGGATGAGTTCGTGCGCCTCGCCATAACCCTTGATGAGGCCGCAACTGCGGTTGGAGTAGATATCCTCGGCGGTTTTTCCGCTCAGGTGGAAAAAGGCATGACCGCAACCGACCGCGAGTTTATTGCCTCCATCCCGGCCGCCCTGGCCGCCACGTCCAAAGTCTGTGCATCTATCAACATCGCCACTACCCAGAAAGGCATTAATATGGACGCCGTGGCGATGATGGGAAAAACCGTCAAGGATCTGGCGGAGATGACCGCCGATCAGGGCGGTTTCGGCGCTGCCAAATTCGTGGTCTTCTGCAATCAGCCAGGCGATAATCCTTTTATGGCCGGGGCTATTCACGGCCTGGAGGAGGCGGAAGCCGTGCTCAATGTCGGAGTCAGCGGCCCGGGGGTCATCGCCCGGGCACTGGAGAGACTCATCCACAACCATCCGGCGCCGGGCACCCTACAGCTCGACGAATTGGCTGAAGAGATCAAACAAACCACCTTCAGGGTCACACGCTGCGGCGAACTCATCGGCCGCGCCGTATCACTGTCCCTCGGTATCGAATTCGGTGTCGTCGATTTGTCGCTGGCTCCTACTCCAACCGTCGGCGACAGTGTCGGGGAGATATTTAAAATTCTCGGCGTCGATGCCATTGGCGCACCGGGTTCAACGGCTATTCTGGCCATGCTCAACGACGCGGTGAAAAAGGGTGGCATCTTTGCCAGTAAGACGGTGGGTGGCCTGAGCGGTGCATTTATCCCGGTCATGGAAGACGCAATGCTTGCCGAGGCAGTGGGTAACGGATCACTGTGTCTGGAAAAACTTGAGGCTATGACCTGTGTCTGCTCCGTGGGCCTGGATATGATTGCCATCCCCGGTTCGGTTGACGCCGATACTATCTCGGCAATCATTGCCGACGAGATGGCCCTCGGCGTTATCAACGGCAAAACCACTGCCGTGCGCCTCATTCCGGTGCCCGGCAAGGAACCGGGCGATTACGTGAGCTTCGGTGGCCTTTTCGGAGCCAGCCCGATCATGCCGATCAGAAATGTCGGCATGTCCAGTCGATTCATCGCTTGGGGCGGCAGGATGCCGGCACCGATACACAGCTTTAAAAACTGAGCCGTTATCAAGAAATAGCTCGCATAGTGCGATGCGGAACCATGTTCAATACCCCTGCCGCCACAGCCCAGGCCTCATGCAACCTTGCGACAAGATAGCCGGTAAGCTCTCTATCGTCACCCTGCAGATTGAAACAATAGCCATCACTGCCGGCAAGACCACCAGGAATGCATTCGCCGCGTTCTTCCGGATCCTCTATCATATCCCTGTAAAAACAAACGGAAAGCCATCTGTTTTCCGGCTCATCATCAATAACATCGACAATCGCAAAAAATTCCCTTTCGGCGAGTTTGTTATGCCGGGGGCGCAGGGAATAACTGACCCCCGGCCTGGCATTAAAGCTGCACGTCACCTCGGCCATGGCCGAGAGCTCCCGGTACAAAAGCCTGAAAGAGTCACGCATCGGTTGATGTGCTCCGGTCCAATTTTCAAGAAACGTTTCTATCTCTTCAACCATTTTTTTATCCTTTTGCCAGTTGATTGCCGGCGTATATTTGCCAAATTTAAAAAAATAGTATATTTTTTGGCTTTTCTGCCGAGAAGAATAATCCCAGTCAAGCCCTGCGGCCTTGTGCCAAACGTATGACGGTAGCAACCGCCCGGGGAACCGCCCGGGCAACCTCGTCCGTCAAGCCCATTCCCAACTGATCGAAGCATTTTCCTTCCACGCCGACAAGAAATATCTCCTTCGGCACCCTTTCCGGATACAATTTGCGGCCGACGCTGATCGCCTCGCGAATGCCGATGCCGTGGCCGCTTACCGGCCGCGGCGGAGTGGTGGGAAGCTGCTCCCAACCAAGCTCATGGATGGAGCCTGGAGCAGCGCCCAATTGCACCCCGTCCACCACCACCAACACCTCTTCGCCATTAATCTCTTCCAGCAGATCGATACCACCCAAGCCAAGAAAAACAAGACGAACATCCTCGGGCAGATTGCTCCCCCGAAGCCGTTCATACACTACCCACCCGACCCCGTCATCGGCCACCAGTTCGTTGCCGATGCAGACGATCAGGGCAGTAGCGCTCATAGCTGCGGACGGGCGGCACTAAAGGCCAGGCTAAAGGTGCAGTTCTCGCCGACGGTGAGGGTTTTCGGGCGAGCCGGACAGCCGGAGAGTTCAGCAACGATGCCGGCGACGTAATAATGGAACATCTGACATATCTCACTGCCAAGCTCCATCTTGCGGTTTCTACAGACACTGCCGATCGGGCAGTCATGCATCGACACAACCGCTTCCGAACCAATAATTTGGGCATCTATGTCCATCCTCTGAATTCGCAACACCCGCACCAATTCATCAAGGGCCAGGGCCGGAGTTTTTTCGGTCATGTGCACCGGCATATTGAGGGCCATCTTCCGACCGGAAGCAACCCCCAGGGCGGGTGTTGACTTGCCGACAAAAGTGGTGATGGTTTCAATGAGCATATCAAGAAGAAAAGAAACCTCGGTAAATGCCTTGTCATAATCCTCGGGGGCAAGCGTCAGTTCATTGTTGCCAATCATAGGAATCTCTCCATCCGTCGGCTGAATTCGATGTTGCGGTAAAAATTCTTGACCTCATGAATATTCTTGTGATTGATTGCCCCGGACGGACAAATAAAGGCACAGCTGAGACAGGCAATACAGTTTTCAAGAATATCCACCTGGGCCTTGCATGTTTGCCCATCAAAGGAGAAACATTTGGTCGGGCAAACATCCAGGCAAAGCTGACAGCCGCGACAGGCCTTGTCATTAATGGTCATCTCAAGCATATCAATTCCTCCGGAGTTCACGGATAATCCGACCATCCCGCCGTACTTCCACTGCCAGGGCCATCCGCCCTATGGCGTGGGTCGAACAGGCCAGACAGGGATCATAACAACGTACGACAAATTCAAGGGCGTTGAGCATCTTCTCATCCTCTGCACCTTGCAAAAGGGCATTAGCGCCTTCTTTCAGGGATTTATTGATAGCTGCGGTGTTCTGCTGGGTGGCGATGATCATATTGGCGGCCCGAACGATTCCCTTTTCGTCGATCTCATAATCATGAATCAGTGTCCCCCGGGGGGCTTCGATATGGGCCACCCCGCGTCCGCCTTTGAACTGAACGGGCACGCGGTTTTCACCACGCAGACCGGGATCATTTATCAATTGCGCGGCGCGCTCGCAGGCATACAGTAGCTCGATGAGTTTGGCGTACATCTGGATCACCGCATTATGGCAGGGACGGCCGAAATTGGCACGGAACTGTTCAAACTCGGCTTGGGCGAGAGGGGTAGTAAGGCCATCTACCACGTTCAACCTGGCAAGTGTGCCGACCCGGTACATATGTTCATGTCCCTCAAAATCAACGTACACCTCCTTGGCGTAGGAATGGCTGACTGCTCGCTCGGCGAGGAAGTGGATATACTGGTCGGCGACAAATTCGGTCTTTATGACACCGGATTCATCCATGGCCCTGATTCGCCCGTCGTAAAGATTAAGCTTCCCGTCCGTCGCAACCGTCCCTACATACCAACTTGGCACATTGAGGTTGGCAAGAAGCCGCGGATTATCATCAAAAAGGCGCATGAGCAGACTCTTGAGGCGACCGCTCAGTTCTTTCGCCAGGATTACGGCTTCAGCTGTCAGTTCCCTCAACCGCTGAAATTGGCCGTCGCTGAGGGAAAACGAGATGCCGCCGGCCACTGCGGTCACCGGATGAATACCGCGACCGCCGATGGTTTCATTGATCTTCTGACCGAGGCTGCGCAGACGCAGACCTTTTTTGGTCAGCTCCGGTTCGGCCTCGACCATGCCGACGATATTCTGCTTTATGGGGTCGCCCTGCAGACCAAAGACCAGATCAGGTCCAGCCAGGACAAACAGCGATAAAGCATGGGAGTGGATGACATGGCCCATATACATATATTCGCGCAACAGCGTGGCCGCTTCAGGAATGGTCACGCCGCAGGCGTTATCAAGGGCCTTGGCCGCCACCAGATGGTGGGCAGTGGGGCAAACCCCGCAGATACGGGCAGTCACCTGCGGCAGGGTGTGGGCCTGCATGCCGACGAGAATCCGCTCAAAACCACGCAATTCGTTAACGCAGAAGAAGGCTTCCTCAATCTTGCCGTTTTCATCACAGTCGAGCAGGATGCGGGCATGCCCCTCAATTCTCGTGACCGGATCTATTTTTATGGTCGTTGACATTATCGTACCTCCCCTTCTGCAATCCATTTGCGAATGAGAAATGTGGGTTTATTGCCGATCATCTTGGTGGCCATGGCATAGGCATAGTGGGTTTTCGCCGACTTCTCCAGATGTTCCTTGACCGTAGCGTAGGGAATCTTAGTGAGCCTTGCCATCCGGTCGCCGATCTCGGTGCGGATATCCCGGGTCGGCTCGGTGAGAATCTGCATGGTCGGACCGGCGCAGCCACTGCACGGCATCCCGTGGTTGGGACAAGGCGCCAGACAGCGATCGAGGGTAACCGATCCCTGACAAATATAGCCCTGGCTTAAAAAGCAGGTTGCATTGTCCGGCACTCCGTCGGTGATCTCCTTGATGGCGGATGTCTCAGTTTTCACCATCGTCCGTCGGCAACCGGCACAGATACTTTCCTGGCTGGCCTTAGGCGCACGATTTTCAATGAGGGCGGTGAGCCCCTCAAAGATAAAGTGGGGATGGGGCGGGCAGCCCGGCAGATAAAGATCGACATCGATCACTTCATCAATGGGTGTTACCATTTTTTCAAGACTGGTGATGGAGTTGCCCGGGATAAAATCGGTGCGGGTAGACGGGCTATGGCGGTAGACATGATCCATTATCTCTTCACGGCTGTGCGCAAGACCGGCGCCATGCAGCCCGCCGTATACGGCACAGGTGCCAAAGGCGATTATGGTGCGGCATTTTTTCCGCATCTCGACGGCCGCATGCCTATCGTGTTCGGTACGCACCGATCCGGTGAGAATTCCGATATCTGCCTCTGGATAGCCTTTTTCGTCTGTAAGTACCGGACATTTCAAAATCTCCACTGCCTCCAGTACATTTAAAATTTTCTCATGCAGATCAACCAGAGCAACATGACAACCACCGCAATCGCACAACCACTCGGTATTCAGCCGAATTTTTTCCCCGCTCATTGTTTCCCTCTTCTTTGGATCAAAACAGCCAAGCTATCCCCTAACCATTCTCAAGCTTCGACGGTAAGCATCTTCAAGCAGGCATTCTCCCCGGCATGACGAATTTCCAGGGTGGTCTTCTTGCCCATGATGGTCTCCAGGGCACCGGCAAAAAAGCCGTACATCATATTACAGAGAGATCCCTGCTGCGGATGGCCGAACCGCAAAAGCGACTGACGAATCATACAATCGCGAAAAACCAGGAGCATTTGGAGCTCGCCTTTGCCGTTTCTAGAAACGAGTTCTTCCTGATCCTTGGGCTTGAATGGTTCAAAACCCCATAAACAACTATTAGACACAAGGATGTTGCGCACCTCTTCAACCGCCTCAAGGAGGTCGTCGGTTCGCCGCGCCGAAGCGGAAAATTTGCGTCCGAGATTGCGGCCTGCCGCCATGGTCATGCTGTTCGCACCCCGCCCGAGAATCGGCTCGATTCCGGCTGACAGGGCGGCCATGAAATTCATTGTTTCCTGGAGCGTCCTTCTCTTTTTCAATATTTCTTCCACTTCAGATCTCCCTAGACAATTTTTCTTTGCAACAACAATCAAATACCTTCCTGCACGCAGTTTGCGTCCAGAACAGGCAAATAGATCCTGGTCAATGAGAAATTGATGAAAGGTTTTCTCAACAGTCACTCACTCAAATATGAGTATCGAAAATATGTTAGAAATTCAAGCAAAAGATGATGAAAAGTATTCTTAGAAAAGAATCTTTACCAAAAAGGACCACTAAGGAGAAGAGCGAAAGCCGACGATACAGTCTGGGAAGTGCCCACGATTTCACTTGCTCCAGCCATGTTGCCCAACCAAATCAACAAATCGAACACCGGCCAGCGGGGTAATCTCCACCTTTCCCTCTTTTTTTTCCAGGAGCTGCAAGACCTGCTCGTGCTGGTCACCCACCGGAATGATCAAGCGGCCGGGATCGGCGAGTTGGGCAATCAACGGCTCGGGGATTTCCGGCCCCCCGGCAGTAACGATGATACCGTCGTAGGGCCCGAATTCCGACCAGCCCAGTGTGCCATCGTCGAGTTTTGATCTGATGTTGTAATAACGCAACCTATCGAAGATCCGCCGAGCGCCGGCCAGCAACGAATTAACACGCTCAACGGTGAAAACCTGGTTGCATAATCTGGAGAGGACCGCCGCCTGATACCCTGAACCGGTACCGATTTCCAGTACCTTTTCGTCGCCCTTCAAACCGAGGGCCTGGGTCATATAGGCAACAATATACGGTTGCGAGATAGTCTGTCCGGCACCAATCGGCAGGGGGTGATCGCCATAAGCCCGCCCCTGCATGGCATCGTCGACAAACCAGTGCCTGGGCACCTCGGCCATTGCCGCAAGAGTGCGCGGGTCACGAATGTCTCGACCGAGAAGCTGCTCCTGCACCATTCGCAGCCGCCCTGTTGCATAAGGATCGATCACTTCTTTTTCTTTTGCCAGGAAAAGTCCTTGGCCCAGTCCATATCGTCTTCATCGGAATAGGAATAGTCACAGGCGGAAACGACACCGTTTCTCAGAGTTACCACGACCTGATTAAACTCCGGAGAACCTAATTTGCTCCCAAGCAATGGCGTCTTTTGGAGAAAGCTCATATTTTTATCCCTATAAAGCCATTTTTGCACGCCTTCACCCAGCTCCTGCTGTTCATCCGGATCCCCAAGAAAAACGGTAACATCCTCCCGGGTGGATTTACCGACCTGCAATAAAGCGATATCCGAGGCAAGATGCCTGACGGGCGTCATATAACAACCGCCAAGAATGAAGGAAACCAGGACGAGCAGAACAAAAGAATTAATTCTTGAAACCATACACATCTCCAATGAGCCGAATGGTGTTAGTAAGATCAATAACTCTATAGCCTGTGGGCCTTAAATTTTCAATGAATAACTCGGCAGGCGGAATGCTCGGAACGGCTCCTAAGCCCCTTAACGAAACTATCTTCACATAAAACATGCAAATATTGCTGCCAAGGGGTTCAAAACGGCTACCGCAGATCGGTATGCCGCTTAGGTTCTGCTTTCCTCTCAGCCTTCGACTACCCGACTGAGAATACGATAGTTTCTCTCCACCATTGCCAGGGAATCGACAACGAGGCCGGCCTGGATCATGGCGTTGTCGTGGATCTGCCTCGCCACCTCGACGGCGAAGGCCTCGTCCCTGTCGTGCAGGGCAGCGAGCTTTTTGATCAGTGGATTGCCGGGGTTGATTTCCATTTTTTTCTTCGACTCACCTATCCCGGGAATGCCGTGTTCCTTCCTACTGGCGGCAAGTACTCTTTCCATTGACGAGGTCATAAAACCATCCGGATTGACGATCATCGCCGGCGCATCAACCAGGCGCTTTGAAACCACCACGTCTGAGACACGGGTTTCGAGGACTTTTTTCATCCATTCGATGAGTTTGCTCAGATCATCTTTACCAAGTCGCTCGTTTTCTCCGGTGCTACCATCGATCTTCGACTCCTCTTCATCTTTGGTCAGGGATAAATCAGCACGATCGGCGGAAACCAGTTTTTTCCCTTCAAATTCCGCCAGATGGCTGAGGACAAAATCATCGATCGGCTCCAGGGTATAGATGATCTCGATATCTTTTTTCTTAAACATCTCAACATATGGTCCCGCCTCAATCGCCACTCGGGATGGTCCATTTATGTAATAGATCTCTTTCTGTTCCGAACCCATGCGCAGGACATAATCGGCGAGTCCGATGGGTTTGCCGGCCTCCGACTTGGATGATTCGAAGCGCAGCAACTTACCGAGTTCTTTCTGGAACTCATAGTCGGATGTCGCCCCTTCTTTTAGATAGATACCGAAAGTGGTCCAGAACCCCAGATATTTTTCGGCATCGTTTCTCGCTTCTTCTTCAAGATGTCTCAAAAATCTCTTGGTGATGACCTTGCGCAGTTTGGCCACCAGGGAATTATCCTGCAGGGCCTGGCGCGAAATATTTAAGGGCAGGTCCTCGCTGTCAACGACCCCTTTAAGAAACCGCAACCACTCCGGCAGGATTGTTTTTGAATGTTGATCGATGAGGATGCGCTGGCAGTACAGATTGACACCCGGATCAGTTTTGCCGAATCCGAACATTTCAAAATTCTCGGCCGGAACAAAAAGCAGGGCATTGATGGCAAGCGGCGCATCGGCGGAGAAATGCAGACGGTACATCGGCTCGGAGACAGAACCACCGACGAATTTGTAAAATTCGCTGTATTCTTCCTCTTTAATTTCGCTCTTGTTCCTTGTCCACAATGCCTGCACGGTGTTGACGACCTCTCCTGCCAGTTTTATCGGAAAAGAGACAAAGGAGGAGTATTGTTTAATGATTGATTCGATTTTCCATTTCTGCACATAGTCCTTGGCATCATCTTTTAATTCGATAATGACCTTGGTACCCCGACGCAGCCCCGGCACTTCCGAGATAGTGAAGGAACCGGTGCCGTCGGACAACCATTCGTGTCCTTCGCTCTTGTCCCACGAGCGGCTTTGCACCCTGACTACATTGCCGGCCATGAAGGCGGAATAGAATCCGACACCAAACTGGCCAATAAGACTGACATCTTTTTTGGCCGCCTCAGCCAGCTGGGATAGAAAGGTGTTGGAGCCGGAATGGGCGATGGTCCCGAGGTTGTGCTCCAATTCCGCACCGGTCATGCCGATCCCGGTATCGGTTATCGTCAGAGTATTCTTCGTTTCATCCATTTCAACGGCTATCTCAAGCGGCAGATGCCCGTCGAATGCATCGGTTTTGGTGAGACTCTCGTGGCGGAATTTTTCCAGGGCATCGGCCGCGTTGGAGATTAATTCGCGTATAAAAACATCTCGTTCGGTATAGAGCGAATTGATCACAATATCGAGAAGCTTTTTCGTTTCCGCCTTAAATTCATAGGTTGCTGTTTTGCCTGTCATGGTTCACCTCTTGCAAAGTACATACGGGAGAAAAAGGACGGTTTGCCCCTTTCCATTGATTATTTCCATAAAGTCGGCGAAAATGTTAAGCATCGATGGTTGACTGTCAAGAGTTTCACTCTCCTGTTGCACATCCCCTGCAACGGCAAAAAGAACCATGAAAATAATAGGTTTAAAATGAATAATTCCTATCAGACCCTTATTATCGGCGGTGGCATTTCCGGCCTGGTCGTCGCCCACAAACTTCGATTGCACAGCCCCGGTCATCGTTTTGCCGTGCTCGAAAAGAGCGGGCGAACGGGCGGGGTCATCTCCACCCATTGCGACCAAGGCTATATGAGCGAACGAGGACCACACGGCTTTCTCGACAACTGCGAGGAAAGTACTCGGATTCTTACCGAAACCGGGCTTGATCGGCAATGTGTCAAAGCCCCACTTATCGACTTTGTCCGATATGTGCGCCTGGGCGGCAAACTCAACCTCATCCCCCAGACGCCAGGCAAGATCCTCATGGCACCTCTTATTCCCTGGCACGCCAAACTCCGGGTCCTCGCCGAGCTGTGGCAGCCGATTGTCGAAGGGCAACCGACGGTCGCCAAATGGGCGCACCACCGGTTCGGACCAGCCCTTCTACCATATCTCGACGCGGTTTATACCGGCACTTACGCCGGCGATTTCGATCGTCTGACCATTGATAGTGTCATGCCCGGAGTGCGGGCGCTTGAAAAAAAATACGGCTCGGTGCTCCGCGGCTTACTGGCTTCGATGCTGGCAAAGAGAAAAGACCGGGCTACCAAGACTCCCTTCAAGATGCCGGCCATGATCAGCTTTGCGCAAGGGATGCAACGCCTCCCGGAAAGACTGGCGGAACACCTTTGTGCCGATCGTGAGTTGTTTCTGAACACCGCAGTCACCGGGGTGCAATCTACGGAATATGGCTGGCTTATCAACTCATCGCAGGGGCAATACCAAGCAAAAAACCTGGTTTTTGCCGTGCCGGTCAATGCGGCACTGCCACTCCTAGCGAGCCTCGATCCGAGTATCCCGGAAAAATCCATCCCCTCTACCTGGCTGGCAACGGTGGTTTTCGGCTTTCAAGACAGCGTCACGTTTCCGCCGGGCTTCGGCTTTCTTACCCCGGAAGTTGAACAGCGATTCACCCTGGGAGCACTTTTTTCATCGAATATGTTCCCGGGCCGTGCCCCGGAAGGACACATGGTCTTTGAAACCCTCATAGGTGGCCGAAGACACCCGGAACGACTGGAGTTGGACGACAGGACCCTGACCCGCATGGCGTTCGAAGATGTCAGGGAGATTCTCGATCTGCCGAGTAAACCGACCTATACTACGGTTTTGCGGTCCGAGGGTGGCATTCCTCAGCTGGAACGGAACTACCCTCGCCTTCTTGCCTGGCGAGAAAAGTTTCTTGGTGCTCGGCACGGCCTGCATATCTGTGGTTTTGGCTGGGACGGCATTGGCTTAAACGACATGATGAAGCATGCAACTCAGGTGTCCGAGGTAATTCTCAGGGACATCGGAACACCTCGGGTCACAGCTGAAGTGAAAGGCATCTATTTTTAAGAGAAAACGGAAAAGTTGCGTCTATAAAAAACAAAAACGGGTGCCTGCCGCAGCTGACGGTCGGGCACCCGTTCCTTCGCTCCTGGTCATCATCGACACCAAACCTCCTCCCTCTCTTAGAGCTGTTTCACCTTATTACTAAGAATTTCGAGCTGCGCACCGACCGAACTGTTTCTTACCACCTGACTCGAAACAGCCTTTATGGCATACAAAACGGTCGAATGGTCGCGGTTAAAGGCTCTGCCGATATCCGCCAGAGATTCTTCGGTATACTTTCGAGCCAAGTACATAGCAACCTGGCGAGGAAAGGCAATGGCTCGTTTGCGCGAGCGAGACCTTAGATCCTCAGTACTGACCTTAAATTGCCCGCTCACCAATTCACCGATTGTTGTCGAGGTAAGAACTTGATTAACCCCGACAATTGAAGCCACAACCTCACGCACCAAATCCATATCGACATGACCACCGAGAAGGCAGGCCTTTGCTCGAACGGCGATCAGCGCTGATTCGATTTTACGGATATCGCCCCGCACATTGTCAGCCAGATAACCAACCAGCTCTTCGTCGAGCACCAGTTGCTGCGACAGTGCTTTCTTTTCAACAATGCGATACCGGGTATTGATGTCCGGGGCCTTAATGGCGGTGACCAGACCGGAAGTCATACGTGACCGAAATTCGTTATCAATGCCAATCAAATCGCGCGGCGTACGGTTAGCGGTGAGAATCACCCGCTTCCCGGTCTTTATCAGGATGTCGAGAATATCATTCAATTCTTCCTGAGTTTTCTTCTTGCCAGTCAGCGAATGGATATCCTCTATAAGCAATATATCACAATTTTCCTGGTACTTACGTTTAAATTCATCCATCGAATTGTGTTGAATTCCGCGCACCATCTCCGCCGAGAACTGTTTGGCAGTGAGGTAATGCAGCCTGGTCATTGGTGATTCGATAAAAATCTGATGGGCAACAGCATGGGTCAGATGGCTTTTCCCAAGGCCAGTATCACTATTTATATAAAGGCAGGGCCCAACCATCCCATCTTTTTTGACCATTGACCGGCAAGCTGATTCGGCAAGAATATTACTATCACCAACCATAAATTCATCGAAAGTGTATTTAGGATGAAGCGACTTAACCTTAGAATTGTTTTCAGGAAGATGAGGAAGCCGCATCGGGGTTCCAATCAGCCGCTTCGTTGAGCGAACTCCTTCACTCGGCTTCGATTCCTCACAAACAACCACCTTCATTTCCGGCAAACCGTTTTCCCGGAGTTTGTCAGTTATGGCATCCAGAAAATTTTGGCGAATATAGGCACTGAAATACCTGTCGGGACTTGTGAGGTAGAGGCAGTCATCCTTTATCTGCATATATTCTATCGGTTCTATCCACAGCGAAAAAATATTTTCTGCCATTGACTCTTTCAGACCCGCCTTGACTCTTCTCCAGACCATACGAAACCCTTCCCCCATAAAACCACAAAAAAAGCAATAATCAACCAATTGAAGCCATTCAGACGACATAAAACCGATGTCCTAGGCCTAAATTATTGTCTGGAAATGACTATTCAACAGCCACGTACTCTTGTCGCGCAGAAGTGTCGCGTGGAACCACACAACATGTTTTTTCAAGGGTGGAATAAACTCTAAATCGATTAGCCAGTCAAAGCCGATTTCAAGATATTTTCTTTTGAACGCGGCCTTTTATGAACACTCCCCTGCACCCCGCGTATTCACTGAAGCGGCACTAAACCGCCGCCTGTAGGCCTTGGTTTCCCAAGGTTTTCAGGACAATCATCTATTCCTCCGTCAAATAGCACCGTTACCTGTTTATACACAAAGTTATCAACAGTTTTAGAAATTCATTAACTTCCACATTCATTGATTTTACTCTTTTTTCTTCCATATTAGTCAATTTTCCGATTCCATATCTGATGTATTCGCGACATTTCGCGGCCTTCGAAGCACCAGTAAAAAAAATTCATTTTTTCGTACGAAGTTTTCACCTGACCCTGCCACGTTGTGGCACCGGGACTCTTGCCAGGGTAAGAACCTTCACACCACGTGCACCATGCCGCATAAGGACCGCGGCGCATGCCCCCGCCGTCGTTCCTGTAGTATAAACATCATCAACCAAACAGACGAGAGAGCCCTCTATTTGATTGCCAGGACGAACCCCAAAAGCATCTACCAGGTTTTTCCGCCGCAGAACCCCCCCGAGCCTGGTCTGTGCCACAGTGTTCCGTTTCCTGAACAACCAATCAGAGCGAATCAACAGTATTTTATCTGGAAAAAACAGGCCGGCAAGGAAAGTTGCCTGATTAAGTCCACGACTTCGGTGTCGTTTCACATGGAGCGGGACCGGAATTATCCAGTCGCAGTCGGCGAATTCCGATAAATCAACGCCCTGGATGACAGTCGAAATTCCATGCACAACCGAAGTATCACCGGCATATTTCAATCTTTGCACCAACTGCCGAACAGCAGGTTCGTAGCGGACCAAGGACCGGGCTAGGCAAAAGGCAGGTGGAGTTCTCAAACATTCTCCGCAGAGATATTCCCGCCACTCAGAACCAGCCAGCTCCATGCCGCAAACCCGGCAAAGAGGTGGTCTCAGGTAACCGATGCCGCCGGAACAACTAAGGCAGAGGCCCTGTTGCCGGCGCGCATCGAGTCTTATCCGGCAGACCGCACATACCGGCGGAAAGAGAAGATTCATAATGTCTCTTACCAACCGAGCTACTGCCTCCACATTCTTTCCTCCGCGTCCTTTTTCCGACCTGTACGTCATAACCCCACCATCATAAACCCACCATCTATAGCCTTCTTCCCCTCGCACTCAGCTACTTGCGGCAACCCTCGAAAATGGACAATACGTATCATTTCCCACATTTTTCCTTCATATTCACATGCATCCTTTGCAATTGCCGTGAAACATGGCATAATGGGTAGGTTTTTTGTTAACATTGGTTACCATAAAGCCAAAAAAAACTTCTTGCCGTTAAATATTAAATAGTTAACCAACCATTCCGGGGATTGCAGGCTATTGCTTTCAACCGGTAGTGTGGCCATTACAGGAAGGTACTCTATGACTGTGTCCAGAAAGATAGTCCGTCTTGCTCCGGCAAGGTTTTCCCTCACATATCGTCTCGCCCTGTTGTTACTCTTTGTGTTTTTTCATGGTTCGCCGGCGTGGTCCGCCAGCCAGAAAATCAGCTTTCTTCCACTGAACGTCCATAGCCCCGGTGATGCCAAGACTCTTCAGGCTAAAGCCGACAGTGAATTGCAAGCCGCCCTCACCTCGACAGATATTACCCTTATTCCCCGGAACGATGCGGAAAAACTTACTAACTATCAAGGTCCTTGGCCGCCTTCTGTTAAAATCCTGAAAGAACTCGCCGAGAAGAGCGGCGCTGACAATATTGTTGCCGGTGACCTGACTGTTATCGGCAATAAAATTAGTATCGATATAAAATTATTTGACATTTTATCGCCCGGCAATCCAACATTCTTTTTCCAAACCGCTGAGTCACTTGACGGTCTTCGAGACGCCCTAAGTAAAGTCGCCGACGAGATAAAAAAACACCTCGACAGGGAATTTCGCATCGCGACCATCGCCCCGGAAGGCAACCAACGCATTGATTCCGGTGCCATTTTAAGCAAAATCCTGACAAAGGCTGGCGACCACTACAGTCAGACCGGACTCCGCAATGATCTGAAGGAAATCTATAAAATGGGCTTCTTCAATGATGTCCAGATCGATGTTAAGGATAGCCCGCAGGGGAAAAATATTATTTTTCGTGTCATCGAAAAACCGGTCATTAACACCATCGTTTATGAAGGCACCAGCGAATTGAAGGAAGAGGATGTCAAAGCTGCCGCCAACGTCAAGGAGCACTTCATTCTCAACCCTACGAAGATCAGTGCGGCTGAAGAAGCAATTAAAAATCTCTATAAAACAAAAGGCTTCTACAACAGCAAAGTGACCTCGGCCATCACCTATCCAGATGATAAGGGCGCCAATATCCGCTTTATCATCAACGAAGGAAAGAAGATTTTCATCAAAGAAATCAGTGTCGAAGGCAATGTGACATTTACTGACAAAGAACTTCTTGGTGAAATCGAAACCGGCGAAAAATGGTTCATGTCCTGGCTCACCGATGGTGGTCTTCTTGATATGAATAAAATTCAACAGGATTCCCAGAAAATTGTTGCCTACTACAATAACAACGGTTTTCTTGAGGCAAAGGTCGGTGAACCACAGATTAGTCAGAAAGAAGAATGGCTCTTTGTTAAATTTATCGTTGAAGAGGGCCCGCGTTTTCGAGTCGGAACAGTTGATGTGACAGGTGATTTGATCGGTGACAAAGAAAAGATGCTTGCCTTGCTTTCTATTCGTGAGCAAAAATTCGTCAGTCGCCAGGTAATCAGAGATAATATCCTTGCCCTCACCGATTATTATGCCGAATCCGGCTATGCCTTTGCCAGCATCAGACCGATAACCGCCAAATCCCCTGCCGGCGACCGCATGGACGTGACCTTAAAAGTCACCAAAGGCAATCTGGTGTACATCGATAGAATTACTATCAAGGGCAATACTCGGACCCGCGACAACGTCATTCGCCGCGAATTGCGCATCGCCGAGGGAGGCGTATTCGACTCGAAGGCTATACGTCAGAGCACCCAGTCCCTGCAGCGCTTGATGTATTTTGAGGAGGTGACCATCACACCCGAACCGTCCCTTGACCCCGACCGCATGAACGTCATTGTCCAGCTTAAAGAAAAAAGCACAGGAACCTTCAGCATCGGTGCCGGCTACAGCTCAGCGGATAAACTCATCATCATGGGCCAGATCGCCGAGAACAACTTCCTCGGCCGGGGTGACACCCTCTCCTTGAGTGCCAATGTCAGCGCCAACAGCTCCAGGTACAATTTGGGATATACCGATCCACATCTCAACGATTCACCGCTGTCCTGGGGCCTCGACCTGTTCAGCACCAATCGCGAATACGACGATTACACTAAAGATTCACGGGGTGGTGGCGTCCGCCTCGGTTATCCGATCTTTGAAAAATGGCAAATTCTCGGCAATTACAGCTACACCGACACCGATCTCACCGATGTCTCGGAAACTGCCTCCTATATTATTCGTAACTCGGTTGACCTCCATGTTACCAGCGCCGTCAAGGTTAGCCTGGTGCGCGATACCCGTAACAAACGCTATGGTGCTACTGAAGGCTCAAGAAATAGTGTCAGTGTCAAATACGGTGGTGGGCCATTTGGTGGCGATGCCGAGTTCACCAAATTTGAAGGGTCATCCGGCTGGTACTTTCCCCTGCCGCTCAAGAGCGCCTTCCATGCCAATCTGTCAGCCGGTCAGGTATTCGAAAATCAAACCGATAAGCTGCCGGTTTACGAGCGGTTTTACCTGGGCGGACTTAACTCGGTACGTGGTTTCAAATACGCCAAGATCAGTCCGATCGATACGGTGACCGGAGAACGCATCGGCGGTGACAAGATGTGGTACACCAATACCGAAGTGGTCTTTCCTCTCCTTGAAAACCAAGGCCTCATGGGAGTTATCTTCTTCGATGTCGGTCAGGTTCTCAATGACGACGAAAGCTGGGGGGATTTCAATAGCTCCGTCAAAAAAGGATCCGGTGTAGAGGTGCGGTGGCTTTCCCCCATGGGACCGCTCCGCTTGGTCTGGGGCTACAATCTTGATCCGAAAAACAGCGAAGATTCTTCCGTCTGGGACTTCAGCGTCGGCGGCGTTTTCTAGTCTGAATTTTTCCACTACCCTTTATCTGCTGCCGGTTATGCCTCTGCATAACCGGCACTTTCGTTTATGATTCTACAAACTCTTCAAAAACAACTTACCAAGACTCGCCTTCTTTTTGCCTCCGGCCTCCGCGGGGCAAGTCCGGCCTGGCTTGCCACTCAACTGGCAAAACAACAGCCATGTTGCGTCATCGTTCCGGACGAACACCTGATCCCCATTTTCGAACAGGATCTCAGCCTCTTCACGAGCGAGCAGATACTCACGTATCCCGGCCATGAAATCCCCCCTTATACCCCGTTATCGCCGGATCAACGAATCGCCGCAACCCGTCTTTCAACACTCTACCGACTTAAAACCGCCGGCGGACGGATCATGGTCACCTCTATTGAGGCCCTGCTGCGCCGGATCATGCCCGCTGCAGTGCTTACTGGGGTTGCCGAATATCTTCTCGCCGGAGAGGATTGCGATCGTGACGATCTCCTGACAAAACTGCAATACCTCGGGTATGAAAAGGTGGCTCTGGCGCAATCGGTCGGCGACTACTCGGTGCGCGGCGGGATCATCGATATATTTCCACCCCCCTTTGCTCTCGAAACCGGTACCGTCCATGATGGTCCCGTTCGGCTCGACTTTTTCGGCGATACCATCGAATCACTGCGCGCGTTCGACCCATTTACCCAACGCTCCTCCGGAGAATTGGCTGAGGTTACCCTCCTTCCGGTAACCGACATCCTCCTCGACCCCGGCATCCCTGACATTTATAAAAAGGCGGCAACTCTCTTCCATGAGTATGCCGCCAAGTATGGCTGGGACAGCGACCATACAGCCAGGATAGCCGAACGAATAGCCACCGGCCAAAGATTTGCCGGTATGGAATTTTTTCTCCCGCTCTTTTACCATGGCCATGGTCGTCCCAGTTCGGCGGTGCTCGACTTTGTCCCTAAAGATGCTGTCCTGCTCCTCATTGATCCGGAAGGTATCCACCAGAGCATGAACCTCACCCTGGAAAGGGTCTACAATAATTACCGAACGGCTGGTGAAAATGCGGCGCCTGCCCTGCCGCCCGCCGAATTGTTTGTTGAAAAAGAAGAGCTGCTGCAACAGCTCAGTGAATTCCGACAGCTACTCGTCACTGACTTTACCCAACCAAACGACCAGGCCATCCCCCTAAGCGCCGGCAATCATCAACTCCTGAAGCAGGAAATTGCCCTCAATCGGGTGAAGCTCGGGGTCCTCGCCCCGCTTTCCGAGCAGATCTCTCAGTGGCAAAATGACGGCGACCGGGTGGTCATCTGTTGCCGCTCCGCACGACATACTAAAAATCTGGCGGAACTCCTCAGCAAACATTCCCATCAAGTGGAAATGCTCGCTCCACCGCTTGATCTTGAGCAAATCGGTGAGGCTAGTAATGCGCAGCACCTGTATCTCGCAGACCATCCTTTATCCGAAGGATTTTCCCTGCCCGACCTGCGACTGCACATCCTTTCCGAGAGCGAACTTTTCGGCGAAATGCGCCTCGGCGGCAAGAAAAAGCAGAAGCAAAAAGAGGACCCTCTGCTTTTTACCGAACTCAATTCCGGTGACATTGTTGTCCATCAAGACCACGGTTTGGGTGTCTACCGCGGCATTGAGACCGTAACTTTCCAGGCCGTTACCAAAGATTTCGTATACCTTGAGTACCGCGATGGCGACAAACTGTTCCTGCCGGTCGACCGACTGAACCTCCTCACCAGGTACCAGGGTCTCGCCGACCGGGAACCGAAAATGGACAAACTCGGCTCGCAAAATTGGAAGACCACGAAAAGCAAAGTGAAGGAAGAGGTGTGGAAGGTTGCTCAGGAACTCCTCGATATCTATGCCAAACGGGAGCTACGAGAAGGAAGGCAGTTTTCTCCGACTGGTCGACTTTTCCACGAACTCGAGGAATCCTTTCCCTTCGATGAAACCCCTGGCCAGGTGCAGTCGATAAACGATGTGATAAACGACCTTACCAGCGACCGGCCGATGGATCGTTTGGTTTGCGGCGATGTAGGTTACGGCAAAACCGAGGTTGCAGTGCGAGCGTCGTTCAAAGTCATTGAAGATGGCTATCAAGTGGCCATTTTGGTACCGACTACCGTCCTTGCTGAACAGCACGCCAAAACCTTTGCCGAAAGGTTCCAAGGTTTTCCGGTCAATATTGCCTGTCTCAACCGCTTTCGCAGCCCGTCGGAGCAACGAACAATTCTTAAAGACCTGAGTAAAGGCGGGCTGGACATAGTCATTGGTACCCATCGAATGCTGTCCAAAGACGTCGTTTTCAAAAATCTCGGACTGGTGGTCATTGATGAAGAGCACCGCTTCGGTGTTGCCCACAAGGAAAGGCTGAAAAAATTACGGGCCGAAGTGGATATTCTCACCCTCACCGCCACCCCTATTCCCCGAACTTTGCAAATGTCGCTCCTGTCCATTCGCGATCTCTCGGTAATTTCCACGCCACCGATACACCGTCAACCGGTAAAAACCTTCGTCGCCCGCTACGACGAACTGGTTATCAAGGAAGCAGTCAGCAAAGAACTCCGGCGCGGCGGGCAGGTGTTCTTCGTCCACAACCGGGTCCGCTCGATTCACCAGATGGCCACCCTGGTCCAGAAGCTGGTGCCGGAGGCGCGCATCGCCGTAGCACACGGCCAAATGGTCGGCAAGGAACTCGAAGAAATCATGGTCTCATTTGTCACTAAGAAGATAAATGTGCTGGTCAGCACGACGATCATCGAGTCCGGTCTCGACATCCCCTCCGCCAATACCATTATCATCAACCGTGCCGACATGCTCGGCCTTGCGGAAATTTATCAACTGCGCGGCCGGGTAGGACGTTCGAGCACACAGAGTTTCGCCTACCTCCTCGTTCCTTCCATGGATGGCCTGAGCAAGGATTCCAAAGAAAGACTCCGGGCCCTTATGGACTGCAACGATCTGGGTGGCGGCTTCAAGCTTGCCATGAATGATCTGCAGATACGCGGCGGCGGCAACCTTCTGGGAATTTCCCAGAGCGGCAACATCGCCGCCATCGGCTACGAACTGTATCTTGACCTGCTGCAAAAAACCGTTGCCGACCTCAAGGCCCAGGCTCATCTGGGTGACCAACCCAAGCTTGATGACCTTGACCCGGAGGTCAATCTTCAGCTCTCCGCCTATATCCCCGAAAGCTATATTGCCGATATCAGCCAGCGCTACATTACCTATCGAAGAATGGCTGCTCTCACCAATTCAGCACCGGAAAGTCAAAACGACCTGCGCGAAGAACTCGTCGATCGATATGGGACCCTGCCTGTTGAAACCCTCACCTTGTTTCGCATCATCGCCATTAAGAAGGAATTGGCTACCCTGCGCATCGCCAAGCTCGAACAGGGCCGGGAAAGTCTGGTCTTCACCTTTCAAAACGATACCCCGCTTTCCCCCGAAATGATAATGCAATTCCTGCATAAAGGGTCTGCTCGAAAAAACCCCACCCCTCCGAAACTGGCACCGGACGGGCGATTAATTATCAGCGGCAAACTGACCTCCACCGAACATGTATTCGACAGCATCGCAACCACTCTCCATGAACTCGGCAAACTCATCCCAACCACAGTCTGAGGCACGGGAACCGGCGCGTCCCGGTTTTGCCTGGCCGGATATCAAAACGGTCTTTCTTGATATGGACGGCACCCTCCTCGATAAATACTATGACGACTACTTTTGGGAGCACTTTGTCCCGGAAGCGTATGCCAAGAAAAACCATCTCAACTATCCTGAGGCCCGGCAACATCTTCTTGGAACATACAAAAGTGTCGAAAACACCCTGCAGTGGACCGACATCGATTACTGGTCGGAGCGCCTTGGTCTCGACATTGCAAAGCTTAAAGAAGAAATCAGCCATCTGGTGAACATCCTCCCCGACGTCATCGATTTTCTTAACTACATGGAAAACATTGGAAAAAAAGTGTATCTGGTTACCAACGCCCATCCCAAGGCCCTGCAGGTGAAGATGGAGAGAGTGCAGATCGAAAAATGCTTTCAGCGCCTGATCTGTTCCCAGGAGGTCGGTGCCGCCAAGGAGCAGCCTACGTTCTGGCATAAACTCCATGAAATCCTGCCGTATGACAAAGAAACCACGCTCTTTGCCGATGATACCGAGAATGTCCTGCACTCTGCCGCCGGATACGGGATACGACACCTTATACATATTGCCAAACCGAGTTCCCGGCGGGAGCCTCTCCATTCCCTCCACTATCCGTCAATCCTCTCTTTTCGGGAGTTGATGTTTTAGCCGTTGCCGACACGTCTTTTATGCATGTGGTTCCTGGCGGTTGCCGGATTATTGAAAATCTTCGAGGACGAAGGAGATTCGCATTAGCCTTGAAAAATATCCCTGGATCTTTATAGTGGGGACAAGAAGAGCTTGCCGTTGGTATCCCTCCACCCTCATACCTGAAAATACTATGCACCTGACGCGCATCTGTTTCCTTGTTGTCTTTCTTTGCACCCTCGCCGATTATGCCCATGCTGCGGCAAAAATGGTTATTGCCGAAAGCGGTGCCGGCAAAAATCTTATCGAACACAGCCTGCCCGCGGCAACCCTAGCGGCCGCCATGGGAGTCGAATACCTTGAACTGCATGTAGTCATGACCGCCGACGACCACCTTGTCGTCTTCCACGACCTGACCCTTGATCGTTTGACCGATGTTGCCCAGGTTTTCCCCGACCGCAAGCGCCAGGACGGTGCCTCCTATGTCATCGACTTCACCCTTGATGAGCTTCGCAGACTGCGCCTCTTGGGCTCGGCCGATGGCAACAACAACGAATTCCCGCTGGTCCTCCCTATTCCGACCTTGGCCGAGGAACTCCGCCTGCTCCGCCGTCTGGAGACTATCCTTGAACGTCGACTGGGGATAGTCCTGGAAATCCGCCAGCCATGGTTTCATCAACAGGCAGACAAAGATATCAGTGGCGCAACCCTTGATACCCTCGCGAGGTTGAGGTACACCACCGCGCAAAGCAAGCTTTACCTGCAGTGTTACGACCCTGACGAACTGCAACGCATCCACGACCGGCTGATGCCGGAACGGCAAATGAGTCTGCCCCTTATTCAACTGGTCGGGGCAAACGACGGCCGGGAAACCAAACAAGGGACCCGGGACAATCTTCTGCCCTATAATTATGACTGGCTGTTTACCAATACAGGTTTGCGCATGGTGGCCTCCTATGCCGTAGCCCTCGCCCTCCCAGCCAAAGAGATAGTCGACGGTACAGGCAATGTACCCCTTGCCGGGTACATTGCCGAAGCACACCGGCATGGTCTTATGGTGCTGGCATCTCTGCCCCACAACACCCCGAACTTTCCATCCTTTGCTCCGGATTTGCCCTCCTTGGTTGATTTCTATTTTTCCCGTGCAGGCGTCGACGGTATCTATACAGATATCTTTGCCGATGTGCAGCGCATCCTCCGACAACAATTGGAAATGAAAAAAGTGGAATCGACACCACAAAATGAAACTCCAACACCAACAAAAGAAAGGCTGCCGGAGCCACAAAATGATTTACCACCCTTCTTTAAAAACCTTAATCTCTCCCGCCCCACCCCGCCGGACTCCGAGCAGGCTGTCGATAAAGAAAAGGTGTTACCCGAATGAGGTGGGTTGAGATTGTAGTTGCCAAGATTAGCCAAGATGACTACCAATACAATCAGTTCCGATATGATGTTTTTGTAAATATTTCTGTTATGGAGAATACAATGAAGAAATTGACAATGTTTTTACTGCCGTGCATTCTTCTCAGCCTTTGTTCCTGTGCCAATGAGTACAGCAAGGGGAAGCAGGGCGCATTAATCGGTGCGGGAAGTGGCGCGATTATCGGCCAGGCTATCGGCCGCAACAAAGAAGCAACCCTCATCGGTGTCGCAGTGGGTACGTTACTCGGCTATATCGTCGGCAATGAGATGGACAAAGACGATCGGCAGCAATTGAATCACGCCTATGAATTCGGACCGTCGGGACAAAGCACCGCTTGGCGCAACCCGGACAACGGTAAGAGCTATGAAGTTATTCCGCAGCAGGCATATGTGCAACCCAGCCAACCGGATAAACCCTGCCGCCGAGCCGAGATTCTCGCCACCATCGACGGTCGGACCGAAAAAACCTACACTACGGCTTGCCGCAACAGCGCCGGAAACTGGGAATTACAAAATTAGCACTCTTTTCCTTTGGTGATAAACCTTCTCGGCATGAGTTGCAGGAGGTTTACCACCCTTACCTTCTTTGTTCTTTTTCCGGCCAACTTTATGTCTCCTTTTTCTGACCGGAAGCCCTCGCTGGCCTCCCTGGCCCTGATTATTGCTACACTTCTCTGGGCCAGTTCCTTTATTGCCCTGAAGTTTGCCTTTAGGACCTACGATCCCCTGGTGGTAATCTTCTGTCGTATGTTGGTAGCCAGCATCTGTTTTCTTATCATCGCCAAGCGCGTTACCAAAGCATTCCATTACCGCCCTGGAGATTACAAGCTACTCCTCTTCATGGCCCTGTGCGAACCCTGCCTGTATTTTATCTTTGAAGCCAAGGCGGTGGAAAACACTACTGCCTCCCAGGCCGGCATGATTACCGCCATGCTGCCGATTTTGGTAATGATTGCGGCAGCCCAGATCCTCAAGGAACGCGTCCGCGGCAGGGCCTGGCTCGGCGCCATAATCGCTGTTTGCGGAGTTTGCTGGCTTACCTTGTTGAGTGCTCCGACCGACGACGCCCCCAATCCGCTGCTCGGTAATTTTCTTGAATTTTTGGCGATGCTCTGTGCCACCGGCTACACCATCACCTTAAAAGCCCTGACCGAACGATACACCCCCTTTTTTCTCACGGCCCTGCAGGCCTTCGCCGGCTGTTTTTTCTATTTTCCCTTGCTTTTCTTGCCGTCAACCAGGCTGCCGGAAGCCTTCCATCTCGGACCGGGACTTGCCATCCTCTATTTAGGTGCGGTTATCACCATGGGCGCCTATGGTCTCTATAATTATGGTCTAAAGCATGTTCCCGCCAACAAGGCCGCCTCCTTTGTCAACCTGATTCCGATTTTTTCGGTATTTTTAGGCTGGTTGCTCCTCGGGGAAACATTAACCAGCGGCCAAACTGTCGCTGGACTCGTCATTATAGCGGGTGTGTATCTTACCCAGCGATAATGGCACCTAAGAGCGGCATATTTCGCCACATCGAAAATACCTTTGCGCTTCTTTCACCCTGAAGCCCGAAAAGAATACGCCCGATGCTGCTCAAAAAAGGATTGACAATTCGAGCGTTACAGATCATCATCACGATGCGACTGAGCGCTTGCTCAACTGAATGATCAGGAATTTTGCCGACAATGTAATAATTCTTTATCAATCGAAAAAATATCGACCGAGCGCTCGAACGCCTACCAAAAGCTTAAAATTTCTATCACTGCAACCGCCAATTCGGGATTGCCTTGCATGTTTTTATTGTGGGCAGTTTTTTGTAGAAACGAAGTTCTAAGACATCTTTTTTAAAAGGAGGAGCGTATGGCCGCAGGAGAGTTAAAGCCCCGGTGGGGACAACCCCTTACCGGAATCATTTCGTTGATTGCCTTTACTGGCATTGCCCTGATACTTTGGTTTATCTTGAGCGATCCGAGGGGACCTATTCATTCTTTCCCCTATCCTTTCGTGCTCTATCTTGCCATGATGATCCTGGTAGGACTGTGGCAGCACATGTTTCTTGGAGACTGGCCCTTCCAAGATATCCCCCAACCAACCAGAGGGATAATTGAGACCTTCGTCAATCTGGCCCTCGTTTGGCTGGTCATCCATGTAGTCTTTTACCGCGTCCTGGGCCTTGGCTTCAACTTTCTCAGTCAAAGTAACCTTGAGGCCTTGGCTAGCGGCGGTTCCTACCTTGCCCAGTTTAAAGATGCGGCAGGCACCATGGTAACCTGCGGCAGGGAACTCTCCCTTGAGAAACTTGTTGCCGGTGCCGCCCGATATGGCGAACGTGCGGTGGTCTGCTTTGTACTCATCGGCTTCTTCAGTTACCCTTTCGTTACCATCCTCTTTGGCAAATGGCCGGTTCGTCCCAGCGATCTCAAACAGCCTATGGCTGGACTCGCAGAGTTCAGTTGGTGCTCAATGTGGACAATGTTTTTCTACGTAGTTCTCATCGTTCCTTTCTTCGGAATGCTTTATGGAAAAATGTTCGGAACCTCCTATGGCATGAATTTCCCTTGGTGGACGTCCATCGCCGGGACATCGCATGTTCACTGGGTATTTGGCTGGTGGGAATGGATGATTGTTGTTCTTTTTATGACTCCCAACGTTTGGCGAATGAAACCGTGGTCGGCTATCAAGCTCGCCCAACCTTTGAAAGGTTTGGTATCTTTTCTGTGCATTGTCGTTATCGGCTATGCCATCGCTGCCGCCTGCGTCAAATTTGCCCCCCTCTGGCTCCCTGACATGACTGAGGCCCTGAAGACCAACGGTAACGATAGTATGGCCCGCTTTCTGTGGTACCACGCTGCCGAGATAGCTGGTTTCACTCTGATTCCTTTCCTTGCCTGGCATCATTATTTCGACGATATGGTGCCGATGCCGGATGTCGATTCCTGGTCGGCCTTTTGGTTTAGAACCGCCGGGATCGGTGTTCTTTGTATCATCAACTATATCTTTTTCTACTATATCAATTTCGGTCACTGGGGACTTGGCAACCATCATATGGCCCATGGTATCGCCGACAGAATGTTGCACGGGGAATCCCTCATCTGGAACTTCTGGTGGATTATTCCTCTTCTTTGGAATGAATGGTTCTTCCACAAATGGCCGTTTTATACCCATGAACATTGATTCTTGCTGGCCGACTTAAGCCGGTTAAGGCTGTGATCTCACTGAGAGATCACAGCCTTTTTTTATTATCATTGGAGTTCGATTTACTGGACCTGCTGACTTGGCGGTGCCTCTTGGGGAGGTGCGGATGACTGGATGGGAGCTGCGGCCATAAGAGGTGCCGGCTGTCGTACGATACCCGCGCCTCGGCTCATGATATTATTATAACTGCCGATAATTTTTTCAGTTGTCCAGGGCTCACGGTTTTTACACACGGTCTGCTGACAAATGCGTCCCTCCGTAAGAATATCAAGGAGAAAGTCCATATACGCATAATATTGTTTGGGCCAAGCGAGTTTTTTATGTTCCGGCCCGTCATATATCCAAATATTCTCTTTGTATTCATCGTTGGCGATTAGACTATAAGCAAATTCCTTATAAACCCGGGGTCCACCATCAAGTGGTGGCAGATGATCGCTGATCACCAATATAAGACTTTTCGGGTCAAGTTCTCGAAGTTTTTTCAAATAGTCTGCCAAGGCTCCCGCCCGATAGTAGAACTGATTTATGGCCAAATCGGTCTGGGATTTTTTCTCGACTCCGACGATCTCGACTTTGGGCGGAAAGCGCTTAAAATCGGTATCATGTGGCAAATGGCCGTAGGTTCCCAGCACATAGTTGAGAAAAGGACGCCCTTCGGCGATCACTTTTGCGACATAGGTGAGGTTCTGGCTAAATAGATCTCCATCGAAGATATAATTTTCGCGGTCTTCATGCTTCAGATATGTTGATCTATTGCCGGCAAATACTGTCGGGAAATTGATCTCTTCAAAGCCGAGTGAGTGATAAGCCTTCTCCGAGTTGAAGAAATCAGGTTTGTAAGACTGCGTGGCAATAGTCCGATAACCGACCTCGGCCAGCATGTTGGGCAGACAGGATGTCTTGGCACCATGCAGCATATTGAATTCCGCCGATGTGTAGAGTTCGAGCGCCGGCACACCGCAGAGGATTTCAAATTCAGCCTGAGCCGTGCCACCGCCAAAAACCGGCGACGTGGCAACGTGCATCTTCTTGCGCAATGCCTTAAACTCGGGCGGAGCAGGTGGAGTCACGAATTTCAGCCCCGTAAACCGCTCCGGGTCGAGGAAGGATTCGAGGACGATGATATGGATATTGCGGGGGTTCTGCAAGGTGCTCTTGAGGAGAGCTGGATCCCGGCCGGGATCATCGATCATCGGTAACACTACCAGCTCACCTATGGCCTTGTTCTTGGCTGCGGCAAAAAGCATGAGGGAGGTTGCCCGACCCATGAGTGCGACCGTCCAGCGATCTGACCATGGAACGATGTTCACCCCTCTGCTATTGGCCATCTTGAGAAACTGGGTCGGAGCGGTAAAGGCGATGATCGGCGGGGTTGCAGCCAAGGCAATGAGTACCAGCGGTAACAGCAAATCCCGGGGACGACGCCTGAGAAGTACAAGAAAGGTCAGTGACCAGGTGCCCAGTGCCACCCAGACCCCCACCTGCACCCAGGTCGGAGAGACGATGAGTCCCTCGGGTAGGAGCAGCAGGTCATCAAGTTTGGCGATGCTGGACATGAAGGTATAGTACAGGTCCATACCCAGATAGAGAACTATGATCGGCGCGGCGGCAACGAATACACGCAACAGACCGGGCCGCATAAGATACAGCAAAGCCGCAAAAGTTAGCAAGATAAAGGGCAGTTCGTAGCGAAAGGCAAGGATATATTCATCAATGCCGCCGATCAAACCAAAGGACAAGGAGATGGTTAAAACGACTGCAGTAATAAATAAAAACGGGGCGATTCCCCGCCATACCTGCCGGAGGCTTACACCGGCATTTCGAGAAAAATTGCGGGAAAATTGAGGGAAAACCATTGGCATGGGGTTTCTGACTTTTTAACTGGTCGCCTGCAATAGGCGCAAAGGAATGCAGTAGACAATTAAAGGATACGAGAAAATCCTTCCTTAGTTGGTCATTTGAAGAACTACAAATTACTCTATTTTGGGTTTTGCAGCAAGATGTATCAAAAGTGATCACCGGCTGCCTGGGTTGAGCCGCCTGAGTTGATCGGCACGGCCACCGCGACCCGCAGATGAACGAGCGGAAGTTACGGCTTGATTTCGCCCTCAATGTTGTTCTTCTTCCTGCAAAAAAATTGCAGAACACCACAGAAAAGAGTAGCTTAAAAGCCGTTACCAAATAATTGAGCAACCCCATTGAAAAAATTATCGGTCACTTTGTCGGTCGTACGTTTTGACCAGGAGAGGAAAAATGATTGTGTTCTGCCAAACCATTTCTTTGCTGTTCTCTATCGGGAGGTATAAATGAAACTTCATTCTTCAGTCATCACTGCGCTGCTAACCATGTTTCTCGCGGTCAGCACCTGCTTTGCGCTAACCGGCGGCCAAAGAACCGTTGAAATGCTGGTACGGGGTGGCCCGGAATCTCAGCGTGACGCCGCTCAAAACATTTATAATGGGATTGACCGTAACCCCGACGTGCTGGACGTGGTTGCCGAGCTGCTGCTGCAAACTTACCAGCGACCGGGATTTATTGAGGTCGATGCCACCTCCTGGATGTGCAAAGCCTTGGGAGCGTCCGGTGATGTGCGCTATAAAGGAGTGCTGCAGCAGATTGCCGACAAAGCCTCGGAGAGAAAAGTGCGAAAATACGCAGAACAGTCACTTGGCATGCTGCCGCAAGGTAATGCTGCGCCTTATATTGCCGGTACTGTAGATCTCGCGAAACTGCGCGCAGGAGCTATACAGACCCAGGAAACACAGAAACCGGACGCAACAAAAGGGGTCCCGCCATCCGGAGCCGGCGGCAATGCCGCTTTCGACCGAATAACCATCGGCATGAGCATGGACGAGGTCTTCGCCTTTATCGGCCAGCCTACTGCGACTACTTCGCGGATCACCGGGAGGGCCTGGGCACCCTTCTACCACGGAGGCGACACGGCCCGTATGTTCGCCCTCTATAAGGGCAAGGGGCGCATAGTGTTCTCAAACCCCTCACGCTATGCTCCGGTCTGGCGGGTTATCGACATCGTCACCGACCCTTCGGAAAGCGGATACCCTTGATCAAGCCGTTGAGTAATGAAAACTCTTCTCTGCACCATCCTTTTTATCCTGCTTATTCCGCATCCCGGCAACGGCGAAAGGACAAAGAAGAACATCCTCTATCTGAACTCCTATCACCACGGCTATCAGTGGTCGGACTCGATACACGACGGAATCCGTGCAACGCTTAACAACAGCCCCTACAAGATCGATCTGCAGGTCGAGTATTTGGATGCCAAAAGATACAATACCACCCCGGTCATCGAGAGCCTCCTCGAAGTTTTCCGAAAAAAATATACCGGCGAGCATTTCGATGCGGTTATCGTCTCCGATGATGATGCCTTCAATTTCGCCATTAAGAGCCGTTCTCAGCTCTTTCCCGGGGTGCCGATCATCTTCTGCGGCATCAATGATCTCCTGGAAGAACAACTGGCGGTAGGGAACCTCACCGGTGTCGTCGAGAGTTTCGACCTGGTGGGAACCATTGATGTGGCCCTCAAATTACACCCAAAGAAACGCCGGATGATTGTCGTCGGCGATGATTCGACCGCCGGCAGGGCTATTAAAAAACAGATTGAGACCCTCGTTCCCCGCTACAAGGACCGACTGCAGGTAGATTACTGGGTGCAGATCGATCTTCCCGAGGCGCAGCGGCGGGTGGAAAATCTACCGGATGATACATTTCTCTTTTTTATCCCTTATTACCAAATCATCGACAACCGCACCTATACCGCGGAAGAGGTGATGCGCGCCCTCTATACCCATTCCAGTGTCCCCCTTTACACCTCCTGGGAATTCCTCCTCGGCAATGGCGCTGTCGGTGGCAGCATGCTTTCCGGCCTGAAACACGGCCAGACCGCAGCCGAAATGGCCTTGAATATTCTCAGCGGTACCCTCACCGACTCCATCCCAGTGATCAGGGAACCTACCGGGGCCTATCTCTTCGATTACCAAGTCATGCGGCATCTGAATATTTCCGAACAACTGCTGCCCAAAGGCAGCATCCTCATCAATTCTCCCAAGGCCTTTTACGAACTGCCGAAAGAACTCTTCTGGACCATCATCGTCAGCCTGCTCCTGCTATTGTTGAGTTCTATTTCTCTGATTTTCACCATGCTCGGCCGCAGGCGGGTCGAACGTACTATAAAAGATCAGCTTTCCTTTCAAGAAACCCTGATGGACACCAATCCACAGCTTGTCTCCTGGAAGGACTTGAATTTCAAGTATCTCGGAGCGAACCGCACCTTCGCCACCTTTTTCGGCTTAAACGATCCCAGCGAACTCATCTCGAAATCCACCAAAGATGTCATTGGCGACCAGGACTACGTGCAGTGGTCACAGATTGCCGACGTGGCAGTGGTCAACAACCGCGAGGCCTTTCGCAAGGTCAGGAAGAAACTGACCGACCACAAGGGCGATATCGCCTGGATCGAGGTCAACAAGGTTCCTCTGCGGGATCAGGCCGGCAAGATTGTCGGTATCCTCAGCACCGCTGAGAACATAACCCGGGAACTCGATCTGGAAAAACAGCTGCTGCAGTCGCAAAAAATGGAGGCAATCGGCACCCTGGCCGGTGGCATAGCCCACGATTTCAATAATATCCTGACTTCCATCATTAACTCGACCGAGCTTGCCATCGGTGATGTTGATCCGCAGTCGCAAACCGCCAGTGACTTGGAGAGGGTGCTCAAGGCCGCCCGACGCGGCGGCCGGGTGGTGAAGCAAATTCTAACCTTCAGTAAACCCTCCCAGGAAGGCTTTCGCCCCACCAATCTGACCGCCGTCATCGCCGAGGTGGTCTCCCTCATGGAGGTTTCCCTTCCCGGCAATATTGAAATGCGCTCGCATATTTCGCCGAATATCGGCTGGATTCTCGCCGATCCGACCCAGATCTATCAGGCGGTGATGAACCTCTGCACCAATGCCTTCCAGGCCCTACGGAAGGCTGGCGGTACACTGCATATCCGCCTTGAGGACAAGCTCCTCGAAGAGGAAGAGGGCAAGGCCCTGAACCTCAAAGCCGGTGCCTACATTCAGCTGACGGTTGCCGACAACGGGCCGGGCATTGCCCCATCCATCCTCGACAAGATTTTCGATCCCTTTTTCTCAACCAAGGATAAGGCGGAAGGAACCGGCCTCGGCCTGAGCGTCGTGCACGGCATCGTCAAGGCCCATCACGGGGGTCTCCGGGTTGATAGCCTAGAGGGGCAGGAAACCGCCTTCAAACTGTTTTTCCCGAAAGTCTCGGCAACAGACGAAATCCCGGAGCAGAAAAAAAGCTTCTTCGGCAGCCGGGGCGGCCGCATCCTCTTCGTTGAAGACGATGAAGACCAGCTCAACAGCACCCCGCGCATCCTCGAAAATGTTGGGTATTCGGTCACCGCGTTAGGCGTACCGCAAGAAGCCTTGGATCTGGTCATATCCGACCCCAACCGCTTCGAGCTGCTGATCACCGATTACGATATGCCGGCGATCAATGGCATTGAACTGATCCAGCGTATGCATGCCGTCAACCCCAAGCTGCCTTCGATCCTCATTTCCGGACGAGAGGACGCAATCAAGGCAGCCCAGGTCATTCCTTCAATCCGCCGCGTCTTCATTAAACCCTACGACACGATCGATCTGACCGTCACCATTAACACCATTCTCGAAGAGGACGAGCGCCATGGCGACCATTCTGATAATCGATGACGATCAGGAAATCTGCGAAACCCTGAGCAGCCTGGGCACACGGCTCGCACACAGCTGCCATTCCGCCCATTCCCTGAACGCTGGCCGCCAGGCCGTTCGCCTGCGCCCTTTCGACATTCTTTTTCTCGATGTCCGTCTGCCGGACGGTAACGGCCTCGACCTGCTGCCGGAACTGATGGAGATGGCCGATCCGCCGGAAATCATCATTCTCACCGGCAAAGGTGATCCGGACGGAGCGGAGCTGGCGATCCATGGCGGAGCCTGGGATTATATCCTCAAGCCCTCAAGTGTCAGGGAAATCACCCTGACGCTCGGCCGAGCCCTGAAATATCGCGAGGAGAAACTTGCCCGGGTCGAAGGGGAAAGCCTTAATGTCAGCAAGGTCGTTGGCACAAGCCCACGCATGAAGGCCTGTTTCAAACTCATGGCCCAGGCCGCCCGTTCCGACTCAAATCTGCTCATCACCGGCGAGACCGGCACCGGCAAGGAACTCTTCGCCAAAACCATCCACGACAACAGCAACCGCGCCGGTGGTAAATTTGTCTTCGTCGATTGTGCTTCACTCACCGAATCCCTCGTCGAATCAACGCTTTTCGGGCATCGAAAGGGTGCTTTCACCGGCGCCCAGGACAGTCGCATCGGGCTCGTCAAACTGGCCGACAACGGCACCCTCTTTCTCGACGAGGTCGGCGAGATGCCGCTGTCCATCCAAAAATCCTTACTGCGCGTCCTGCAGGAGCGTATTTTCCGCGCCGTTGGCGACACGCAAGAGCAAGCCAGCAACTTCCGCCTGATCGCCGCCACCAACCGCAACCTTGACGACATGGTCGAGAATCATGAATTCCGCAGTGACCTGCTGTTCCGGCTCACCACCATGCGCCTCCCCCTGCCGCCACTGCGCCAGCGACCCGAGGATATCCGCGCCTTGGCGGAGTTCAAAACGACACAGCTCTGTCTCCAGTACGGTATGCCTGAAAAAGACATCGATGATGATTTCTGGGAAACCCTCGAAAGCTACGACTGGCCCGGCAATGTCAGAGAACTCTTCAATATCATAGAACGATCTGTCATTGCCGCCGACACCGAGAAGAATCTCTTCGCCATGCACCTGCCCCGCCAGATGCGGATCCAGGTTGCCAAAGAACAGATCCGCCGGATGACCGGCTCCCAGGTTTTATCCGAAGATGAGGAGGGAGAGGAGGACGAGGATGTCCGAAAAATAGGACAGGATATCTTCCAGGATATCTTCGACCGCCCACTGCCTTCTCTCAAGGCCTTTAAAGGGGCCTCGGAGAAAATTTACCTCGGCGAACTTATCCGCCAATGCGGCGGAGAGACTGCCCGGATTCTCACGGTCTCGGGATTGTCACGCTCGCATTTTTATGCACTCTTAAAAAGATACGGACTTTCTATCCAAAACGGCGGAGCAAAATCCTGACTGCCGTTTGCACAACATGATAAGGCAGAAGCTTGTACTGCAATTCCACGTCAAATCCCGAAGAATTCAGCAATATATTTCGCTGCCGTAATGACAATGATACAGGCCAGCATCCACTTGATGATCTTGGCCGGCACGAATTTCTGACACCGAGCCCCGAGGTACATCCCGACCATGCCGCCTATTCCGAAAAGGATTCCGAGAGTCCAATCAGGGGCGACCGAAACTTGGGGATAGAAAGGGGCGATCAACTGATAAAAAATGACGCCGGCAACCGACGTGACAAAGGTGCCCATGAGGGCGGCACCGGCAACAGTATAGACCGGTAAGCCGAAAACAGTGACAAAGAAGGGCGCGATAATCGCCCCACCGCCTATTCCATAAATCCCTCCGACAATGCCGACTATAAAGCTCAGGGAGAAGATACCCAGGAAAGAGACGTCAAATTTTTCTCCGTAAAAGCTGTAACCCAACCGCTGCAGATTAAAATGGGTAACCTTGACGGCCGACAGGGAACCAGCAGCCTGTTCCTTACCGGCAGCCTGGGAGCGATGCCGACGCACCATCTCCTGAAAACGCTCTTCACTACTCGCTTTATTATCTGCGCCGGCAGATTTTTTCTTCACCAGATCCCGGACCATCTTGGCGCCGATATAGAGCAGTACTCCCGCCGCAAAGAGTTTAAAGTTTTGCGGGTTCGGCAGATATGCGACCCGCACAAAAGCCCCGATAAAAACTCCCGGCAATGTCCCGGCAACAACCACCCAGGTCAATGGCCATAGCATTCTGCCCTCTTTCCAATAACGATAGACACCACTGGGAATGGCAACAATGTTGTAGAGCTGATTGGTGGCACTGACCGAGGGATTGGTGTATCCGAGAAAGGACATCTGAAAGGGTAAGAGGAGAAATGCGCCCGACACGCCGCCCATCGATGTGAAAAACGAAATTCCCAAGGCGACCAAGGGTGGAATCCAAGGATCTACTTCGATACCGGCAGCTTGAAAAAACATAGGACCTCCTGAAGAAAATAGTGGACCAAACTTACAGTCACGTATTTTATTTTATTCGTGACTGTTGATCCTACCAGTTTCCTCCACCGAAAGTCAAGAACATTTTCTGAGCTTTACTGTATGATTAGGGTATAAAAGATAAAGAAAGGACATTGCCATTTACGACAAAAGCCCGGCGGACCAACGCATACCAAGAACAGCAGGACCAATGCCAAACGACAAAAATATTTCACTTGCAAACAACAAAAACCACGGACGCATCGTCTCTACGCCAAAGGAAGGGCGGTGTCTGGACACCGCCCAATTGAACCTGATGGAGCAGGCCTTTCGCCACGCAGTGGAGAACGCATCACGCCCCGCTGTACGTTTTTCGTGCCGGCGCCTTTTGATCATCTTTCTTCTCATCCGCTACACCGGTGCCAAGCTGAACGAGGTTTTGGCGGTAAATCCGGTGCAGGACATAGACCCCCATCGCCGTGCCGTGTTTTTTCGCGGGGAGACCACCGGTGTGGCTGGAGAACCGAGAGAAGTGCAGATCTCCGCAGCCCTTGCCGGAGAAATCCACCACATTGTAGACCATCCCTCGTTCCGGGAAGCCGCCGGGAAGGTGCTCGAAGTCGACCCCGGTTTTGTCCGCCGCAAGTTTTATCAATGTGCTGAAAATTGTGGCCTAGCCCGACAGTCGGGCGGACCAGAGGCCATTCGCAAGGCGCGAGCGGTTGAGTTGATGCAGGGCAACATGCCGCTCCCCGCGGTGCAAATGATGTTGGGACATTCGACACCCAACCTGACATCCGCCTATGTCTCCTTTTCCGAGGAAGAGATCCACCAGGTCGCCCGACTGTTCATGGAAAAAGAGTCTCTCCGCAAAACCTCGGCGCGCAATTCTTTCTTTGGCAAAATAGCGACCATTGAGCGCGGCGACATCCAGGCGCGGGTAGAACTGACAACCATCGACGGCCATACACTCACCACCATCATTACCAATAATAGCGTCGAGAGGCTCGGTTTGCAAAAAGGTCGGCTGATTTCCGCCGAGGTAAAAGCACCGTGGGTCATCCTGCAGGGGGGCGGGACCGAACCGACCTGCAGTGCTGAAAATAGGATTAAAGGTGTGGTAGAGAGAATCACCCGAGGTAAAATTAATACCGAATGTGTGGTCCGGATCTCGCCGACGACTGAAGTCTGTGCCGTGGTTTCATCCGGCGGGAGAAACCTGGATCTGACCGAGGGTGATGAAATCTGGGTGCTCTTCACCGGCAGTTCCGTCATCCTGCATGTGGATTGACAGACTCCTTGCCTAAAAAAAGAATGCCCCTGCAGACGGGAGAGCCTACAGGGGCAAGGAACTTAGGGACCGTTAAGAAATAACCCATATTTTTTATCCATTTCTTTACGGCCCCTTATGCCGTTGATGAAATTGAAATGCATGAGTTAAAAATGCCGCCTACTTAAAGCAGATCCGTTTTACCTCATCAAAAGTCGAAACGAAGTACGGGGTAATCCCTTCCTTAATATGCGCCGGCAGCATCTCAAAGTCTTCCTGATTATCCTTAGGCAGGAGCACCTCCTGGACTTTCGCCCGCTTTGAGGCGATCATTTTTTCCTTCACCCCGCCTATCGGCATGACGAGGCCGCTGAGGGTCAACTCCCCGGTCATGGCGATATTTGGTCGAATGGCTTTATTCATGACCAGCGAATACAGCGAGCAGGCCATGGTGATGCCGGCGGACGGCCCATCCTTCGGCGTCGCTCCGGCCGGGACATGGAGATGAACCAGATTGTTCTTGAAAAAATCACTCCCTTCCTTATTGTCGCGCATCAGTGACCGGACATAGCTGTAGGCGATCTCCGACGATTCGATCATCACCTGTCCGAGTTGGCCGGTCTGTTTGAAACCCGCCTGCCCGGTGGGAATGGGAATCGACTCAATATGCAAGGTGGCTCCGCCCATACTGGTGTAGGCGAGCCCGGTGATAACGCCAACCCGCGGTTTGCGGAAGGCGTGTTCCTCGGAGAAAAAGCGTTTGCCGAGAAATTCTTTCAGATCGTCTACATGAATGCGAATGTTCTGTTCAGGATGGTCGATGATTTTGGTTACCGATTTACGAAGAATCTTCTTGATGGCGTTCTCCAAGCCGCGTACTCCGGCCTCACGGGCATAGCCGTCGACAATCGCCGACAGCACCACCTTCGGCAGAGTGATCTGCTGCGCTGTCAGGCCATGCGCCTTGAGCTGTTTGGGCAGGAGATGGCGACGGGCGATCTCGACCTTTTCTTCCATAATATATCCAGGCAGCTGAATCATCTCCATCCGGTCCATGAGCGGAGCGGGGATGGTGTCCATCTGGTTAGCGGTGCAGATGAAAAAGATCTTCGACAGATCAAAGCGCACATCCAGGTAATGATCGAGAAAATCGCGATTCTGCTCCGGATCGAGGACTTCCAGTAAGGCCGAGGCCGGATCGCCGTGGAAACTGGCACCGATCTTATCGATCTCATCAAGCATGATGACCGGATTGGCAGTCTTGCAGGTCTTGATTGCCTGGATGAATTTGCCAGGCATCGCCCCGATATAGGTGCGGCGGTGTCCTTTGATCTCTGCTTCGTCACGCATACCGCCCAGTGAAAAACGGAAAAATTCCCGGCCGAGACTTTGGGCAACCGACCTGCCGATCGAGGTTTTGCCGACACCCGGTGGGCCCTGCAGGAGAAGAATGGTGCCGGATAAATCACCCTTGATAACGCCGACGGAGATAAGTTCAAGAATTCTGTTCTTCACATCCTCCAGGCCATAATGATCCCGGTCGAGGATCTTCGACGCCTTTTTCCGGTTATAACTGTCCTTCGAATACACCCCCCAAGGGAGGATGGTCAACCAGTCAAGATAGGTCCGGGTAACATTGAATTCCGGCGAAGATGAGCCGATGAGCTTGAGTTTTTCGATCTCCTCCTTGACCTTCTCCCGCGCCTCATCCGAAAGAACCAGCTTTTTCAGGCGATTCTCATATTTTTCGATTTCCGTCTGGGTGTCGTCTTTTGACAGACCCAACTCTTTCTTGATTTCCTGTAACTGCGCCTTAAGGAAGAATTCCCGTTGCTGCTTGGACAGCTGTTCCTCAATGCGTTTTGAGATCTTGGCCTTCAGTTTAGAGATTTCCACCTCATTCTTCAACAGGATCAACACCGATTCAAGCCGCTCGCGAATATCGGAGGTTTCGAGAATTTTCTGGATTTCCCGCCCGGAAGAAGTGGTCATGGCGGCGGCAAAATCGGCAAGCGATCCGGGATCGCTGAGATTTATCCGTTCAATGAGCAGCGACAAACCCTCTTTGAAAAGGGGATTCATGTTGACCAACTCTTTGATACAGTCGATGATCGCCACCGAATAGGCCTTCAGCTCATCGGTATTTTCCTGGATAGGTTGGTAGCGGTATTTCACCTCGGCGACAAAAAGAGAATTTTTTTTCTCCAAGGCCAGGATATCGAAACGCTCAAGGGCCTGCACTAGAATCTGCAAGTGTTCTCCAGGCTTAAAGGGCGAAACTTGAATAACCCTGGCTACCGAGCCGACCTTAAAAAAGTCGTCGGCACTCTGGGCTGCATGGGCAAGTCCATCCTCCTTCGGGATCTGCAGAACAAGCCCGAAGTAAAGAGGCATATTTTGGTTCATATGCCGCATGACCGCCTCCTGCAAGCCGCCATCCTCAATGATGATCGGGCCCATCATTTTCGGGAACATCGGGCGATCGTGCAATGGAATGAGCATCAACCGATCCGGCAATAAATCTTTGGCCACGATCAATGATTTCCCGGACTCCTTTTCCTCCCCCGGTGATTCAATTCCGTCAGGGGTTAAAACAGTGGTTTCCTCAGACATTCTTTTCTCTCCTTATGTAGGCAAACGGAACTCCCATAGATCATAAACTCTTTTAGTATTTATACAGCAGATATAAAACACAAAGCCGTGTCAAACACCGTTTCGGCTATCTCTTCCATGTCTTGCAAACAAAGATAATCATTTGCAACTGAATGCAAACTCTTTTCCTTCTTCTTTTGCATTATTGAGTATTTTAAAGCAATTGCCCATAGAACTAAAACTTGATCTCCAGCAAAATGCCCTTATCCTTTTGCGGGTATACAACAACTCAAACCCTTTGCAGCAGCATCTGCTGAAAATTTCACCCACGGCCGACCATGAACGTTATTGAAGCTTTAGAACAACGAAAATCAACCCGCGCCTTCCTGTCGAAACAGGTCGACAAAGAAAAAATCATCGCCATCCTAGGGGCAGCCCGCCATGCGCCATCCGGCACCAATGCCCAGCCGTGGCAGGTTGCAGTGGTCAGCGGCAAAAAAAAGACCGAGTTAGCCAAGGCCTTGGAAAGCACCTTCCGCGAGAAGGGCCCCGGGGAAATGGACTACCACTATTACCCCCTGAAGTGGCATGAACCGTTTAAAAGGCGCCGGGTCACCTGCGGCGCCCAACTGTATTCGGCATTGAACATTGAACGGAACGACAAAGAGCGAAGGCTTGAGCAGTGGGTTGCCAATTACCGTGCCTTCGACGCCCCGGTGGTACTGTTTTTCTTCCTTGACCCAATGATGCAGAAGGGTTCCTTTCTCGACTTCGGCATGTTTCTTCAATCCCTTATGCTGGCAGCCGTTGCAGAGGGTCTTGCCACCTGTGCTCAAGCCGCCCTTGGTCAATATCCGGAATTGGTCAAAGATTTTCTCGGCTACAGCCGGGAAACGATCCTCCTCTGCGGCATGGCTCTTGGTTACGAAGACAAAGACGCCCCGGTCAACAACTACCGGACGGAACGTGAAGAGGTAGAGGTCTTCACGCGGTTTTTCGAGTAAGCGATCATTCAACATGAAATCACACAATTCAATGTCATTCACGGCATAAGTAACCGTAAATAAATGGATAAAAAGTTTTGGTTATTTTTTACGGCCACTAAAAAATGCTTGGCGCTGGGGAAAAATCCTGTACAATGAAGCATCAAAGCAGCCTGGCTTTTTCTTGAAATACTATTGGCTTGCCACATCAGCACATCAATTGCTCGAGGAGAAATACATGTTCACCATCGCCGATATATGCAATATCGCCGTGCAGATCGAGAAAAACGGCGAAGAAACTTACCGGAAGGCCAGTCTGGCCAGCAAGAACCCCGAGGTAACGCAACTGCTGGCCGCCATGGCCGATGACGAAAGGCGCCACGGAGAGTGGCTGGCAACCATTAGCTCGGACAAACCGCTCACCGAGGAACAAAGGGAGATGGAGGCGGTGGGAAGGACCTTGCTTCAGGATATGGTCAAAGGCAACCCCTTCCTCCTCGCAGCAAGTGAACTGGAACGCGCTGAAAGTGTCGGGGAGGTACTGACCCGTTCCAAAGGTTTTGAAGAAGACACCATCCTCTTCTACCAATTCATCGAGAATTTCCTCGACGACCAGGACGCAGCCCGCCAGATGCAAGCAATCATCGCCGAAGAACGCACCCATCTGCAGCAACTTGAACTTCTTGAGAAGACGCCACCTCTGCTAAAAAAACATCCCCTCGCCACACTCGCCCTCGCCGTCTGTCTGCTGTTTATCACGCTTGTTCCGGCTTTTGCCAGCGAGGAGCATGCGTCGACATCAAAAGGCCAGACCGTTTACGTTCCGGCCTACTCCCATATCTATCATGGCAACCGCGAGTCGCCGCTGCTGCTGACGATTACCATCAGCATACGCAATATCTCGCCTACCCGCTCAATGACCGTCACCGCCGTCGATTACTACGACACCCAGGGTGCCGTTGTTAAAAAATTCATTACCGCACCCTTTGTCCTCGGGCCTCTTGGTTCGGAGCGTTTTGTCGTCCCGCAAAATGACGAAGCCGGCGGTTCGGGGGCAAATTTCATCGTTAAATGGAACTCGATAGAAGCACTCAGCCCGCCGATTATTGAAACAATTATGATCGGCGCCCAGAACCAGCTCGGCGTCTCCTTCACCTCAAGAGGACAGGCGATATACAAATAAGCGGCTCTGAACGATTTTTATCCTCTCAAGACATCAGCCAATTCCAAAGTGAGGAAACCATGACGAACCAGGACTTCATTAAGCAATTGCCGGGAGACACCAATTCCTGTTACTACTTTGCCATCAACGAACTGGCTAAAGCAGGTATGGGAACCATAGACCGCCTCCCCTATTCGATTCGTATCCTGGTGGAAAACCTGCTGCGAAAATTTGACGGCCGGATCGTCACGGAAAGTGACCTGCGCGCCATCGTCGGCTGGGAGAAACACTATGCCGCACCGGTGGAGATTCCTTTTCACCCGGCACGGGTGCTGATGCAGGACTTTACCGGAGTACCGGCGGTGGTCGATCTGGCGGTGATGCGCGACGCAGTCAAAAACCTTGGCGGCGACCCGGCCCGAGTCAACCCGCGAGTGCCGGTCGAACTGGTTGCCGACCATTCGGTGCAGATCGATTTTTCCGGCACCAGCAAGAGTCTTATCGACAATGTCGCGAAAGAATACGAACGTAACAGCGAACGTTACACCCTGCTCAAATGGGCGCAAAAAAGCTTTAATAATTTTCGGGTAGTACCGCCGAACTCGGGAATCTGTCATCAGGTCAACCTCGAACATCTCGGGCGGGTGACCATAACCGAGAGGCTAGGCGAGCACACCTTCGCCTACCCCGACACCTTGGTCGGCCTCGACTCCCACACCCCGATGATCAACGGCATCGGCGTTCTCGGCTGGGGTGTCGGCGGCATTGAAGCCGAGGCAGTCATGCTCGGCCAGCCCTACTACATGTCGATCCCTGAGGTTATCGGGGTGCGGCTTACCGGCCGGTTACCGGTTGGCGTTACCGCCACTGATCTGGTACTGACCCTTACCGAACTCCTGCGCAAACAAAAAGTGGTAGAAAAATTCGTCGAATATTTCGGCCCCGGCATGCAGCACCTGTCGATTCCCGACCGCGCCACCATTGCCAACATGACCCCGGAATACGGCGCAACCCTTGGATTTTTTCCCATCGACGACAAAACCATCGACTATCTAAAGATGACCGGCCGCGACCACCAGGCGACCATCACCGAAGCCTATGCCAAGGCCAACGGCCTCCTCTACACCGGTATTGACACCTGCGAATATACAACCGTCATCGACTTCGATCTGTCAACCGTCGAACCGTGCCTGGCCGGACCGGCAAGACCCCAGGACCGCGTCCCTCTTTCCGCCATGCGCTCGACCTTCGGAAAAATTCTCGGCTGCAACTTCCAACGCAGCGACTGTCCGGTCGCCGACTCGACCTTCACCCATGAATCCGGCAACGAAGCAAGCCTTGACGCGGTCTGCCGCATCAAGGGCAAAAACGATATTACCACCGTTGTCAACGGCACGCCGGTCAGCATCGGCGACGGCAGCGTCGTCATTGCCGCCATCACCTCCTGCACCAACACCTCGAACCCGCATGTCCTCATCGGTGCCGGACTTATGGCGAAGGCTGCCGTTAAGCGCGGCCTGAAGATTTCCGCCTCTGTCAAGACCTCCTTTGCCCCGGGTTCAAGGGTGGTCAGCAAATATCTTGAGGACTGCGGCCTGCTCCCCTATTTCGAGGCCCTCGGCTTTCATATCGCCGCCTTTGGCTGCACAACCTGCATCGGCAACAGCGGTCCACTTAATGCCGAGATTGAAAAGGCCATCAAGGACCACGATCTGAACGTTGCCGCGGTGCTTTCCGGCAACCGAAACTTTGAAGCCCGCATCCACCAGATGGTTAAGAGTAACTTCCTGGCCTCGCCGATGCTGGTTTTGGCCTTTGCCCTAGCCGGTCGGGTGGATATCGATCTCACCTGCAGTCCCCTGGCGAGCGACCCGAACGGCCTGCCGGTATATCTGAACGATCTCTGGCCGAACCAGGAAGAAATCGCCACCCTGGCGCGTCAACACGTTACCAAAGAGGCCTTCAGCCACGCCTATTCGCAGATTTTTGATGGAGACGCTTTCTGGCAGGGCTTAAATGTTGCCGAAAGTTCAACCTACCTGTGGGACGACACATCCAGCTACATTAAAAAACCTCCCTATTTCGAGCAGTTTACCAGCAACCCAGCGCCTATTAATGACATCAAAGCAGCAAGGGCCTTTCTTCTCCTGGGCGATAGTGTCACCACCGACCATATCTCGCCGGCCGGGGCAATTGCCAAGGATTACCCGGCCGGGCAATATCTCATGGACCAGGGTGTTGATCCCGACCATTTTAATTCCTACGGTTCGCGGCGCGGCAACCATGAGGTCATGATGCGCGGCACCTTCGGCAACATCCGCATCAAAAACCGTATGGTCACGGGAAAAGAAGGGGCGTACACCATCAAGTATCCTGAACTGCGAGAGATGTACAATTACGACGCGGCCATGGCCTATCTGGCGGAAGGAACACCCCTGATAATTCTCGCCGGCAAGGAATACGGCAGCGGCTCCTCCCGCGACTGGGCGGCAAAAGGCACCAATCTCCTTGGAGTGCGGGCGGTTATCGCCGAATCGTTTGAGCGAATCCACCGCAACAATCTGGTCGGCATGGGGGCCTTGCCTCTGATTTTTAAAGACGGTGAGAACGCCGGAGTCCTTGGACTGGACGGGTCGGAGACCTATTCCATCCTCGGGCTTTCGGACATCAGCCCGCGCAAGGAGCTCACCGTCGAAGCCGGGAAAACCGATGGAACGAACATAACCTTCACTGTCATCGCCCGCCTCGACACGGAGATTGATGTCCTCTATTTCAGGCATGGCGGCATTCTCCCCTATGTCCTGCGGCAGATGATGAAGGACTGAACACCTATGAAAAACAGGCAACAGACCGATCTATTTAAATATTTTGTAAAAGAGAAATTCCGGCCGGATCGCTCATCGTACACGAGCCTTCTCTTGGCTGATGCATATACAATCGCCGATAAGACCGGCCCTGTCCCTCAAGAAAGTGGAATGTGCCGAAGTAACCACCCTTCTCCTCAGCAGGCCGCCGGAATTCAGGAACCGGTTGTTCCTGGCGGAGGTCGGCGACCATACCTCGGAGCTGGTAGATCTTTGCGGCTAACGCAAGAGCGTTTCAATAAATGGGAACTAATTCCATTTCTAAATCAAGATGGAAACGAGAAGGCAAGCGAGCAGCGACGAGACAGTACAAAGAAGTACGGCGAGGAGCCGCACAGCACAGCCGCCGAAGTTAACGCTTGATTTAGAAATGGTATAACATAGCGAGCCAGAAACCCAAGGACCTTGTTGCTATTTCTTCAGCCTCCTCCCTCCCCCCAGCAGTTCTCAAAAGGCTGGCTGTTCTAGGCAGTTAAAAGACCTATCACCATAAGAATTTCTTTTTCAAATCCTCTCTTCCTACTGGGTCGGTAAATCTGATTATTTTTTGTCAAGGCCTGCTATGATCATTTTTAATTCTGTATTTCCAAATTACTACGTCAACACATTGCCTGGAAAAGGCCCCACCCGTTAACCCGTTGGTGCTCGAATAGCGCATGGAGACATCCCGACAAAACTCCGCGAGAATTTTCAGTGTCAACGATTTCATAAAAAATTTTATAAAATATTTTATGAAATCGTTGACACTGGCGGATGTTGCATGCTATATTTCATATAAATTGGCGACAGAACAGGCGGTTGACAAAGGCTACCCCCTCATTGGAGATCTTTCATGGAGTATATCAAAAAAGCTCAACTCAACTTTGAAACAGCGAGCGAGCAAAAGCGCATTATTGTCGAAGGCCTGCTCAAGGACATTAAGGATCACGGTGAAACTGCTGTCTATGAGATGGCAAAGAAATTTGACGGTTGGGATGGTGACTTTATTCTCTCCCACGAGCGAAGGCTCGATATTATCGCCAAGGTACCAGAGAATGTCAAAGCCGATATCCGCTTTGCCTATGAACAGGTAAAAAGATTTGCCCAAGCACAGCGGGAGAGCATTCGGGAGTTTGAGGTGGAATCGCTACCCGGAGTCAGACTTGGCCAGAAAGTAATTCCTATCGCGGTCGCAGGTTGTTATGTGCCGGGCGGCAGGTTCGCCCACGCCTGTTCAGCAATTATGAGTATAGCGACCGCCAAGGCGGCTGGGGTGAAAACGGTGATCGGTTGTTCTCCCCCTCGAGGTGAGAGTATTGCACCGGCTGTTGTTTATGCCATGGATATTGCGGGATGTGATATTATCCTGCAGATGGGCGGTGTTCAGGCTATTGCCACCATGGCCTACGGATTATTCACCGGAACCCCAGCCAATATAATCGTTGGACCTGGGAATGCTTATGTCGCGGAAGCGAAGGCAATTCTCCTCGGCACCGGCCAATGTGCCATTGATGTCTTTGCCGGGCCCACCGAATCATCCATCATCGCAGACCGAACCGCAGACCCGATGACGATTGCCATTGACCTTGTTTCTCAAGCCGAGCATGGTCTCGATTCGCCGGTCTGGCTGCACACCGATAGCCGCGAACTGGCCTGCAGGGTCAACGACTTGGTGCCGCAAATCATTGCCGACATGCCCGACCCCGAAGTTCCGGGCACATCCTGGCGGGATTATGGGGAGATCATACTCTGTGAGAACCGCGAAGAACTCGTTCGCGTCAGCGACCTTTATGCATCCGAACATGTTCAGGTCATTGCTGAAGACCTGGAATGGTGGCGCGACAATCTCACCAACTACGGTTCTCTTTTTCTTGGGGAAGGCAGCACAGTTGCTCAAGGCGATAAATGCTCGGGCACTAACCACATCTTGCCGACAAAAAAGGCTGGCAGCATTTCTGGTGGTTTGAATGTCCATAAGTTTTTGAAGATAACCACATACCAGGAAATCAGCCCTGATGCGAACAGAGTAATAAGCGCGGCCGCGTCGCGTCTGTCTCGAGTCGAGGGCATGGAGGGACATGCCAGGGCATGCGATTGGCGACTCCGAAAATATTTTCCAAACGAAAACTGGGATTTCAAAGTGTATGACCAAAAGAAATACTAATCAACAAGAGGGTAATATTCTTGGAGACCGGATTTGCGGCCTCCCCGCGGAATACGATGCTACTGCCTGATTAGCACGTCCCGCTGAGCGGTAAACTCGCAAGAGTTTTAGGCGCAAATTTTCCTGTCATCCTGTTGTACACCAACAGCATTAAGAGGGTAAGCGGACTATGAATTCAAAAAATTGTAAACACACTGTTTTTACGAAAGAGTTCACCAAGCAGGAACCTATCCCGGAAACTGGCATTTCAAGAGCGGTCGAGCTGCTGCGAAGCGGAAGGCTGCATCGCTATAACACTGCCTCTGGCGAGCTTTCCGAAGTTGCGCTTCTTGAGACAGAATATGCAGCGTATGTTGGTGCAAAGTACTGTGCGGCCCTCAGCTCCTGCGGTAGTTCGCTATATGTAGCCTTAAAGAGTGTAGGTGTACAGCCGGGTGACAAGGTCCTTTGCAACGCTTTCACTCTGGCCCCTGTTCCGGGCGCAATCGAGAATGCCGGCGCTGAAGTAGTCCTCGTTGGAATCAAGCAGGACTATACTATCAACCTAAAAGACCTCGAAGAAAAGATAACCCAAACTGGTGCAAAATATTTCCTCATCTCGCACATGCGCGGGCATATCGCCGACATGGATGCTGTCGAAATGATCTGCAAAACACACTCAATATGCCTCATTGAAGACTGTGCTCACACCATGGGAGCACGCTGGGGGAATCGTTACACTGGAACTTTCGGCAAGATCGGATGCTTCAGCACCCAGACATACAAACACCTGAACTCCGGGGAAGGTGGTCTCCTGGTGACCGATGATGAGGATGTTATAGCCAAAGCCATCCTGTACTCGGGTTCTTATATGCTTTATGAAAACCACCTTTCTCGCCCGTCCCTTGAAGTCTTTGAAAAACATAAATTCCTGACCCCAAACTTTAGCCTGCGGATGTCCAACCTGCAAGCCGCCCTTCTAAGACCGCAACTATCTATGTTGGAAGACAATTGTCGGCGTTGGAACGAGAGATATCAAATCCTGGAGCGCGCCATCAACGACATCCCCCGCCTGATCGTTCCGAAAAGGCATGAAAAGGAACACTATGTCGGCAGCTCCTTCCAGTTTGCCCTCTCGGGCCTCGACCGGTCGCAGGCGCAAGGCTTTATTGCAGAGTGCGGAAAGAGAGGCGTCGAGATCAAATGGTTTGGCGGGAAAGAGCCCAAGGGATTTACCAGTACGTTTAAACATTGGCAGTATATCCAACAGGGACAGGCACTTCCGGAAACGGAAAAAATTCTCAACTGTCTCTGTGACTTCCGGGTGCCTCTGACGTTTTCATTGGATGATTGCCAGACGCTGGCGACGGTCATTAAAGAAGTCATGGTGGAGCTGTTCTAAGAGACTGATCTTCGAAATACAGAGAGTCGATTATGAATTCAGAAAATGGGCAAGCCGAGTACAGCATAGTTGTCGAGAATCTCACCAAATCCTTTGACCAATTAGTGGTCCTGAACGACGTCAATTTCAAGGTCAAACAAGGAGAATTTCTCAGCATAGTCGGCCCAACAGGTTGCGGCAAGACAACCTTTATGAACACCCTCGCCAAACTGACACCAGCCACATCGGGAAGTATTCGCATCCATGGCGAGGAAGCAGACCCCCGCAAACATAATCTTGCCTATGTCTTCCAGGAACCCACCAGCCTGCCCTGGCTGACCGTCCGCGACAATGTCGCCTACGGCATGAAAGTGAAAAGAATACCAACCGCCGAACTCAATAGGCGGTTAGAAGAAATTCTTGATCTCGTAGGACTTGCGGATTGTGCTCATCTCTATCCAAATCAGATCTCAGCAAGTATGGAACAGCGTCTCGCGGTGGCACGCGCCTTTGCAACCCAACCTGATTTGCTGCTCATGGATGAACCATATGGCCAATTGGATGTCAAACTACGCTATTACTTAGAAGACGAATTGATCCGTCTTTGGAAAAAGCTCAAAATTACGGTTATTTTTGTGACACATAATATCGAAGAGGCGGTTTATTTGGCTGATCGCATACTGATCTTGAGCAGCAAGCCAACTTCGATCAAAGGGGATATTGAGGTGAATTTACCTCGTCCCAGGGACTACCTGGATCCAGGTTTTATTGCCATCAGAAAAACGGTCACTGAGATGATCAAGTGGTGGTAGTGGAAAACCTCCGACAGCCCGCAATGGGCTGCTGGGGAATATCGTAGCAAGTGGATAAGATGGAGTGCATAAACCCCAAAAGCAAAAGGAAAGGAGTGAAATCATGAGAAAACTGACTGACCTTGGAAAGATCGCCCTGGCTGCATTCGCCCTCGTCGCCAGTGTTTGCCAAACAACTTCGGCTGAAGAGAAGTTGGTGGACCTGAAGAGCTGCTGGCAACCCGAGCATGCGACATTTATCATGTGGAATGCAAAGGAAAAAGGTTGGGATAAACAAGCTGGCTTTAAAACCGAGTTTGTCTATTTTGACTCCGGGATGGCGCAAATAGAAGCGCTGCCGGCCAAACAATGGGTAGTCGGCGAAACGGGAGGCGTTCCTATGCTGGTCGGAGCCATGCGCTATGGCGCCTATCTCATAGGTATCGCCAATGATGACTCAACTTCAAATGTGGTAATGGTTCGCCCCGATAGCCCGATTATGAAGAGCAAGGGAGCGGTTGCCGGCTTTCCTGAAACTTACGGAACCGCCGACGCAGTACGCGGCAAGACCGTCCTGGTCACGACCGTCTCCTCCGGGCATTTTGCCCTGTCGACCTGGCTCAAACGTCTGGGTCTGAAAGACAAGGACGTGGTCATTAAAAATATGGATCAAGGTCAAATGCTTGCCGCTTTTGAATCCGGCATTGGCGATATAGCCGTGCTGTGGGCTCCTGGCATGTACACAGGGCTTGCTAAGGGCTGGAAAATTGCCAACCGCGACTCGCAAAAAGGGGCAAACCAACTTAACGTCCTGATAGCCGACAAAAAATATGCCGATGAAAATCCGGAGCAAGTTGCAAAATTCCTGCGCGTCTATATGCAGGGCGTTGACTACATGAAAGCCGAAAACGTAAAACTGGCACCTGGTTATGTCAAGTTTCTCAAAGACTGGGCCGGAGTCAAACTCACCGAGGAGAATGCTATTGCAGACATCAAAGAACGTACAATTTATGACTTAAAAGAGCAGTTAAAACTGTTTGATGCAAGCAAGGGCCCTTCTGAAGTCGAGACTTGGATGGCTGGAGCGGCGGATTTCTTCGTCGAGCAAGGTAAATTCAAAAAAGATGAAATTGATAAGGTCATGAAAAGCGGTTTTGTCACCGACAAGTTCCTGAAATTGGCAGCAACAATGAAATAAGTTCGCTTCATGGAAAAAACATTCCCGGCTCGGTAAGCCGCGCCGGGAATGAAACAGGCACTACTGTGGATGCAAAGTGCCGAAGAAGCGTGTTGCAGAAAGCCCTGCCGGGGTGCGACCCGCCAAATATGCGAGGTTTCAATGACAAACAAAGAACACAACAGATCTTTGCTCCTCAAATACCTGCCGTACCTCAGTCCCCTGGTGTTTTTCGTGGCATGGCAACTCATCGTCGATGCTGGCATTGTCCCTCGCGATCTCCTGGCCAGCCCGACGCAGATCATTAAACTGTTTTTTGTTAAACTGAATGAAACCAACCCGGACGGAGCCTTGCTGGCCACCCATCTCTGGGTGAGTATTCAGGAGGCCCTGTACGGGTATATTCTCGCCCTCGCCATTGGCGTCCCTCTCGGTTTGTTGATGGGGTGGTTTTACTCAATTGAAGGACTAGCCAGGCCACTGTTCGAGATGATCCGCCCAATTCCTGCGGTTGCTTGGATTCCCCTGACCATTTTCTGGTTCGGCATCGGTATGTCGGGCAAGGTATTCATTATCTGGCTGTCCGGAATCGTACCTTGTGTCATCAACTCGTTTGTTGGGGTCCGGCTTACTAATCCAACTTTGATCCAAATGGCAAGGACATATGGAGCAACACGGTGGCAGATTTTTGTCCAGATCTGTATCCCATCGGCATTGCCAATGGTATTTAGTGCATTACAAATGGCACTTGCCGCATGCTGGACAACACTCGTAGCAGCGGAACTCATTGCCGCAGACACGGGACTCGGCTTCCTCATAACCATGGGACGTCGACTGGCTATGCCGGACATGGTACTGCTCGGGATGCTCATGGTCGGCCTCACCGGATTCCTGGTCGGCCTGCTCATCGATTATGTCGAGAAACGATTGCTTGCTGGCATACGGAGGTAAGAATGGTACATACAAACTCATTACCCAAAGTTGCTGCCACGTGTAGTCAACCAAGCAAACTGCCTGGAATATTCAGGAAGATCTACCAAAGTCAATACGCCCTCTATGTTCTGTCAATAGTATTATGTATCGGTGCCTGGCATTTGGGAGCCATTTATAAGATTCTAGGATCATTCCTGCCTACTCCTCTTGAGGTATTGCAAGAGTTTCTGGTCCTTTCCACCGACACACTCGCCGGCAAGACACTCTTGTGGCATTTATGGTCAAGTATTCATCGCGTGCTCATTGGCTGGGCCCTCGCTGTGGTAATTGCCGTACCTCTCGGAGTGTTCATGGCTCTGAACGATTACGTGCGGGCCATTGTGAAACCGGTTTTCGATCTCCTCAAACCAATGCCTCCAATTTCATGGATATCTCTAGCCATTCTTTGGTTCGGAATGGGAGAGGAATCCAAGGTGTTCATCATTGCCATCGGCAGCTTTGTGCCATGTATACTCAATTCATATAACGGAATTCGCCTGGTGGATCCAGCTCTTTATGACGCTGCTCGAATGCTTGGAGCCAACCGCCGGCAAGAAATCCTCGAGGTTTCATTTTTTGGTTCGTCTCCTGCTATATTTGCCGGATTGCAAATTTCTTTGAGCATTGCATGGTCCTGCGTTCTTGCGGCCGAACTTGTCGGCTCGAGATCCGGAATGGGGTTCATCATCATTATGGGAATGAATCAGTTAAACCCGGCCATGATCGTTGCGGGCATGATCGTCATTGCTATCACCGCCTGGCTGATCAGCGTAGCCATGGGGCGCCTGGAAAGGTTTATCTGCCCATGGAAACGGGAGATTCCACTGTGACTCAAAATAAATTAAAAATATCATGCCAAAACGTCTGTAAGACCTTCGTTCAAAAAGAAACACAGCATGTCCACGTTCTCGAAAACATTGATCTCGATGTAGAGGAAAACGAACTGCTGGTCCTTCTCGGACCAGGGCAATCGGGAAAATCTACGCTGCTGAGAATCATTGCCGGACTCGAAGAACCCAGTGACGGACAAGTGCTTCTTAACGGCAAGAAAGTGACCCAACCCGGCCCTGATCGCAGCATGGTTTTTCAAACATACAGCCTTTTTCCATGGCGGACAGTCCGTGGTAATGTGGAAATGGGGTTGAAATGGAAAGGCGTGCCGAAACAGGAACGAAGAGAAATCGGGCAGAAATACATAGACCTTGTTGGCTTGACAGGCTTTGAAAAATCCTTTCCCCATCAACTAAGTGGCGGAATGAAACAGCGGGTCGGCATCGCCAGGGCCTATGCAAACAATCCTGAAGTGTTGCTTCTGGATGAGCCCTTCGGACAGTTGGATGCCCAGACGAGATACCTCATGGAACAGGAAATCGTTCGCATCTGGCAGCAGGAAAAAAAGACCGTTCTGTTCGTCACCAACAATATTGACGAGGCCATCTACATCGGTGACCGGATCGTGGTCATGGAAGGAAAGTTGCCTGGCCGTTTACATTCCTCTTACGCGATCGATCTGCCGAGACCCAGGGACCATGCCGATATTGCTTTTTTGGAGCTACGCCGGGAAATCACCAGTGCAACGGAACTAACGTTATAGATCATTAAATCTCATAAAATGGAGTTGCTACATGGTGATACATGCTATTTTTACTGATCAGGCCCCGGCAGCAATCGGGCCTTACTCTCAAGCCATCGTCACTGGTGATCTGTTGTTTACCTCCGGCCAGTTGCCTCTTGATCCCCGCACAGGACAACTGCTGGCTGGCTCGATTGAGGATCAGGCCCATATGGTCTTTAAAAACCTTGCGGCCATCGCCTTGGCGGCGGGAACTACCCTCAAAAAAACCATAAAAACCACAGTCTTTTTGGCGGACATCAAGGATTTTAAAGCAGTAAACAGTATCTATTCTGAGTATTTTTCCCAACCTTTTCCGGCCAGAAGTGCTTTTCAGGTCGCTGCCCTACCCTTAGGGGCCAATTTGGAAGTCGAGGCGATTATTCACTTGTAAGAATAATCCCATTGAGGATGTAAAGCTGGATGCATCCTCGTCCTAAAACAAAATATCCGTCACATCACAACAAAGGAGACATAGATGAACTTTACAAAATTTCCACGGCGTGGCTACCTTCAAGGTGCAACACCACTCGAACCGATGCGCAAGCTGAGCGCAGCTCTTGGTGCAGGAGTTAATCTTTTCATCAAGCGGGATGATCTTCTTCCCGGAGCAGCAGGCGGCAACAAGACCCGCAAGCTTGATTTTTGTATCGCAGACGCCCTGCAAAAAGGTGCTGACACCATTATTACCTGTGGCGCAATACAGTCCAACCATTGTCGGCTCACTGCTTCCTGGTCGGCTAAGGAAGGTCTCGATTGTCACCTGGTTCTTGAGGAGCGCGTCAAAGGTTCTTATAAACCTGAGGGTAGTGGTAATAACTTTCTGTTTGAACTCCTGGGAGTAAAAACCAAGCGAGTTGTTGCCGGTGGTTCTGATATGATGGCCGAGATGGAAAAAGTTGCTAGCGAGCTGAAAGCGGCCGGCAAGAAGCCTTACATAATCCCAGGCGGCGCATCCAATCCGATCGGTGCACTTGGATATGCAGCCTGTGCGGAAGAACTGATGAACCAACTCAACACTATGCATCTGAATATCGACCATATCGTCGTCCCTTCAGGGTCAGCAGGAACTCATGCCGGTATGGTTGCCGGTTTGATCGGCACCAACGCCAATATTCCGGTTTCGGGCATGAACGTCTCCCGCCCTAAGGATGTCCAGGAGGGAATCGTCCATGATCTAACTGAAAAGACCGCTGAGCTCCTTGGCATTCGGGGTGGTATAGCCCGAAAGGAAATCGTGTGCTATGGCGATTATGTAGGCCCGGGCTATTCTTTGCCGACGGATTCAATGATCGAGGCGGTTAGACTGTTTGCCTTCGAAGAAGCTATTCTTCTTGATCCGGTATACTCCGGAAAAGCCGCCGCGGGCCTGATTGACCTGGTTCGCAAGGGCGTCTTCACCAAAGGGCAAAATGTTGTATTCCTCCACACCGGTGGGTCTCCCGCTCTTTATGCCTATCTCGATGCTTTCCGAAAATAAGTGAGTTATTAGCAATGGTGGTTGCTGCCATTGATTTGCATCTAATTGAGGGGGCGACAATGTCACCCCTCCAGTGCCGAGGAGGAGCAACGGCTATGGATAATTCACTAAAATTACAAAAAACTGAGAAGATTGTAGGTATTATCGGGGGAATGGGGCCAGAAGCAACTGTTGATTTGATGCAGCGAATCATTGCCAATACTGTCGCCCTTGATGATATCGACCATATTCGCTGCATCGTCGATAACAACCCAAAGATTCCGTCACGAATAAAAGCAATTCTCAGTGAAGGTACCGAGAATCCTGGGCCATGTATGGCGGATATGGCACGCCGACTTGAACAATATGGAGCTGACTTCCTTGTCATTCCTTGCAACACCGCTCACTATTACTACAAGTATGTCGCCGAGGCCGTCTCAATTCCGGTTGTCCATCTGATTGATTTGGTCGTTCATACTCTTCTTGCAGAAAATCCTCATCTGCGGGAAATTGGCATTCTGGGCTCTACCACAATCGTTAAGACAGGCCTCTATGCGACCAGGTTTGAAGCTCGTGGAGTAAAGGTGGTTTATCCAGAAGGATCGATGCAGGACAAACTGTTTGCCCTTATCCGCATGGTTAAGTCCGGTAATACCCGCGGTGAGACAAGCAAGCAGTTGGTGGATATCTGTAATAGTCTTGCCATAAAAGGCATTGATCTCTGCATCCTTGGCTGCACTGAACTCGGTGTGATAAAGGCCGACTTGCCTATTCGGAGCATTGATGCCGCCGAGCTGCTGGCAAAAGAGATCGTTGCAGTCGTCAAACATGGCAAGAATCCTTTTACTGCAATAGATCATATGTAAGGATGGAATCTCCGTTGCACATTCTTTAGACGAAGTGTAAAACCATTCTCCGCAGATGGAAAAAACCTGTGCTGCTATCCAGCGGCTAAGGCATTTTCACTTCTACAAATATTAGACAACATGAGTATACAAGGATGCATCTCCATCGAATGAATCGAACAGGCCGTTTCAGTGACCGGCCCGGAGTTCCTGAATACCCCCCAGTTTGAATGTGAACCTCTCTCGGCGGAGTTAAGGGCTCGCGTTTTGGTCAAGGTCGAAACCATCAACCTGATCCGGTCATTCAAGGGACGTGGCTCAGAGCTCTATATATCAACGGCACACTGTCTCTGCTTAAATGAGTTATGAATTGGTACAAATTTGAACTTTTATATGACAAACACAAACCGCGAGTTTGACAAGAGAGCAAGAACGTGGAAAACAACACCCAATCAATGAAATCCTTGATTGCCTACGCAAGAATTCGCGACATGATTCTGGTTGGCGAGAAACTGCCCGGAACCAGATTAGTGCTGACTGAACTTGAAAGTGAGTTGGGAATCGGAAGGGGCCCAATCCGGGAAGCTCTTATGCGGCTTGATCGTTCCGGCCTTGTGAAGAACATTCCCTACAAGGGAGCTGTTGTTGCCAACCCACCTTCGCAGAAAGAAGTTGTTATCATTTTCAACATCCGTATAGATCTTGAAGCCGAATTGACCATTGAAGCAATGCAACACCTCAATGATCAACAGTTCGCTGAACTTGAGGATTTGCACCACAAAATGGAGCACATGGAGGCTGATTTCTACAATCTTGACCGTAAATTTCATCGTGTCATCTACGAAGCTTCAAAGCTCACTCATCTCTGCTCCATTGTCGACAAGTTGATCGTATCCGTTGAGACCTTTCTTACTCTGTATCATCAAGAACCGGGTGATTGCCAAAAATTTATTCAAGGGCATGAAGAAATACTCGTTGCACTAAAAGATAAAGACGCTGAACGAGTGCGCTTAGCCATGACGAACAACATTCGCAGCGGCCTCGAAGTTGTCCAGCGCTCCTTCTCTCGTCTGATAAGAAAATAAGAACAACAGATTACCGCTGCAGCGATTTCTCCCTTGGCAGAGCGGCGGCCCAGACCTGAAACCGATCTAAGCTCACTGGAAAAACCCCTCAAAAAGGTATTGAAGTATCCCTCGGCAGGGCGCCGAAACTCAGGCACCGGCTGTTTCTTGCAAAAACCAGCAATCACACTTCGGAATTAACCACTGCTTCCTGGTCATGTTGACGATTCGGTAAAACAAAATTGAGGTCCGGAAATCCCTGTCTGTCCGGTTTCGACTGGCAGGGAAGCTCCGGCAACGGTGCGGATTATTTGATATCAAGATTATAAAAGGTGTTGATATGATCCTTTTTGCTCTTGACCGGCTTGGCAAAAACGACATCCTTCAGGCCATAGGTGTCGATCAGCATTGCCGCTGTGTTTCGACGTTGCTGCCCATCATTATTGAGGTTGCCGTCAAGATTGGCAAGAGTTACCACCCCTTCGTCGATAGCAACCGTTACATGCGGCGAAGAGTCGACGATTTTGGCATGGATGTTGGCCATAAGGGTGCGCTCCCGTAATAAATGAAGTGATTCCGGAGTGGCATCGAATCTTCCCTTGCGCACTACGTCATGCAACACATCAACGACATCCTCCACCTGCAGGGTGTTGATATGCAGCACCATATCATACAGGCTGCTGTTCCAGGTGTCTTTGCCGTACAGCGCCATGCTCCATCGACGACGCTCCTCATCGTCCTTCATCAGCAAATGACGGGCCTCTTCCTCCGAACTGTTTTCCCGCCGCATCTCTTCTGCTATCCGAGCCTCTATATTAGCGATAATTCGTACCTTGAAGGCGTGGGCAATATCCTGGAGCAGGAAATGGCCCGACAGCCCATGGAAAACAATATTATCCTTGGCCACATGGTTGAGAAAAGCCGAACGAAAATAGCTGATATACCGTTCTTTGCCATGGCTGAATCGTTCCAGGATGGAAGGTGCATCATGCAAGGCCTTGACCAGCCTGATTTCTGGAATGGAAAATTCGGCGCAGGCCTCCAGGAGAATATCCCGAGAAACGCATTCATACCCAAGTCGTTTTGCCAGCGCTTCCGCTACTTCCTTGCCTCTGCTGTAGGATCCCCTTGATATAGTGATAATGGCCATACTCTACTCCCTGCCTTTTGCTGGTTAATAAACACCGACCTGTCATGTGGTCGTAAGTTAACATCCACGTGATGCACGTGGGAACGTAACTTTCAAGAGTACATTGTATACACCTTTTCACAGGAACCATAGGCATCATCGGTTTTTCATTTAAAAAACTGCAACAGGGCGTGCAGCGTAGTTAAGGGATGCGGCGGACATCCAGGGATGTAGAGATCGACAGGGACGATGGCGCCGAGGTCGCCAACAATCTCCGGACTGCCGTAGAACGGCCCGCCGGATATGGCACAGGCACCGGAGGCGATAACCACCTTGGGTGCGGGAACCGCATCATAGGTGGCTATGAGAGCGGTTTTCATATTTTTCGAAATCGGCCCGGTGACGTGAATTCCGTCGGCATGGCGGGGTGAGGCAACGAAATCTATACCAAAGCGGGAGAGGTCGAAAAAAGGCGTGTTGAGCACGTTGGTATCCGCTTAGCAGGCATTGCAACCACCCGCCGACACCTGTCGCAACTGCAAAGACCTGCCGAATAGCTTCTTGAAATGTTGCTTTGCATGTTCGGCCAGGGCGGGAAGAGCATCGCCGGAAAAAACCAGTGCTTCCCTGGTGGCTGTCCCCATGCCGAAATCCTGACTGAAGGTTACAAAGGCCCCGGCCTCGACATTTTCGCAGCGCCCGCAAAAGGTACATTTGCCAAGATCGATCTTGTGCTCCTCGCAAAGAATGGCATCCTGCGGACAGATGGCGGCGCATTGCCTGACCGTTGCGGGATCACATTCACTGTTTATTTTCGGCAGGCCTCTATATCGTTTATACAGGTTGATCGATTCTTTCGGATACTGGCTGGTCTTACAGCCCTGCTCAAAGCGGTTCCTGATGATTTTCAACATGTTCTCTACCTTGGTTATGGCGCCGATGAAAAACTTTCCATTTTAACCCCCCACAAGGGCTGGATAAGTACCTTCACGAAATTCCTCCAAAGAAACAAAAAGGAATTTCTAAGGTACTAAAGATCGAAGCCGCAATAGGAAAGATTGAAGCTTTTATTGCACAGGGGAAAATCGGAAATTTCCTGGTTCCTGAGCGACATGGCCAGCCCGGTCCAATTATGAAACGAGGGGTCTTTAATCTTGTAACGTTCGATATTACCGGCTTTGTCGGTCAACAGACAGTGCGAAACCTCGCCGCGCCAACCCTCGTTGATCGTTACCACGAAGGATTCGGGTTCAAGGTGCAAGTCTCCCATGGCTGTTTTTGCACAGGCCTCTCCGGCCCGGTTTAAAAGGATGCGGATGAGGTGCATGGAGTGGATGATTTCCTCCCGACGCACCGATGCCCGACTATACACATCGCCGTTCACCATCTCGTTGCGATTCGCATGGAGAACCCCATAGGCCTCGGTCGGAAAAGCAACACGCGCGTCGTATCCGAGGCCGGATGCCCGACCGCTGTAACCGACCAAACCGAGGTCCTCGGCCATCTTTTTCGAAACCCTGCCGGTATTTTCGAAGCGGATCTGTACTGAGTGGGCGCTGAAGAGCAGATCGCAGACATGGCTGATCTCAGGCTCCAACTCCTTCAACTTATCTTCGATGATTTTCACCTGCTCTCCCCCTATTATCTGAGAAACGCCGCCGGGAAGCACAAGACTCTTGCCGAATCTGTTGCCGCAGAGCACCTGCAGGAGATTAAGAAACTCACCGCGGATGCGACCGAAATAGGCCGCCGGCGGATTAAAGGCAACATCGCCGCTCAAAGCGCCCAGGTCACCGATATGGTTGGCGAGACGCTCAAGCTCCAGGGCGATCGACCGAACAATCCGTGCGCCGGGATCGACAGACAGCCCGGCGAGTGCTTCAAGCGCTTGGCAACAGCAGAGATTATGGCCAATACTGGTATCGCCGGCGATCCCTTCACAAAGAATCGGCAATCGCTTCATCGGCACTTGGGTGAGCATCTTCTCGATTCCGCGATGCTGATAGCCAAGTTGTATCTCCAGGGAAAAAACCTCCTCCCCGGCACACTGAAAGCGGAAATGTCCCGGTTCAATAATTCCGGCGTGCACGGGACCTACGGCAACCTCATGAACACTCTCGCCATCGACCTGGAAGTATTGATAATTGCCGGGAATATCCTCCTCGTAATTGTTGCCGAAAACATCGGCAACCTGGCGATAGTTGGCATGGTAGCGAACCATCTTCAGCCACGGATGATAATTCGGCGTAATCCCGTACTGTTCGGCGATTTCTCGCTCGAACATATGAAATTTTTCACTGGAGGAGGCGGTCAAAGAGGGAAAAATTTCGCCGACCTCGGTTGTCAGTACATACAGCTTGGCATTGCGCACCACCGCCAGAAGCATATTCCGGCCATCCTCGACAAAGGCGAAAAACTGGACGATAAAGCCATCATTTTTTACAAAGGTGTCCAGCAGTTGGGCAAAACGAGCAAAGGGCACGCAGGGGATGGTCGAACGCAAAACGGCTTGCCCGTTGTAAATCTGCAGAAGCTTATCCATGAATTGTCCCGCCAATTATTTTAATGGTTTCGAGGATTGTCGTATATATCCCGTCCGGAATCCAAACGGTGAGCAAGACCGAGGCACAAAGCAGGACATAGGGAGGCAAAATGCGAAGGAACTTCTCAACACCGTGTGTCTCGGCGATATTCTCGGAAAAGGACATATCGGTGACGATCTGAGCGGCGCCGGCCACCACCAGGAGCAGGCAGAATATGAAAATGACGGCGCAAAGCGGATGACCGCTTCTTATGGCCCCGATGAGGATAAACAGCTCACTGACAAAGAGGCCAAACGGCGGCAAACCGGAGATGCCGACAAATCCGGCAAAAAACGAAACAAAGGTCTTCGGTAAAAATTTTACCAGATTGCCGATACGCCCAACCAGTTTGGTTTTAAAGCCCAGCATAATGTTGCCGGCGGAGAGAAACAACGACGATTTAATGAGCGAATGGTGGATCATATGGAGAATTGCGCCGTACACCGCCACCCCGCCGATACCTACGCCAAAGGCGATGATGCCCATATTCTCGATACTCGAATAGGCGAGCATGCGCTTATAATCCCCTTGCCGTACCATAAATATCCCGGCCACAAGCATGGAGGTTAAACCGAAACCGATCAGCAGATTGCTTGAAAAATCCCCCAGTCCGGCCAGATACATCAGGGTATGGGCCTTATAGATGCCGAGAAATGCACAATTGAGCAGAGCCCCGGACAACAAGGCGGACGCCGGACTCGGTGCCTGACTGTGCGCATCGGGCAGCCAGGTATGCATCGGCGCAAGCCCCATTTTGGTGCCGAAGCCGATGATAATAAAAATGAATCCGGCCTTCAGCCAGATCGGATCCAGCTGGGCCGCCACCTGGTTCAGCGAGGTAAAGGTTAATGGGACATCGATCTCGGCGATATCAATGGACAGGGTGATGAAAAAGCAGCCGAGCAGCGCCAGGGCAATGCCCACCGAGCAGATAATGATATACTTCCAGGTTGCCTCCAGTGCCTCTCTTGAGTGATGCAGATAAATCAGCGGCGCACTGAGCAGGGTCGTCGCCTCTATGGAAATCCACAGGACAATGGGATGGTCGGCAAGACTTACCATGCTCATGGTGCCGAGAAAAAGCAGCATGCAGCCATGGAAAATCTGCTCGTTTTCCATCTCGGCTTCGCGCACATAACAGATCGCATACACCGAGATACAGAGAAAGACAAAGGAGGTGAGCAGCAGCACCAATAGACCGATCGGTTCGGCGGAAAAAAACCCCTCAGTGTAGACCGGCAAAGTCCCGAGCCAGGCCATAATCGTCAGTTGCAAATGAAAAAGGGCGGCAACCACCAGCATCCCCCGGCCAAGGGTTGGGGGCGTAAAGAGGGCTGCCAGGCCGGTAATTATCGGCAGCAAAAAGATCAGTTCGAGCATTGTATCATTCCTTTAAGCGATCAAGGAGATCGGTGTTGATACCATCGAAGGCATGATTGATATTATGCAAAATGATCCCCATGATCATGACCCCGACCAGCAGGTCGAGCAAGACGCCGAATTCTACCACATAAACGGTATGCGCATGTTTGGTGAGAGCTGTGCCGACCAGGTAAATACCGTTCTCCAGCATCAGGTAACCGATGACCTGGGTGATCACCTTTCTTCGGCTCATCATGAGAAAAAAGCCCGCCGACATGGTCGTAATTGCCGTGGTCAGAAGCAAGTCGTGGCCTTTCGGCAGGGAAAGATGCAGTCTCTCGGTGATAAATATCGACAGCAGGATGATGATCAGCCCGGCAAAAAGCGAGGCGTGATAACCGATGATCGGTTCGATCTCCCTCTTGGTGGCTACGCGTTTCAAGGCTACATAGAGGAGTCCGGGAATAAGCACACCTTTGATGAGGATCATGATCTGAAAAAATATCAGACCGCCACTCCCCACCCGGCTATGGTGCTGCAGCAAAAGGGGTAAGAGAGATACCATCACCCCCTGTAGGGCCATAACCTTCACCAGGGTGATGAGCCGGCTCGATGCCAGGGACAGTAGCACCGACAGCAGCACGATAACCATGATTATACTATTAATATTAATCATTTAACTAACTCCATGGTAAGGATTGCCGCAAAAAACACCAGGATCAGGGAGGTCAGCAGGAACTTTGGCACAAGGTTCATTTTTAATCTGGCCATACCTGATTCCACCAAGCCGATGGCGACGTACACCATGCCGATTCCACTAAAAAACAGTGGAATATTGTAGAGCCCCCAGGCTGCCTTCAGAGGACAGATAATGAGAAAGATGAAGGCCGAATAGAAGAACAGTTTATAAAAGGAGCCGAGTTCGATAAAGGCCAGATCCGGGCCGCTGTGATCAAGAACCATCACCTCATGGATCATCGTCAATTCCAGATGGGTGGCCGGATCATCGACCGGAACCCGTGAATTTTCGGTCAACAGCACCATGAAAAGAGAGACGATGACCAGGAGCAGCAGGGCTCCGGCCGGCCCCGCCAAGCTGATCGGGTTTGTCCCGGTGAAATACTCGGCAAAGCTGAGGGCCCCGGTCATCCGATAGAAAAGAACGAGGATGGCAAAAATCGATGCCTCGGCAAGGGTTCCGAAAAATGCCTCCCGCGCCGCCCCCATGCCCTGAAACGGCGAAGCAGTATCAAGGGCCGCGGCGATGGTGAAAAAGCGGCCAAGACCGAGAATGTAAAAAAGAACAATCACGCCGCCATGGAAAGAAAGGATCGGCGACATGCCGCCCAGCGGGAAAAACAGCAGGATCATCACCGCCCCGGCACAGGAAATCACCGGCCCGAGTTTAAAGACAAACGTGGTACTGGTACTGTAAACCGAGCCTTTCCGGAGAAGTTTGCCCAGAGTGTAATACTTGATAAACAACGGCGGCCCCTTCTTGCCGGCGAAAAAAGCTTTCACCTTGAGAATAATGCCGGGAAAGAGCGGCGCCAGAAGCAGCGCCAGAGCTATTGTGAGAAACGATTCCATTCCCATTCCTTTTCCCATCACTTGGTAACCGAAGAAATTTTAGGGGCCGTTAAGAAATAACTACTACCATCTCATCCATTTCTTTACGGCCCCTTATGCCGTTCGTGACATAGAAACGGATGACTTATTGTTGAACGACGGCTTAGATAAACGAGACCAGCAGCAGGACACTGATTGCCACAATGATATAACCAATATAGAGCTGCACATTGCCATGCTGTATCCAACGAAACTTGCCGAGCAGGGCCAGCAGCGGCATGACCAGGCCCCGGTGCATGCCGACATCGGCGATATCTTCAACCCGGCTGTGGTATACGGTTTTTCCCGGAAAGATTTTTTCTAAACGCACCTTGGACTCCCTGACGATGACAAAGGGCCGGAAAAAATTAATGACACTGCGCGCATAGGAGGTGCCAGTGTACTGGATTCTTGTCGTTCCTTTGGTGAAGCCACAGCCCCAGGTCGGACATTTGGCAATCTCTTTGTTGCGGTACAAGAGTTTTCTGAGAAGAAGTATTGCAAAAAAAATCAGAAGGAACAGGCGTGAGCCAAGGGCAAGATTCGCCCCGATAGTGTTGATGCTCGCGGCATCGACGAGGCCTCCTGTGACAATATCGGTGAGACCGGCAAAGGCCAGGTGCATAAAGCTCTCGGGAAAAATGCCGATGGCAAGGCACAAGGCCGCGAGAACCGCCATCGGCAGGGTCAGCAAACGACTTCCCTCGCCGGCCTCGGCCGCTTGTCGGCTGCGAGGTTCACCGAGAAAGACGATGCCCACTACCTTAGTAAAGCAGAAAGACGCCAAACCGCCGATCGCGGCCAGGGAAATAATCGCCAAAATCGCCAGCAGAAGGGTTCCATGGGTATATTTGAGACCCTGGAAGGCGGCGAAATAGACGAGAAATTCGCTGATAAAACCGTTGAAAGGCGGCAGGCCGGAAATCGACACGGAGCCGACCAGGAAGGCTCTGCCGGTAACAGGCATTCTTTTCATCAGGCCGCCGAGGTGATCGACATGGCTGGTCCCGCTGTTTTTGATGACCGCACCGGCTCCGAAAAACAGCAGGGATTTAAAGATTGAATGGTTGAGAACATGGAGCAGGGCACCGGCCAGGCCGAAACCGGCCATGGTCACATTTCCCTTTGCCACCCCGATCATACCAAGACCTGCACCCATAAGAATAATGCCTATGTTTTCAACGCTATGATAGGCAAGGAGTTTTTTCAGATTGTGCTTGCCAAGGGCATACAGTACGCCTAACACCCCGGAGATCATGCCGAAAACGAGGACCACCTGGCCAATGAGCAACTCGCTGCTGGCGAGGAGAAAATAGACCCTAAGAATGCCATAGATATCCATTTTGATCATCACCCCCGACATAAGTGCCGAGATATGGCTGGGCGCCGCCGGATGGGCATGGGGTAGCCAAACATGCAGGGGAAAGACCCCGGCTTTTGATGCAAAGCCGAGAAAGGCCAAGAAAAAGACGATCAGTTTGGCCTCTGCCGGAATGGTCGCAAACTGGGTGAATTCGAGACTGCCGGTCTGGCTGAAAGCGACCCCGAAGGCGGCAAATATCAGCAATGCCCCGGCCTGGGCAAAAAGAAAATAGAGGTAGCCGGCGGTTCTCGTTTCCGCTTTTTCATAGTCATACATAACGAGAATGTAGGACGAGAGGGACATGATTTCCCACACCAGGGCAAAGCTTAAAATGTTGGCGGCAAGGGTGACCAGGGCCATGGCGACGATAAGCACATTGGTACAAAAGAAACTGACCGCCGTCCTGAGCGTGTTTTCCGCCATATCGAAATAGACACAACTGTAAATGGCCGCCAAAGGGCCGATCAAGAAAATCGGTATCAAAAAGAAGAAACTGAGCGAATCGCAGGCGAATTCCAGGCGAATTCCAGGCGAAAGCTATGCAGCCAGGACCACGCCCAGGTCATGCCCTGGAGTTTGGCAGGGGCAAAAAAAAGTGCTAAGATCCCTGTAACACAACCGATCAAGGTGATTCCCAGATAAAACCATTTGCTGATCACCATGTGCCGGTGGCTCAATAGGGGGAGTACCCCCGCCGCGACTATAATGGCCAGGGACAAAAGGAAGATATTCATTTTTTTCTCAGGAGTTGTATTTCAAGGTGTCTTTGTCAACCGCACTCTCAACGCCCGCAAAAGAAAACAGCTCCCTGCCGAGATAGTGGCCAATGGATAGCTTTCTGCCCTGTGCCCAGTCACTGGTCAAGGCGGCAAAAGACTGTTGAAAAGCCGGAGAAACGACGAAGGAATGGAGGGTTCCGGAGATCATAAGCGGACAAAAAAATCCGTCTTTGGTCGGTTCGACAATTCGTTCCAGATGAATTATCAATTTGCAGTCTAAACCTGCTTCGCCATGCTGCAACAAGATTTCCGGCAGGGTGATGAGACACGGGTTCTGCGCCGTTTGACTGAGGAAAATGTTTTCTTGGGTGAACCGGTAAAGGTGCAGGAAAGGAGCTATGAAATCGGCCGGAGTACGCGCCGGAGAGGACTTGGTTTTCTTATGCTCTAGGAGTCGGGGAAGACCGCAAGATACACCCCAGTTGGGGTTATACGTTACTTTCGTCGATAAAACGTAGGCCACATTGTCGCCCTCATCCCTTTGCAGCTGCTCTGCTCCGCTCACAGAAGGATCGGCGAAAAGAAGACCGGACGTGCAAATTGGCACTGGGCCAAGCCCCAGGGAAGCACTCAAGGTCTTCAGTCGGCCGGTAAATTCTTCAAAGGGCATCATCCTTCCTCTGATCTTGAACAAAGCATGCGTTGGCTGCGACGACTCAGGTGAAAAGGTTTTCATTGCAGGCCTTCCGTGGTGATTTTCAGTTTAGGAGCCGTCACGAAATAACATGTTCATTTTCATTATTTCGCTACGGATCCTTATGCCGTTTCCACGACTACATTAACCAAGTTATTTCCGGACAACGGCTTAGCCAGTCGTCTTAAGGCGCTAGCGGAACAATTACAGGCAGCGGCACAATCCGTGACAATCGGCCTGACCTTATTCCTCAAAAGTGAATCCATACCATGGCGATTCCATGTCGGAGATCTCAGGGATAAAAGCAATCTCGCTGTTATCAATGCGGCTATGCAACTCATTCATCCACAGAAGAGCCTGATTTTTCGAGAAGAACGGGCCTACCTCCGTCAAAGAAATCATGTCAAGCATGCGCCTCTTATTGAACATTGTTACGTCGTCTTTATTCTGGAAAATTCCAATAATTATTCGCATTTACGGTACATTACAAGAGGTTTTGCGTTCTTTGAGATAGACTTCCAACTGATACCTTCACTGAAAGCTGAAACAAACCGAATTTCTTGTTCGACTTTTCTCAGGTCAAGGTGTTTTTAATGGGGAATTTGCATCAGACATCCTTTCATTGGAACAGGATGCAAGCACTTTGTATGCCACCGGCATACAGCAAATTACTTTTGTTGCATAAAAGAGCTTTTGCGGCAAGAGAAAGACCCGACAATCCTCGTCCGCACTGCGATAACGCTGGTATGAAGAGATCTTTACCGGGAGTCGGCGGGGCTGCAAAGGATTCTCTTAAAAAGACATGAAGAGGGCTGTTCCGGCTTCATCTGCCGGGGTATTTTGCCCCACAGCGGACCGAGCATGGCAGGAGGTGCACATCCGTCGGCAGTATAGTCTCAGCGCCTCATTCTGCTGGCTTTTGCAGTCGACGATACAGGGTCTTGCGGTCTATCATGAGAATCTCCGACGCCATGTTCCATGGCATTCCGCAACTCCCTCACATTGCCGGGCCATTGGTAATTGAGCAATCGTTTAACGGTCGAATCGGCGAGTCCGGTCACCTTTTTGTCCAGTTTTTCGGCAACAGCGCCAATAAACTTGTGCGCCAGGAGAAGGATATCGGTACCACGTTTACGGAGCGGCGGGATATCCACCTTGATGACATTGAGCCGGTAATAGAGATCTTCGCGAAACCGGCCCTCGGCAACGGCGGCCTCAATATCCATATTGGTTGCCGCGAGAATGCGGACATCAAAACTCACTTCTTTGTTGCCCCCCACCGGCCGGATCCTACGTTCCTCCAGCGCCCGCAACAGTTTTGGTTGCAGGCTGAGGGGAATATCGCCGATTTCGTCAAGAAACAGCGTACCGCCGCTGGCCTCCAGAAGCAGGCCGGTTCGATCCTGCCAGGCATTGGTAAAAGCCCCCTTGACATGGCCGAAGAGTTCACTTTCCAGGAGGTTTTCCGGCAGGGCCGAGCAATTGATGGCGACAAAGGGCTTGTCTTTGCGGCGACTGTATTCATGCAGGGCACGGGCAGTTATCTCTTTGCCCGAACCACTCTCCCCGATAATCAGCACCGAGGTCTCGGCATCGGCAATGCGCTGCAACCTGGCAAAAAACTCCTGCATGATCGGGCTCTCGCCGATGAGTTCGGAAAAAGAATGGCTGCGCTCGATTTTCTCGCTGAGGATCTGCACCTGGCGCTTGAGGTTTCTATGATCCACCGCCCGCAGAAGAGTGAGGGCGAGGAGGTCCATATCCAGGGGCTTGGTTATAAAATCATAGGCCCCGGCCCTGATCGCCTCAATAGCGGTATCCAGGGAACCAAAGGCCGTCATCATAATGACCGGGATTTCCGGCCACTTCTCGGCAACCTCGCGGCAGACCTGAATGCCGCTGATATCGGGAAGATTTATGTCGGTTAGGACAACATCCGGCATGTCACCGGCTATAGCCGCAATTCCAGCCTGACCGGTTAGCAGAGAACGGCTGGTAAAGCCACGCCGGGACAACCCGAAATCGAGCATTTCACCCATATCCTGATCGTCTTCAATAATGAGGATGTGGCCTTTCATAGCCCACTTTCCTCTACTTTGAGATAGAGCGTAAACTCTGCACCTTTTGTCGGGCGATTGCGAACTTCGATCCACCCCCCATGTTCTTCCAGAAGCTCGCGGGCAATTGATAACCCAAGTCCTGTGCCCAGGCCGACACTTTTAGTGGTAAAAAACGGGGTAAATATCTCTTGGAGATGCTCTTCCAGAATCCCCTGCCCCTCGTCGCGGATATCGATGCGAAGAAATTCTTTTACCTGATCGTCGGTGTGGATCATCGATTTTAACCGGATATTTGCCACATCCACCTGGACACTGCCCTTATCCGGTGTCGCCTGAATGGCGTTCATAATGACATTCATAATAACCTGTTGGAGCTGCTGGCCGTCAACGAAACAATACACCTTCGCCTCGGGCGCCACATGCAAAAACAGACCCACTCCCTGTTTGCCGGCAAGAGGGGTGAGGAGATGAAAAACCTGCCTGATCAGGGTTACTACATTTTCGTGGCCCTTCCGGATGACCTTTTTCTTCCGGGAAAAATCAAGGAGCTGGCTAATGATAAGGGTCATCCGCTCCGCCTGGGCTTTGATGATTTTTGCGCAACCAATGATCTCCTGTCGCTCTAGAGGCTCGGAAATTATCATTTTCGCCCTGCCGTCGACAACGTTGAGGGTTGTGCCGATCTCGTGGGCTATGCCGGCGGCAATCTGCCCCACCGTAGACAATTTCTCGGTATGCCTCAGCTGTTCGAGGGTCTTCAAGCGGGCAAGGTTTTCGAAACGGATCTTTTCTTGGGCGATGAGCAATCTGGTGCACATATCGTTCATAATTCCGGCAAGCTGTACCAGCTCATCGTCGCCTTGTATCTCAAGATCGGCTCAGATTGCCCTTGCCGATCTCCATTGCCTTACGGGATAATTTTTCGAGAGGTTTCCTGATTTTTGTGTAGATGAGAAAATAGACGACGCTACCGCTGACCAGGGCTAATATTGCTGAAATCAACAGGGTTTGAACCAGTACTTTCTGGGTGTACTGCACAAGCGGCGCAAGAGATTGGGTGATTTCCAGCACTCCACGCCGCTCTCCGGGTATGAGAACGGGAATGAAAGTATAGCGCCGCCTTTTTCGATTTTCATCAAAGGCAATAAAGGTGAGCGGTTGCCCGGTGTCCAACGCATCAATGGTGGGCACGGGCTGCCTTCCAGCGAATCTCCGGCGGACATCATCGAGCCGGACCCAACGAATGGTGTGCTCCGGATCGGCTTGGTTGGCCCCTTCGATCTGTCTGACGGCCATCTCGGCTCCGCTTTCCGCCCAGACGTGGACTATGACTCCTGCGAGAACCCTACCGACCGCCTGGGCATTTGCCACCATATCCGCATCAAATTGCCTGATCTGCGCCTCATAATACAAATTCCCAATAATTATCAGTAAGCCAATAATGCCCACAAGGAGGGAGGAAAATATCTTTGAGAATAAATTCATGGTGCTTTGGGCAAGAAGAAAACCCGGTTGAGAACGACAGTTCCCAACAGGTCACAAAAGAGCTCCGGCGTCCCAGCGGAACTGAGACCATGACAGAAAGGACAATCTGCCTTGCTTCGCAGGGGTCATTGAAATTCCCTTTATACAGCAAATTTTGAGGCGATAATACTGCCTAAAGCCCGCACGTGCAAAATGTTCCAACAGCCACATCGTTTTTCGTGTATTGATGGAGTGTCGGAAGCTCTGTTTCTTGCCTGATTTTCCATCATTACATACTTGACACTCTGTTGCAAGGGCGGAAAACCGACGAGGATGTTGAAGGGAAATACCAGGAGGAGGTAAAGGCTGAACAACAAACCATACCAGCCGCATTGAGAGCTGCCGAAGCAGCCAAGAGTGAAAATTTTCGGCGATCAGGAGAGAGCCGGCATATTTTTTGAGATTTTTAAATCACAGAAGGTATGCCGGCCATTGGTTATAATCAGGTGAGAGTCAATCTGGTTGCCGCCGGACGTCCACCTGAAGTCCGAGCCTTTTTCAGTTGTGGCAACAAACTTTTCCGGCTAGAAGGAAAATCACTTTTCGGCGAAGGTTCTTTTCCGACCAAATCAGTGCAATGAAAAAAAACATACCAGTCACTGCGCTGTTGCTTGTTGGTTTTCGCAAGAAGGCCGACACCCCGGGCAGCCTGAATAAGAGGTCTTTGTGGGCGATGCCTGCCGGCGACAAATGCCTGCCACCAGCTCTGCATGCGGACACCTGTGGTCACTGCCAGATGGATGGCGCATACCGACAAAATAAATACGGTAAAGTATTGGTTTGACTCCATCGCGCACCTCCTTTCGGGAGAGAATTGCCGACTCTCCCTTGTTTGTCTATACACGGTCGCAATCCAGCCCACCCCTCAATCCTGGACGCGGGCCAAAAACTCAACCTGCCATTTTTTCCGAAACGAGATCACCTACACCAGCAAGATCCCGAACACCATTGCTTGCCAGTCTTTTTACGACCAAAATCGGCTTAAAGGAAAGCGCCGCAACCCGTTCCACCACGCTGCCCATAAGGAAACGCCTGAGGGCGGTACGGCCATAAGATCCCAAAACAATCAGCTGAATATCTTTTTCCTCACAATATTTAACTATTTGTTCGTAGGGGAATCCTTCCCAAATCTCAGTAATCACCGGCACACCTAATTTCTTGCCTTGACCGGCCAAGGTCTGCACTGCAGTTGAGCTCTTACGCCGTGCCTCATCAAGTACACCATAACGCAGACTGCGATCGACACCGACATCCAGTACCGAAAGTGCATGCACTTCCCCACCATATGCCGCAGCCAGATCGAGAGCGCGCTGTCCGGCGTCCATGCTGTGCCGAGAACCGTCTAAGCCGACAAGCGTCCGGGTAAAATTTACCTCTACATCTTCAGGGATCAGCAACACATCGCATGAACTCAAACCGATCACATTGGCTATCGTTCGCCCGAGCAACACACGCTCGACATAGGCACGCTTTGGGCAACCCATGAGCAAGAGGCCGGCACCTATTTCTTCGGCAGTGGCAATTATCTCTTCAACAGGATCTCCCACTCTGTGCTCAACGCGTATGGTTTGACCATGCGCTGCAGCTGTGCGCGTAGCATCCTGCAGACATTTTTTAAAGGGCAAACTCATTTGGTCGTTGGCATCACTAATTGCCCAGCGATTCATGTTCCCTTCATATCGAGGAGTAACGGAAACAACCACCAATTTTGTTCGCATCGATTGGGCTAGACGCAGCGCCTGAAGAAAGGCGGTTTGGCTGGCCGGACCCGGATCAATAGCCACCAGAATTAATTTAACTGTATCGGACATGATTACCCTCCCTATGCCACGGCCCTTTCAAGGCTTCTGGCTCGAAAAAGGCTGACAAGTATGATAGTTGCCCCAGTCAGAAGGGCAAAACACATCACCGCAAAACTTATCTGAGTCATAACTGCCACGTTGTCGGCGGCAAGAGCGGTGATCTGTAATTCATTCAAATACTTGGGGATGGCAAAGAAGCGGCTGACGGCAACAATGAGCATGATGGTGCCCATAACGTATTTAATCATATATTCTTTGACGTAGGTGGTGCCGATAGCCCCCAACTGCACGCCAAAGAGTGAACCTCCAAGAATGATCAAAACCAGGGGAATATCCACCATGCCATAGTATGCCCAAACAAGAGTGCCGCCCAGACCCATGACGAAGGCGATAACCAATTCAGTTGCCGATGCAATGATGCTGGTGGCCCCGATGATATACATCAATCCCGGCACCCCGATAAACCCGCCGACCGCAATGGTCGCTGCCAACATGCCGGTGGCCAAGGCAACCGGCACAAGAAACCACATACTTATCCGCAGGTTTGCAGTTTTAAATGTCAACATCGGCCAGAGTTCGATCTTCTGAATGCGTTTGGCAAGAGGCGCACCCGATGTATTGCCCCCCGATTTCTTCGTCGTGACGGCATCACGCATGACAATGGAACCGACTATGACCAGAACCAACACAAAGATAAAGCTGACATAGAGGTTTGATCCGGCCTGTCCCCAGGTGTCAAGGATATGTTTCTGCAACATAACTCCGACCTGAACACCGATCTCGGCGAAGGCTCCCATGATAAGTCCCAATTTGATATCCACCTGGCCATATTTATATCGTTTGATTGCACCAACCAGGGCCTTGGGGAACTTGTGGCACATATTACTGGCAACCGCCACCGTTCCCGGCACACCGAGGCTCATCATCGCCGGAGTCAGAACAAAGGCGCCGCCGGAACCGATAAAACCGCTGACAAGACCGCCGACAAAGCCGACAAGGAATAAAAACACTATTGCATACGCGCTCAGGTCGATAAACTGAATTACCTCATTAATTGGACCGTGCATTTTTCCTCCGAAAATTAATATGTTATATTAAATTCTGTTGTTTAAAATATTCCAGAAGCTGCATAATAGAGCACCGTCTGCGAACTTCACACCCTGACTTCAGCGCGTGGTCGAGTGTCTTTTCTGATACCGAGAGAATCGGTGGTATCCTGGCGAATATCCACCCGCTTGGGTGCAGTAACTTTCGAACCTTCAATGCCCAGAGCGGACCAGAACGAATTGGTGAAATTTCCATGCACGTAGGAGACGGCGAGGACTACAGCGACGGGCACCAGGGCATACAGACCACCTTTGGCCAGATAGGTCATAATGATTTCCGGATTGGTAAAAACAGCCGCGTACAATCCGGCAGTGAGGCCGCCAAAGACAAAACAATTTTTTACATGCCGTTTCTTGCTTGTGGTAGACATACTCGTTTCTCCTCCATTTATTGGATTATAATGAGTGTTCTTGGTCATTCTACCCGCCTTAGGCCGGGTATAAATGACGCTAAAAACGGGAACAGGTGCCTGCGAGGTCACCTCTTCCATACGGATTCCTTGATCAATGATGACAAACTCGATACGCTTTTCCGTGTGGCATAACCGTTTCACGATCTTGCCGATTTTCCCTGTTTCGCCGATGTGTTCAACCTGCACGTCCTTCGCCCCGGCCTTGTGCCTGAAGAGTGTTGAACTTTCCTGCATGGCCGTGGCAAAGAGCCTGCTCCGTTCCCCGCCATCACGGAAGAATGGCAGGGTGTTGGCATGAACGGCGAGGATGGCATACTTCAGGCGATCGGCAACATTAATGGCATACTCCATTACCGGTTCGGCCATATGTCCGTTGCGGGTAACGACCAGGATGAAGGGTGTTTTATTCTGAGGTGGCGGAGCGGGGACGGCCTCGGCATTACCATGCTTTTCGGCTGGTATGATTGGAAATTTTCCTGAAGATGTTTGAGCCATAGCTGTTTCTCGGAGTGAATATGAAGACTGTTGTTGGTATGTTTTCAAGAAGCATGCCAACCAGAAATCTCATCGCATGTTATCTATTTTATTAATATTATTTGAATACATAAAAGCTTTGCGCTTAACAGTGTTACAATTCGCAACAAGGTTTCAGCAATCCCGGGGAAAACCCTTGATTGGCTATTGCAATTTGCAACAACCCAGTGCAAGTTGCAACACTCCCAAACTTGCCGACAGGGTGATACGGAGACTGTCCATGCTGCATTGTCTTGTTTGCAGGAAATACGGGAAAAGGACCGTTGCGGTTCAAAAAAGTGGCTGGACAGAGCTTTGTGGACCAATAATTGCCTTGCCACGAAATCCGAGAAGTCTGAAAGTTGCAGGTGGATTTTTTTAAGAGGTCAGTTAGAAAGGATGTATAATGGAATCAAAATTGCAAAATGTTGGACGTTCTATGCCCGAGGTATCCTGGACGGGGAGTGTGTACAGCTCGTCAGAACCATGAGAATTCTCAGCAAACTTTTTGCGGAAGGTCTATTACCGTAAACCCCTGAAGATTTTTAACAGAAAAAGGTCCTTATGTTCTTTAAAAGAAAAGTTCAACAACCTGACGTGCCCTCACAAAACACCCCGGATAGCATCACTCCTCTGGCCAAGCTTCGCGCTCAAGTCGACGACTCCGCGCTTCCCCCGCACATTTTCGAAACTGTGAGCTGGGAATTTGAGAAACTTGAGAAGACCGATCCGTCGGTTGCCGAGTATGCGGTGGGTTTCAACTATATCGAGCTGGTGATCTCACTGCCCTGGAATGTGTCGTCACTCTGCAAAATCGACATAGACAGAGCCCAGGCTGTTCTCGAGGCCAGGCACTGCGGTCTGTCCCAGGTCAAACAGCGGATTCTTGAGTTTCTGGCTGCCAAAACCCTGTGCAGCAAGGCACAGAAAAGTATCTTGGTGGTTGACGATGAAGAAATTGCTCGATCCAATATGGAGCATGTACTGTCGAAGGACGGATACAGCTGTAGGTGTGCGGCCAATGGCATTGAGGCCCTCAGGGTTCTTGCCGAGGAAGAGATCGACCTGGTCATCACCGATCTGAAGATGGACCGCATGGATGGCCTGCAACTGCTGCAACAGATCAATCGATTGACACCGGAAATTCCGGTTATCATGGTCACCGGCTTTGCAACCGTCAGTTCGGCGGTAGAGGCCTTGAAGAAAGGGGCGGCCCATTATCTCGGCAAGCCGGTGAATCTTGATGAACTGCGCAAGACGGTCAAAGAAGTACTCGAAAGAAAGCTCTTTGTGGAAATGGGTAAGGGACCGATTCTTTGTTTTACCGGCCCGCCGGGCACGGGCAAAACCTCGGTCGGCAGGGCCATAGCCGAGGCTCTGCAACGTCAGTTTGTGCGCATTTCTCTGGCCGGTCTGCGCGATGAGGCCGAATTGCGTGGCCACCGGCGGACCTATGTCGGCGCCCTCCCTGGTCGTATCATCACCGAATTAAAAAAAGTGGGGGTGAATAATCCGGTATTTATGCTCGACGAAATAGATAAAATCGGCCAGGATTTTCGCGGTGATCCGGCCTCGGTGCTGCTTGAGGTCCTTGACCCTGAACAGAATATTCGCTTCACCGACCATTACCTTGATATGCCCTTTGATCTGTCGCGGGTGATGTTTATCGCCACGGCCAACGACATCAGCAAGCTGCCCGGCCCTCTTTTAGACCGGATGGAGCGCATCGAGTTTGCCGGCTATACGGAAAAAGAAAAACTGCAGATCGCCAAGCAGTTCATCTTGCCACGGCAACAGAGAGCGGCAGGGCTTTCCAGGACAATGCTGCATCTTTCTTCGGACGCTGTTGCACGTGTGATCAGCGACTACACAAGGGAATCCGGGTTGCGCAATCTGGAGCGGGAAATCGCTGATATTTGCCGCAAGATTGCCCTGTTATGTTTAAAATCCGAGCACCCTGAGCAGGCAATGGATATCGACGCCGATACAGTGAGTCATCTCCTCGGACCCCGGAAATTCTTTCGCGAAGTGACTGACGGCAGGTCCCGGGTGGGTATCGCCACGGGGCTGGTGTGGGCCGAATCAGGGGGTGAAATAATCAGCATCGAGACGGTTTCTATGCGCGGTTCGGGAAAACTTATCTTAACCGGTTCGCTTGGTGAGGTTTTGCAGGAATCAGCGCAGGCCGTCCTCAGTTATATTCGCAGCCGAACCAAAGAATACAACATACTCGATACCTTTTTCCAAGATACCGACATCCACATTCATTTTCCGTCCGGGGCTATTTCCAAGGATGGTCCTTCCGCCGGCATTACCATCTTTGCGGCGCTCCTTTCTCTTCTCACCAGGCGTCCGACTCGCCGCGATGTCGCCCTCTCCGGGGAAATGACCCTGAGCGGCCGCATTCTGCCGGTCAGCGGCATCAGGGAAAAAATTCTCGCCGCCAAAAGAGCGGGAGTGCGATGCGTGCTCTTGCCGCAAGCCAATAAAGAGGAAGTTGAGGCCCTGGCCCCCGACGTCACTGAAGACCTTGAATTGGTATTGGTGACCAATGCCGACGAGGTAGTAGACAGGGTGCTGGAGGCCCGAGCCTATATATTGGCGTAGTGATCTGCATTGTTGTGGGCCATTTTAAATTGCGATATTCGAGGGTTGTCGTTCATGCGTCGGGTTTTTCAAGCCCGTAGCGTTTAATCTTGCGCCACAAAGAAACCCTGTCAATACCGAGAATTTTCGCGGCTGCCTACTTATTGCCCTCGACTTCGTCAAGGACTTCCATAATATACTGTTTTTCGTGGGCATCGAGGGGGGGCCAGTCCTGCCGATTGCCGCGCACAGCCACCGGAAGGTTTTCCCGCAGATCTGCCACGAGATGCTGTGGTTCGACAACTTCCCCATCGCAATAGACAAGGATGCGCTGCACGATATTTTCCAGCTCGCGAATATTTCCCGGATATTCATAGCGCATGAGCCGCTGTGCCGTGTCTACCGCCAACCGGGGAACGGTTCTGCCCGGTCTACTGTGCTTTGCCAGAAAATGGCTAGCAAGAAGAGGGATATCTTCCCTCCTCTCGGCAAGAGACGGCACCTTGATAGCCAGGACATCCAGGCGATAGAAGAGGTCGGTGCGGAATGCCCCTTCTTCAGCCTCTTTTTTCAGATCTTTGTTAGTTGCCGCCAACACTCTGACATCTATTGGAATTTCCTCTGTCCCCCCGACGCGCAGCAGGGTTCGTTCCTGCAGTACCCGCAACAGTTTCACCTGCATCGACAGCGGCAGTTCCCCCACTTCGTCAAAAAACACCGTTCCACTTTCGGCCAGTTCCAAAAGTCCTTTTTTGATCTTGTTCGCCCCGGTGAAGGCCCCACGTTCGTGGCCAAAGAGTTCGCTGGTGATCAATTCTTCGGAGAAGGCCCCGCAATTGAAGGCGACAAAACGATTTTTCGCCCGAGGACTCATTTCATGTATGGTTCTGGCCACCAATTCCTTGCCGGTCCCGGTTTCCCCTTGAATCAATACATTGCAATCGAGTTGCGCAACTTGCTGGATGGTCTCGCGTAATGCCTGAATCTTCTGGCTTTGGCCGATAATCCGCGACGACGCGCCGACCTCAGCCTGTACCCGTTGCCGCAGGGATTGAATTTCTTTGCGTAAAAGATTTTTCTCAAGGGCCTTTTCGACGATTGCCCGCAATTCATTGATCTTGAACGGTTTGGCGATGTAATGATAGGCGCCCTGCCGCATCGCCTCGACCGCGGTATCGACACTGGCATACCCGGTAATGACGATCACTTCGGTTGAAGGCCACAGGTTCTTGGTTTCGGTGAGAACTGCCATGCCATCCCGCCCCTTCATTCGTAAGTCGGTGAGAACGAGGTCCACCTCTTCCTGGCGGAGGATGTCAATCGCCTGTTGACCATTCTCAGCGAGCAGGGGGAAATATCCGTCTTTTTTTAAAACGAAAGCAAGGTTGTCACGGGCGATTGCTTCATCATCGACAACGAGAATTTTCCGATTTTCCATACCATCACAAAATTAAGCAATAATTTTACATGACAACGGCAGAGTTATAAAAAATGAAGCTCCCTGCCCGGGGCTGCTTTTTACGGTGATATTGCCATCGTGCTTTTGGATGATACCGTAAACAACGGAGAGGCCGAGACCTGTACCCTGTCCTTCCTCCTTGGTGGTATAAAACGGGTCGAAGAGCCGCCCCTGGATTTCTTCCGAGACGCCCTCGCCAGTATCCTTCACTTCGATGACAATTTCGTGCCCGCTTGCATCACGCGCGGCGGTTATGGTGATCAGCCCGCTCCCCCTGATGGCTTGAGATGCATTGATAATCAGATTGAGAAAAACCTCCTGCATACGCTGGCTATCCATGGGCACGACAAGATCTTCGGCGATCTCGACCTGTATATGAATGTCGGAGGGCACTTGACTTTGTACCAGTCGGACGGCTCGCTTCACCACATCCGCCAATTCCCAGGGGCGGAGGGAAAAATCCTGAACCCTGGAGAATTCGAGCAGTCCTTTGACGACATCCCTCGCCCGCATTGTTTCCTGATCGATATTTTTCAGCATGCGATTAAGAAGAACCATGTCTCCGGATTGTAACTCGGCAATGGCAATCTGGCACGACGTGGAGATGTTATTGAGCGGATTGTTGAGCTGGTGCGCAACTCCCGCAGTAAGAGTTCCGATCGAGGATAATTTTTTCGATTGCACCAATTGATCCTGCCTTCGTCCCAGTTCGCGGACCATGGTGTTGAAGGCCTCCATGACCTGCTGCATCTCATCGCGTGTGTTGATAACCTCGATACTGTTAAATCGACCCAGGGCAATATCTTCGGTGGCTCCCTTGATGATTGTCAACGGACGGAAAATCTTAGAGATCATCAAGGAGGGCAATAACACACCGAGGCCCACGGCCATTGCCGACCATACCACCAATTGTGCCTTCAGAAATTTGAGGATTTCATGGATCTGACTGCGCTCAAACCCGACCAGATCTTCACTCAGTTCGGTCATCTTTTTGCCCTGTTCCCGAAGTCTGTCAACCATCCGGGTATACTCAGCACTATTGTCCGACTTCCGCTGCGACAGTTGCTCCATGCTGGACTGATAGGCTATGAGATGTTTGTCAAACTCCAGAAGCATCGGGGCAATTTTCAGCCGGCCCCCCCTGCTGAGAATGGTTTTTTCGGTATCAATGGCCAGCTCCAGATATCTCTTGTTCTCTTGAAGGGCCTCCTCTTTGTAATAGAGAAGAAAATTTTTCTCATAACGCCGTACTTCAAGAATGATATTATTGAGATTATAGGCAAGTTCCAGCAATTCGGTCTTCTCTTCCGTGGTATGCAAATGATCGTAGGAGATATAGCCCATGCTGAGGATGCCGAGAATATAGCATCCGGTGATGAACATACTTTTGAACTTGAGATTAAAATGCGGGACTTTGATCACGGCAGACCACCTCCCTATGGTTGCAAATAACGTCACCTTCCTGTTTGTTGACTTGAGTTGTCGTGTGGCGAGCAATACATCTACTAAAAAGGCTGGCCAAAGTAAATTGATAAGGTTAGTTCCAACCCATGCTGTCGAATTCCTCGTGAACATCGGAATGATGAATTTGCCGATTGTTCACTCTCCGGCTTGGGCGCGGATATACAAAGGCACCGTACGGCGCCCGACAAAATCACATCTGCATTGGAGAGAGCACATATTCTTTCAGGTCGATACTGTGTGCACCGGTAAAAGCTGCTATCACGCACCCGTCTATTTGACTCGAACCATGAGAGAAGGTCAACCCAATCACCGGGGAAATTCCATCGTAGCCCGCACGGCCTCAACAACGAGAAAAAACAAGGAAAAGAAAAAACTTGCCTAAATTTCCGACAACGGCTAATTTTCCAACAGTGATTTGGTGTCTCCGGCAGAGGCTTCCACTATTGTTGATCGCCCTGCCACAGGATACGCAGTTCACCGGAGATAACCACCAAATGGGGCTGTAGCTCAGCTGGGAGAGCGACGCGTTCGCAATGCGTAGGCCAGCGGTTCGATCCCGCTCAGCTCCACCAAATAAATCACACACTTAGGCCGATCAGCCTAAGTGCTTTTTTGTTCTAGGACAGCTATAGGACAGTAAAGTAAAAAAATAGATAAATATTGAAGGGTTGTTCAACTGAAGACACAAACCTCCTCGACCCAGACCCGGAAATAGCCGATCTAATGCGAGGAGCGCAGCGCGTCCTGACCAGCGGCAACCCGATAGCCTTCGACACCCTGGAGCCAAATATCAGATACTTCGATCACGCCATCGCCGCAGAAAAACGTCCAGATGAACAAGAAAAGGCAATCCAGGAAATAAAAGAAAACTTCAAAGTAATGATGGATGAAATAGCCAGACTCAAGCGCGAAAACTTGCGTCTCGACTTGGAAGCAGAGGAACAATCTATAAGCAAGAAGGTGGCGTGATTTACGCAGTCTTCTCATTACACCATTTAACGTGAAGGTACATCCGTATAAATACCAATTCTAACAGGTATGGCGGCCATATAACCAGCCAGCTTCACCCGGACCCGGCAAAAACGCAGGTTCGAACGGCCCAAAACATTGGACCAGCATCCTTTATTAATAACACGCTTTTCTGTGTATCATCTCAAACTGCGATGTTACACATGTCTGGCCAAACACTTGTTAAACAAGCTTAGACAATCATATATTCATGAATTAATCATAGTTGCTACTCGCCAATTCCAACAACAAAATGCACCGGGTGAACCGGTGATCATCATGTTCGCAAAAAATATTTAGAAAATAATTTTCCTGAAAAATGTTCGCCTCATTAGTAGAAACTATGAATTTATTGAATCTATAATTGGTATATTTATTACCACATAGTCATCAACATAGAAAAAATTAATAGGATTGGTAGACCTAAATAAGTGAAGGGGAATAAAATATGCTAGTATCACGCCTTAAAATAAAAAATTGGCGAAATTTTTCATCGATAGATATACCTCTTCGCGAAAGGCAATTTATTGTAGGTCCTAATGCTGCTGGTAAATCAAACCTTTTAGATGTTTTTCGTTTTTTATGAGATATCGCAAAGTCTGAAGGTGGTGGTTTTCAAAAGGCAATAAAAAATCGTGGCGGGCTATCAAAATTACGATGCCTAGCCGCTCGGAGAGACCCTGAAATTAGTGTTGAAATTGATCTTTCTGAGACGCCAGACGAAGAGCCTTTCTGGCGGTATGCCATAGGAATCCAGCAAGAGACGAGAGGTTACAGACAACCGTATCTTTCGTTCGAAAAGGTCTGGCATAATAATAAATTGCTACTAAGTAGGCCAAACAAGGACGATAGAAATGATCCAGAGCGGTTGAAACAAACTTTTCTGGAGCAGGTAAACACAAATACTTAATTTCGAGAAATTGCTCGTTGTCTTGAATCAATAAGTTATATCCATCTTGTTCCTCAATTACTGCGCTATGCGGAAGTTATTCAAGGTGGTCTCATAGAAGATGATCCTTTTGGGCAGGGTTTTCTTGTTAAGGTTTCTAAATCAACGCATCGAACTCAAAAATTTCGGCTTTCAAAAATTGAAGAAGCACTAAAAATCGCAGTCCCTCAACTTCAACAGCTTCGTTTTGAAAGAGATGAGGATACGGGGCAACCCCATCTTGCAGCCTTGTATTCCCACTGGCGCCCTAATGCTGGCTGGCAACGAGAAGATCAATTCTCAGATGGGACATTACGATTGATCGGATTATTGTGGGCTTTATTGGATAGTGATTCTTTACTGTTACTAGAGGAACCTGAACTATCTTTAAACAATGGAATTGTTTCACAGATGTCCCCTTTAATCTACCGCATGCAGCGTCTGCGCAAACGTCAAGTGTTCATTAGCACTCATAGCGAGTCATTATTAAGTGATAATGGAATTGACGGACGTGAAATTATCTTACTCAACCCAAGCCATGAAGGCACAACTGCTGACATAGCAGCGAATGTCGCAGATATTAAACCATTATTGGACGCAGGGTTATCTGTTGGGGAGGTTGTAGTACCACGAAACAGACCGAAAAACATCAATCAGCTAGGATTATTTGAATGAAGGATATTTACATAACAATTGCTGTGGAAGATTATTTAAGTGAAGTTGTTGCTAGAAAATTGCTCGAACAGACCAATAAAAATTATCGAGTCAGTAAATGCCTTTGTAGTAATGGGCAAGGATACTTGAAATCAAAGATAAATAGCTTCAATCAAGCTGCCAAACATATACCTTTTTTCGTGTTGACAGATCAAGACAGAGGGTGCCCACCAACAATAATTTCATCTTAGTTAAAAGAAGAAGCAAGTAAATATTTCATATTCCGAATTGCTGTAATGGAAATTGAATCTTGGGTCATGGCACACCGTGAATCTTTTGCAGAATTTTTTTTTATTTCTTTAGATCGTATTCCGCAAGATATGGATGAACTTAGTGACCCAAAACAATTTCTTATAAATTTGGTCAGGCATTCACGGCCGAAACGTTTACGAGCTGACATTATTCCCAATACCGGCTCTACAGCAAAAGTTGGGCCTGATTATAACAATCGCTTATCTCAATTTGTCCAAAATAAGTGGAATGTATTTGAAGCTGAGATGCACTCAAAAAGTCTGAGGCGAGCTTTATTTCGAATCAAAGAATTTAAACAGAATTTCGAATGAAATTTAAATTAAATCTTCGAGCCTGTCTTGTAAGTGGTGTAAATTGGGTCAGCGTCAAATTAAAATCTCATGTATCAAAATCTAAATTGACTCTGACCCCATTTATTTAAATTGACTCTGACCCCATTTATTCGCTGACCCCATTTATTCGCCAAGAAGTTCGAGGCCATGGTGGAACTCGGCGTGTTGAACAGCCGTATGAAGGATTTCTACGACATCTCCAAAGCCTGTGAGCTGGATCGCTTCAGGACCTTGGACGTGAATATAAAATTGAGACTGTTTGAGACTGTTTTAATGGAACGAATGCAAGCTAACAAACGATTCTTCAATTCCAGGAACAGCAGAGCATGACCAGAACAGCGCAAGGTTTTTTAAACCTCTGCAAACTCGGATCACATTGTTCGCTCCCACAGCAGACGCCAGTCAAACTGCAAAAACCTGCGACTGTGCGACACGAACGGGTCTTTTTCTTGCAGCAGCTCCATCTTTTTTTTATACAAGGCTTCATTGATTACCATATCCCGTTGCAGCGAATGGTAGGACGACTCGCGGTCAACTTCGGTGGCAACTATCTTTTTGAATCTGGTTAAATAGCGAAAGGAATTACCGATTTTTCGTTGCAACTCGTTGAAATACACATCTTCATAACCATAATTGCCGCTAAACTCTTCATCATATCCAAGGGCTTGAAAGAATACCGATTTCGACGTATAAAATAGGTTATTACCCTTCCCCATGGCAAGCCCTTGCTGATTGCTCCTCTTAAACTTGTAAATAGTTTTTTTGGGGATGCGGCTGTTGAGAATATCTTTGAGTAATTTTTCCGGAAAGAAGTGATCTGAATCGGTAAGTAAAATCCTCGGACTCTTGGCATACACCACCCCGAGATTCCTGGCACCGCATTGATTCCACTTGATATCAGACTGGATCCGATACAGGGAAATATTGAGTTTAATTGCCTGCGGAATATCAATGGGCAGCGGCGAGCAATCATCGACGATGACAAACTGAATATGTTCCGTGACTTCTCGTGCATACGAAGCATAGCGTAGCAGCAACTCAGTTAGGGTATGGGCGTTTTGCTGATTGAAATAAACCGGCACCACATAGCTCAACTGAATATTGGTGGAATGCATATAACTCCTTTTACCTGTGAAATTCCTTAATAACATTGCTCCGGATCACAAGCCGTTCGCCGCAGCATCGGCCCGCATCAAATTCAACAGATCGTCCGCCGACATCTTGCCGCTCAGCTCGGTGCCTTCCAGAAGGCTGTCGGCCAGGTCGCGTTTTTGGCTGTGCAGGGCGACGATTTTTTCTTCAATGGTGTTCTTGGCGATCAAACGGTAGATGGTCACCGGCCGCTTTTGGCCGATGCGGTGGGCGCGGTCCGAGGCCTGGTCTTCAACCGCCGGATTCCACCACGGGTCCATGTGGATAACATAGTCGGCGGCGGTAAGATTCAGGCCGAGGCCACCGGCTTTTAGGCTGATGAGAAACAACTCGCCTTTGCCGCGCTGGAAGGCATCGACCCGCACCTGGCGCTCCTTGGCCGGGGTGCTGCCATCCAGGTATTGATACGCGATACCGCGGCCTTCGATATATTCCCGGATGAGACGCAGGTGATCGACGAACTGACTGAAGACCAGGGCCTTATGTTTGTTTTCGAGCAAATCGTCGACAATCGTCCCGAACACCTCGAGTTTACTGCTCGGCAGAGCCATATCGCTGCTGACCAGTTGACTGTTGCAGCAACTGCGCCTCAGTTTAGTTATGGCCGCAAGGATCTGCAAATGCTTTTGCCCGGGCGAACCGTCGCTGTTATTCAATTCCTCCAGGCTTTGCCGCCGCAGGGCCTCGTAAAAGGCCATTTCCTGGCTGCTCAGCTCAACATACATGGGGATTTCGGTGCGCGACGGCAGTTCCTGCAACACCTGGGTTTTGGTACGGCGGAGGATGAACGGCTGGATGAGCTTTTTCAGGTGCCGACGCGCCTGACCGTTGTTATCGCGCTCAATCGGCAGGGCAAAACGCTGGTTGAACTGGTCGTGCGAGCCGAGCAGGCCGGGGGTGATGAAACGAAACAGGTTCCACAACTCGCCCAGATGGTTTTCCAGCGGTGTGCCGGTCATGATCAGTTTGAAATCCGCCTGCAGGTTCATCGCCCCCTGGGAACGGCGGGTGGCGGTGTTTTTGATCGCCTGCGCCTCATCGAGAATGATCGTTCGAAAAGGAATCTGTGCCAGCATCGCCGCCACCTGTTCCTGCTGCAGCAAGCCATAGCTGCAAATCAGCAGATCGAAAGGACCCAAGTTGTCGAGCAAACGCTGCCGGTCGCCGTTGCCAAGCGGTACCGGCTTCAACGTCGGGGCGAAACGGGCTGCCTCCCGCTCCCAGTTCATACACACTGAAGTCGGGGCAATGATCAGGGCCGGGCCATCCGGCGCCCGATCGACCAAAAGGGCCAGACCCTGGATGGTTTTCCCCAGACCCATGTCGTCGGCAAGACAGGCACCGACCCCCCAGTGCGCCAGCCGTGCCAGCCAGCAGTATCCCTCACCCTGATAGTCGCGCAGTTCGGCTTGAAAGGTCGAAGGCACCTGCGGCTGAAAATCGCGGGCGTCCTGCAGGCATTGCAGATGCGCCTTCCAGTGCTTGTCGCCCTTGACGCCTGCATCGCCCTGCCAATCTTCGAGCGTCAAAGCCGCCAGTGGATTAATGCGAACTTTTTTGCTGCCAACTTCCGCATAGTTTTTCAACTCGTCGAGGCGACGACGGAATTCGTCGGTTAAAGCCAGGAATTGGCCGTCCTGCAACTGCAGGAAACGCCCTTTGCTGCCCCCCAACAATCCGAGGAGCTGGCTGATTGCCAGGATTGTCTCTTCACCAACCTTGAGCTCACCCTCCAGGGCAAACCAATCAGTGTCGCGTTTGATGCGCAGCCCGAAGCCTTTGCCGCTACTCTGACCTAAAAGACGGAAGCGCACCCCTTCCGGCCATTCCAAAATCACCGCACCTGCCGGCAAGGAGTCGATTTGCAGGAGCATCTCCAGACACTCCTCGGGGTCCTCCAGCAACCAATCGCCCGCCCCTTCCCGCTCTGCCGCCTGCAACACCGTACAGCCGGTGAGTATCGCCGCCGCCCGCTGCTTTTCTAACAAAAGATCACGCTGTGCCTGCAGGGCCTTGCCGTCGATCTCCGCCAGCACGCTTTCGCCGCCGTGGCCGGGCTGGTAATAGGCGCCACCCGAGGCAAAGGGCCGAACCAGCAGGGCTGCCCGCAAGCCTGCGCCGAGTGGCAGGAGATGCAGGCGGGGCGTCGAGTCGGCCACCACCTGTTCGGCGGTGCTGGAACTGCCGCCGATGTCGGAGTGTACGGTCAACAAACCGGACATATCGGTCAAGGTTTGCAGAACACGGTCCTTCGCCGCAAGGGGCACCTCCAGACCCTTCTGCCCGAGGATGGAGAAGAGCTCCCGGTGCTCGGCGGTAAATTCAATGATCTTCAGACGGGTCGGCGCCTCCTTGCCGATCTGAAATTTATGTTCAACAGAAGGCGGCGGTGCGAGACTAATGTTAATCTTATTGTCCTTGCCCTTATTGGTAACCCGCAACTCCACCTCGCCTTTCACCACCTCGACCCGCACCTCCGGGGCGTCGGCCCAGAACAGCCGGGGATGGCCGATGAGCGTCAGCGGCATATCCGGAGAAAATTCGTATGTCGTGCCGCCGCCGTACCATCCGCCCTCACGATATTCCTTGATCCGGGTGCACAGTTTCAGATCATGGTCGCTGAGATAATCGAGGCGGTCAGCTTCCAAAGCCAGACGCTTCATGGCTACCGCCCGACCCTTGCTCCAGCCGCCTCCGGCCTGCTGCTTTTGTTCGCGCGGGTCGATATACAGACGTTGATGAGGTTCATCAAAGCGAAGAAGCCATACCAAACGGGTTGATTTTTCCGCCGGAGCATCACCTTTTTTGCCGGTTTTGGCGAGACTCGACAGAGAACTCAAGGCCAGTTGCCAATAGGGTTGGGTGACGAAGAGGTCGGCCATGCCCCTTCTGCCGGACGTCAGGAAACTGCTGTCCCATAATATGGCCTTCTTCGGCTCGATGGCCGAGAAGATCTTCGCCAGTTCCGCCGCCGGCCAGTGGTAGCCGCCGGCCTTGAGGTGATCGTAAAGCTTGCGGCTCTGGACGGGAACGGTGCGATATTGATCGGCCTTGACCCAGTATTTAACCAGTAAGAGTATTACTTGCACCAGTAGTGGGCGTGCATGCAGGCTTTGCGGCATACCGTCCGGGGTCAGGCCGTCGCCTATTTCGTAGGGGAACTCGCTGGCAAGCAGTTGATCGCGCTTCGGCAAACTGCCCTGCAAAAACAAAAAAAACATTTCCAAGATCCGGTACACATCGACCCAGTAGGTGTGTTGCTTCATTGCCTGACTCAGGAGGGTGATCAATTTATCTCGTTGTTTGTGATCATCGCTCTTCCAGATGGCAAGCGGATAGAATATCCCGGCCAAACCGTAAAAATAGCCACCGCGCAGGCGTGTCTTCTTTCGCATTCGCGCCAGGGCCTGGTCAAAAAGGATAAGGGCTCTACCATGATCCCCGGCAAGAAAGACCGCGGCGGCGGCGATGGCTTGTAACTCCGGATCTTCCTGGCCAAGAAGCTGCTTTTCCAGCCCATCCCATTCACCTCGCAGGAGTCGCAACTCCATGGTCAATCGGAAGAAAAAACCCCCTTCGACATCCTTGTCGACCAGTGCTTGACGGTTTATTGCCGCGTCGAGATCCGATTCATCATACAAATAGAGAAGCTTATGCAGCGCCCCATATTCCAGGAGTTTACCGAGAATCTTCGGTTGATGGCGGCTGGTCCATTCGACATCCAAGGGACTGAAAAACCAAGCGAGGAGGTTTTCGCCGATAGGGGGGAAATTCGGCACAAAGCGCGAACCGGCATTGAAATTTTCACTCAATTGGCTCCAATCATCGCGGTAAAAAGCGACCCTGGCGATACGCAGATACTGATCCAGGGGAAGGTAGCTGCGAAAATTTCTATTTATTGGGTTATGCTGTTCAACGACGGCCGCATATCTTTCGAATTGGCCATCATCGATCATCATTCTGACGATCAATTCGGCTATGGGCCGGATGCACCGCACTCCCCCCGATTGTCTTGACTCATCCAGCAAGCCTGCGGCAAGGAGAGGCCTGAGATGGACATTAAGCAGTTTCGGGTTGAGGTCTTTGGTGCCATTTTTGACACCCAGCGAAGACAGACAGCTGCCGAGATTGGTCATCGAGCTGTAGCCGTAGAAAACCGCCAGGACTTTGATGATGATTTGCTGTTCAGGGGTGAATGCCTGATGAATCTCGATATATTTTAAAACATTGGGCGTTTTCATGCTGTCATACCGATCGTTAAAGGGTTTTCTGGGAGAGAATGCACCAAACAAATCATAATGAGCCGCTGATGACAACCATTCATTGGCGGTAAGCTGACTATCACCCCCGGCCACCGGTCGCCACACCCTGGTAATCGGTCCTCACCGTGAAATACAGGGTCGCCAGGATAAAGAGGGCGGAGCAGCCAAAGAGCAGGCGATAGGCATCGGCCCCCATAAAGGCCAGGGAGTCGAGGGTCTGGCCAAAGAGCAGCGGGAAACCCGAGCCGATCGGCAGGGTGAGGATCGGCGCCAGGGCAAAATAGGCTGTGGCGTCGCTTTTCCCGGCAAATTTCTTCACCGACGGCGGGTACACCATATTGCGAATGGCCCTGCCGACCCCGAGGAGATAGCTGATCAGGAAAAAGGTCGCAACGCTCGGGAAAAAGGCGAGAAGGACCAGGAGCAGAAAGGTGACGGCCTTGGACAGGTAGAGTTTTCGTTTCAATTTCAGAAGGTTCATGGCCCCGAGAAAGATATTGACGGTGATCGAGCCGACGTAGATGCAGGCGACAAAGGCCCCGGCCGCCACCGCTTGCGGTACCGCGTAAAAACTCGTGGCAAAGTTGGCATAAAAAGACAGGACGGTGAGGATAACATAGATATCGAGATCGGCTGCGAGATAAACCAGGAAACGACGATTGCCGAGAATCTCCCGAAACGATTGGCCGGTATGCTTGAAAAACGACAGGGTATCGCAACCGAAATCCTCGGGAACGGCGATCTCTTTGGTGCCGAAGAAACACAACGAGCCGAAGATAAACAGCGAGCCGGTGGCGATAAAGACCCAGGCCGACGAGGCCAGGGAAAAGGCGTAGGTATCGACAATCTTGAGGATGAAAAAACTGGAAACAACCTTGCCGATATTCTGGGCAAGCATCATATAACCGAGGCCGGGTACGGTTTTTGAGTCGGAGAAGATGCGGATCAGATAATCGTACCAGATAGGAATGGTGAGTCCCAGGCACAGGGAAAAGACCGTGTAACAGGCAAAAAACAGCAAAAGGACATCTTCCACCCGAGAAAGAAACGGCAACAACAGACCAAAGGCCAGGATACCCAGAGCCGACGAAACATGGAGGAGGGCGACAAGGGTTCTTTTGAAACGGTAATTACGGCTCAGATAGGTGGAAAAAAGGGGGCAGATCGAGATGCAGAAGATGAAGAGGGACGGGACAATGCCGACGGTAAAGCTTGAGGCGCCGAGACTTTTCAAAAACAGTTGCAGGAAGGTCGATTCCATGACCAGAGGAAAGCCCAGACCCCACAGGAACTCAACCCCGGCCACCCCGGCGACATTTCTTTTAAAATAGTCGTCTTTACATCTTTCCATTTTCTAGCCTCTTATCCCTTGGACTCATGACGCCCCAAGTATCCCTCTGCATGCAACTCCAATGCTGCACAAGCTCTTCGCCATCGGCAGCATTGCGAATACGTCCATTTATCCAAAATTCTGTGGATAAACAAGCGAATAAAAGTCTCATGCGAAGCTCGGTCCCGGCCTTCGTCGGTGCGCTCAAAAATATCTAATGAAAAGTCGCCGGAAGTGCAACATGCGAGTTGCAAAAATCGGGCAACTGTGGCTGACATCCGTTCCCTGCCACCGCCTAAACACTTCAGTAACTAGATGATATTGTACGCTATTAATAGCATATGCCAAACTATTAACCAAGCAGGCATAAAAGGTGCTATGGGTGAAGGGTGGGCAGGACAACTGCCGGATGGTTTATTATCTCCACGGCAAGCCTGGCAGTCTGGCGTACAATCAATCAAAGTTACTTGACGCCTCATCGCGCATTTGCTCCTTGCGCATGATGCGCTTCACCAATTATATGGAGAAGGTTGACTTCTATGGCGGAAATTCTCGTACTCGACGATGTGCCGGATGCGGTGCTGCTGATCAAAAAGATCCTCATCCGCCAGCAACATACTGTCCATGCCTTTACCGAGGAAGAAAAGGCGATTGCCTTCGCCGAAGAAAACCATCTCGACCTGGCCATCCTCGACATTAAGTTGAAAAAGATGAGCGGTATCCAGGTACTGAGGCAATTAAAGGAAATCAACCCGGTTTTAAAAATCATTATGCTCACTGGTTATCCGACAGTCGAGACCGCCCGCGAGGCACTCCTCCTCGGGGCCCGAGATTATTGCGTAAAACCCATTGATAAAACCGGACTTGAAGAAAAAGTGGCAACGGTACTGGCCCGATGAACACAAATCAGGATGCCACGCCAAAAACCAAAAATGACGTAAATTTAATATATTACCATACTCTCAATTGCCATCCCTTTGCCCTTGAGGACAACCTATGGATTTCAAAAGCCTGACCGCCATCATCGATTTCGCCATTTCCCAGGAACACGAGGCCGCCGACTTTTATCGCACGGTCGGCGAGAAAGAAGTTCGGGAAGGCAAAAAACACCTGTTTCTCCAATTCGCCGACGAAGAAGACAAGCACCGTCGGATTCTCGAAAACCTTAAAAGCGGCGACGCAGGCAGCGCCTTGGACAACTATCGCTTCACCTGGATCACCGACATCAAGCGCAGCAACTATGTGGCGGACCTTGTATACACCCCGGGCATGCCTTACCGCGACATCCTCATGCTCGCCGCCCAGCGCGAGGAAAATGCCCTGGCTCTCTACAATCTCCTGTTGGAAAAAGCTGAAGACGAAGCGGCACGCAAGGTCTTCAAGATGCTTTGCCAGGAAGAGGCTAAGCATAAACTGGCCTTGGAGGGCACCCTCGACGCCTATATGGCCGAGATGGGTGACTGAGGACTGCGGCAAATAAATTGCACTCCGTCCCACCGGGACTCATCCCATGTTGTATCGAATTTTTGCCTAAAGGAGAATTATCATGAGCCGGTACCATCTTGCCCAGGATACCCGCAAATGCATTGGCTGCCACGCCTGCGAAATCCAGTGCAAATCCAATAAAAGCCTGCCGCCGGGGCCGCGTTTGTGCCAGATCATCGAGGTCGGCCCGAAACTGATCGGCGGCCTGCCGCGAACCGCCTTCGTCTTCATGCTCTGCTTTCATTGTGAGAACCCCTGGTGCGTTGCCGCCTGTCCCACCGGCGCCATGCAACAGCGATCCAGCGATGGCATCGTCTTTGTCGACCACAACCTCTGTGTCGGCTGCAAGACCTGTATTGCTGCCTGCCCCTGGGGAGCGCCGCAGTGGCAACCGGAAATCGGTAAGGTGGTGAAATGCGACTACTGCAAGGATCGCCTTGATCAAGGGTTGAAACCGGCCTGCGTCACCGCCTGCACCACCCAATGTCTTACCTTTGGGGAAGGACAGACGATGACCGAAAAGAAACGAAAGCGCCATGCCGAATCGGTAACTTCCTTTGAAAACAGCGCGTTTTAGGACCTTAGAAATTCATTTCTTGTTTTTAAAGAATGAATTTCGTGAAGGTACTTATACCCCATTCGGAGAGGCACGGTCCGCCCGCTACGGCCTTGCCCCCTTGCTCCTTGTTCGCCTGGAGAGCCTGCCATGACCCCTAGTCCATGCCCGGTCCATGAGACCATGCTTGCGCTGAAAAAGATCCCGACCGAAGGTCGAGTTGTCCATCCCCGCAGTCGTCGCTTGATCGAGGAAGTCGCCACCCTGATCCAGGATATCGTCGCCGGCAGGGCCGGGGCCGAGCATCTACCGTGTATCGATGCCAGGACTGCTGAACTGTGCGCCTTCGCGGGCGATCCTGCCGGCGTCGAGACCGGCTTATGGCTTACGGCCCGCCTGGCTGAGCACACCGAAATCTTTCGCAGCCATGCCTTAAACCGCAATTGCGCCGCCTCGGTCTGCGACCACCTGACCCCGGCACCCTGCCAGATGGCCTGCCCTGCCGGTATCGACGTCCCCACCTATCTGTCGCTCATTGCCCTTGGCCGTGACGACGAGGCCATAGAGGTTATTCGCCACGACAACCCCCTGCCCTGGGTGTGTGGTTTGGTGTGTACCCGTCCCTGTGAGCTCATGTGCGTCAGGGCGCGCATCGACACCCCGGTGTCGATTAAATTTCTTAAGGCCTTCGCCGCCGAGCGGGCGATGTCCTGGAGCCGCTACGACAATCCCCACAAGACCCCGGCCACCGGCCGCAAGGTATGTGTCGTCGGTGCCGGTCCCGGGGGCTTAAGCGCTGCCTATTACCTCGCTTTGCACGGCCATACGGTGCGGGTCATCGAGGCCCTGCCGCGGGCCGGAGGCATGATTCTGGTTGGGATTCCCCGCTACCGCCTGCCGTCGGACATCATCGACCGCGAGGTTGCCAAGATCGAAGAACTCGGCGTCGAATTCCAGTTCAATAGCCGGTTTGGCAAGGACGTCGATCTCGAGTCACTACGCGCCGAGGGCTTTGAAGCCTTTTTCTTTGCGGTGGGTGCCCATGCCTCGTTCAACCTCGGCATTGACGGTGAAAACGATTTTCCGCAGGTGCAGGGGGCCGTTGATTTGCTCCAGCGGGTCGCCCTTGGCGAGCGCCGTTGTCCGGGCAAAAACGTCGTGGTTATCGGCGGCGGCAACGTCGCCATCGACGCGGCCCGCACCTGTTTGCGCCTGGGCAGCGAGCAGGTGACCATCGCCTACCGCCGTACCCGCAAGGAGATGCCGGCCGATCTGGAAGAAGTGGAGCAGGCGGAGGAGGAAGGGGTGCACTTTGAGCTGCTCACCGTGCCCATGGCGGTGACCGGCGAAAACGGCAATGTCCAGGCCCTGCGTTGCTTGAAAGCAAAGCTGGTGACCGTGCCCGGCTCGAACCGCCAATCACCCAAACCCGTTGACGGCAGCGACTACGCCATCCCCGCCGATGCAATCATCAGCGCCATCGGCCAACGGGTTGAGCAGCGGTGGTTCGAGCGCATGGAGGGTCTCGCCTGGACCCATCGCGACACCATCCGTGTCAACACCATCACCATGGAAACCAGCCTGCCGGGCATCTTTGCCGCAGGCGACGCGGTCACCGGCCCGGCGACGGTCATTGAGGCCATCGGCGGCGGCAAGCGGGCGGCCACCGCCATTGATCGCTTTCTCGCCGGTATCCCGCAGCCGAAACTGCCACCGGTGCCGATGCGCCGGCAACGGGTCCCTTGCTTCGACGTCCCGGCCCATACCAAGATGGCCCTGAAACGACCGGAGATGCCGCTTCTCGGCATCGATCGTCGCCGCACCACCTTCCAGCAGGTCGAACTCGGCTACACCGAGAACCAAACCCGCGAAGAGGCGCGCCGCTGCCTGCGCTGCGACATCTGCAGGCGTTGCGGCAAGTGTGTGACGATCTGCAAGGAGAAAATGGGAGTCGACGCCCTGGCCCTCGGCTATTTGTCCTTTGAACATCCAGAGGAGAGCGATTTCCGTTATACCGACGAGCGCTGCATCAGTTGCGGCGCCTGTGCCGCCAACTGCCCGACCGGGGCGATGTGCATCGAGGACCGCGGTTCGGAGCGGATTCTTTCCCTCTGCGGCACCATCCTTAGTCGGCAACCCTTGGTTTTTTGTGCCGATTGCGGTGCGGTCATCGGCACCGAACGATACCTGGCCTTCATTCGCGGCCGCCTCGGGCCACTCGCGCCTCCGCCTCAGAATGGTGATGGGCCGAAGTGTGATGTTTGTGCCCGGAAAAAGGGGCATCATGGCGACTCCACGGTCATGGCCACTCCCTGATCCCGATAAACGGGATAAGTCACTTATCAAAAAATCTTCGCAAAAAACATGCAAATACTTTTTGTAAGTGACTAAAAAAGTAAACGAAGGAGAACAGCGATGGTATTCCATAAAGGTCAGATGGTGCGGGTTTTGCACCGCAGTTCAGACGAAAGCTGGGAAGAATACATGGACGGACTGGTCGGCAGCCGCGGTATCGTCACCGATCCGGACACCCAGATCAACGACCCGGATTCCCTCATTGAAGTCAGTCTCGAAGATAAAGGAACCTATCGGCTGCCCCAGGATTGCCTTGAGGTTCTGGAGTAGGCCTCATGCGGTTGGCTGAGGTAATCGATAATTGTGCGGTTAAGACGGTGACCGTCGCGTCGGGACTCTGCCTGGCCGCGGCGGCGCGGGCAATGTACAAAGCCGATTGCGCCACGGTTTTGATCATGGATAACGATCTGTTCCGGGGAATCTTGACCGCCGGTGACATTCTCCGCGTCCTGACCTCGGTAGAGTCAGCGAATCTTGTCTGGAACGGTCCAACAACGGTTGCGCCCATCAAGGAACTACCGATTGTAACCGGGCAAGAGAAAGTCGCCCAAGTCATAGAAATAATGACGGCGGCGGGGATCGATTATCTGCCGGTGCATGCCGGGGGCGCCACCCGGGTCGTCAGCCTTTGCCGTTTGCTTCGGGCGCACAATACCTACCTGCACGGCGAGGTGAACCACCTGCAAACCTATATCGACGCGCTGCACGATGCGCCAAACGACTGAGGAAGGACGATGATTACTCTCTACATCAATGACCAAGCGGTCAGCGCCGAAGCGGAAACGACGGTCCTCCAGACGGCGCGAAGCCACGGCATCCCTATCCCGACCCTCTGCCACCACCCGGCGCTCAAGCCCTCCGGCTCGTGCAAGGTCTGCTCTGTTGCGGTGGAAAAGATCTCAGGGGAAAAGACAATCATGCTCAGTTGCCTGCTTCGGGTCAAGGAGGGCATGCGGCTGTGGACCGATGGTACCCTGGTGCAACAGGCGCGGAGCAAGGCCCTGCTGAAATTAATTGCCATGGCCCCGATGTCGGAACGTATCCGCCATCTCGCCGAAAAAGAAGGGATCGAGTTGCCGCCGGCACCGGACGGCTGCATTCGCTGCCGCTTGTGTATCCGGGTGTGCAAGGAGATCATCGGTAAAGAGGCCCTCAGCATGGATAAGCAGGGCGACCGCCAACTGGTCATCCCCGCCCCGGACCGCTGCATCGGCTGTGGCACCTGTGCCAATATCTGTCCGACCCAGGCGATTACCGTGGCCGAAGACGGCGGCATGCGCACCGTCTCCATCCGTGGCAGCGTCTTCGGCCGCCATCCGCTCCTGCGCTGCCAAGGCTGTGGCAAATACTACGCCACCGAAAAGCAGATACGCTTGATGGAGGAACGCACTACGCCCCATCCCCAGGTCAAGGAGCATCACAACTACTGTTCCAATTGCGCCAAGCTCTTTTCCGACCGGATGATGATCTTAGAAAAACAACCGCCAAGACAACAAACCAACAACAAGGGGCAGTAAGACTCTGCCTGCATAGCTCATAGCAAGGAGAAATATTCATGGTTGCCAAATCAGTGTTCAGTGTATGCGGGATGTGTACCGTTCGGTGTCCAATCAAGGTTACGGTCGAGGACGGGCAGGTGACGTTTCTTGCCGGCAATCCCCATGTTCCGGCGATGAAGGGGGCGGTCTGTCCACGCGGCGCCGCCGGTAACGCCCTGATAACCGACCCGGAACGGCCCCAGACGCCGATGATCCGCGCCGGCGCCCGGGGCGAAGGCAAGTGGCGCAAGGTCAGCTGGGACGAGGCCTTCGATTACGTCGCCGACAAACTGAAAGATGTGCAGGACAAATACGGCGCCAAAGGCATAGCCCTCACCGACCGCGGCGGCCCGTTCCGCGATATGCACCGCGCCCTGCTCCGCGGCCTCGGCAGCCCCAACTACTGCAACCATGATTCCAGCTGTGCCCGCAACGTCCAGCATGCCAGCCTGTCGATCACCGGCATGGGCCGGAAAAGCGTCGCCTATGATTTTAAAAACGCCAAGCACGTCGTGCTGCAACTGCGCAATATCTTCGAGGCCATCAATGTCCAGGAGGTCAACAACCTTATGGACGCCCTGGAAAACGGCTGCAAGCTGACGGTCATCGACATTCGTGCGACGATCACCGCCTCCAAGGCGACCCGCTATTTTCAGGTACGGCCCGGCTCCGATTATGCCTTCAACCTGGCGGTGATCCACGAACTCTTGAAAAAGCGCCTCTTCGACGAGAAATACGCCGGCCGCTACATCGAGGGTTTGCGTGACCTGGAGGGCTTCATCGAACCCTATAGCCCGGAATGGGCCGAGGGGGAAACCGGCATCGCTCCCTCCGAGCTGCGCCAGTTCGTGCGCGAGCTGGCCGCCGCCAAAGGGGCGGTGATCTGGCATCCCGGCTGGATGACGGCGCGCTATCAGGACTCGTTTTATGTCTGCCGCACCGCCTATATCATCAACGCCCTCCTCGGCTCCTTCGGCGCTAAAGGCGGGATGCCCCTGGTCAGCAAACCTGGCGATGTCGGCCGGGCCGACCTCAAGGCCTTTGTCGATCTCTACCCGAAACCTCTCGATAAGCGGGCAGATGGCCTCGGCTGGCGCTATACGCACTTCGAGGAGGGCCCGGGACTTGCGCACCTGATGTACGCGGCGATGGAAAGCCAGGACCCTTACCCGGTCAAGGCCTATATCGCCTACCGCCACGATCCGCTGATGGGCTACCCCGACCCGGAACGATTGAAAGAGATCTTCAATAATCTCGACCTCCTGGTCTCGGTGACCTTCAGCTGGTCCGACACCGCCTGGTTCTCCGACGTGGTGTTGCCCCTTTCCCCCTATCTGGAGCGGGAAAGCGTCATTGCCACCAAAAACGCCCTCAAACCACAGTTCTTCGTGCGCCACCGGGCCATCGAACCGCGTTACGACTCCAAGGCCGACTGGCAGATCGTCGGCGGTCTGGCCAAGCGACTCGGTCTTCCCGAGCTGGTATTCGACTCGGTCGAGGATGTCTGGAACTTCCAGCTACAGGGCACCGGCGTGGCGATCGAGGATTTCAACGCCACCGGCATGATCAACCTGGCTGACAAGCCGATCTATCGCGATATGGACCAGCTCAAGTTCAAGACGCCGAGCGGCAAGCTCGAAATGGTCTCGGCAAAGCTGGAAAAGGCCGGCCTGCAGTCCCTCAAGCCTTTTCAGGCCCCGGAAACGCCGCCGGAAGGGACTTTCCGCCTGACATTCGGCCGCTGCGCTATCCACACCCAGGGACATACCGTCAACAACCCGCTCCTCCATGAGCAGATGCCGATCAATCCCCTGTGGATCAACGCCCGCGCCGCTGCCAAACTGGGGATAAGCGATGGCGATACGGTGGTGGTATCGCAAAGAGATTATTCGGAAACGACGGTCGCTAAAGTCACCGATCTGATCCACCCCGAGGCGGTATTCATCATCCACGGCTTTGGCCATCGACTGCCGATTGAGAGCCGCGCCTTCGGCAAGGGTATCGCCGACCAGAATTTCATGCGCGGCGGCCTGGACAAATGGGACCGGGCCGGCGGCGCCATCGCCTACCAGGAACACTTCGTCTCGGTTCGCAAGGCATAAGACGCGAACCACCGCAGCAAATGCTGCCGGGAAGGCAATGAACAAGGCCTTCCCGGCATCGCCTCCGAAAAAACGGATAGACCCTCAAATCCGCCATGCACTGCAGGCCCAAAGGATGTCACCGGGCTTATCAGCAAAACCAAGCCCGGTCGACTGGGAAGAATTCGCAGTGGAGAGTTGCTAGAGACCGGGACAATGCGGTATGCTAGGGGCTAACCTGCCAACCAGTGCTCTGCACGTAGCGAGATGCTGGCAGATACGACCCCAATTCCCGAAGTACTCTCCCCGTTGTACCATGCTTCCCGGAAGGTATCGCCATGACAACTCTCTCACACTCCGGCAACACTGCACCCCGCAAACTGGTGATGGTCGTCGATGACGAACCGGATATGCTCTCCATGCTGCGCCTGATCCTCGAAAAAAAATGCGCCTGCAATGTCATCACCGCTTCTTCTGGCCTCAAGGCGCTCGAACTGCTTGGTGATTGTAAGCCCGATGTGATTATTACCGACATCAAAATGCCCGACCTCGACGGCCTGCAGTTACTCAACAAGATACAGGCCTATGACCAAACGATTTCCGTCATCATCATGACCGGCTACGGCACAATCGATATGGCGGTGCAGGCACTGAAGGACGGGGCCTATGATTTTCTCCAGAAGCCCTTCGACAGGGATCATATCGTCCTGACAGTACGCAACTGTCTGGAACGTACGACACTTCTGCGCACCAATCGCCAACTGACCGAAAAACTCAACGACCTGGCGCTGCCGGAAGGATTTATCGGCCAAAGTGCGGCGCAGAAACGGGTACTTGACCTGTTGGCAAGAATCGCCGACACCGATGCCACCGTCCTTATTCGCGGAGAAAGCGGCACCGGCAAGGAGCTGGCGGCCCGGGCCCTCCACAATCTCAGCGGGCGACGCGCCCAGCGAATGATCGTCGTCAACTGTCCGGCCCTTCCGGAAAATGTCCTGGAAAGCGAGCTGTTCGGCTACAGCAAGGGCGCCTTCACCGGGGCTATGCAGGAGAAAAAAGGACTCTTTCTTGAAGCACACGGCTCAACGCTGCTTCTCGACGAGATAGCCGACATCCCCGTCCAGGTGCAGACGAAGCTCCTCCGGGTCCTGCAGGAAAAGGAGATCCAGCCGCTCGGACAGAACAAAACAATCAAGGTTGATGTCCGGGTGGTGGCCTCCACCAACCAGAATCTTGAGGAAAAGATCCGCACCGGTGAGTTCCGCGCCGATCTCTTTTACCGCCTGAATGTGGTAAGCGTGGTCATGCCGAACCTCCTGGAGATGCGGGAGGACGTGCTGCTCCTGGTGCACCATTTCCTTGCCCTCTACAAACGACAGTATCACCGGGAGGAACTGGTGGTCACCCCTGAGGTTCTCCGCCATCTGTACCAGCGACCATGGCCGGGCAATGTTCGGGAATTGCAAAATACCATCAAGAGCCTTGTCCTGTCGGCGGCCGGAGGAACTGTGTCCCTCGCCGACCTCGGCCTGCCCGAAGACAACGAAACAGCGCGGCCATGTGCTGATAGCTTCGAGGAACTGTACACCCTGCCCTACAATCAGGCCAAGTCGATACTTGTCAGTCGATTTTCCGAGGGCTACCTGCGCAACATCCTGGTCAGAAACCACGGCAACGTCACCAACGCCGCCGCTGATTGCGGTCTTGAAAGACAAGCCCTGCAACGGATCATGCGCCGCTACGGCATTATCTCCATCGATTTCAAACAGAAATAGCCGGCTCTCGAAGATCAGGATCAATCTTCACTTTCTTCCTTTTTTTGTTAAATAAAGAGAGACATTGTCAATTCAATCCCTATTGTGTTGAATGCATCACCAATCCACTAACCTTGGAGATAACAATGAAACTGAATTTGTATGAAGGCGAAAACGTTCGGCATAAGGCAAAAGCAGAATGGGGGATAGGAAAAATTATTGAGGTTAATAGCTGTGGGACAATAAAAGTTATTTTTGAAGGAGTTAAAGAGGTATCAATTGCCCAGGGTTCGAAATTTCTTGTGAAAGTTGACAAGAGCAAGAATTAGAACAATGACCCCAGGATATCAGTCGTACAAAAAGAAAACAAGAGCTGCAACCAAACGTTAATAAAACCCGTCTCAAATCACTTTGCACTGTTCCAAACGTTCCGGCAGATCTGCTGCTGATTTGACATCTTGTAGGAGTCTCTCAATGCAAATATCAAAAGAAGTGCTCAAAATGGCCATTCTCGAAAAAGCGGAGACTTCACCAAAGTCACAGCTGTACATCAAAGCTTTCTGGCGAGGATGAAACCTAATGAGAAGGACTGTTCATCAATGGAGAGATTGGCTCCTCGAATATGTCGGCGATGACAAATATGAATTGATCCAAAAAGACAATCTTTCAGTTTTTCGCACCATTATGGCCAAAAATGCCATGGATGCCGAAAATGAATGTCAATTGATCATTAAAAGCGCAAAAGAAAAGGGAGAATAATCTCCCTTCGATGTCCCTTCCATGAATATTCTTAATCTTTCTGTTTCTGATCAAGGGTGTTCCTGAGCTTAGACGCCACATCCTTAAGAGTGAAGGGTTTCTGGATAAAGTGTACTCCCTCATCCAACACCCCGTGATGGGAAATGACATTGGCGGTATAACCCGACATGAACAGAACTCCGATTCCGGGATTGGTCTTTAGGATATGCCTTTCAAGTTCCCGGCCATTCATCTCCGGCAGCACCACATCGGTCATCAGCAGATCGATTTTGCCTGCATGCGCATTAGCCAGGTGGATGGCCTCGGCCGGTGTACCGGCAGCCAGGACCTTGTAACCCAGATCACGAAGCATTGTTGTGTTAATCGCCAGCAGGTCTGCCTCATCTTCAACGACTAAAACCGTCTCGTTATTCATTCTTGACAGGGTTTCAACCTCAATTTTTCCGTCCTTGATGGTTGAACCGGCATAACGAGGAAAATAAATTTTGAAGGTCGTCCCCTGGCCCGGTTCGCTGTAGACATTTATAAAGCCGTCATTCTGTTTGACGATGCCATAAACTGTCGCAAGTCCAAGGCCCGTGCCTTTTCCTAAGTCCTTGGTGGTAAAGAACGGCTCAAAGATTTTGCTCCGAGTCTCCTTGTCCATGCCGCAACCATTGTCACTGACACTGAGCACGGCATAATCTCCGGGCGTAAAAAAGGCGTTTGCAGCACAGTAAGCATCATCGAGAATCATTTTTTCCGTCTCGATACTTATCCTACCGACTCGGCAAATGGCATCCCGGGCATTGACACAGAGATTCATCAACAGCTGATCGAACTGACTGGGGTCGACCTTCACCGGATACGCCTCAGCCCCCGGCAGCCAATCCAACTCGATATTTTCACCAATAAGCAGTCGCAGCATCTGCAGGGTCGCAGTCACCGATTTGTTCAAATCAAGCATCTTCGGAGCAATAGCCTGGCGACGGGCGAAGGCGAGCAGTTGCTGTGTGAGTTTGGCCGAGCGTTCGGCCGCTTTGTGTATTTCGCGAAGATGCCCATGGAGCGGATGATTTTCATCTGCCTTGAGCATGGCAAGATCGGCATGCCCGAGTATAACCCCGAGCATGTTGTTATAATCATGTGCCACCCCGCCGGCCAGCCTCCCCACCGATTCAAGTTTGTGCGATTGCAACAACTGCATCTGCAATTTTTCCCTTTCCTCTTCGCCCTTTTGTCGTTCGGCAATCTCCTTCAACAGTTCAGCATTTGCCCGCTCAAGTTCGCTGATGCGCTGCTGCAATTCGGGATAATAACTTTTCCGTATAGATCTCTCGCCCAGGCCAATAATGCTGTCTCTGAGTTCTGCCCTGGCAATTTCATCCTCAGAGGGATTCTTCATATACAGCCTCAATATCGCGGATATTCGGCATCCGGGGATTGGTTACCATGCAGGGGTCCTTGAGCGCGTTGCGTGCAAGTTCGGGTATATCTGCGGCCGTAACCCCTCTTTCTCCCAGAGTACTGTGGATCCCGACCAGTTCTTTCAAACTCCTGATCCTTCTCAGCACCGCGGCTTCAGCCTCCCCGGCGGGGCAATTATGCAAATCAAGTCCAAGGGCTTCGCCAATTTTGCAGTAACGAACGGAAGCCTCCGGAAAGTTATAGGCTATTACCGGTCCAAGGAGAATGGCATTGCATTCGCCGTGTGCCAGATCGAGAAGACCGCCGAGACTGTGTGCCATGGCATGCACTGCCCCAAGGCTTGCATTGGAAAAGGCCAAGCCGGCCTCAAGACTGCCAAGCATCACCCAACCGCGTAATTCAAGATCGTCGGGGCGCTCCATTACTGCCGGCAGGTTGGTGCTGATAAGTCGTATGGCCTCCAGGGCATGGAGATCGAGGAGCGGAGAATTGGCCGTTGAAACATAGGCTTCGATGGCGTGGACCAGGGCATCCATGCCGGTACAGGCGGTGAGATACGCGTCCATAGTCAGGGTTGCGGCCGGATCGATCAGGGCCACATCGGGAACCATTGTTTTACTGATAATTGCGATTTTGCAATAGCGCTGACGGTCGGAGATGATGGCAAACTGCGAGACATCGGCGGATGTTCCGGCCGTAGTCGGGATGCAGATCAGAGGCGGTCCGGGTATTGGAACCTTATCAATCCCTTCGAACTGGATAATGTTGCTACGATTAGTCGAGACAATGCCAATACCTTTAGCACAGTCCATGACACTCCCGCCACCGACGGCAACGATCACATCACAGTGATTGTCGGCATAGAATTCGGCCCCGATCATGACCTCTTCTGCCCGTGGGTTTTGTGAAATCGCCGAGAAGAGCCGGCAGTCAAGTCCCTCTTCCGCAAGGTTGGCAAGCACTTTTGCGCAACACCCCACAGCAATGACCCCCTGGTCGGCGACAACCATGACTCGTTTGCCACCGAAATTACGGGCATATCTGCCGGTCAGATCGAGAGCCCCGGCACCGAAGACAAATTCCGGAGCAACAAATTTTCGCAATTCAAGCATATCCGGCACCCTTAACTGTGAGCCAACATTTCTCAAGCCTTTTGTCGTTGATTAAAAAATTCTCTTTCCTTACTCAATTGCTCTCAATCCATTATCAGGATTTGCCAATGTCTTGTCAATCTCCATTCACAAAGCGGGGAAATAATCCATGCAAGAAATTTCCAAGGCAGCTATGAGAAAACCGCTATTATCAAGATAGATTGGATAACAGACGGTAATTCGTGTTACAATCTCTCGGGTGGGAAAAAAATCATATTCACAGGGAGCCGTAAAAATGCGAAAAATAACCTCGATGACCATGTTGGTCTCATTTGTCTTGCTGATATTAAATTCGATTGTTCTCTATATCGTGCCTGAAGGGCGGGTCGCCTACTGGGCCGACTGGCGTTTCTGGGGACTGACCAAGACCGAGTGGGGTGATCAGCATGTGACAATTGGCTTTCTTTTCCTGCTGGCCGGTTTTCTCCATCTTTTCTATAACTGGGCGGCGGTAAAAAGTTATTTGAAAAACAGGGCTAAGGAAATCAAGATCTTCACAATGCCGTTTAACATCGGTCTGCTGCTTACCGCGCTGGTTGCCGGTATGACCTATTTCCACGTTCCGCCCGTTTCCCTTGTGCTCCAATTGGGAAGCCATTTCAAAGTGGCGGGCGCCGAAAAATACGGGGAACCTCCCTACGGCCATGCCGAACGTTCGTCGCTGAAGATGTTTAGTCAAAAGGAAGGAATCGATCTTGAAAAGGCCCTGACACTCCTTAAGCAACAGGGACTGCAGGTTTCCAAGGACGAGGAAACCCTTCTTGCCATTGCCAAGAATAATAATTTGACACCCCAGCAGGTTTTCAAGGTCATCCAACCAGCGAAAAAGAATGTGGTGGTTGCAGCAAAGGACAAGAACGCGGCGCCAACCTTTCCCGATATGCCAACACCGGGATTTGGCAGGAAAACCCTCGAAAATATTTGTGCAGAGTTGCAAATTGACTATGTCGCTGTCGTAAAAGGCTTACAGGCTAAGGGCTTGAGGATCGAGGATGGAAAAACCGTCCATGAAATCGCCACAGCCAACGGCAAAGAGCCGATGGCAATCTTCGAGGCGATTCGTGCCGTTGTCCTTAGGGAATAACAGGAGGTTGCCGGTTGCCGGGTCTTTCACCTTCAGGCCGACCGCGAGCGGAGTGTGCGCCAATCGTCTTCAGACATTTTGTCATACAGCTTTGGCAAGGCAACCTTCTCCTCTATTGATATTTCCAGAAAATTATTCCAGGGCTGTAACCGCCCCAACAAGAGGGAGAACGTATCAGTGGCCCTTTCACTCAACAAAGCAAAACTCAACAATCTTGCCGGCGACATCTGGAAATCCGCCGAGCGCCTGCGCGGCAAGTTCAAGGCCTACGAATACCAAGGCGTCATTCTGCCGATCATCGTCATCCGGCGGCTGGAGTGTGTGCTGCTGGCCTGGCACGAGGCGAAGAGCGCCGAGGTTTTGGCCAGGCGGCCCAAGCTCTCCGAGGAGGAACTTGCGCAACTGGTCAAGGAACTGGAAGTGAATCCCCGACAATCACCGTTCTCGAACACCACCACCTGGACGCTGCGCCGGGTCTATGAGGAAGATCATACCCTGCTGGAGGCGAACTTTCGCGCCTATATCAACGGCTTCTCGAAAAACGTCGACGACATCATCGAGCACTTTAACTACCGCAATACCATTACCACGATGGTGAAAAACAACCGCCTCGCCCCGATCCTCAGTCAATATAAGGATCTGGAACTTGGCCCGGAGCAGCTCTCCGGTCTTGAGATGGGCTATATCTATGAGGAACTGCTGCGACGCTTCTCGGAACAAAGCGGCGAGGAGGCCGGAGAGCACTTTACCCCGCGCGAGGTCATCCGGCTGATGGTCGAGCTGCTGGAAATCCCCATCCCCAACCGGCACCTCTCCATCTATGACCCGGCTTGCGGCACCGGCGGCATGTTGTCGGTGGCCAAGGAACACCTGCTCGACCGGGCCGCCACCGCCGATGAGCGGGAAAGTGTTGAGAAGTTCGTCACCGTCCACGGCCAGGAGCTGTCGCCCACCAACTACGCCATCTGCCAGGCCGACCTGCTGATCAAGAACGATAAGCAAGCCAAGGTCTTCCTCGGTAATTCGCTTATCCCCCACGACCTGACGAGCCGCGAACCGGGGCGACCAGTTGGCGGGAAAAGATGATCATTTCGACTTCATGCTCAGCAATCCACCCTTCGGCGTCACCTGGGGCGGCAAGGACGGCTACGAAAAAGAGGCCCGCAAGATGGTGAAAAGCCGCTACCAGGCGGGCATGCCGCGCGTCAACGACGGCGCCCTGCTGTTTTTGCAAACCATGCTGGCCAAGATGCAGCCGCCTGCGAGGGGCGGCAGCCGCATCGCCATCATCTTCAACGGTTCGCCGCTTTCCAACGGCGATTGCGGCTCGGGTGAAAGTGAGATCCGCCGCTGGATTCTCGAAAATGACTGGCTCGACGCCATCGTCATGCTGCCCGACCAAATGTTCTACAACACCGGTATTTTTACCTATATCTGGCTGCTGCGCAACAATAAGCCCGCCGACCATCGTGGGCGGGTCATGCTTATCGATGGCCGCAAGCAGTTTGAGAAGGAACCGAAATCCTTTGGCAACAAGCGTAACCGCATGACCGACGTACATCGACAATGGATCGAGGAGCGTTACCGGCAGGGCTGGGAGCTTGGCTTTGACGACGAACATGTCAAGGTTTTCCGCGACAAGGATTTCGCCTTTCATAAAGTCAAGGTGGTGTTCTGGCAGACCGACGAACATGACCAGCCAGCCATCGTCACCGAGCCTTTCGACAAGGCGTTCACCGCCGCCAATCTTGCCAAGGAGCAGCTCGGTTATGAGATTCTGCCGAATAAATACTTCTATCGCTATCAGCCGCCTACGCCCGCGAAAGACTTGCTGGCGGAATTTTGGCGATTGGAAAAAGAGGCGGAGAAGATGCTGGAAGGCTTGACGAAATGAGTATGTCTCCTCAGAACTGGCCCCAAGAGGCTCTTAAACGTCGCGTTCGCCTTGCCTACGGCGATTCCCTCGCATCTGAGAACCGTAACGATGGCAATGTCCCCGTTTTCGGTTCAAATGGCGTGGTGGGCACTCATGATCGTTCAATTACCAGTGCACCGGCTATTGTAATTGGCAGGAAGGGTTCTTCTGGAAGAATTACCTGGAGCGACACATCATGTTTCCCAATTGACACGACCTACTTCGTTGATCAAAAACAAACACGCGAAAACATGCGATGGCTATTTTATGCTTTGCAAATTCTCGAATTGGATAAAATCAATTTCGATAGCGCTGTTCCAGGGTTAAGTAGAGAGTTAGCCTATTCGTTGCCATTGATTTTCCCACCCTTACCAGACCAACAGCGCATCGCAGCGTATTTGGATTTGAGTTGTGCGGCGATTGATGCGGCATTAACCGCCAAATGCCGCCAACTCGAAACCCTTTGCGCCCTCTGGAAGTCTACCATAAAGCAGGCGGTCACGATGGGGCTGGACCCTTTGGTGAAAAAACAGCGCACGGATGTGGAATGGATCCCTGAAATGTCGAAGCACTGGCGCTTGGTGCGACTCAAAGACGTAATGGAGTTCTTCAACACCGTCCGCGTCCCTTTGAGTGCCGCCGAGCGTGGAGTAATGACCGAGAGAACCTACGACTACTATGGCGCGTCAGGGGTGATTGACCAGGTCGAAGCCTATCTGTTCGACGGCACTTATATTCTCATCGCCGAAGATGGCGCAAATCTCCTGACGCGCTCCAAACCGTTGGCGTTTTTGGCGACCGGGAAAGCGAAGAGATTGAAGGTGGAAGAGGACTAACCATGGCCAGGCAGAAAAAACCGCCGGAACTGACCTTGCAACAGCATATCGCCGACTACCTTGTCCGTGTTCACGGCTACGGCGTGCTCACCCAGGCCGACACGCTGACAAAACTCACCGAGGCCTACAGCACCGATGCCCGGGACGAGGTGTTCAAGGCCCTCCGCAAGGAACTGGCGCATACGCCTTTATGGCTGCTGCTGCGCCACGGGCTGAAGGTGCGCGGCCTGGAGTTGCGGTTATTCTACCCCAAGCCCCGCTCCGCCGAAAGCGCCGCAGCCACAAAACACCGTGAGAATTGCATAGTCTTTCGGCCGCATTTCTACTTTGGCGTAACCAACCAGGAGATTGATTTCGTTATCTTCCTGAACGGCCTGCCGATTGTGGCGCTGGAATTAAAGCACGAGAAGAACCAGAACGTGCACGACGCGGTGGCGCAGTTTGTCTTCGTCAAATACCGAGAAGGCACACCCTTCGAACCGGAAGAGCCGGGCCAGGAGCTTTGCCCGAAACGCCAGGCCGAAATTCTGGCTGTGGGGGTGTTCACGCAAAAAGATGCCGTTGATCTCGCCAAGCTGCTGGCGACCGGCACCGATGCCCAAGTGCAGTACTCGGTCGGCGCCTTGCGGACCCGCTTTCAGGCCAGGCTCACCACTCTTGAAGAGCGCAAGACATTTGTTTATTTGCTGGCCCGCTTCGTCAGGTGTTTCACTTTCTTTCCTGCTTTTTCACCTATGCGCCGGAGATCAGCCAACTCGCCATTTTTGCCGAATATGTCGGACCACAGCTGATCAAGTCCGGCAGTGTATCCGAACTGATGCAGCAAATTCATTTTCAACAAAACAGCATACTTCAGTTTTCTGGAAGAGGGTCGCTTATAGAGAGCTGATTCCTCACAAATAAATAAGGGTAATTACCATGCATTCAAAGCTTCCGAATTCGAAAAATGCCATCTCGGCGATGGCAATTGGGCTGCTTCTCGCCCTGCCGTTTTTGCTATCATGTTCGCCTGCAAAAGAGCGGATATTCAAGGCGACACGCACCTCAATGTACACTGTCGTCAGCGTTTCGGTGGTCTCGCGCACGGAAGATCAGGCGATGAAGGCGATAAATGCGGCGTACGTTGAACTCGACCGGCTGGCAGGCCTTTTGAATTTTTATTCGGATGCCAGCGAGATATCGATGATCAATAGACAGGCAGGTGACAAACCGGCCAAGGTGTCGAGAGATACCCTCGATATACTGGAGAAGGCGGTTTACGTGTCGGAGATGACCGAAGGGGCGTTTGATGTCACTGTCGGACCCCTGGTAAAACTTTGGGATCTCAAAAACGAGGTCATCCCGGATAAGCAGTCGATCGAGGAGAAAATGCGGATAGTCGGGTATAAAAACATCGTCATCGACAAGACTGCTTCGACCGTATTCATAACGCAAAAAGGCAGCCAAATCGACCTTGGCGGTATTATCAAAGGTTACGCCGTGGATAAAGTTGTGGAGGTGCTGCATCAAAACGGCATCACCTCGGGACTGGTAGCGGTCGGTGGGGAAATCAGATCTCTCGGAAAAAAGCCTGATGGCGCAACATGGGTAGTCGGGGTGCAGAACCCGAGGCAGAAAGGTGCCGACGATGGTGTCGTCGCAAGCCTTGAACTCACCGACAAGGCCCTCTCAACCTCGGGCGATTACATTAGATATTTCGAAAAAGACGGGGTGCGCTATCATCATCTTCTCGACCCGAAGACAGGCTTTCCTTCACGGCAATGCGGAAGCGCCACAATAGTAGCCGATGACAATACAACCACCGATGGCTTTTCCAAATTATTCATACTCGGACCTGAGAAGGGGTTGGCCGTTGCAAAAAAACTTGGATTCGATATCCTGTACATCGATTGCAAGGGCGGGGTCATTATGTCGGATGGACTGAAAAACAAAATCAAATTGCTCGATCAGAAACAAGGAGATGCTTAAGTAACTCCGTTGAGAGTGACCGAGACATCTGCCATCTCACCCCGATAAACGGGATAAGGCACTTAGCCCAACTTTTCGACGGATTTTATATATGTCGATCAATCGATGCATTGCTCTGCACATGCGTCCCGAACGCAGCCGCGCAGCCAACGATGCGCAAGATCGGCATCCAGCCTCGGGTGCCAAAGCATTGAAACCGTGAACTCCGGCGTGGCGACCGGAAGGGGGAAACTATACATTCCGGCACGCAGGTTTCCGGTGTGCCGTTCCGGAACACTGGCTATCAGGTCCGAGGCCCGAGCGAGAGCCAGCGCGGTCGCGAAGCCACCGATGATCGCGACGACGATGTCCCGTCGCACCCCGAACAGCTCCAAGGCTTCATCGATCGGTTCCTTGTCGAGACCGCCCCGTGAGACGCAGATGTGCCTTCCACTCGCATAACGAGCGGCAGTGATCTCGCCCCGAGTCAGCGGGTGGTCGATTCGCACGACGCCAATGAAACGATCGTGGAACAGTGCCTGCGCACGCACTTCCGGACTCGTCGTCTTCTCCACAACGCCGGTTTCCAGATCAACGGTCCCGTCGCGAAGTGGTGTACTGTCTTTGTTTGGCTTCTGCACGAAGCGCAACCGCACACCGGGAGCCTCCTCGCCGATTCGAGCAATAAGGTCCGCTCCAAAGTTTTCCACAAAACCTTCGCTGGTTCGCAGCGTGAACGTTCGGACGAGCTGTTTGCGATTGAGCTTCTCGGCAGGACGGAGAACCGCTTGTCCGTCCTGCACCAGTTGCCTGACTCGTTCGCGAAGTTCGAGCGCTCGCGGTGTGGGAGCCAGACCTCGTCCGGCTCTGACCAAAAGCGGATCGCCCGTCGTCTCACGCAATCGCGCCAGCGCCCGGCTCATCACCGACGGGCTCAGCTGCAACCGTTGGGCTGCACGGGCAACACTACCTTCCGCGAGCAGCACATCAAGGGTGACAAGCAAGTTGAAATCGGGATTCGACATGCATCCACTATAGCACAATTTTATAGGTGGCGTCAAACGCATGGATAAAGTGCAAAGCGTGCGTATTCCGCCGCGTCAAACAAAAGACTATACTCTGTTTCAGACAGCTTTGTTGCGGGAGTCGCGGGAAAACGAAGTTCAATAGAAAACGGAGTTCATGATGAAACCACTTATTACACAACGAGATACACAACGAGACGGGACAGTAGCTGGAAGTACGGAACGGACATCTTCGGCTCGGTGGGCACTCGTCAGCCTTTCGTTATCCATGTTGCTGTCTTCACTTGACACCAGCATCGCCAATGTTGCCTTGCCGACACTGGCACAGGCGTTCACTGCATCTTTCCAGGAAGTCCAGTGGGTAGTCCTCGCGTATCTCCTCGTCATCACCACCCTGATTGTCAGCGTTGGGCGGCTCGGAGATATCATCGGCCGCCGCCGGCTGCTACTCGCCGGAATCTTCCTGTTCACGCTGGCCTCGGTACTGTGCGGTGTCGCCCCCACGCTTTGGTTGCTGATTGCCGCCCGGGCGGCGCAGGGCCTCGGAGGGGCGATCATGATGGCCCTTACCATGGCGATGGTCAGCGAGACGGTTCCGAAGGCAAAGACCGGCAGCGCCATGGGGCTACTCGGAACGATGTCGGCGATTGGCACCGCTCTCGGTCCATCGCTCGGCGGCGTTCTGATCGCAGGAATTGGTTGGCGGGCAATCTTTCTCGTCAACGTACCACTGGGTTTCCTGACTTTTCTTCTCGCGTATCACTCCCTGCCCGTTGATCGCCGGGAGCCGAAGACTGATTGGCCCGAATTCGACAAGGTGGGCACGCTGCTGCTTGCTCTGACCCTCGGGGCTTATGCACTCGCCGTAACGATTGGCCGAGGCAGTTTCGGATCGCTAAACATCGCTCTGCTTTTGGCTGCTGCCTTCGGAGCCGGTCTCTTCGTGCTTACCGAGGCGAGGACAGCATCTCCTTTGATCCGCCTGGCTATGTTCCGCGATCCAGTACTGAGCGCGAGTCTCACCATGAGTGCGCTCGTCGCGACGGTGGTGACAACAACGCTGGTGGTCGGGCCGTTCTACCTCTCTCTTGCGCTCGGGCTCGATGCTGCTATGGTTGGACTGGTCTTGTCGGTCGGTCCGCTTGTCGCCGCCCTGGCTGCTGCGCCGGCTGGTCACTTTTCGGACCGTTTTGGCACACAACGTATGGCCATCATTGGGCTCATCGGAATGGCGGCCGGTTCCTCTCTTCTATCCATCATGCCTGAGTCGCTCGGCATCTCCGCCTACATCGTCCCCATCGTCGTCATCACAGGCGGTTATGCGCTGTTCCAGACGGCCAACAACACCGCCATCATGACGGATATCCTCCCGGACCAGCGGGGGGTTACTTCCGGCATGCTCAACCTCTCGCGCAATCTCGGGCGCATCACCGGTGCATCCGTCATGGGCGCTGTGTTCGCCCTTGCATCGGCGACAAGCAACATCATAACGGCGCGTCCCGAGGCCGTTGCCACCGGTATGCGGATCACCTTCGCCGTTGCGACAATTCTCATCGCTGTCGCACTGCTGATCGCAGTTGCAAGCCGTGCTCCGGCAATACGCACTTCATCTCCTAGGGACGTGTCATGATCCTATTCGACATGACCGCAGAGTCTTCACACTTAGAGCATCATTCTTCGTAGTTGTGCATCATGCACCTTGCCGATTGTCACTACCGCCAGGATCGCCCCGAGCAGCGCCATCCCCATATCTGATTGGCTATCCCAAATATAGCCCTGGGTTCCCAAGAAAGCCTCGGCACCCTCACCGGTGGCAACCGCCACCCACCATTCGATGAGTTCGTAGAAGGCGCTCAAGGCCAGGCACAAACAGACGACGAGAAAGTTCAGCCAGCCCCGGCCGTTGACGACACTTCTGCGGATCATGATTTCCCGGGCGATCAGGGCCGGGACAAAACCTTGGACAAAGTGGCCGACCTTGTCAAAATTGTTGCGCTCCGACCCCATCAATGTTTTCAGAGAGTCAAACAAAGGAACCTCAGCGTAGGTGTAATGGCCGCCGACCATAAGGATGATGCAGTGGAGAAGAATCAGCCAGTACAGCAGAGTGGTGAGGCGAAAGGACCGATAGGTCAGCGCCAGAACGACAACGCCTATAAGCGCCGGGACCACCTCAAGAAACCAGGTGAACTGATCCTTGGGCGCCATGCCGGACCAGATAAGCACCGAGGCATACAGAACAATCCAGAAATATTGCACAATCTTCCTCCAGATAGGTGATGGAACATAACCGACATCCGCCCGATCAGCGCGACACAGGTGTAACTGACCCTTTCCGCCTCCAGCCGTGTAAGCCCCAGACAAGCGACAACAAGCCTAAGGCGGTAAAGCCGGCCGAGGTCCAGGCGACCGCAGTGATCCCGCCTCTCTGCCATAACCAGCCGCCGAGGAGTACCCCGATCATCCGACCGACTCCGGAAGTAGCATAGAAACCGGCCATCATCGTCGCCCTGGCCTCGGGCAGCAGTTCAGTGCTCAGGGAAAAACTGGTGACGATGGTAAATTCAGAGGCTAAAAATACCAAGAACAGTCCACCCAGCGCCAGCGGCAGGGACCGGTCCATGAAGGGCAGCAACAGATAGGCGAGGCTTGTCAGGCAGAGCCCGAGGATCGTTGCCTTCTTGAGGCCCAGATGGTCGGCAAAAATCGCGGTCATCGATTCCCCGAGCAGCTCTGCTAAGCCGATCGCCACAGTGCTGAAGCCGAGGGTTACGATACTGGTCAGAAAGGCCTGTTCGAACCAGGCGCCGTAGACCACAAAAAGACTGTCATTGGCGATGCTTATCCAAAAGCCGAAAAGCAGCATGCCGACGGCCGGACGGATGCGAATAAGCTGCGGCAGGGAGGCAAAAACTGACGCCCGCCCCTGTGCCACGACCGGGCCGGGGCTGTCGGCCTGGATAACGCGGCCGATGGTCAGCCAGCTGATTCCGCCGAGGGCGGCCAAAATCCAAAACGAGCTGGTCAGGCCGAGATGCTCGATGATCAGGCCAAGGGCGGGAATGCCAAAGAGAGTGGAACCGGCCCAGGCCATTTCCACCGCCCCGATGACTCGGCCACGCCGCTCGAAAGGCACATGCGTGCCGATAAAGGCCTGAATCGCCGGATCAAAGACAATTTTCCCAAGACTTGCCAGCAACAGCCCGAGAAAGAGCCACCAATAGCCCTGGGCCAGACCACACAATAGCATGCCGACGGCGAGTAAGCCGAGACCTGCGCGCATCATCGCCCGGTAGCCGAAGCGGTCGGCCAGCGGTCCACTACAAAGACCGAGCAGAGAGGCTGCCTGACAGGTGGCAAGGATAGTGGTTATGGCCGCAAGGGATACATCCAGACTCCGACTGAAGGCCGGGGCAAACGGATAGACGAAGCGCCGGCCGGTATTGAGCAGCAGCCGAAAGCAGATCACCGCGATTATCTGGCGGATGAGCGTCTCTTGTTTTTCCTCACTGGATTTCTGACAACTGGTAATGCGCACGCCACCGCCTTTTCTTCACTCCGATAATGGGATTCTTTATAATTCCCGGTTGAAGATCACGGGCCTCCATCCTTCTTCGCTGAGAGGATATTTTTTCCCTATGTGGAACTGCCACCCTTACATCATGACCAAGGTATTTGTCTACAGCTACGCATTTAAAAAAATACATTGACCGTCATCGGCTGATCGGGCAGAAAGATCAAACCCAGCTCAGCCACCGGAATACTTTGCCGTTCGCACTAACTCGCCGGTGGCGGTGATTTCCAGATAGCCGAGGCGCAGCAAGAGAAGGGTGCCGGGGAAAATATCCTCGCCGAAGGGCTTACGAATCGCCCATTTGGCGCGAAACAGCGGGTCAGGCAGTTCATTCTTGTCACTGTCGCATTCAAGAATCATCGGCAGAAAACTCTGCTGCTCGAATTTTTTAATGATTTTCAGTTCCTGCTCGCTTCTCGCTATGGCGGTGTGCCGCAGCCAGTCCGGCAATTGCCCCGGCAGGTTGCGAAAATGCAGATAACTGCTGAGGAGGATGTCATTGCGGCCGCCCCATTCAGCGGCATTATGCAGATCTTCGACGGTTTCCGGCGAGAAAAAGAAACCCGAATCATTTTCCGTCAGATAGGGATAATGCGGAGCGAACAGATATTGGCGCAGACCCTGATCGAGCTGGTTCAACCCGAGGTGTTTGCCGGTCACCGCAAGGGTCCCTTCCCAAGCTCGGCGGATGGCCGAAGGATGATTGCCGGGATTGAGCGCCAGCGTAAGAACTGACATATCCTGCCGGGTAATTTTTCGTTCCCCTTCAATCACCTGCAACTTGGTCGGATCTTTGATTGCTGCGAGATCCTGAGTCTTCCTGAACTTCACCGCATTGCCACCGGCCCCGCCCTGGAGGTAGGCAAGCATGGCAAAGGATTCGCGCACCCGATCGTCGAGGTAGAAATCAAGAACCGGAGCTGTCGCTGTTTTGGCCTTTTGCAGTTGGTCTGCAGAATTTCCTCCTTGGGCCCAAACCTTCCCTGTACTATTTACGATCGGCACAATGCGACGGTGCATTTTTTCCAAGTACCATGCCGCTTTGTTCCCGGGGCTGTCGACAAAATCTCCAACAGGAAGACCGGAGAGCCGGCTCACCAGGGCGGCATCAATCGAGAGCAGCATTTGGACGACGACATTGCTCTCCCCCAGCACGGCTTTTACCTCGCGCAGTGTTGCCGCCAATTGGCCACTCGGCTGTTGCAGGCGATCGAGAATCATCATCTGACCGGGAATCAAGGTGCCGAGGGCGGCGCCAACACCTTCGCCGCCGGCAACCTTTACGACGGGGCCGAGCATCAATTTGCCGATCGGATTGTCCGCGGCAAAGCGGATAAATTGCTGCAACCAAACAATGGACAATCGTTCAGCGCCCCCGTCCTCGCCGGCCTGGGTGGGTAATAGGGCCAAAACCGCAAGTTTATTGAAGAGCAAGCCGTAATCCATCCCGGTTTTCGCGGTGCTCCCGGCCGTCGGCTTGCTGCTGAAATCGGTCAGCAAACTGCTGCTGAGACCGCCATGCAGGGTCGCTCGGGTCTCTTGGTCGGGGAGATACTTCAAGGTTTGGACAATCTCCACGAGTTCGCCAAACGGTTCCGGCTGCGAATCGGCAACGGCACTACCGCCCCCTAACTTCGGTAGTTGGGCAAGGAGGGCATCCACTCGGGTGCGGATAAAGGTAAGGGCATCTTCAGGGAGGAGGCCGTAGTGCAACAATGCAATGAGTTTTTCCGCCCGAAAAACCTCACTGCTTTGAAGATAGGCAAGGGCCATGCTGGAAATTTCGGTTACCGGCCGCCCCTGCAACTTGGCAAGATTTATGGCAGCAGCAAGTCGCAGGGTTCCGTCATTGGCTGTTCTGAGCAGTTCAGCGAGGAATTCCGGCATCTCGCCAACACCTCGGCTGGTCACAATCTGACCCACCAGTTCCTGGGCGCGGGGAACCGTCAGGTGCAGATCGGTTCGTTTACCGTATTGCAGGAACAGACTGCCGACTTGCGTCGGCCCCAGGAAATCGGCAATATCCCACACCAGTCCGCTATTGATCCCGGTTCTGCCGAATTCCGCAAGTGTCTCCTGAACACTCGGGTCCTCCGCCCTACTCTCCGACGATTGTCTCTTTGCTAAGATGCTGAACGCGCCGGGGTCTTTGTCGTTTCCAGCTACCACCCCAGCCAGGGCCAAAACCGTTGCCTCCAGGCGATGCTCCGCCGCATTAGGAATAAGACTTCGCAACCGTGCTCGATCATACAATTCTTTGCGCAACGAGGTTTGCCGGCCGACCATTTCTTGCGCCAACGTTCCGAGCAGGGTACGCTCGCCATCTTGCACCGGCACTGCCAGACAATCATTGAGTACCGCACCGAGGAAATCCGTCCGCAGGATTCTTGCATCAGGCATTGGTAAAAAAAACACGCCCGGCCCCACGGGTGACGTGAATAGAAATCCGAGGAGGCGGTCGTCAAGCACAGCTCGTCCGGCACATTCCTGCCGTCCTGTCCCTAAATACCCGTTTTTGGCCTGCTCCGCAGCATCCCGCCGACCATGAAGAAAGCGACCGTGGCTTTGCAGACTCCGGGTGGGCACCGAGTTTTCGGCATCGACCTGAAGATAGCCGGACGCGTCGCTCTTTTCGTCAAGCAGACTGCCCACCAGATCGTCATAGGTGGCGAGAAATTCCGGTTGTCGCCACTGCGGCATGACCTGATTATCCCAGTACTGCAGGTCGGCAAGATAATGGCCGATGAGACTCTTCCGCAACTTGCGGTCGATGGCGACGAAATTACTAAACAGGTTGGTTCTGTCAATCTTGGTCGGATCTATCCGCGGGTTGCAGCTTGGGATATTGCTGCGCAGGAACTCATTTTCTATCCTTTGGGTACGAATATTGGCAAGATCGTAAAACTGCTCGGACAGGAGGGTAGAACTTGCCCCGTAGCTCATCTTCAGGGGATGGTCGCTGGTCCCGACAATACGGTTTGCCGTATCTTCACCCAATTGCACACCGTTCGACAAGCTGTCGGCAAGCGGTGTACCGGCGACAATCTCGGGATAATAGCGAACAACAAAATCCTCCAGCGGCAAGACATCTCCCGAACCGTACGGCAGGACTGAGTTGTGGCTTACCCTGGTCGTCTCAACTATCAACCCCCGGTCATTGTCAATGATTTTCCCGCTCGCCGGACCCGGTCCAATAAATACCTGCATATGGCCGATCAGCTCGCCGCTCGTCGTTTGCAGCATGCCCCGGTTTGATCCGAGGCTCAGTGCCGGATAAAGTGCCTGCAGGTAGGCAAGGACCTCCTTGGTGCCGCCCTCACAGTCGTTTTGCGAGTGGAACAGGGAATCAAGAAGCATGCCGCTACCGTTGCCGGGATAAAATTTGTTTTCGGTATACCGTTGCAGCAGCATCACCAGCCAGTAAGCGTCGATTTCTTTCGGCAATCCCTCGCTCACCCTTTGCAGGCGCTGGTTATATCCGGCCATCGCTTCCTCCAGGGTAAAGGAGGGTTGCTGTCCGAGGGGCATCATAGCCCGACTGAGGTGGTAATATTCGGCGGAAATGATAAACCTTGCAAAAGGCATGTCCAGCCGACCATCTAAAATATCCTCGCGCAAGGCCTTAAGAAACCCGGCTTCAGCGTGCAGCATAGCGGCGTAACCTGAGGTCGCCGGGATGGCGTCCTGAAAAACATTGCCAAGAAGAATCGCCTCGGCGTCATCGTCCACCTCCTGCCCCATGCTCTTTTCCGACCTAAGGGGAATGGTCGAGTTGGAAAACCGCGGGGGTGCAAGTTTTGGAGCTTCGGCTTGCCGTACCAGCGACCGGTATCCGGCCTTCTCCGAGACCAACAGGGGCGGCCGGGGCACCATGGCTGCGGCAGATTGAGTCAAGCCCGCTCCTGGCGATCGAGAGTGCACTGCACGTTGATAAGGAATGTAAGGAATGGCAGCCACAGCATCACCGGTGTCCCCGGCAACCTGCTCGGTCGGCAAACTCTTCGCAACTCCTCCTGCACCGCCGGTTATATGTGCTAGCCCTTGGTTTTCTTGCATCTGCTCGACGTGTTGCTCCATTCCTCCAATAAATGGAAAAAAATAGTTGCCGGGAGGTAAAGTTGAGGTCTGGATAATGAGGAGATGCAATACTGCCGCAAGGGTAAAGGAGACGAACCAATCATGAAATTTCCGGGTTGGTTTCACGATATTTGAATTCTTGCACGTATGAGTTTCTGAGCTTAGGAGCCGTTACCAAATATGGACCATTTTTATCCATTTCGTTACGGACCCTTATGCCGTTCCGGCCATTTCTCTGGTCGAGTTATTTTTTACAACACCTTCACTGCCGGCGCCTCAATATTTGTTTGACGATAAGCATTGTCGCCGGCGATGGGAGGGGAACAATGCCATATGGGGTGTTTCTTAACGGTCTCTAAAAGGGAAAACCTTTATTGCCGACCACTTCCTTTTATTTTTCACCATTCTATGTATATAATAAACAAACGCACCAACAGCTGAAAGCTGTCGGCTCGATGAGGTTCCCAGAAGCTACCCTTATGTTTTTTCCGTCTCATTTTTTGAAAATTCCAAGGAGAAAAGTCAACTATGGAAGAAGAGACCTCCTGCTGCAAAACCATTTCCCCTCTCTTTTCCCCTTTGCTCTTTATGCGGCTGCCGCTGCTCCTCCTGTTATTTGGCCTCCAGTTGTTGACATGTCTTGGCATGCCAAGCGCACCTTGTGCCAAGGAAGAGCCTATCCGGATTGCCGCCATTTTCTCGGAAACCGGTATTGCCGCGCCGCATAACCTGCCCCTCATTAATATGACAAGGTTGGCGATTGAGCACATCAATAGTCAAGGAGGTCTGCTGGGGCGACCGCTGCAGCTGCTCCTCCTTGATAACGGCAGCACGCCGATCGGCTCAGCCCTGGCCGCCCAAAAAGCAATAGCGGCAAACGTCACGGCTGTCATCGGCGCCCACTGGAGTTCCCATTCCCTGGTTATGGCACCGATCCTGCAGGAGGCCGGCGTTCCGATGATCACTCCGGGGTCGACAAACCCGGAAGTAACCCTAGGAAAAGACTATATCTTCCGGGCCTGTTTTATCGATTCCTTCCAGGGGCTGGCTATGGCCAAATTCGCCGTCCATGAACTCCACGCCAAAACCGCTGCGGTGGTTACCAATATCGATGAGGACTACAGCATCATGCTCGGACAGTTTTTCAGCACCGCCTTTAAAGAGTCCGGCGGTCGGGTAGTCAGCGAAATCGGCTACCGGGGAACCGCCACCGATTTCTCGGCAATCATCAAGGAGATCGCCTTCAAAAATCCGGAGGTTATCTATCTGCCCGGCTACACCCGTGACAGTGGCCTATTCATCAAGCAGTCAGCTAAAATGGGGCTGAAAGCAATCTTTCTCGGCGGTGACGCCTGGGATGAGATAGAGAAATATGCCGGGACGAGTATCGAAGGCAGTTTCCAGTCGGCCCCGTGGCATCCGGAAGTCCCTTTTCCGGAAAGTGAGAATATGAAAAAAATCTTTGCCGCCGGCTATGGCAAGGATATTGAAAATATCAGCGCTCCGCTGGCCTACGATGCCGTTATGCTCCTCGCCGGGGCAATCACCCGCGCCGGCAGCATCAACCGTCGAGCGATCCGCGATGCCTTGGCGACAACCGTCAATTTTCCAGGGGCTACGGGACCGATTACCTTTGATGCCAATGGCGATCCACTGAATAAAGCGATTATCATCATCGAATTCCGAGGTGGCAAACGGCTTTTCCGCAATGTTATTACCCCTCTGACGGGAGGATTGCCATGAAGCCGGAATGGAAACCCGCCATGAGCTGCATCCGACATGAAGGTTTTGCTACCCTTGCCTGCCTGTGCCTCCTGTTTTTGATGCCTGGATTTGCGGCAAGCGTCGAACCGATCAAGATTGGAGCTATCTTCGCCCTCTCCGGCAAGGCAAAAAATTCCAATCACCCGGCTGTATTCGGGGTACAGATGGCAGTTGAGGAAATTAACCGTGGGGGCGGTGTTCTCGGATCCCCGCTCGAACTCCTGCTGTTCGATAACGAAAGCACCCCTATCGGCTCCCATCTCGCCGCAGAAAAGGCCGCCCAGGCGGGGGTTACCGGGATCATCGGTGCCTCCTGGAGTTCCCACTCCCTGGCTATTGCCAAGGTTGCCCAGGAACGTAAGATCCCGATGATCTCACCTGTCTCCACCATCCCGTCACTCACCGCCATCGGCGACTATATCTTCCGGGTGTGCTACACCGATGCCTTACAGGGTGCGATCCTCGCCCAATTCGCCGCACGGGAACTGCAGGCCAAGTCGGCCCTGGTGTTTGTCGATATTTCCAGTGATTTCAGTCTTGATGTCGCGAAAATCTTCAAAACTCACTTTACCTACCTGGGCGGCACGGTGAGCCGGGAAATCGAGTATAAAATCGGTCAGTCCGATTATTCATCGCAAATCAAACAGGCTCTTGTCGAAAACGCCGACGTCGTCTTTCTCGCCGGGTATGACGAGAGTGGCTTCATTGCCGCCAAGCTTCAGGAAGCGGGGGCCAAGTCGATTCCCATCGGCAGTGACGGGTGGGATGCCGAGAGTTTCTTCACCCTCGGTGGCAACAAAATCCGCCACGGCTATTTTATTAATCATTGGTCTCCGGCCCACAAAGATCCTCTATCTCTGGCGTTTATGGCAAAGTACGGCACCGAGGGCGAAATCAAAGCGTCGACCGTTTTGGCCTATGATGCCGTCCATATCTTTGTTGCCGCCATCCGCCAGGCAGGATCCCTGGATCATGATGCCATCCGTCGCAGCCTTACAGAGCTTCGCGGCTTCAAGGGAGTGACCGGAGACATCGCCTTCGATGCCCGGCGCGATGCGCTGAAAGGTGCCTGTATTATCGAGATCCGTGACGGCATACCCCGCCACCAAAAGTGCTATGATCAGCAGCCATGAGGTATGACTCGGCATGAAATACTATAGCCTGCCTTTTAAGATAAACATAACGACAATCATCACAGTTCTTCTGGTAGCGATCATCTGCATCATTTTGCAGTACCCCATAGAACAACGCCGCTTCCAAGGGCAGTCAGCACGTACCGAGCTCCTTCTCGATACCATTTTCAAGCAGAAAAAAGATGCCTTGGCCAATGAACTGTTTGCCGGTCAGGAAAGAGCCCTGCAAGCCTCTCTTGATGAAATCAAACAGGCCATCGAGGATATCACCTTAGTTTGCCTCTATCCCGTTCGGGGGACCGATCGTTTGTGTTCCGGGGTCGACAATTATCATTCTGTGTCATTTGCCCAACTTCCCGAGGGTGACCGCCATCACTTCGAAGAGCTCTCCCTCAATAACCGCTGGACCGGCATGTATCAGAGCGGGATAAAGGTAATAGGCGACAAACTCGGCAATCTTGTCATCTATTATGACTTCGAATCAATCCTTCTGGAGAATACTCTCATCCTTTTTTATTTCGGCCTTGTCACCCTGGTAGCGAGCGTTATCATCCTGCTGCTGCTGAATATTTACCTTTTTCGTTCAATTATCAACCCCCTTACCACCCTCCGAGACGCCATGCGCCGGGTGGAAAGCGGCCAACTCGGGGCAAGGATCGATCTATCACGAAAAGATGAAATCGGCGAAATCGGCAAGGCCTTCAACGACATGTCCGGCAATCTTCTAAAAAGCAGGTCGGAACTGAAAAAGCATCAAGAACACCTTGAGGACCTGGTCAAAGAACGTACCGAGGAACTCACCCGGGCCAAGGAGCTGGCGGAAAGTGCCAGCCAAGCGAAAAGCGAGTTTCTCGCCAACATGAGCCATGAGATCCGCACCCCGATGAACGGTGTGGTCGGCATCTCGACCCTGCTCGAAGATACCGATCTCAATGAAACCCAACGGCACTATGTCCAGACCCTCAAGACCAGTGGCAAATCTCTGCTCACGGTTATTGACGACATCCTCGATTTTTCCAAGATCGAGGTCGGCAAGATGGAACTTGAGCACGTCCCTTTCAACCTCCTCGACCTCCTTGACAGCCTCATGGATCTGGTCAGTCTCGATGTGAAGGATAAGGATATAGAACTCATCTGCAGCGTTGATCCCGGTGCTCCGACCCAACTGGTCGGCGACCCGGGAAGGTTACGGCAAATTTTACTCAACTTAGTCGGCAATGCCTTTAAATTTACCAAGGTGGGGGAGATCCTCATCTCCGTTGTCGGCATGGAGGAATCGGACGGGGAAATCGTGCTGTGGTTTACCATCAAAGATACCGGCATCGGCATTCCTGTGGAAAAACAGGAATTGCTCTTTGAGTGCTTCACCCAGGCCGACAGCTCGACCACCAGGAAATTCGGCGGAACCGGTTTAGGCCTCGCCATTTCGAAGGGGCTGGTGCAGCTCATGGATGGCCAGATCGGCATTCACAGCACAAGTGGTGAAGGCTCGCTGTTCTGGTTCACCTGCCGCCTCGGTAAACAGCACAACCCGGCACCGGAACCGCAATTATCGCCCCAGTTTGATGGCCGACAGGTGCTGGTTGCAGATCACAACAACAGCTGTCAGGAAACCCTGACAAAGCAACTTGAATATTGGGGAGCGCAGGTAAGCTCTTGCAGCAGCAACCGAGAGGCCTTGAAAATTCAAAGGGAAATGGCCGGTGCCGGCAAAACCCTCGACTATGCTTTTATTGACCTGGAGCTGACCGACACAGATGGCCTTTCCCTTGGCCGGATGATCCGGGAAAGCCTGCTTTTTCCCGACCTGCAAATGGTTCTCATGGTGCCATTTTTCCATTTTCAGAGCAAAGACTACTATCACCGCCAGGGTTTTGCCACCTGCCTGAAAAAGCCGATCCGCTCTTCCGATCTCGTTGACACGGTCAGCATCCTGATTTCCGGTAATCCCGTCCATGCGACCGTCCCCGGGGAGGGCCACTCCGAAGCTCCTCCAGATGCAGCGTATCCACCGCCGGCTCAAGATGAGCCTATCCTGATCGCCGAGGATAACCTCATCAATCAGCAGGTCGTTACCGGCATCATGAAAAAGCTCGGCTACCACCATCTGGATATTGTCGATAATGGTCGGGAAGCCATTGCCGCCATGCAAAGGACCCATTACAGTCTGGTCTTGATGGATATTCAGATGCCGGAACTGGATGGACTGCAGGCAGCGCAAACCATCCGGTCGGGTGAAGCCGAAGTCCTCGATCCACAGGTCCCGATTATCGCCCTCACAGCCCATGCCATGAAAGGTGATAAGGAAAAATATCTTGCCTGCGGCATGAATGGGTATATCTCCAAACCCATTGACCCTGTTCTTCTCGCAAACACCCTTGAACAACATTTGTCCCCGGCAAGAAACAGACTTTTCCGCCGACAGGAAGGATCCGACCAACACCCGCAAACCGACGATTCAGACACACCTCTCGTCGATTATCCGGCCTTCGTTTCCCGCCTGCTCGGTGACACCGAGCTGGCTGCGAAGATTTTTGCCATGTTCCTGGAAGATTTGCCGACCCAGATCGGGATTTTAAGCCAGGCTACAGATAAAAAGGATTTCCCGGCCATTGAGCACCAGGCCCACAAAATAAAAGGCGCCACCGGAAATGTCTGTGCCCATCGCCTTAACCGAACCATACACCAACTGGAAGTCGCAGCCAAAGCGCATAATTATCACGAAGTGCAACGGCTTCTGCAGGCGGCACAAAGACTCCAGGTTATGCTCCAGGAAACAGAAATTTCTCCTATCCTTATAAGGTAGCCGATACGATTTCTTTTGTCTTTTAGAAGAAGAATTTGCATGTTTTTTTATGCCTCAACCTGGTCGTGCGAAATGTTCTGTGAATAGGGGTAATTCCATTTGCAAATAAAGCTGTAAGCAAGGGGCCGGGGAGCAGCCGGCGAAGTACCGCTGATTTCCAAAGAGCAGGAGGAACGCAGCAGGTGCAGGCCTTACCAACCAGTTCTATCGGTCCACCTTCGACACCCTGAAACCCAATCTGGCACAGGCCCTGGACCATGGCTGGCCGCATCGAATTGCCCAAACCACTGGGAATTATTACCAATCGACTCATTATGCCCGTAACTCATTTTTGCCCGACCCCCTGAACATCAGCGTATTTATTTGTATTTACTTGATAAATTATTTATTCCAGCAGATACCCTGTGAGCGAAAAAACATATTGATAAAGCATTCCAAAAGGTGTATTTATCCGCGAAATTTGTACTTAGCTTTCATCGTATTGTCAGTAGTCCTCCACTCCTCTTTTTATTTGACAGGAAAAATAGCCATGTATCCAACCCATTTCGGAAATAATCCCTTATTTCCCAGCAAGAACGACTTCAGAGTTGTATTGAAGAACCATGTCGCCGGCATGGGCGTTATGACGTACAAATTTATTGCCAAGGGCAGTCTGGTATGCGCTATTGCGGGGGATATCATTACCGATATTCGCCAACACACCCTGCAGATCGAATCTGATCTGCATCTTCATGATCTCTTTTTTTCCGGCTACTTTCTCCATTGCTGCTCACCGAATATCGAGCTGGATATGAAGAAATTGCTGGTGCACGCGGTGCAAGACATCCATCCTATGGACTATCTGACCATGGATTACGCTCAGACCGAGGATGTTCTCTACAAGCAGTTCCCCTGCGGTTGCGGGGCGGAAAACTGCCGAGGTTGGATCACCGGCAAGAAGGAATTGCCGGTTGCCGATGCCGTTCTCAGTAACGGTTTCCGCGCACCCGAGAAACAGTTTGAAGAGTGTCAAAGCATATGACCGAGTGGTGGGAACGGGAAGATCTCCATTTCCGCGATGGCGTCCTGATGTTTGCCGGTCGGCGGGTCGAAGACCTGGCGGCGCAATTCGGGACGCCGGCTTTTTTTTATAACAGTCAGCGGATGGTTGCCAACGTAGAACGGTTACGTTCGGCATTACATGAGGCCGGACTTGGCGATCGTTCGCGCATCAAGTATGCGATGAAGGCCAATCGCTTTGCGCCGCTCCTCACCCATATACGAGGGACCGGTCTGGTCGGCATTGATGCCTGTTCGCCAAACGAGGTGGAACATGCCATCGGTTGCGGTTTTTCCGCGGAAGATATTTCCTTTACCGCCACCAGCCTGTCGAACCGTGACCTCGAACGGCTGTCACGCATCAAAGGCCTGTCTATGAACTGCGACTCGATCAGCACCATCCGCCGCTGGGGAGAACTCGGTCCCGGCCGGAATATCGGCATCCGCGTCAATCCGGCCCTTGGCATCAGCCGCGCCCAGAACGAAAAGCTCCAGTACAGTGGGGTAAACACCACCAAATTCGGTATCTACCGGGAGCAATTCGCCGAAGCGGTGGCGGTGGCGAAAGACTTTGGCCTGACCATCAAGAAAATCCATTTCCACACTGGGTGCGGTTATCTGACCGCCCAGTTGGGGATTTGGGATTTGATAATCGAAAGTTGCTTATGGTTTGTCGATCAGTTGGACACCGTTGAGACCGTCAATGTCGGCGGCGGTTTGGGGGTTCCCCATGTTGCCGAGGATGCGCCCCTTGATCTGAGCCGCTGGGCGGCGATTCTTGCCGACCGTTTCCGCAACCGACCACAATCCATCGAGGTCGAACCCGGCGATTTTCTTGCCAAGGATACCGGTATTCTGCTGCTGACCGTTAATACCGTAGAAAAAAAGATGGAGACGGTGTTTGTCGGGGTCGATGCCGGTTTCAACCTTGCTGTGGAACCCGCCGTTTACGGCCTGCCCTTTCATCCGGTGCCGGCCCTTCGTCTGCCCGGAGATTGCCGGAATGTGACCATTGTCGGCAATATCAACGAGGCACTTGATGTCTGGTATGCCAATATTACCATGCCACCGCTTGCAGAAGGACAGACCCTGGCCCTGATCAATGCCGGTGCTTACTCCTCGGCCATGGCCTCGAACCATTGCCTGCGCGGCGAGTTTAAGGAATTTCTCCTTACCTGATAACCGTAAAGGATCAACCCGATGAGCACATTTACCAACGTCACCATCACCAAGAAGGCCAACGTTTATTTTGACGGTAAGGTAACCAGCCGTACCCTCACCTTTGCCGACGGTTCGAAGAAAACCCTCGGCATCATGCTCCCCGGCGAATACAGCTTCACTACCGACAGCAAGGAGCTGATGGAGATCCTTGCCGGCAACCTGCAGGTGCAATTACCGGGGTCGGAAGAATGGCTGACTTGTCAAGCCGGAACAGCCTTCGAGGTTCCGGCCAATAGCTGTTTTTACTTGAAGGTGTCAGCACTCACTGATTATTGCTGTTCTTTTCGGTAATTCTGATACGGATGTGGTGCCGTAATTTTGCAAGATCTTTACTCACCAAGGCTCGCAGGCACCACCAACACCGGGATTTTCGATTTCTTCAGTACCGATTTTATATTGTTGCCAACCGACGAACTGGATAACAATCCCTCACTGGCACCCATGACGATAAGATCACATTTATGTTTGGCTGCCTGCTCGAGGATCACCTCGACCACATCCCCTTCTTGCACCACGATCTCACTTGGGGGAATGACGTAGCCTTCTTCCCCTCTTTCGTTTTCTTTGCAAAATTCACTCAAGGCGGTCCGCGCCATCTGCTTGGGCGACACCTTGCCGACAAGGGCGTGTTTCGCTTCTTCTTTGTTGTTTTTAAGTACTTGCCGCCATTTTTCCGAACCAAAGAGGCCAATCATATTACTTTCATAGTTGCCGGAAAGTCTCTCCATAACATGCAGCAAGACAAGCTTTGCACCAAACTGATTCGCCAGCAAGATGGCATGTTTGAAAGCGACTCGACCGGCCGTGGAAAGATTTGACGTGAACAGGATCGTCTTGTATTTACTCGACATAATTTGCACTTACTCCTCGTTGCAACGAATAGCATCTGAGATGCAGTTTGTAGTGTGTATGGCCTTCATCCTTGAGATAAAGGCCACCTTTGCCCCATATCCGGTTAGGAGCCGTTACGAACGGGGCCAATTTCAACCCATGTCGTTACGGCTCCTTATGCCGTAACGGGCATTCCTTCGGCCATGGTATTTTTCACAACGGCTTATCCCGGCAACGTCTGATTTCTCACCACCATCCCCATAACCGAATAGACCAGCTGGGCGGCGGCAAAATCCGATCCATGATCGCCGGCACGCGGGGCCAGTTCGACCAGATCAAAACCAAGCACCCTGCGTCCGGCCACCACCCGCTCAATAAAGGTCAGGGTCTCATGCCAGCCGGGTCCACCCGGCACCGGGGTGCCGGTTGCGCCGATGACCGAAGGATCAAGACCATCGACATCAATGGTGAGGTAGATGTTTTTCGGAAAACTTCCCGGCAGGGTAAATTTGTTGAGGTTCTGGCCATGGATGTCCCGTCCATCAAGGTGTTGCACCCGTTGTGTCCGCCGATACTGAACCTCTTCCAGGCACAGCGCCCGTACTCCGAACTGCAGAAGAGTGCAGCCGCACTCCTCCAGCGCCCGACGCATAACGCAGGCGTGGCTAAAGGGCGAACCCTCAAAACTTGCGCGAAGATCGGCATGGGCATCGATCTGGATAATGCCGATCGGTTCCGGGAAACTCCTGGCCAGGACGCGGATCGGCGCAAGACTCACCGTGTGCTCGCCGCCAAGAACAACGGGGATTGCCCGGCGATCAACGACCGCTTGTACGGACTTCTCGATGCGTGTCAGGATCGTGCCGATTTTACCTGTGCAGTCAACGGCAGGACTGGTGGAAATACCGGCGTTTATCGGCTCTGACGTTCCATCCCAGGCCTCAAGCTGCTGTGAGGCGGCAAGGATTGCCGCAGGACCCCGGGCAGTACCACCGCCGTAGGACACACTCTGTTCAAGCGGCACGGGTATTACCGTAAAAAATGGCTCAAGCTCTTCCCGCCCCTCGATCTCTGACTGGAGAAATCCGGCGTTGTTCTTTGTATGCAATGCCTGCCTCACCTATGATAATCTGTTTTTAAAATCCTCGTAACCAAAGGAGCGCACGCATTCATAGCTGTCATCGTCGGGTTCGTAGAGGGCGATGGCCGGCAAGCCGACCCCGTTGAAGGTATTGTTCTTGACCATGGTGTAAATAGCCATGTCACTGAAAACCAATGGGTCACCAATGGCTAAGGGCTGATCAAAGGAATAGCTTCCGGCGACGTCGCCGGCGAGACACGACAAGCCGCCGATCCGGTAACTGTGAGCTTTCTCCCCTTCCTGACCTGCACCGATAATATGCGGCCGGTAGGGCATCTCCAGGACATCGGGCATGTGGGCAGGCACCGAGCTGTCGATGATGGCAACCGGCATATCGGCCCGGGCGATATCAAGAACCGTGCTCACCAGATAGCCGCAATTAAGGGCCACCGCCTCGCCTGGCTCAAGATAGACCTGTACGCCCCATTTATCCTTGAAGGTGTTGACAACCCGGATCAGCCGTTCAAGGTCATAACCCGGCCGGGTAATATGGTGGCCGCCACCGAAATTGACGTAGCGCATCCGCCCGATGATGTCGCCGAACCGTTCCTCCACCGCCGCCACCGTGCGCTCCAGGCAATCGGCGTCCTGCTCGCAGAGATTGTGCCAGTGCAGCCCGGTCACCCCGTCAAGAAACTCCGCCCGCAGATCGGTCCGCCTGATGCCGAGACGCGAGCCCGGCGCGCAGGGATCATACATCGCAACCGCACCTTCGCTATGTTCCGGATTGATGCGTATGCCAAGCTCTATGGTTTTTCCCGACCTGGCCTCATATTCTTTTATCATCGGCCGGAAACGCTGCAGCTGGCCCGGGGAATTGAAGAGAATATGGTCAGAGGTCCGGCAAAGCTCAGCCATATCGGCGTCCGAATAGGCGGCAGCGAAGGTATGCACCTCACGGCCAAATTCCACAAAACCAAGCCGTGCCTCATGCGGCGAGCTGGCACAAACCCCGTCAAGGGTCTGGGCGATCAGCGGAAAGAGCCGGAACATGGAAAAGCATTTCAAGGCGAGAAGAATCCGGCAACCGGTGCGGGCCTTTACCCCGGCGAGGATTTCCAGGTTGTCGCGCAGCAGGCCGACATCGACCAGGTAACAGGGCGTGGTCACTTTGCCGGGATTAAAGCGGTATTCGAGGTGACCGTTCATGGCAAATGAAGCACCGTCCAGGGCAGGCCGTAGCAATTCAGGGCGGCCATAAAAGGATCAGGGTCAAGCTGTTCCATATGCCAGACACCAGGCCTTCGCCAGACCTTTTCGAGGATCAACTTGGCACCGATCATCGCCGGCACGCCGGTGGTGTAGCTGATCGCCTGCGACCCAACTTCGCGGTACGATTCTTCATGGCTACAGATATTATATATGAAAATTTTCTTGGCGCGGCCGTCCTTCACCCCTTTCAGCAGGCAGCCGATACAGGTCTTGCCCTTGGTCAGCGGCCCGAGCGACGAAGGTTCGGGCAGGACCTTTTTCAGAAACTGGATGGGGACGATCTGCTGCCCGCCGAACTCCACCGGATCGATGCGGGTCATGCCGACGTTTTCCAATACCCGCAGATGGGTAAGGTATTGCTCGCCAAAGGTCATCCAAAAGCGCGCCCGTTTGAGACCCTTCAGATGCAGGACCAGCGATTCCAGCTCCTCGTGGTACATGAGAAAGCATTTCTTTTGCCCGATGCCATCCGGAAAGTCATACATCATCGACCAGGACAAGGGGTCGGTCTCCACCCACTCGCCATGCTCCCAGTAGCGGCCGCGCTGGGTGATCTCGCGGATATTGATCTCCGGATTGAAATTGGTGGCGAAATGCCGGCCGTGGTCGCCGGCATTACAGTCAATGATATCCAGTTCGTGGATCTCGTCGAAATGGTGTTTCTGCGCCCAGGCACAAAAAACGTTGGTGACGCCCGGATCGAAACCGGAACCGAGCAGGGCCATAAGTCCGGCCTTCTCAAAACGCTCGCGGTAGGCCCACTGCCATTTGTACTCGAACTTGGCCTCGTCCAGCGGCTCGTAGTTGGCGGTATCGAGATAGTCGACACCGGTAGCCAGGCAGGCATCCATCAGTGCCAGATCCTGGTACGGCAGGGCCAGATTAACGAGGAGATCGGGGCGCACTTCTTTGATCAGGGCGGTTGTCTCGACGACGTTATCGGCATCGACCTGGCGGATTTCAATGGATCTGCCGGTACGCTCCTTGATGCTTGCGGCGATGGCCCGGCATTTGGCCAGGGTCCGGCTGGCCAAAACTATCTCCGTAAAACTCTCCGCCAGAAAAGCACACTTATGCGCTGTCACTCCGGCAACCCCGCCGGCACCAATGATCAATACCTTTGCCATCTTCACCTCCCTTATACGTTCACTTTCGGTACTACTCTTTTTCCGTAGGGTGCGTTGCACGCACCGTTATCAGGACAGATGGTGCGTAAAACGCACCCTTTTTACTGCCCACCCTCATTCCTCACCACAAAACTACCGCTCAAAATAGGTATAGCCGCGCAGACCGGCTTCATACACCTGCATGACCGTCTTGCGCTCAAGGGGTGAAATGAGACCCTCTTTAACCGCCATCTCGGCGGTTTTGCGGAACTTCATGAGCAGTCGTTTCGGATCATATTCGACATAGGACAAAATATCGGCCACCGTGTCGCCTTCCAGTTCTCCCGAGAAATCGTACTTACCATCCTCATGCAGGCTGACCGTCACCACATTGGTGTCGCCTAAGAGGTTATGCAGATCGCCAAGCGTCTCTTGATAGGCGCCGACGAGAAAGACCCCGAGATAATACTCCTCCGATTCCTTCAATTCATGCAGCGGCAGAAAGCGTTTGGAACCAAAACGATCAACAAAGCTGTCGATCTTGCCGTCGCAGTCACAGGTGATGTCGGCGATTATGGCATTCCTGGTCGGCTTTTCGTTGAGGCGATGGATGGGCATGACCGGGAACAACTGATCGATCGCCCAACTGTCCGGCAATGACTGAAAAAGACTGAAATTACAGTAATAAATATCTGAGAGTAGGCGCTCAATCTCGGAGATTTCGGCCGGGGCATTCTTCAACTGCTTGGCGGTCTGGAGAATACGGTTAAGCGTTGTCCAAAAGATGTTTTCGGCCAGCGACCGCTCCCGAAGGGTGATCTTGCCATGGTTGAACAGCTGCCGGACCTCGTCACGGTAGTATATGGTATCGTTGAGGGTTTCCTGGATGTTGCGGATCGACAGGCCATTCAGCGACTCAAGCATATTGGTGAGCTGCGGATGACAATCCTTCGGCATCTCAGTGGGCAGGGGGTCCGGCTCAAAGAGCGTTCGATCAAGGACATTAAAGAGCAGCACCGAATAATAGGCGACCAATGCCCGACCGGTTTCAGTGATGATGATCGGATGGTCGATGCCCTGCTCGTCGAGGGTGGTCATGACCGCTTCGCAGATATCGGTGCAGTATTCGTTCAGCGAATAGTTGCGGCTGCTGAGAAAATTCGACTGGGAACCGTCATAATCGACCGCCAGGCCGCCGCCGAGATCAAGATATTTCATAGCCGCACCCTCTTTGACAAGTCCGGCATACACCCGGCAGGCCTCGTTGACGGCGGTACGGATCTCGCGGATATTGGAGATCTGCGAGCCGAGGTGGTAATGCACCATCTGCAGACAGTGCAGCATGCCTTCCGCCACCAGGAGGTCGACGGCGTCGATAAGCTGGGTGGTATTGAGGCCGAAGATGGAACGCTCGCCGCCCGATTCGGCCCAATGGCCGCCGGCCTGACTCGACAACTTGATCCGTACTCCGAGCACCGGCGTAGCCCCAAGCGCCCTGGACCGTTCGATGATCAACGGCAGTTCACTCGGCATCTCAACTACCAGAATGCAGCGAAAGCCCAGTTTCACGGCGGTAAGCGCTAGATCGACGAACTCCTCGTCCTTGTAGCCGTTGCAGACCAGCGGCGCCTCTTTATCAACCATCATCCCCATGGCGGCGATGAGTTCAGCCTTGCTGCCGGCCTCAAGGCCATGGTGGTAAGGGCCACCGTAGTGGACCATGGCATCGATGACCTGTTTCTGTTGATTGACCTTGATCGGATAGGCACCGAGAAAACTGCCGCGATAGCCGAGGTTTTTCATGGCGGCGATAAAGGTCTCGTTGAGCTGGGAAATTTGCGCGTCGAGGATGTTCTCGATCCGCAACAACACCGGCATGTCGAGACCGCGCTCCTTCAACCCCTCAACGATTGCCGGAATCGACACGGCCCGGTCACTGGCACTCGGCGAAGGCTGAACCAGCATATCGCCCTTCTCCGAGACCCGGAAATAACCACCACTCCACTCCGCCACCCGATACAGTTCGGAAGACTTTTCGACACTCCAACTCTCTAATAAACCTGACAAATTGCTCACCACCTTGGCAAAAATAACGACATAAACCACCACCACGACACGGATGGGGCCGGAAAACCTTCCTGATATTATAGGCTCTCCACTATAAAACGCCTATTTTTTATTATAAAACCTCGTAGACTACCGTACCCGGCTTTATGCCGTCAATACATTCTCAATTTCATCGGGGAAAAGTGTGCGGGGACCGGACACCTCGCCGGCATTTCAAAAAGTGTTTAACACCTTAAATTTTCGGCAAAAAGATAGGAAATTGTCTGGCGGTTGGAGGTCTCTAAATAACCACGCTCCTGATGGGAAAAATTTCTGATTTTGGCGGCGGAAAAATCCTGGAAGTATTCTTTTACCTCAGCAAGAAATTTCAGTTCGGAAGGTTTAAAGAGCGAAAAATCCGCTTCCGTGTTTGCCGTAAAGTTTTCGCCGAAATATTGAAATACCGGAATTTCATCGACATCCAGCTCCCCTGAATGAATCAATGTGGCAAAGAAATATTCGTAGTTGTCAGGGACCGGCCCATGGGGGAGATGGACATACCTTGCCCCGGTAATCGATACGGCATTTTCCTTAAAATGCTTAAAATCAGCATAAAAAAGCAACTTATTGAGCTTAGTCTTCAACTGACCGCCTTTACATAAAAACAACACGGCATTTTGAAATTTCTGCATATCAAATTTCAAAAAACCACTGAATTCATCGGGTGAATACCCGCAAAAGCGGTCTTCAAAAATTCTATTGAGGGTTAAGGACTCGGCTTCTGCGGCTGTCAATTCGGTTACCAAGCGGTCTCTCTTCTCTGGGGAAAAACCGCAACTCGTTTCTTTCAATAAGCTGAGCAGATTGTGGGGTTCCCTAGCCATTTTCAGCATTTTTTCGTGTGCCTCATCCTGCAAAGCCCCATTTTCATAGCGGCTTAACGTTGCCCCGCCCCATCCCAACAAGATGCTCAGTTCCTTTTGGGTCAGGCCGAGACCTTTACGCCATTCCTGAATATGCTCCGGCTGAAGCATATCATGTCTCTCCCGGTATTCCCGATACGCTTCGGCCAATACATCTGGCTCACGGGTATTCTCAAACAGTGCATGGCATTCCGAGCAACGATTGAATTCTGCGACGATTTCTACGGTCTCACCGCGAACCTCAAACTGCTCCGCTTTTTGCACGCGCTCAACATGTGTTTCTTTCTCACATCCCGGGCAAATGGATAGCATAGTAATTCCTCCTAATGATCTCTTCATCCGGACTTCTTGCAAGGATAGGACAAAGGATATTTGGCAATATGAAAGGAAATGCACTTTGCAATCTTTTTCCCTGCAACCAGTGCAACCTTCAATTTTATATAAATTTCGTGGCCGCGAAGGCGCTTACCGAAAATCCACAATTGTCCTCCCCTATCCCGGTCGGCCTCCGGTCCACTACAATAATCGGCTACGGAAAGTGACAGGAAGATTTCCTCCAGATTCTTTTTGGTAAGTCCAAGGCGCTGCAATGTCGCCAACGTATCCTCTCTCGGCACAAGGTACACACCGCTGGCACTGGTGACAGCCTTCTTTAACTCCAAAAGAAAATCTCGCACTGGTGTCGACATCCCCTTCAACCTCTATTATATTTATCAATTGATATTTTTGTCAATAAATTATATCAATTGATATTTTTATATGCAGTTGTTCTCCAGCAAACTGTAATGGCCCGTCCGGTTGAAGATGATATGATCGAGCACAGCAATCCCGAGGGTTTCCCCGGCCGCGATAAGCTGCCTGGTAATCTTCAGGTCTTCAGCACTGGGATTGAGATCACCGGAGGGATGGTTGTGGGCGAGGATAACCGCCGAGGCCCGGTCGGTTATCGGGTCGGCAAAGACCTCGCGGGGATGGACCTGGGTTTTGTTGACCAGGCCGATGGAGACGACTCGGGTGGTGATGACCTCACCGGCGCCGTTCAATGAAATACAGAGAAAATGCTCCTGTTTCCGGTCTCCGTAGTGGCGGACCAGAGGCAGCACGTCAACGGGCGTCTTCGTCTTGATCTTGATGCCATCCGGCTGGATGCGCCGCCGGGAAAACTCCAGTGCCGCGGCAATCAGCGTCGCCTTGGCAGGACCCACCCCATCCAGCCGCTGAAGATCGGCCAAGTCCGGTCTGCCGTGGTGAGCGTCCACCAGTTTGACGATCCGACCGGCCACGGTCATCACCGCATGGCCCTTGGTGCCGGAACCCAGCAGGATCGCCACCAGTTCGGTATCCGACAAAGCCCCTGCCCCCTTGCTCTGCATTTTTTCGCGGGGTCGGTCGTGTTTAGGTAGATCGGTTATCCGTTTAACCATAATAAGCGCTCCTCCTTCGGATCAGGCAGCCCATTTGCGACCGCTGTTGGCATATTGCAGCATCATGTTGAAGACGTTATCACATTTTTTCTTGAAAAATATGTGGTTGTAACTCTCCGGCAGCTTTTTGTGCAAAACCTGCTCAACCGTCGACCGGACGATGATTTTGGTCTGCGAATCCTTGTACCAATCCTAGATCAGCACCTTGGGATGTTCCTCCAGCAGCCGGTGCAGGAGGGCCTTGGCCAACTTGACCGTCTCCAGGGTCTTTTCCTGACCGTAAACATAGATATCGCCGCCGTCTTCGCTCGCCAGTTCGTCGCGATGCCGGTCGATAAACTTGGCCGACTGGACGAACATCCCGCCGGAACCGCAGGCCGGATCAAAGACCCTGCCGCCGAAGGGTTCGATGATCTCCACCATCAAACGCACCACCGAGCGAGGCGTAAAGAACTCGCCGCCGCCCTGCCCCTCGGCCATGGCAAAATTCCCGAGAAAATACTCGTAGATCTGGCCGAAGATATCCCCTTCGGCATCCCGTGGAATGTTGGAGAAATTTTTCAGGAGTTGGGCGGGGATGGACTTATCGGTGCGGGTCAGGCGGAAATACTCATCCTGAGGAAGGACGCCGCGCAGTTCCGGTTTATACTCCTCGAGGCTATTTCACTGAGCGGCTTTTCCAGTCGGGTGCCTTTCAACTTTGTGTACTGTGGTAAAATTCGTCGATGAGCCGGTCCAGGCCGGACACATAGTAACTTCCCGCAAAAGGACGATGGCCAATCCCGGCAGTGGCCGTGCGAAGTTGGTTTTGCAGCAGCCGAAGAGGCGGTTCATTGTAACACGGTTATCAAACAAAATACTTTATTTTTCCGACTACATGCATGTAAGAAAAGACATCGTCTCCATTTGTCGAGGCGAACTTAGGTGGGATTCACCCAGCCTTGTTATACCGGCTTGACAGTGGCCCCAGCCTCTTTACATCGCCACGCCGATGATTTATGTTCTCCCCCCGTACGTGTTGCAGAGAAGCATAACCAGGGAGCCTGCTCCCGCACACCACATATCGGGTGATATTCATGACCAAGAAAAAGGCGCTTGCCGGATCCGGCAAAACCGTGGCAAAGATGAAGGAAAAGCAAGCAGGAAAACCAGAACCGGCCCATCAACCGTTGCTCCAGGCCATGGTCTGGTACAAGGAAGAGCATTACCTGGAGCTGCTCGCCCTTTTTGATGACGCCGAACTACTACCGCAAACCTATGCCGACTGGCTGGTTAGAGCCGAAGAGAAAAAGGCCGAGGTCGAAGCCGCCGGCGACCAGGTGATCAAGGTCTTTATCGATCCGGAGACCTTTCCGGAATGGTGTGAAAAGAAACATCTGCTCAAAGATGCCAATGCCCGAGCCGAACTGGCGCTGGAGGTTGCCCAGGCGAGATCATTCAGTCTGTAGATTCTCGGCAAGAAAGAGCCCCAGCTCGTTTGCGTCATAAAAGGCCTTCTCGAAAAACAGCCCGGCGGCTGGGGCCATATGCCTTAAGGGAACCTCGGAAGATGTGTGCAACAGTGTGGGAACATCCTTTTCCGGCATGCGGCGACATCCGACCTCCACCAGAACCCCGACCATCCGCCGCACCATATGCCAGAGAAAATGCGAGCCAACCACCCGCACCCGGATCAGCTCGCCGTCGGTCAGGATTTTGACTTGGTGCACCATAACCTTGGTTGATTTTTTCAATTCCTGCTTCTCGGCAAAGGCTGCGAAATCGTGCATCCCCGTCAGCACCGCCCCGGCCCACTGCATGACGGCAAGATCCATCGCCTCATGGACCCACCAACTATAGCGCTTGCCGAAGGCGGATTTGCGGTTACGCAAATGATACACATAACTCCTGGCGATGCAGCTATGCCGTGCATGGAAACGGAGATCTACGGCATCGACACTCCGCACCGCCATATCTTTCGGCAGGGTTGCATCAAGCAACCACGCTACCTCCTGTGGCGGCAAGGTACTTTTCACCTGAAGATGGGCAACATACTCAAGAGCGTGGACACCGGCATCGGTGCGACCACAACCCTGAATATCCATGGGGATTTCGCCAAAAACGCGCTGCGCCGCCTTGAGGAGATCTCCCTGAACGGTACGGGCATCAGTCTGTTTTTGCCAGCCGCTGAAATTGGTGCCGTCATACTCAAGGGTAAGGCGGTAACGGCGGGGGCTTGTCTTTTCGATCATAACGTGTCGTCATCGCGAGGAGAGTCGAGGGCCATACTCATGGCGAATTTTTCCGCCAGGCTGTTACCTGGCTGATGGAGTGCTGGAATTTGCGTTTCGTCTCCCGGATAACAAACTGTACATCCCGCGGTTCCGTAACCAGGGTGAAATGCAGCTGCAGCAGCTCCTTCAAGCCGTCCAGGGTGGTATACGGTTCGCCATCTTTCCGATAGCCGCCAAGCCATTTCTCCCGAGCCGTAAACTCCGGCAGCCAGGTATAGGGCGAGGTGAGGACCAAGATGCCGCCATCATTGAGTTGTTCATGCACGGAGGCCAGGAATTTCCCGGGATCCGCCAGACGATCAAGGAGATTGGCGGCGAGAATAAGATCATAATCGCAAAATTGCGGTTTGAGGTTGAGGGCATCGGCCTGGAAAAATTGCACCCGATCGGCGATGTCCAGAAGACCCATCTCCTCCAGTCGCCTTTCGTGGTAGGAGACGATCTCGCCTTCTTCCGGTAATTGGTAGCGAATGACCCCTTTTTCCTGCATTTGATAAGCGATGCGGATAAACCGTGCCGAGAAGTCAAGGCCGTTTACCACGCTGAACTCCCTTGCCAACTCAAAACTGGCACGGCCCACCGAACAACCGAGATCAAGGGCACGGTTTTTCTTTTTGCCGGCCATAAACTCAAAACAGATCTTTGCACAATTCTCCGGGAAATTGGCGACGCCAAAGGATGTCGGCCCATAGTGCATCTCGCAGTACTGGGAAACGGCGATATCGCTTTCATACATCGGCTGCGCCGTCTCCAGAGGTTGGTCGGCTTCAACATAGCGAAACCCGGCATGCTGGAAGAAATGGCGGCGAAAGGCGTAACGGGCATCCCTGGTCGCCTCGTTGCCGGTGGAGATCCAGGACCCACCCTTCATCAGGTTATGCTGGGTATCAAAGGTGGGGGTGGAAAAATCATCGTACCAGGGATGAACTGCAAAACCGTCGAAGCCGGTAATCGGGGTCTCCGTCCACTGCCAAACATTGCCGATAATATCGAAAAATTCGCCAAAGGAGAAATGGTTCACCGGGCAAGAAGAGGCCCAATGCTCCAGGTTGATATTGCCAGGTGCGCGGTTCCAGTACGGCTGATCGGCGACATCATGGAGGTCGCGCAGCCGGTACCACTGGTCCTCACTCGGCAAGCGGATTTTTGTCCCTTTTTTCTCGGCCAGCCAGTTGCAAAAGGCTTTGGCCTCCAGAGAGTTGACTTCAACCGGCCAATTCCACGGCATGTCGATAATCCCGGCAAGAATCCGAAGACGGTAGACGCCTGCCTCTCCCAGCCAGAACAACGGCTGGCGGGCCTTGGTAAACAGCAACCAACGCTTGCCTTCCTCGGTCCAGTGCTGCTCTTTTTGGTAGCCGCCGTCCTCGACAAAGTGAAGATATTCGCCGTTCGACACCAGATATTTGCCGGCCTTGAAATCCCACACCTCGCTTTCACGCCTGCCAAACTCATTGTCCCAGCCATACAGGGGATGATCCTTGGTTTTGCCAAGTACTACCCTGCCACCTTCTACCGGCAGGAGGCTATTCCCCGGAGCCGTACCGGCAAGGGGGCATTGATCCCAGCCGTCAAGGGCCCGAACCTGATCTATCGGCAGACGGCGAATGATGACCGAAGAGGTCTCAAGATGGATCCGTTGATGTTCTATACCCATCATGATCGCCCAAAAAGGCGCGTCCCAGTTTATCGGCATTGACAGGGGCAGAGTGCCGATAACCTCCATTACCAGCTCTTTAACCTGGCGACGATACTCTCTGACTTCATCGACACTTGGCCAGTTGTAGTTTTTGGCACTCAGGTCATCCCAGGACATCTCATCGACACCGATGGCAAACATCGATTCGTAGGCCGGATTGATCCGCCGGTCGATAAGTCTGGCGATCGTCAGTTTATTGACATAAAAAGAGGCGGTGTGGCCAAAGTAAAAAATAAGGGGGTGACGCAGAGGTTCGGCTCGCAGATAAAAGGCCGCATCGTTTGCCAGGTGATCGTACAGCTGCTCGTCAAGGGCATAGGTCCTCTGGAAATAGTCCAGTATTTCTGCCCGTTTTTCTTCGGCAGTTCCTCTATTCAGGATGGTGGTTCGAGTGTTTTTCAGGTCCATGGTCTCCTCCTCATTGGCAAACAGCCGCGTGACAATTACTTCCAGGGGTGCGATACTCAACAGGAAATCTATGTAATCAAAGGGCTTGTGTCAACAGCGAGGTGGAAGGTAGCCGACTACTTGATATTCAGAGTTGCAGCCTTCAACCTCTATAAAAACCAGTTGACGAGCAACGGCGCAGAACACACGATTATTGAAACATATCCTTTGAAAATCGTATATGCCAAAGTGCCCCCTGTTACAGCCGGTCCGCCACCTCTAGGCCCTGGGCAATAGCCCGCTTGGCATCCAGTTCTCCGGCCTTCAAGGCTCCGCCGATCAGATGATATACCATCTTCAGGTCGTCAAGTTCTTTGGCCAAGCCGAGCTCCGAGAGCTGTCCGGCACAAACGACCACATCCTCTACCGCAAGGAGCTGCTCCTTTCCTTCATGGCGGATATGCAGTCCCTCGGCGCTGACCGCAAGATATTCGACCCCAATCAGCATCTTGACCCCATTTCTTTTGAGGATCGAGCGATGTATCCAGCCGGTGGTCTTGCCAAGTCCGGCCCCCGGCTTGCTGGTCTTGCGCTGCAGCAGGTAGATTTTTCTTACCGGGGCCTCTTTCCGTACCTCCCCCAGACCGCCATCGGCTGCATACTCCATGTCAACGCCCCACTCGCCCATAAAGCTCTTGACCGTTTCCGGGCCTGAATGTTGATGCAGAAGAAACGTCGCCACATCAAAGCCGATACCGCCCGCACCGATAATAGCTACCCGAGCACCTATCTGTTTTTTCCCGGTGAGAACATCGGGATACAGAGCAACGTTGCCGCCCTCGCTCCCCTTGATGGCAATCGGCCGCGGTTTGACTCCGGTGCTGATGACGATTTCTTGAAAACCTTGTAATTCGGCAACGGTTGGAGTGGCGTGCAACTTCAAGGTAACACCATGCACCAGCAATTGGTGCTGATAATATCTGAGCGTCTCAGCAAACTCATCCTTGCCGGGAATTTGCCTTGCCAGGCGAAACTGGCCGCCAATCTCGCCGCTTGCCTCAAAGAGGGTGACCGCATGGCCCCTGGCGGCGGCGGTTACGGCACAGGCAAGCCCGGCAGGACCTGCGCCGACCACTGCCACATTTTTTGCAACTGTGGTCTTCACAAAGGGCATGATGGTTTCCCGGCAGGCCCGCGGATTGACCAGGCAGGTAGCAGACTCCCTGGCAAAAATATGGTCAAGACAGGCCTGATTGCAACCGATGCAGGTGTTTATCTCACGTACCCGCCCGCTTTCAGCCTTTTGCACCCACTCCGGGTCGGCCAGAAATGGCCTGGCCATGCTGACCATGTCGGCGCAGCCTTCGGCCAGTACCGCTTCCGCCACCTCCGGCATGTTGATGCGATTGGTGGTCACCAGGGGTATCTTCACCTGCCCCATCAAGCGTTTGGTCACCCAGGTAAATCCCGCCCGCGGCACCATGGTGGCAATGGTCGGCACCCTGGCCTCGTGCCAGCCGATACCGGTATTGATAATCGTCGCCCCGGCCATCTCGATTTCTCTCGCCAGCAATACCACCTCCTCCCAGGTGCTGCCGCCCTTGACCAGATCAAGCATCGACAACCGGTAGATGATAATAAAATCCTTGCCGACGGCCTGGCGGACACCTCGGACAATCTCCAGGGGGAAGCGGATGCGATTGGCGAAGGAGCCACCCCACCGATCCTCGCGCAGATTGGTCTTGCGGGCAATAAACTCGTTGATGAGATAGCCTTCCGAGCCCATGATCTCAACCCCGTCATACCTTGCATCCCGAGCAAGGGATGCACAGGTAACGAAATCGCGGATGGTCGATTTTACCCCCCGGTCGCTGAGCGCCCTTGGCTTAAATCTGTTGATCGGCGCCTTGATCGAAGAGGGTGCAACACACAGCGGATGATAGCCATATCGGCCGGCATGGAGAATCTGCATACAGATCCTCCCATCTTCCTGGTGCACCGCATCGGTTATCAGGTAATGGTCTTTCACCTGTGACGATTTCGCCAGCCTGAGCGAGAAGGGTCCCACCCAACCAGCCCGGTTCGGTGCAACGCCCCCGGTGACAATAAGCCCAACCCCACCTTGAGCCCGAGCGGCAAAATAGGCAGCCATACGGCGAAAACCGTCTTTTTCCTCTTCAAGGCCGGTGTGCATGGAACCCATGAGGACTCTGTTTTTCAGCGTCACAAACCCGAGATCGAGGGGTTGCAGCAAGTGTGGATACAAGGGTTGTGAAATATTCATCATTTATCGAGTCCTTTGTCAGTACCTTTCGCCGAAGGATGATTTTCTATTGCATCGTAAGTTGGGTGTACTATAAAAGAAGTGAACCGAAGACCCTTCTTATCAACTCATTCTTAATAAAAAATTATGCACTACCACGGCAACATTTTCCGTCCGCCGAGTGAAGCCTACTCGATTCTCCTGCAGATAACCACAGGCTGTTCCCATAATAAATGCACCTTCTGCGGCATGTATAAGGGCACTCGATTTTCTATCAAAGACGACGACACGATCATGGCGGATATTGACTTTGCCGCCCAACACTGTCGCAGCCAGGACCGACTGTTTCTCTGTGACGGCGACGCCATGATCCTGCCGCAGGAGCGACTCCTGACAATCCTTGGAGCCATTCGCACTCAATTGCCATGGGTCACGAGAATCGGCACCTACGCCAACAGCAAAAGCATCCGCATGAAAACCCCGGAACAGCTCCGGGAACTGCATGAAGGCGGCATCGGCATAGCCTATATGGGCCTTGAATCAGGTGACGACCTTACCTTGAAAAACATCAACAAGGGGGCCGATGCCCAGCGAATGATCGATATGGGAAAAAAGCTGCGCGCCGCAGGCATCAAACTGTCAATTACCGTCCTCCTCGGCATAGCCGGCCGGGAACGTTCCCACATCCATGCCAAAGAGACCGGCCGTGTCCTCACCGCCATCGATCCGGAATATGTCGGGGCCTTGAGCCTCATGCTTACCCCCAACACTCCGCTTTATCAGGCCTCGAAAAGTGGCGATTTTTCTCTTCTTTCATCACAAGAGATGCTCGAAGAGCTGTCGATCATGATTGCCGCAACCGACCTTACCAACGGCTATTTCCACGCCAACCATGCCTCGAACTACCTGCCGATCAAGGCCAAACTGCCGCAAGACAAAGAGGTCACCCTGCAGCTTATTGCCCGGGCGCTCGCTGGAAAAATAGGCCTCAAGCCGGAGTATCTGCGCGGTCTGTAGAGCAATTACCACTTTCGATTTTCCTCCCAAAACAACAAACCCCCTTGCTGCTGCTCGCAACAAGGGGGCTGATTTTTCTTATGCCGGCAACCTTTTAGAATCGGTAATTCAGGCCAACAGAAACCAGGATAGCCGCAGCATCGGTAAATTCGCCTTTAGGATAGATTGATTCCGCGCGAGTAACATTCACCTTGCGCGACTCTTTATAATCATAGAGCATCGCGACGCCGATATCCATCTTGTCGTTGATCTTATACTGAGCCCCAAGAGAATAGAGCCAAGCGTCGGAATCGGGCAACTCAAACTGAATGTTTTCATCCGGTACGGGGTTTTGGTCATAACCGAAACCAGCCATCAGATCAAGAGTCTTGGTGACACCATAGGTCAGACCAATACGAAATCCATCGGCATCATCCCAGTTTTTCACTATTGCAGGCTCAAAGGGGTTGCCGGGGATAGCTGGAGAGAAATTGAAGTCGAGGTCTTCATACTCGGACCAGAAGGTTCTATCCCAGGTCAGCTCGATATTGAGATTAGGCAAGACATCGTAGGCAACAGAGAGGGCAAACACCGCCGGGGCCGGAAGGGAAACATCGGCGTCCAAAGTGACTTTCTTGCCCAGCAGATTGAGCTTGGCTTTGTCTTCAAACTCCATATCGATCTTGGAACGGTAGGTTGCCGAAACATTCAATTTGTCAATCGGTTTTACCGACACTGCAGCATTCCAGCCCCACTCAACGGTATCTCCTTCCATCTCGCGGGACAGAGGCTTGCCAAGACCAGCGGCATCGCTCTTCACCGTGGCATCGGCATACAGCATTCTAGCACCTGCGGCAACTGAAACCATTTTAGCAAAACTATAGGATACAGTCGGATTGACTTCTATCGTCGTCAATGAAAATTCTTCGGCAGCAGCTCTCGGATAACGATCTTTCCACTGTTTTGACAAACCGTAAGGTGCTACAACAGCAAGTCCTATACGCGCTCCGCCCAGTGAAGGGGAAACCATAAACGCAGTCGGCACCAGGAAGTTTTCGGTTTCCGATTCACCGTCAAAAAGGGCGCTTCGGGAATCTTCATAACTGATTGAAGTAAGATGGATATAGGTGGCATCAAGCTGGGTGTTCCACGAATCGGCCATCCAGGACATGTTGGCAGGATTGTAATACGCCGCATCAGCCCTGGTCGATGAGGCTATGTTGGCACCTGCTTTGGCGGTTGAATCGACCGATTGTTCAGGGATACGATACCCTGAAGCCATGGCCGACCCAGCAGCCAGAATGGACGTCAACGCCAGTACGGAAATCACTTTTTTCATACCTTTCTCCCTTCAGTATTAGATTCTTGCTGTCTTTGCTTGAAAGGGTATCACCGACAAATCTCCCTCACAAAAACAGACGCTTCATTACCCCCTATTCCATTTAAAATTGCATGAAATAGTAAGGCTTCCTCCACAAAATATAACTTTTACGTTCAGGTCAATCAGCAGGTCAAAAAAAATTGTCGCTTCTCATATCGCTGAATAATATACAAAGACAATGAATGTCAACTATTAATCTTGTTTGCTGGGCATGAAGGCCATACTAGCATACTATTACAGAAGCCAGGGAACAGATGCGTTTCTCATCTCAACAAATTGGTCGTATTTGCCGCTACTGCAGCTTCTCAATCTCTGTTCGGATTTCTCCATCCATGGTAACTGCCCGGCCACTTTTGTCGGAAATGACAAAGGTGATGATTGCATCGGCCGCCACTTCTCTGCTTTCTTTCAGGAGGATCTCCTGCTTGAGCACCACGCTTCTATTGCCGATTTTTTCAAGTCTGGTGCTTACAAGCAGGGTTTCGCCGACCGGAACCGCCTTTCGATAGTTGACATTGATATTCACTACGAGAAAGATCAGACCCTTCTCGGCCCACTTACGAAGATCGATTTTCGATTCAAAATGTGCCCATCGATCCTCTTCAAAAAACTCAAGATACCTGGCATTATTGACATGTCCATAGAAATCAGCATGATAGCCGCGAACCTTTATTTCCGTCAGGTGTTGCATCCGTTCAATTTCCTTTTGAAACTCTTTGTTTTTGTGAATGCCGTTTTTGAAATGAATATGTCCAAGGTAGTATCGCTCAACAGCTTCACATCAAGCGCCTTTACCAAAAGTTCGCAAAAAATCCTGCAATGCCGATGGATTGTTGGATTTAATCGTGCCGGTCATGAAATCCTTCATTCCCGGCCGATAGTTCTCCTGCCAGATTTTCAAGAAAAACTCCGGGCTGGTCTTGCAGACGCAGTCGGCGTTTTCGACGGCCTTGCCGTCCGTCACCCGACAACTGTCGCTGCTCAACTCCACGGTCTTTTTTGTATCACCTAAAGAAAAGTAAAAGCTTTTCGGTTGTGATAGGCTCTTGGGCACAAAGGACTGCGACAGTGTCGCGAAAATTTCTTCTATCATAAAACCGTCCAACACTCTTAAAGGGATTTAATTTTCTCGGTGAGTAGGGGAACAAACTGTTTCAGATCAGCTACCACCAGAACGTCGGCAACATCGCCGATGGGCGCATCTTTATCGGTGTTGATGGCCACGATGAACTCCGACTTTTTCATGCCGGCAAGGTGCTGAATGGCCCCGGAAATGCCACAGGCAATGTAGAGTTTCGGGGTAACAGTCTGTCCAGTGGTGCCGACCTGACGATTATGCTCAACCCACTCGGAATCAACGACCGGACGACTCGCTCCGTATTCTCCGCCCAAGGCCTTGGCGAGCCCGGCGATCATCGCCACATTCTCCGGCTTGCCGATACCGCGCCCGGCGCTGACAATAACCTGGGCCTTGCCAAGATCAACGCCACCGCTTGCCGCCTGCTCGTAACCGGTGAACTGCACCCGTCCGCCGCCGGTAACAACAATTTTCTCTACTGTCGGAGTGCCGCTCGGTTCATCGCTCAGACCGAAAGCCCCGGCCTGCAAGGTCACAACGGTCTTAGCGGTTTTGGCCTTCACATCACAACGCAGCTTGGAGTTGCAGACGGGTACCACCGGCACTCCGTCGACCACGTCTACCACCTCGGAAATCTGCGCGGCTTTCAGGGCATAGGCGATACGAGGCGCCAAATCCCAGCCGTAGGAAGAGTGGCAGAGGGCCACCATATCAGGATTCTCCTTGGCAATAACGTCAAGCACCAACTGTTTATGGACATCGGGATTGTATTCACCAACAGTTTTACCATCCGCCAAATAGAGTTTGCCGTCATATTTCGGCAAAACGCCTTCATCGCCCACCAAAAACATCACGCTCTCGGCATTCATCTTGGCGGCGAAGGCCACGAGTTCATAGGTACCACTGAGAACCTTACCTTCCCTGCTTTCTGCAATAAGCAATATTTTCATTGTTGTATCCTCCTATGCCAAAACAGCAGTTTTTTCTTTCAGGATTTTGATCAGTTTATCAGCCATTTCGGCCATATCCCCTTCCAGCACCAGACCACCGCCTTTCTTTTCGGGAAAATACATCCTGGCGGTTTCCTGGCGCGCATCGACCTTTAACAGATCCTGTACCGGGGTGGACAGCAGCTCTTTCTTCTTGGCCTTCATGATATTCGGCAGGGTGGGATAGCGCGGGGTGTTCATGCCGAGCTGACAGGTGATAACCACCGGGGCCTGGACCTTAACACAGGCCTTGATGCCGCCCTCAAGCTCGCGCTTAGCAACAACCGCGCCACCTTCGTAGGCAAAGTGGACGACGGTGGAAACACTCGGCAGGCCGAGCATTTCGGCAACCAGAACGCCAACTTGGGCACTTCCTCGATCCTGCGATTGCATGCCGGTGAAGATCAGATCGAAGTTTTTACCTTTGGCGTATTCGGCAATAACGCCGGCGATCTCAAAGGGCTCCTTGCCGGAAGCATTGTCGTCGGCAATATGGGCACCACGGTCGCAGCCCATGGCCAGGGCCTTTTTCATCGTTTCCTTAACCTGATCGGAACCGATGCACAATACCGTCAGATCGGCGTCCTTGGCCTGTTCCTTCAGCTGTACCGCCTGTTCAACCGCATATTCGTCGTATTCGTTCATCCGCCAGGCCAGGTCGGTCTTAGCATACCAGGTGCCGCCGGCGTCTACCTTGAACTTCGATTCCATATCGGGAACCTGCTTTATACACACGAGAATCTTCATGCTCTCCCTCCAATTGTTATCTATTTACCCTGATTGTTATGATTTTCTTCAGTTAATGGATACGTTCCGCCAAGATCTCGGCGATGTCCTTTGGCCGAAGACTTTCCTCAACGCCTGCGCCCTTGACGCCGTCCTCAAACATAGTCAAACAGAACGGGCAGTTGGACACCAATGTCGAAGCGCCGGTCTCGGCAGCCATTTTCACTCGTACAATATTGATCCTCTCGCCGATCTTTTCCTCGGCGAGAATACGGCCGCCACCGGCGCTGCAACAGAACGCCTCGGCCCGGTTTTTATCCATCTCCACCAGCTTACCACCGGCTGCGGCGATAAGATTTCGACCCGCCTCGTAGATATCGTTGTGCCGTCCCAGGTAACAGGAATCGTGGTAGGTGCAGGACAGATCGGTTGCATCTATTTTGAGTTTGCCGTCAGCAATCAACTGCTCAAGAAATACAGTGTAGATCTCAACCGGGGTCTCAAGACCGAGATCGCGATAATCCTTGGCCAGGGTATTGTAGCAGTGCGGGCAGGTGGTGACGATTTTCTTCACCCCGTAGGCCTTGATTTGTTCAATATTTTCGACGGCCAGGCTCTGATACAGGTATTCATTGCCCATCTTGCGCATCGGCTCGCCACAGCATTTTTCTTCCTTGCCGAGGATGCCGACCTTGACGCCAGCAGCCTGACAAAGTTTCACAAAACTTTTGGCCACAGCGATATTACGCTTGTCAAAGGAGCCGTAGCAACCTACAAAAAAGAGCACATCGACCTCGGCATCGTCAGCTAAAGATTTAATTCCCAGCCCTTCCGCCCAGTCGCCTCTTTCGGCATAACCGATACCGAGCGGATTGCCGTTGACCTCGGTGGCCTCCATCGCCGTCATTACCTCCTCGCCCGGGAACTCCCCTTCCATCAAAACCATGGAGCGCCGCAATTCAACGATCTTGCCGACATGCTCAATGGCCGCCGGACAAATTTCCTGACAGGCTAGACAGGTGGTGCAGGACCACAGAACATCCTTGCCGACGACTTCAATGAGGTTGGCCTCCGGATTATTAAAGGCGGTCTCTCCCAGTTGATTGACGACCTTCATTGGTGACAATGGTTTGCCGGTGGCAAAGGCCGGACAACGGTCCTGGCAGCGCTTGCAAAGCGTACAGGCGTCGGCATCGAAGATGTCCTTCCAGGTCATCTCTTTGATGTTTGTCGCCCCGAAGGTCTCACTTTCCTCATTTTCCAGATCGAGATTGACAAGTTTGCCCTTTGGGCCGAGATCGGAAAAGAAATAATTGCTGCTGGTGGTCAGAATATGTCTGAACTTGGTCAGCGGGATGAGAATGAAAAAGCCCATCACCAGGAGAAGATGAAACCACCAGGTGAGCTTGTGCAGAAGAAGCAAACCGGCCTGGCCCAAACCGGAAAGAGCATTGGCAACAATCAGCCCGACCGGCGACCACATCGCCAGAGGCGTTCCCATTTCTGTTACCGCCATCCGTGAACCCTCGATAATAAAACCGGTGATGAGGATGGTGAACATCAGGCCGTGCATGATCGCATCGTCTTTTTTCGTCTCAAGACCTTCCGGAGCGAAGAAATAACGACGCACCAAAAGGCCGCCGAGCATGACGATGCACACCAGACCGGCGAGGTCGAGGACGATGGAAAACAGCTTATAAAATGTGCCTTTCAGGAACTTGACATTAAAAAGCAGATCGGTGAAATCGGCCTGAATAACAATCAGGGTCGTGCCGATGACAAGAAGACCAAAGCCCCAAAAGAACAGGCCATGCAGCAGCCCGGGCCACGGGACTCTGGTTACTTTTTTCTGCAGCAGGACGTTCTCGAGCATAATGGCAATACGCCGGCCCATCTGATCGGTGCGATTGAGCGGCAAACCCTGCTTGTACAGCGGAATCCTCTGCAAGGCTCCCCGTACCAGCAGCCCGATGGCGATCGCTGCCAAAAGGTACATAGGCACCAAAGTCAATGCGCCATGACCGACATTCCAGTAAATTTCTCGAGTAAATTCCATGGTTTTCTCCAGTAACTGTGACTAATTCGTAGTTTTCCTGAATATTCTTAGCGGGTCAGCGCGCTGCCGATAACCATGCGCTGGACTTCACTGGTGCCTTCATAGATTTCGGTAATCTTGGCGTCACGCATCATCCGCTCAACCGGGAATTCCCGGGTATAACCATAGCCGCCGAGGATCTGCACCGCTTGGGTTGTAACCCGCATGGCCGTTTCGCTCGCCATGAGTTTAGCCATCGCCGATTCCCGTGAATAGGAAAGCCCGTTGCTGGCCCGGTAGGCGGCCTGGTACACCAGTAATCTAGCGGCCTCTGTCTGGGTTGCCATATCGGCCAGTTGAAACTGTATTCCCTGAAAACGGCTGATCGGCGAATCAAACTGCTTGCGTTCCTTGGCATAGCCGACCGCGACATCAAGTGCCCCCTGGGCAATCCCCAGAGCCTGGGAAGCGATGCCGATGCGCCCGCCATCGAGAGTCTTCATTGCCACCTTGAAACCCTGACCCTCAGCGCCGAGCAGATTATCAGCCGGGATGCGGCAATCCTGAAAAACCAGCTCCATGGTTGGTGAGGAGCGAATACCCATCTTCTGCTCTTTCTTGCCAAAGGTAAAACCAGGAGTACCCTTTTCCACTATGAAAGCGCTGATGCCATGATGTTTCTCGGCCGTTTTGTCGGTCCTGGCAAAAACGATATATATTTCCGCCTCACCGGCGTTGGTGATGAAGATCTTCGTGCCGTTCAAAAGCCACTGGTCGCCATCTTTTAGCGCCGTGGTTTTGGTGCCGCCGGCGTCCGTGCCGGCCGATGGCTCGGTAAGGCCAAAGGCTCCCATTTTCCGGCCCTCGGCCAGAGGAATAAGAAAGGTTTGCTTCTGCGCCTCGCTGCCAAAAAGATAGATGGGATTGGAGCCGAGTGACAGATGCGCCGAAAGTGTGACCCCGGTCGAGGCACAGACCCGCGACAATTCCTCAACGGCAATGGCGTAGCTGATATAATCGGCGCCGGCTCCACCGTATTTCTCGGGAAAAACTATGCCGGTCAGTCCCAATTCCGCCAAGCGGCCAAACATCAGAGGGCGATCGAACAGCTCCTCTTCGTCGCGCGCCCTAGCCGACGGTCCCACCTCTTTTTCTGCAAACTCGCGAACCATGTCACGAAGCAGATTCTGCTCTTCGGTATGTTCAAAATTCATATTTTATATTCTCCCGGCCTAAGCCGAAACTCAGTAAAAACGCCCCCAGAAATTTATTTACCTTCCTTTATAAAATGTGTTTACGTAAAGGTCAAGATATTTTCTCATACTTTTTTCCGCCGCGCGTAAAGGCGGAGGAAACTTGGTACTGTTCTGTTTTTTTTATTTGACAGGTCGATGATCAGCATGCTACCTTGGCACAAATACATTACGTAAAGGTAAATACAAAGCCCACAGACCTCTACCACCGGTGGTCTTTCACCCCGATAAACGGGATAAGTATCTTCACCAAATTCTTGCTAAAAAACAACAAGAGAATTCCTAAGTTACTCAAAAACATTAAAAACACCCGACCCAAGACACTGCAAGATGCCCGCGACACGGCACTGTCAGCTATAGCGGTTGTTGCCCCAAAGGAAAACCAGCATGAGTAAACCTGAAATCAAACCGGTGCAGATCGGTGAATTGGCAAAAGCCCTCGATATCACTACCCGCACCATCCGCTACTATGAAGAGATAGGTCTTATGGGCAAAACAGAAAGGCTGGGCGGCGGCACCCGCACCTACTCCAAAGAAGAGGTACTTCGTCTGAAGTTCATACTAAAGCTGAAAACCATGGGCATATCCCTGAAAGAGATGAAGGATCTTTCCGATATATTCGACATTCACGCCAATGACTTCACGCAAATCACTCCAAAACTCATAGAAATACTCGACAACCACATTGCCCGAGTCGATGAGAAGATGGCCAGCCTGTCGTCGCTCCGAAAAGATATCGTCGATTACCGGATTCGCATGACCGAATTCCTCACCCACCATGACCGGGAGTAATCCGCAGATTACTCCCTCTTCCCTTCGTATTTGACAAGAATCCGCCCCAAGAGAGATGCAGCGAGGATTACCCCCATCCCAAGCAGCACCCGCCCCGAAACCACCTGGTGGTGAACAACCGCCACCAGCAGCACCGCCAACGGCGGCGTCAGATAGCTGAGAAAACCGATGACCACGACGTTGCCTCCGGTCATCGCCCGATTCCAGAGGAAAAAAGACAGGCCGAGAGGCACGCAGCCGAGGTACACCGCCGATCCCAGGGCGGCAAGCGATGGCATGGCGTGGGGCATGGACAGCACAAAAAGGACCGCCGACAATAAGGCCGCATACAGGGTAAAGGCGGTCATCGGCTCTTTTTTCACCTTCACATGCGCCAAGCCAACGGAAAAACTCGACCAGATGAGCCCGCATAACAGCGCCAGCAGATAACCCTTCATATAGCCCAGATCAAAGGACAGCTCCTTGCCGGCGCTGATCACCAGGCCCGCCCCGAACAACCCGACCAGAGCGGTGACCACAATAGACAATTTAAGTTTTTTGAAAAGCAGCAGCGAGGAAAACACCACAATCCAGAACGACCAGGTGGTGGCAAGGATCGCCCCTTCGGCCAGCGGAGCGTTACTAAGAGCCAGATAGTAGATGTAGTGGTACAGAAAAATCCCCCACACCCCCATCAACGAGGCCTTCAGGCCTGGAAAAAACACCTTGGCAGTCCGCAGGACCAGAAGGTCCTGGATATACAGAAAGGCAGCGGCACTGACAAAGCTGTAAAACATCAGCTCCTCGGTGGACAACTCCTTCAGGCCGGAGCCGGTCGCCGCCGGCAGACTGGCCCAGCAGAGAATGGCCCCGAGGGCGTAAAAATAGTATTTCATTGCGATACTTCCTTGGCACACCAAATTACTGCGTAAATTCAAACACCTGCCCCAGTCGCCCTACCCCACCGCCACCTTGACCACAACCTTGTGAATCAGGCCGGACGAGACGAGCGGCAGATGCGCATCCTCAGGAAAGAAAATCGCAAACATCCCCGGTGATACCGGCAACCAGGCGGCAGGCGGATCGGCATAGAAGCGGATATCCTCGTCCGGGTCGTACGGCCCGGCCGGTTGCCGACAGAGAGCTTTCGGCCGCCAGCCCATGCCGTCAAGCCCATCCAAGACCATCTGGATGTCTATAAACTTCTCGTGCGCCTCCAGCTGCGCCTCATCTATGTCCCGGCCCTGGTCCCTTGCCACCATGGCAATGATTCGGTCGCCGTCAATGGCGTATCTGTCGACTGCCAGCTCCCGCAGATCCGGACGCCTGAGAAAGGCGAAGGCCTCGGCAAAGCCTTCGTGCAGGACCACATAACGATCGGAGTTTTCTAAAATATCGTATATCATTGACATTCCTTTATTTTAATGCACGATAAGGCAACAGAGTGTACAGCACTCCAGTCATTCAGGGCTGAAATATAAGTGATTACTGATCAATCACGGCTTTCAATAAAGCCTTTTTTGACAAAGAATGCAAGACAACAGAGGTGCGCCCAAATTCTTAAACGATCTTTACAATCAGTCGATAACAGAGCGTATTTTAGCACCTTAGAAATTCATTTCTCGCTTTTTAAGTGGATTTCGTGAAGGTACTTATACCCCTCAAGGAGGCACTGAAAGGAGTCCCGTTTATCGGGGTTAAACTATTTTTCGCCAAAATAAGAAAACATGACCAGACGGAAGGTTCAGCAACGGCACTTTGCTTGCCCCCACCAATTCAGCACCTCTCAAATTATTTGCTGTTTACCTAAAAGAAACATTGATAGTTTCGCAACTATAACCAGATAGTAGATTTTTCATTTATTGAATTAACAAAAATACTTTTAAAGCACCAAGGGCTTCGCGAAGACCTCTATAACTTATCTGTTGAGTTTCAAATAGCTGTTGGGGGCTATAAGCCCGGCGCCAGAATTAGTATACCCAGGAGCAATGTTAGGTGTGTCTCGCATTGGAATATCTAAAACAGAAAAAGAAAATAATCAAACAGTTGATGCGGCAAAAGTCAATCCAGCACCCAAAAAGAGGGCTAAAAAAATAAAGATTGAAAATGGCTATTGGCTCAACGCGGCGCTGCACATTGACCGCAAGGGACATGGGCTTATAGCCTGTTGCCCCTTTTGTGTTTCTGGTTGTTGCTGCGCAAAAGGATTATCAGGTCTTGTTTTATTGCACAACGACCAAATCAGCGGCGCGCGCCTTTGGCGCGTCCGCTGGATTTGCCTTGTTAGCGCCGCACCACGATCAATTTACAGCTTCCACAACTAATCTATTCTGTGATATGTGCTTTTTGAGCCTATTCGATAATCTCTGTCCATTTTTATAAACCTGTGGAGATACCTGGATATAGTGCTTCCCGACCCGAAACCGATAAGACCGTATCTCATCTTTATTCATTACGACCTGGTAAAGTGACTGTGAAATATTGATTCTTAAGGGTTTAAAGAACAACTTGTATATAGTGATACATTCATTGTCGATTTCGATCCTCCTCCATTCAACTATTGGCTTTGCGAATACAATGGCCACAAGCAAAAATGCATTGGCCACAAGCAAAAATGCTATGGAGCCAGTTTCGCTATAATCGGTACCAAAAACATAAACGGCGATTATTGACGCGATGGTAATAACCACGACGACCAATGGAATCGATTGGTGATACACCTCTTTGTCTGATTTATTTAATGTTCTTATGCCCATAAAATATTCACATATATTTGATGTGCTTCGCGATACTTGGCGCTAACACGAAAATACACCGGTTTATCCGGTGCATTTTCTCGTTGGAATTAAGTGTCATGTCCTGGGAATTCCAGGAATAGTAAGGCTATTCCGCGACAAAGAATCCTGATGTCGCTTATCACCTATGCTGAAGCTTCAAGGCATTTTGTTTGCGACGGAAAACCTTGACCTCGGTATCGATCTTCTTTTCAGCCTTTTCCTTCGCGATTTTCATATTGTATCTGACCTGCAGGTTTAACCAGAATTCAGGCTCGATGCCAAAATACTTGCCGAGTCTCAAAGCAGTGTCGGCGCTGATTTCCCGTTTTCCATGTATAATCTGACTTATCCTGTTCGCAGGGACATTCAGATCTTTTGCCAGTTGAATCTGTGCTATTCCCATCGGCTGCAGGAATTCTTCGAGCAACACGTCACCCGGAGTAATGGGACGCAGTTTATCGGCCATTTTCTCTCTCCTCAGTGGTAATCCACTATTTCCACGTCATGTGGATTTCCGTCTTTCCATACGAAACAAATACGCCATTGCGCATTGATGCGTATGCCGTGCTGTCCTTTCCGGTCGCCTTTGAGCGCTTCAAGGTGATTACCCTGCTGGATCTTAAGACTATCCAGCGATACAGTAGCGTTCAGAATCTCCAGTTTAATACGGGCGACTCTGGAAATTGATAGAAATCTCTTAACGTCGTAGTCGTTGAAAAGTTTTTCGGTGTTTTTGCACTTAAAGGACTTGATCATGGAATGATTGTATGACGCGATACGTCATTCGTCAATGAGATTTGAAAAAGGAACCATTATATTCTGGGGACAAAATGCTTAAATTTTGCCACTTTCTTTAGTGGTAACCTCACAAGATGCGATAGATGGATTTTATATTGTGAGAGCGATATTTCATGAAGTTATCGATGTATCTCTGGTGGTCCACCGAGACAACAAAAGCTATTTCGGTATTCTTCTTGACGATAACAATAGAAAGCCGCTGTGTCGCCTCCATTTTAACACTCTCCAAAAATACATAGGGATCATCGCCTCTGACAAAAGCGAGACAAGATACCCAATACAAGGCCTCAATGAAATATATAATTATGCCGGGAAGATAAAAGAAACGCTGAGCTATTATGAGCAAACGCAGAATGTATAAAGTCCGACAAAGACAAAGTGGCGCTTAGCCTAGATCTCCTGGGCGGAGGGCTCAGGCCAGGTCACTTGTCGAGCAGTTTTTTGTTCCATTCTTACCGATCTCGCTCAAAAATATGCGTACAAAAAAGGACACGCAAAAAGGGGGATATAACTGTCAAATAAAATGCCAAAAACCAACCATTCCGTATAGTCCGAGTAGAAGCGAAGGCCTTAGAGCAATGGGATCCATCTTGCATCTTTTGAAAAAACTGTTATGATGAAAGCAATGAATGCATTGAATGCACCGCAAATGCTTTGTTCCTCAGAAGATCTGAAGGGATTTCCGCTAGCGGGTGAGGAGAACAGCTGATGGCCACCATGACAATACGAAATATCGATGAATCTCTGAAAAACAGCCTCAGGCTTGCGGCTGCCCGC
>Ga0105047_10000033_pt1 | contig 159464 bp, 141 predicted proteins | sample MAT04_FD_78384 | JGI IMG/M metagenome (GOLD analysis project Ga0105047, IMG submission 78384) | Freshwater microbial communities from Lake Fryxell liftoff mats and glacier meltwater in Antarctica - MAT-04 (megahit assembly) | ecosystem: Environmental > Aquatic > Freshwater > Ice > Liftoff...
GATCTGAAGCTCGAGGCGCTCGAGGCGCTCTTCTCCGATCTGCCGGGCGATCAGCGAGAGAAGCTTCAAGACGCGCTCGCGGGCAACGCGACGGCGTGTGTGCTCTTGGATGTCGGCTCTGCCGACGTGCTGACGAACTACGGCGGCAGCCCGGCGATGGGTCGAGTGAGCGCGTGGAAAAGCGATCCCTTCAAGCAGCATCGGATCGGCCTGCTCGTCACCTCCGTTCGCGCCCAGGTGCTCAACCCGCAGAGCGTTAACGAGCTGCGGCGCAGCAACGCACAGCGGATGTCGCTGGGACACTTTCTGTTTCAAGTGGGCGAGCGCTGGGGCATGCCGCTGGTGGAGGCGCTGCAGAAGGTCGGCGTCGCGCCGATCCGGCCGACGTGAGCGCGTCGCCCTCGATGGCGAGCGGCGATCTCTCGAGCTGGCTCCGCACCTTCGTGCGCGAGCAGGCGTTCTTGAGCCGCTATCCCTACTACGCGTCGGTGCTGGGGGCGCTCACGCCGGTGCTCGATCCCAGCGTGCCGCTGATGGGCCTGTCGCTGCACGCCGTAGCGGGTCGGGCGGCTCGCTATTATTTACACGTGAACCTCGAGGCGGTGCTGAAGGAGCCCCAGTACTTGCGCGGTCTCTTGCTGCACGAGGTGCATCACTTGGTGTTGGGCCACCTAGCGCGTCCCGCTTTCTTCGAGCCCGAGCAGCCCGATCTCATGCTCTTGGCCCAAGAGACCAGCGCCAACGAGTACCTCGAGGAGCCGCTGCCTTCGCCCATGCTCTGGCAGCACTTCGAGCGCTTCGGGCTGCGCGCGGGACAGAGCACGATGGAGCGCTACGAGCTCTTGCGGCACGCGCGCGCCGAGGGTGAATCAGTCGCGTCCAAGCACGGCACCGCGCCAGTCGACGAGCACGACTGGGACGATCGAGAGGCGCCACCATCCGGCGGGATGGAGGGCACCCAAGAGATCCTCAACCACGCACGCGAAGAGGTCGAAGGCGAGCGAGCACCCATCGATCGCAAAGACATGGTGTGGCTCGCAGGAAGGAGCCCCGACGAGCTCCTCGCGATGCTGGGCGCCGAGGGCACGCCCGAGATCTACGTCGACTGGAAGGACGCGCTGCGCACGTTCATCGCGCGCGCCCGCGCTCCGGTCCACACCTGGTCTCGCCCGAGCAGGCGCTTCCCCGATCGCATCGGACAGATCCCGGGGCGCGCGTATCGACCGCGCAGCGTGCTGCGGCCGACGCTGATCGTGGCCATCGACACGTCACTCAGCATGAGCTGTCGCGAGCTGACCGAGACCGCGAGACAGCTGACGCCGATGAGCGAGGTGGCGCAGCTCTTGATCGTCGAGTGCGACGCGGCGATAGGTAGGGTCTATCCCTTCGTAGGCACCTTGAGCGCCGTGAAAGGACGCGGTGGCACGGACCTGCGGCCGGTCTTCGATCCCGCGTTCCTGATGCGTACGAGCGCCGACGGAGTGGTGTACTTCACCGACGGTCACGGCCCTCACCCAGACGAGCCCCCGAGGATCCCGGTGCTCTGGATGCTGACCAAGCCCGCAGACTTCGCGTGCCCTTGGGGTGACAGAGCGCAGCTCACCCTTCGCCGTTGAGCTGCACCATGCCCGCATGGTCGAGCGTGACGGCGCCCCGAGCCTATCGAAGGGCCGATCTTGCTCCTGTTCCCCACGCCGGAATCGCGCCTCCTCACGCCTGCCGATGCAGTGACGAACGGAACGCTGGTGGTCCCCGACGGGAACTGGCCGCAAGCGCGCAAGATAGCGAGACGCGTCGAGCGCGACTGGCCGGGACCCGTGACCGCGGTCCGCGTCGCGGCCGACGCCCCGAGCGCGTACCCCTTTCGATCGAGTGAGCGAGCGAGAGGGCGCGCTCTGCACCTTCGAGGCGCTGATCCACGCGCTTGCGATCCTCGAAGGACCCGAGCGCGGTAACGCCGTGAAGGAAAGGTCGACGCGCAAAGCGGCCGCCTTGCGGAATCTCGAGGGTGGCCCGTACGATCCGTCGATGGATCCCGCAGCCCTGACCGAGATCAGCCGCGTGATCGCCCGGTATCCGCGCGTCGCCACAGCCTGGGTGTTCGGGTCACTCGCGCGGGGCGACGCCCGGGCGGACAGTGACCTCGACCTAGCCGTGCTGCTCGACGGCGGCGAGCGCGAGGACGACGCGGTCGCCCTCTACGACCTCGCTGGCGAGCTCGAGCGCTTCGCGCCTGGCCGCCGCGTCGATGTCATCATCCTCGGGCCGCAGGGGCCGGTGTTCCGGCATCGGGTGCTGCGCGAGGGGATCCTCGTGGTCGATCGCGAGAGAGAGGCGCGCCTCTCCTTCGAGACCCGCACCGTGATCGACTACCTCGACTGGAAGCCGACCCACGACATCGCCATGCGCAGCACGCTGCTCGGGCTGACGGACCGGTTCGAGAAGGAGAAGCGGTGACCCCCGAGCAGGTCCAAGCGAAGCTCGCGCTCCTCGCCAACACCCTCGAGCGGCTCAGAAGGATCCCGGCGAGCGATCTCGATGCGTTCTGCGCAGACGAACGCAACGTCGACGCTGCGCTGCGCTTGCTGCAGGTCGCGATCCAGATCCTCATCGACGTCGGGACGCACGTGGTCGCGCGCCTGGGCCTAGGCGCGCCGGAGACGAGCCGCGATCTCCTGGACCGACTCGAGCGCGCGGGGAAGCTCCCGCCCGGCTCGGCGGCGCGCTTCGGGCGGGTGTTCGCCTTCCGGAACCGGATCGTTCACCTCTATGACCGGGTCGACGAAGCGGTCGTCCACGACGTCGTCGTGAAGCACACCCAGGACATCGAAGAACTCGCGCGCCTGTACATCGCCGCCCTGCTGCCGAGCTGAGCCATCGAGATGATCGAGCGCGTGTTCGTTCAGGAGCAAGGGATGGGGCTCTCTCAGGTCCAGCGCGCCGTGAAGTGGATCCGTACGCATCAGTCGAGCAAGAGGCAGCTCGCGGTGACGTCGCTGGTGTTGTTGACGTCGCGGCACTCGACGGCGTCGGGCACGCCTGGATCACCGTCGTCGTTGGCGATCACTCGGAAGGTGATCGGCTCACCGGCCCGCGCGCCCAGGTCGAAGTCGATCTCGTGCGCCTCGCTCTCGCCCGGCAAGAGAAGCCGCGTGGTGGTCACTCGGCCGACGAGCACGAAGGCGCCCCCGTCTTCGACGTAGACCGCGATCACGGCGCCCGCGGGCAACGCGCCCCAGCCCTGGTTCTCCACGCGGAAGTTGAGCGTCATCCGGGTGGCGCACGCGCTCAAGTCCACTGCGAGATCGATGGGCACGAGATCCGCGAGGTTGGTCGCGCCGGGCTGCACGTTCAGGCGAAAGTTGTTGAGGCCGGGGCTGGACCAGTTGGGCCGCTCGGTGCGGGGGATGGCGCCCGACTCGCTCACGTTGGTCACGTGGTAGGTGTGCTGGTTCCAGATTCTGCGGGTGCGCACCCAGTCGCGGGTGGGCGACGCGAAGACCCGAATCCCGTGGGTCCCGACGTTCTCGCCCGCGCCGATGCGGCCCAGCTCGCAGCTGCCGAGGTCCGCCGTCGTGGGACACGAGGTGAACGCGCCGACGTAGTCGTTCGAGGCCACCACGATCTCGGCGTGCCCGTCGTCGTCCACGTCCGCGACCACCGGATACTCCCAGAGCGTCGCGGTGGTGTTGCAGAGGCAGAAGTTCACCCCGCCATCACGGCCGTCATAGACCCGGAGCCAGTAGTGATCGTTGTAGACCACCTCGGCTATCCCATCGCCATCGAAGTCGAAGACGCTGGAGCCGGTCTTGCGCGAGCTGCGATCGTCCGAGATCGACGACCAGCGCGGGACCCCGTTCGGCTCGAAGACCGCGTACGCGTACGCGCCGGCCGCGGCGATCTCGGGCTCCGGATCGTCGTCGAAGTTCGCGATGGTGGGCGGCCCACCGCCGCCGGTCGTTCCCGCGATCACGTCGTCCGGCGTCGCCCGACCCGCGTTCAGATCGACGGGTCCCCAGAGCAGGGTCCCATCGAATCGAAAGGCCCTGAGCTCGTGGTTGCCCGCATACGGTGAGGGGGTGAAGGCGCTGTAGACCACCACGATCTCGGGCGAGCCATCGAGATCGAGGTCGCCAATCGAAGGATATCCGTCGAGGAACTCGGTCGTGTGGTCGTAGTAGAGGTCCCCATTGGCGCGATAGGCCACGTTGCCTCCGACGACCTCCATCGATCCGTCGCCGTCGAGATCGGCCGCGGTGGTGTAGTCGCACGGTGAATGCGAGGAGGTCGCCCAGCCGCCCTCACCGACGCAGCCGCGGTGCCACTCGAGCGCGCCCGTCGCGCCGTCGAGCACGGTGTAGCGGACGATCACCTCGGGGGTTCCGTCCGCGTCCAGATCGGCCAAGTGCGGCGCGGCCATCCCGCACACCGCGTTGGGATCCGTCGCCCGCCACAGCAGCGTCCCGTCGTGGTTGAAGGCGACGAGGTTGCCGATACCGTCAGCGTCCGATCCGCACGCGACGATCTCGTTGTATCCGTCTCCGTCGATGTCACCGATGGCGAGCTGCGCGCCCGGGGAGACCCGGAGTGCAGGATCGAGGATGTCGAGCACGCTGCTTCCATCGGCGCCCGAGATCACCCGGATGATCCCGTCGGTGGTGTAGTTGCCGCCCGCGAACGTGGTGAAGACCACGTCAGGGATATCATCCTGATCGATGTCACCGTCGCCGTCGTCATCGCTCATGGGCGCGACCAGCGGGGTCATCATCACTTGGATGTGCGCGGGCTGCGCGGCGCCCGTGCCGTCCCAATGCCACAGCAACGTGGGGCTGACCTCACCGCCGCTCGGATGGGCCACGCACTCCTCGCCGCCGGGCTGGGGGAGACAGCGCCCCAGCGACGGCTCGCAGTACTCCCCGTTGGCGCAGTCGACGAAGTCCTCGCACGGAGTGATCGGCAAGAAGCACGCGCCGCTCGCGCAGACTTCACCGGCCGAGCAGCACACGTCGCTACCGGCGCCGTCGCGGCAGCGCACCTCGCTACCGCAGTCGAGGCGACAGAGCGCGCCGTCGCAGACCTCGCCGCTGTCGCAGCAGGTCGATCCACACAGGCCATCGCGCGGACAACACGTGGTCTCGCTGCCGCACACCTCACTCGCGACGCAGCAGTCGCCGCCACACGCGCGCTCGCCCATGGTGCAGGCGCCGCCATCGGGAACGGGTGCATCGGCGCCGGCGTCGAGCCCACCGTCGGGCGCGGGCACACAACGCATGTCGATGCACACCAGACCCGCACGGCACTCGTTCGAGAGGGTGCAGGTGTTCGACGGTGTCCCGCAGTCACACCCGAACGAGGCGAGCAGGAGGGAGAGAGGGAGAAGGGGGAGCAAGCGAGCCAAGCGCATTCGGAGAGGGTCGCACTCTCGGACGCGCGCCGTCGAGCGGGCTACGGCGGCGCGAGGTGCCCGGCTCACAGTGGGGGTCTTGCGGGGGGCACCCTCCTCGCGATACGAGCGCCCCATGATCAGCCGCGTCGCCCCCACCCTCTCGATCCTCTTCGCGCTCGGGTCCGTGCCCTTCGCGCTCGGCTGCTGCTTCGGCGGCGGGGCGCCCACCGCGCCCGCCCCCACCGTCGCGCCCAGCGTCCCGATGCCGCCGATGATGCCGCCGATGATGCCGCCGATGATGCCACCCGGGATGCCCGGAATGCCCGCAAGCACCCTGCCTGGCGCGGGCGCGCTGCCAGCGAGCCCTCCGCTGACCTTCGCTGGCGTGACCGGACCGCTCCCCATGATCGGCGTCCCGCCGGGCAGCCCTGGCGAGATCCTCACCTCGGGCACCGCCACCGTGCGCATCGCGTCGGGCTCGCTCCCTGGCGTGGCGTCCGGCACGGTGTGCTCGTACGCGCAGTTCCGAGTCGATCCTTCGGTCAGCAGTTTCGAGTGCCGCTGGAACGTCACCTGCGGCAGCAGCGTGGTCTACGGCATGGGCGAGGCGGGCTTTCAGCCGGCCTGCGCCCAGCCGATGCCTGGCGTCTTCGCGATGGACTCGGCGATGACCAGCAGCGATGGCGACGGCATGTTCATCTTCAACTCCGGCGGGATGACCATCGGCGACGACAGCGGCCCCCTCGGCGCGTTCACGCTGACGCTCACCGTCCCCTGAGCCGCGTTCGCTAGAGCGGAAAGCAGAGCTCGAGCGACCCGCTGGGCACGACGTCGATGAAGGGCACCTGGGTGCCCTCGTCCACCTGGGCCTGTAGCCCAAGCACGTAGCTCCGGGCGCCCAACGCCAGAGCGAGCGACACCTCGGGACCGAGTGCGACCGCGGCCCGCAACTGCGCGTCCACGCTCAAGCCGAACGCGTGAAGCGAGCCCGCGACTTCGTCGCTTCGACGCGCGTCGGCATAGAGGTCGGCGCCCGTGAGCATCAACGAGAGCCCGAGGCGCAACACATCGACCTCCAAGAATGCTCGTCCGCCCAGGCCGAGTTCGCTGCTCACTACCAGCACCCGACCCCGCGCACTGCGCGCCTCCGCGTAGAGCGCTCCCAGACGCACGACGAACGAGATCGGTAGATCGGCCGCGTTCACTTCGAGCCCGACGAACCCGCCTCCCCCCACGAGCGGGGGACCGGGAAACACCACGAGCGACGATCCCAGCTCGAGCACGATCTGCAGGCCAGGCGAAGGGAGCGCGGACGTGCGCTCGTCGTCCACCGCATACGTCGGCGGGGTGAAGGGCAGCGCCAACACCTCGAGCACGACGTCGTGGATGGCCAGGGCCAGCGCGCGCGGACGCAGCGGCCCCGCGACATCGAGCAGCGCACGTCACGACTCGCGCTGCGGACGCCGAGCTGAACATCGATGTGCGCCGCGATCGGCTGCTCGTCGTCGCCACAGCGGAGTACCGCGCGGATCCGATCGTCGGCCCGCTCCTCGAGCGTGATGTCGAGCACCGAGAGCTCGCCTCGCAGGTTCGCCACGAACGCGTCCTGGTCCCATCCATCGGGCCCGCACCCTTCGCGCACGAGCTGGACCGCGTCGGCCCGCGCCGCCGTCGTCGCTGTCTGCGGATGCGACGGCACCACCTACCAGAACGCCTGCGAGTGCAGGCGTGCCCACGTGCGGGTGCTTCACGACGGCGCGTGCGAGTGATCGGGCCGAAGCCGAGCACCGGATGCTAGGCTCGGCGCCCTCATGCGCTTTGCCGTAGCTGTTCTCTTCGCGCTCCTTTCCCTTTCTCTCGCTGGTTGCCCCGGACCCGTCGTGGTGCCCGACGCACCCGAGGTCACGGGCAACGCCGTCGGCGAGAGCTGCGCGAGCGGCAACGACTGCGCGAGCGGGATGTGCCTCGCAGGAGAGAACGTGTGCACCGCGCCCTGCACCACGAGCACCGAGTGCGGGCGCTTGGTCTGCGGACGCGCGAGCTGTGAATCGGCGGAGGGCTGCTCCATGTGCGTGCCCGCGTGCGGCGTCGGGGACTTCACCTGCGTCGAGGGCGTCTCGACCGCCTGCGCGCTGGTCACCGACGACGAGAGTCACTGCCTCGACTGCGGCTGCACCGACGCCATCGATCACTGCGTACGTAACGTCGGCTGCTTTCCTCCCGCCGATGTGGGCGAGCCCTGCGTGCTCGACACCGACTGCAGCTCCCGCAGCTGCAGCACGTTCGGCGATACCTGTCGGGTGCCGGTCGGCCAGGCGTGCACCGCCGAGAATTGCGATGCGTGCCTCACACTGCCGAGCGGCGGAACGTACTGCAGCCGCGAGTGCCGCACGGCCACCGACTGCCGAGGCATGTCGTGCGTGGGCAGCGCAGCGCTGGGCTTGCTCCAGTGCCGACCCGCTGCGTGCAGCGGCGATGCGTGCCCCGTCGCCGGCGGCAACCGCGAGACGGGCCACGCCTGCCACGAGGACGCCGAGTGCCGGAGCGGCGCCTGCTTTCAAGCCCAGCGCTGCTCGGGCGCCGACTGCATCGGCGATGGCTGGTGCAGCGAGCCGTGCGCGGCGTCGAGCGACTGCGATGCGGGCACCGCGTGCGTCGCCATTCCGTGCGCGGACGGGCAGACGGAGAACTGCGGCAACCTGTGTTTGCACAGCTGCGTGGAGTTCGTCGACTGCGGGATCTACGGCGGCACTTGCAGCGCGCTCCAGACCCCGGAGTCCACCCTCTCGAGCGTCTGCGACGTCCGCCGCCCCGCGGGCCGCAGCTGCGCTTCGGATCGCGAGTGCCTCTCGCGATCGTGCGTCTCGGGCTTCTGCGGCTCGTAGGAAATCGGTGTGCTTGAGCCGCGATCCCCGTCCGGGGGGTCCCATGTCGGGCTCCCACGACGTCACCCTGGGCTTCCGCGTCCCGCTCGCGTAGCTGGGTCTTGACGAAGGCCGAGCGAGCCGACATCTTCCGCCCCTTCCGAGGGCCCTCGCCCCCAGAAGCCTGACAACTCAAGCCTCGCCCAGATAGCTCAGTTGGTAGAGCAGGGGATTGAAAATCCCCGTGTCGGCGGTTCGATTCCGTCTCTGGGCACTCTCTCACCGGCCGCGTTCTTCGTGGCCGTTTTCATTCCGTCGCCACGTGCGGACGCGTAGGTGCTCGCCGTGGATCGGCGCGGCGCCGGTCACCTGGTATCGTCGTCGGATGCTCCTGTTCTCCCGTCGCGCGTTGCCCGTCCTCGAGATGTCCCGCGCCGCCGCCTGGATGCTCCTCATCGCGCTCGGATGCGGCCCAGACTCGGGCACCGATGATGGCGGGAGCTCAGACGCCTCGACCGACGCCGGAGAGGCCGGAGCCGGCGAGCCAGACGCGCGAGCGCACGACGCCGGGTGGGGCGCATGCCGAACCGCGTGTGGCTCGAGCGAGTGCGGTGAGATCGACGACGGATGCGGAGGCGTGCTCGCCTGCCGACCCTGCGACACGGCGTGCGACCTGCCGTGGGCACCCCGCGATCGCGGTGCGTCGGTCCTCTTCGAGGATCACTTCGAGTCCGGGCTGAGCGCGTGGACCGTCGCCGCGACGCTCCCCGACCGCGCCGCGATCGATCCCGGAGCGCAGGCCGAGCACATCTACCAGGTCACCGCGGCCACGACCCGCACCAGCCAAGCAGGGAGCGCTGGGCTCGCGCTCGATCTCACGTTGGGCTCGCCCAACGCCGTCGAGGTGGTGCACGCGCTGCCAGAGCGCGGGGAGTTGACCCTGCGGCTCTGGTTCCGCGAGGACCCCGCGGCGCCGCAGGGCTTCGCGCTCGGGCTCACCGAGCACGCAGACGGAACGGGCTCGCACGTCCTGGTCGGCGTGCGCACCGAGGATCCTGCGCTCCAAGGCACGTACTTCCTGCGCCACGACGGTCGGATCGCCAGCACCGGCGTGCCGCGCTCACCGGGCTTTCACCAGCTCGACCTCGTGGTCACGCCGTCCGGCACCGCTGCGCTGCTGGACGGACGGCTGGTCTCGATGCTCGACGGGGGAACCCGGGTGACCCGCAACGCTGCACTGACCCGAGTCGGCGGCATCCGCCTCGTCGCGACCTGGGGAACACCGACGCACGTGGAGATCGACAACGTCGAGCTTCACGCGCACACCGCGAGCGAGGCGATGGACTCGCTCGCCGAGATGATCCGGCTCTACGCAGGGACCACCTTCACCACGGGGTTCCTCGACGATGCCAGCACCCACCCGCGACGTACGGTGGCAGTGCTCGCCGAGACGCTCGCCATGGCCGGGCGCATGGGCCATTCGACCGGCACTGCGCGCGCCGTCGAGCTCCTCGCGCGAGTGACCGATGACCCAGCACGCTTCAGCCCCTACCTCGCCGACGGCACCCTCGAGTGGGACTTCGCGGTGCCCGACGCCCGCCTCGTGCGGGCTGCGCGGGCCGCATGGGAGGGCATGGACGAGGTCCTGCGCGAGCGGTTGCTCGCGACCGTCGCGAACAACGCCGACGCCGATCTGACCCGCGACTTGCGGCTGTACCGCGACGACCCGGGCTACGGCACGGCCGCCGAGGAGAACGCGTGGGACGCCGCGTTCCTCGTGGGCGCGGCGCGCCTCTTACCTCACGACGCGCGGGCAGACGCGTGGGAAGCGCGCGGACTGTGCTTCGCCTACCACGCGATCACACGCGACGCGGACTCGCCCGCGTGCGGGTACGATCCGACGGGGACGGTGTTCGACGACTTCCGCCTCGAGAACCACGGCGCGACCAACCCGGTGTACGCGCTCGCCACGATCTCGCTGCTGCTCGAGGGCGCCAGCGCCTATCACACGCGGGGCGAACCTATCCCGCCCGAGCTGCTGCACAACGTGGATGGACTTTGGGGCTGGGTCGCCACGCGCTGGGACGAGAGCTTCCACTATCCGAGCGCGACGTCGGCCACTGGGTACTTCCAGGACTGGTCGGGCACCGTCGACACGTTCCTGCACTGGCCTACGGTGCGCCGGTACGCGGAGGTCGCGGCGCTCATGCCGGTTCCCCCGAGCGCCGCCACGTTCGATGGCGCTCGCGCGGCGATGTTCCCGAGAACGCTGGCCGAGCACGTGCCCGAGCCTGTTGCGGCGATCGAGGCGTATTCGGGCCTCGGCCGCCGCTCCGACGGCTATCTCTTCTTCGTGAACGGCTCCGACGTGGAGCAGTACGCCCAACAGATCGGCTGGGACCACCCTGGATGCGCTGGCCCTTCGCAGCTCTTCGTGCCGCAACGCGACCCCCAGCTCGGCGTGACGTGGAGCCCAGTCGCGCGCGCTGGAGGTCCGCTCTTCGAGTCGGGCGTCGCCCCTGGCGACGAGATCACGCTCCGGATCACTTCGCGACTCGGCGCCGACGCCGAGTGGGTCTCCAGCCTCATCCCAGTCACCCCAGGGGAAGTGCTCACGGTCGCCTACGCGCTCGACGCGGATGACGCGGGATCGGCCTGCCTGGTGATCGACGGATACAGCGCCGATGCCACCGAGACCAGCCCCTTCGACGGCGACCGCGTAGCGACGCTCGAGGGTGAGTCCGCGTGCATCGCGGGCGCACTCCGCGGCCGCAGTGTCAGCGCCACCATCCCAGAAGGCATCGCGTCGGTGCGCCTGATCACCCGCCTCGGAGCGCGTGGCACCACGAGTCCGGGCGACGCGCGGTTCTCGGAGATCCGGCTCGAGCGCTGAGGCATCCGGGCCTCGGTGGTGCGGGCGGCACCCTCGCGTTCGTGACATCGTCGATGCGTCGGCGGCCCCATCGCTCGACGGGGCGAAGCTTGCGCTTGCGTGAATCGGTGTTGCCGCTGAGAGTCGTGGCCATGGGTATCGACGCACTCGCGAAGCTGGTCACGCCTCCGTCCTCGCCCCTCGGAGCGCTCGCCGATAGAGCCACGAGCGAGCAACTCTTGGGCTACTCCCTACCCGCGTCGGCGTGGGAGGTGATCGAGCGCTACGGCGATGGCAGCTGGGCCGACTTCTTGATCATGCCCAGTCCGCACCACGCCGATGGCCGTGACGCGCTCGCGGAGCGGATCGAAGACGCCCGCGCGGTGCTGCCGGATGCGCGGCTCCTCGCGTTCAGCGAAGACGACGTCTGGGTGGTGGCGACCGAGGATGACGAGGTGTCGGTGGTAGCGAACGGGGAGAGTCGACCGACCGGGATGACCTTCCCCGCGCTCCTCACGTCGTGGCTGAGCGGACAGACGGTGGGTCTCACGCCGCTCGCCGAACTCACGAGCGACCCCTCGGTGCCACCGTTCTTCAAGCGCAGCTGGGACAGTTCGCGGCCCGCGCATCTGTTCGAGGTGTTCGTGCGCGGCGAGGGGGACTTCGCGACGCGCTGGGCCCGCGTGGCGTCGGTGCTGGGCGCACACGAGACGTGGATGCGCCTGCATACGGACGAACACCACCAGATCCGGGTGTACGTGAACGATCTCGAGCTGAACCTGCTCTTCACCGACGGTTCGATGCACGTGTGGTGCTACGACGATCGCCTCGCCGAGGTGCGAGCGCGGCTGGAGCGGGCGGTGCGGGAAGCCGGCCTGGTGGTCCACCAGGTGCGCGCTCCGCGACACTTCGACCACGGGTTCGCCATCACGGGTTGAACGCTACGAAGCGAGAGCGCGCCGCGCGGCTTGGGGTTTGCTACACGTAGCCGTGATGGACAAGCGACCTCGGCCCAAGCACCTCTCGATGCTTCGCACCTTCGTGCCCGCGGACGTGATCACCATGGTGAACGCAGCGGCAGGGACCGGCGCTATCCTCTCGTGCGTGCGCTACGCGGGGGATCACGAGGCGCGCTTCGCCATCTACGCGTTCGTACTCCTGTTGGTCGCGTTGATAGCCGACGTGCTCGATGGCGCGGTGGCGAGAGCGACCAAGAAGCACTCGGTGCTCGGCGCAGACTTGGACTCACTCGCGGATGTGGTGAGCTTCGGCGCGGCGCCTGCGGTGGTGGGCTTCACGCTGGGCCTCGATGGCGGTTGGGATGCGGCGATCCTGATGTTCTTCGTGGCCTGCGGCATCAGCCGACTGGCTCGCTACAACGTGACCAGCAGCGCGATGTCGGACGCGAGCGGCAAGGTCCGTTACTACGAAGGGACGCCTATCCCCACGAGCTTGGTGTTGGTCGCGGTGCTCACGGTGGCGTTCTGGATGGACCGGGTGGGCGCAGCCATTTGGCTGGGACAGGTCACCCTCGGACCCTGGGTATTGCACCCGCTCTCGCTCCTGTTCTTTCTGAGCGGATGCGCGATGGTGAGCGCGTCGCTGCGGATCCCCAAGCCCTGAGTGCTGTGCGCCCGTGCCCCAGGTGCGGCGCACGATCAGAGCACAGGGTCCGCGCGCATTCGCTCGATCGCAAGGCCGACGAGCGATCCATCGCGCGCCTCGAGCATCACGTCGCAGCGCTCGCAGTCCAGATCACCGTCAGGACGAAACAGCGACAGGTGCCGGTGCCCCGCACTTCGTAGGTCACGAGCATGTCCTCGGTCGGCGCGAAATCGAGACCGAACGCGTAGGTGGCGAAGCGCAGACCCTCCTCCGCGGGCGTCCGCGCCATGGGTCAGCCTCGCTCACTCGGAGCGGCACGCGCAGGGGGCCTCGCTGGTCTGCGCGTCGCTGCATGCTGCTTCGGCACGGGTGCAGCGCACGGTGAGGGTGTCGTCTCCCAGCTCGGCGACGAGCTGGCAGATGCGTCCGCTCGCGTCGCAGATGGACTCGATCGAGCGGCAGCGGCTGCGGCACTCGGCAGGGTTTTCGAACGCAGCCATGTTCGCTTGCTCGCGCTCGATGTCGCGCTCCAGACTCTCGATCTCGCTCGCCGCGCTGGTGGGGATCGGATCGGGTCTTCGACTGGCGACCGCCGCACCTCCGCAGCTGGGTAGAAGGACGAGACACGCGGCGAACGATAGAAGCGAGACGCGATTCGTCATGGGGAGTCCTCCTGGGCGAGCGCAGTGAGCACCCGCTGGTTCATGTCGATGCTCTCCTCGAGCGTGGCGATGGCGCGGAGCGATGCATCGCGCGCGTTGGGGTCGTTCACCTCGCGGAGCGCGGCCGCTTGGGCCTGCTCGATGCGCCCTCGGGTGAGCAAGAGGCGCGCGTGAAAGTAGCTATCTCGATCCGCCTCGGCCTCGCCGCGGGCGATGGCCGCGTGGGCCGCCTCGAGGTCGCCGCCCGCGAGCGCGAGCTCGCCCAGACGAGCGTAGGCATCGAGGCGGACGTCCTGACGATCGCTCGCGCCGGTGGGGAACGCGATGGCGAAGATCGCCTCGACGCTGGCGGCCGCAGCCGACAGGTCCCCGAGCGCCTCGAGCTCGTCAGCGCGACGCTGCAGTCCTTCGGCTACCCCCAGCGCCGAGAGCAGCGAGGGCGTGACGGTGGAGAGCTCGGGGCGTGAGCTCATCGGATAGGTCTCGGAGGCACACCCGAACATCCCGAGACCGAGCGCGAACGCGGCGACGAACATCGTGCGCCTCATCGCCCACCTCGTTCGCTCGCGATGCGGCCTTCGAAGTAGCCCCGGGTGCGGGCCCGCCCGAGGGTGCGCGCGCGATCGCTCGCGGCCTCATCCTCGTCGATGGGCGCGCCGAGCAGCAGGTCGGCGGTGGGGAGACCCCTCGGCGCGGGCGCGTGGATCGGCGCAGCCCAGAGCTGGTTCAGCGTGTTCGCTGCGGGGACCGCCAATAGGAGCACCGCGGCCGCCAGCAGGAGCGGCGCGAACATGCGGCGCTGCTTCTTCGCGGCGGCGGCCTCCAGCGCCCGCTCGAGCGCTCGCTCTTCGATCGCGGGATCGACCTCGGTCCCGGACGCCGAGTGGCTCGCCTTGAGTGCCAGCGCGAAGGCCGCGTCGCTGCCCGCGCGCGCCTGGTTCGGGGCCTCGAGCGAGCGTGCGAATTCGGCGGCCAGCGCGCGCTCTTCGTCGGTGATGTCCAGCTCTTCGTCGTTCATGACCGCGGCTCCAGCGTGACTCGGTTCGGGCGTGCGCACTCGGAATCACTCCGAAGCAGGGGTGCCACCCAGGAAAATCGTTCGCTCATCACATCACCTCACCGAAGCTCTTGCGCAGCGAGGTCACCGCGCGGTGCAGGAGCACATCGAACGTGCTCACGGTCACTTCCAAGATCTGGGCGCACGCCTCGCGGCTCTTCTCTTCGAAGATCCGGAGCTCGATCGCCCGCCGGTAGCGCTCGTTCAGCGCACCCAAGGCCACCTCCAGCTGCCCGGCCCGTGCGCGCCGTTCTTCCTCGGCGATGAGCTCCGCCTCGGCGCCGGGCGCGATGCGCGGACCGAGCGTGGCCACCTCCGCGCCGTAGCGCTCCTCGAGCCCGGCCTGGGCTGCGAGGCGACGCGACCTGTCGATGATGGCGTTCATGGCGATGCGCCTCAGCCAAGGCCAGATTCCTTGGGCGTCGGTGTAGCGAAAGTCGGGCAGGCGCATCGCCGCGCGCTCCAACGTGAGCGCGAGGAGCTCGTCGGCCTCGGCGCGAACCCCGACCCTGGGCAAGATCACCGCGCCGTAGAGCGGTCCGGTGAAGCGCGCGAAGAGCCCGCGCAGGGCGTGGATGTCCCCGCGCTGGGCGCGCTCGACCAACGCACGCTCTTCTCTCGCTCGATCCTCGTCCGGCATGGGCGCACCGCGGGCAGCCCCGGGTGGGTTCGCGCGGGAGGATAACCGCACCCATGCAGCGGCCGAGAACATCGCGCCTCAGCGCCAACCGGCGAAGCCATCTGCGGTGCTCGGCGAGACGGTCCATCCCGGCGATCCGTTAGGGTCTTCGTACGGCGGCACTGGGAGGAGACGCAGACCTCGATCGAGGAGCTCGAGCGGCTCGAGCAGCGACTGAGCGCGCGCGCCATCGCCCATCGCGTTCAAGGTTGCGATGCTCGCGTGGGTGGTCTCGATCGCAGTGTGCAGCACGTTCCACGCGCCCAGCAGATCGCCAGCGCTCGCCAAGCCGGAGCCTTTGCGCAACGCCAACGCGGTCTGGCCCAGCGTGAGGTTCCGGAGCACGGACGGATCGTCCGGCGTCCGCGGTGCGCTCTCATCGCGCGCGATGTGGAGGCGGGTCTCGGCGACCGCCGTGCTGGTGCCGTCGGCGAAGGTCAGCACGACCTCCACGGGCACCTCGACCGATCCGAAGCCGGGCGGCGCCGCGAGTTCGTGCAGCACCACGAACGCTCCATCGCTCGCGAGATCACCCACCCGGGTCTCGATGACGTCGCCGAGCACTTCGCTGCGCTCGCTGTAGCTCTGAGCGAGCGACCAGCCCGCGGGGATGCGCACCCGCACCCGCACGTCGCGCGCCGCGGTGGCCAAGAGCGCCACCAGCTCGTGGGCGAAGAGGTGCTCCACCTCGCTGGGCTGATCGAGGTAGTGAAATTCGCCCCCGGCGGTGCGGGCGATCGTGTCCAGCAGGGCGAAGTCGATGGCGCTTCCCATGCCCACGGTGGTGATCGAGATCGATTGTTCGTGGGCGTTGCGCGAGAGCGCCTCGAAAGCCTCGGGGTCGGCCACGCCCACGCTGGGGAGCCCATCACTGAGCAAGATGATGCGCGTCGTGGCGTCGGCCGTGTGCATGCGGCTCGCGAGGTCGAGCGCGCTCGACATGCCCTCGTAGAGGTTCGTGCCGCCGTACGCGGAGAGCTGTCCTATGGCATCGAGCACCTCGCGCCGGTGCGCCGCGACGTCGGTGGGAGCGAGCGCGACGTGCGCGTGATCGGCGAAGGTGACGATGGCCAAGCGATCGCGATCATCGAGACGCTCGCACAACGTGGCGAGCGCGTGGCGGACCGCGCCCATCTTGTCGCCCTCCTGCATCGAGCCCGAGACGTCCACCAAGACGACGATGGCGCTGGGATAGCGGGCAAAAGCGACGCCGCCCCGCAAGGAGACCTGCACAGCGGCGCGGCTCCAAGTGGTGGGGATGCTCGCCGATCCCGCGCGCGCCTCGAGCAGCACGGGTGCGCGCAGATCGACCCCGGGCGCAGGGCGCGGGGCGTCATCGAGCGCGTGGTGAGCGAGGAAATCCTCGGCCCGCACCTCGGACGCGGCGAGCATTCTTCCCTCCGCCGCAGCCCGTCGGGCCCGGGTGTAGGAGGCCGTGCTGCCCCCGCAGCCCGAAACGGTCATCCCCGCGAAAGCCAAGATCCACACGAAAACACCGATCTTCTGCGCCATGACAGCACCTCCGACGGAGAGAACGGGGGGCGGGGCAAAGCCTTACACCGTCGGCGTTGACAATCCCGAAGGGCGTCGGCTAGCCTCCGCGGCGACTTCGGCGGGGATGCATTCGCGTCCCGGCCCTGGTTCTGGGCCACCTCGTGTGGCGTGGATCTGTCGTCGGCTAAGCCGACCCATGGAGCCCGATAGATGGAAACGATTTGGGAAGCCCTCCGCGACGGTGCACCGTTCTCTTTCGTCAACATCGCGGTGCTCGCGTTCGTGTTGGCGATCATCGCCGAGCGCTTCGTGTTCATCCTCACCCGGTACCGGGTAAACAGCCGTGAGTTCATGGCGCAGATCCGCAAGCTGGTGCAGGCGAACAACATCGACCGCGCCATCAAGCTCTGCGAGGCCGCGCCCTTCCCCCTCCTGCAGGTGGTGAAGTCGGGTCTGACCCAAGTGAACCGGGGCGACGACGCGGTCATCTCTTCCATGGAAGAGAAATGGGCCGAGCTTCACCCCGAGCTGGAGCGCCGCATCTCCTGGCTCTGGACCCTGGCCAACATCGCGACCCTGATCGGCCTGCTTGGGACCATCTCCGGTCTGATCCGCGCCTTCGACGCCGTCGGTCGCTTGGCCGCCGCCGAGCGCTCCGCCGCGCTCTCGGCTGGTATCTCCGAGGCCATGTGGAACACCGCGCTCGGCCTCGGTATCGCCGTGCTCTGCATGGTCTTCCATCTGATCATCCACAGCTGGGCCAAGCACATCCGGGAGGACATGGAACTCTCGACGATGAAGCTCGAAAATCTCCTCCTGAACAAGGGCGGTCGCTGAGGACCCTCTGGCCGTCCTCGTGATGTCCTGAGAGCGAACCTATGGCGAACTACGAGTTCACGACCCGCCAGAAGGCGCAGATCCGGAAGAAGACCCGGGTGCGCGAGCTGGATCCGTCCGAGGCAGGGACCGAGCTCAACATCGTCCCGTTCTTGGACATCGTGACGAACATCATCGTGTTCCTGCTCGCCACGACGGCGGCGGTGCTCACCACGATGCAGCTCGAAGCCCACCTGCCGACGCTCTCGCGCGGTCGCGGTCGGGGAACCGACACGGGCAGCTCGCTGAACCTCTCGGTGACCATCAGCGAAGAGGGCATCATCGTCGCGGGCTCGGGCGGCAAGCTGGCCCCCGGCTGCAGCAACATGCAGTCGGGTCGGGTCATCACGGTGCCGCTCCTTCCCAACCCGGCGATCGACGCGAACAACGACACGCTCCCCGACGTGTACGACTGGCCGGCGCTCACCCGCTGCATGACCGTCGTGCACACGAATTTCTCCGAGGAGCGCCAGGCGATCCTGACCGCCGATCCCAACGTGGAATATCGACACCTAGTGCGCGCGATGGACGCGATCCGCAGCGACGGCACCGTCGAACTCTTCCCCGACATCATGCTCTCGGGCGGTGTGCGATGAGTGAAGCTTCAGCGACTGGCGCGCCCAAGCCCCCGGCGACTGCCGCTCAGGTGAAGAGCCTGATTCGTCGCAAGCTCCGCAAGGTCCCCGAGCACGAAGAGCAGTCGCTGAACATCTATCCGATGATGGACATGATGACGATCCTGCTCGTTTTCCTGATCATGCAGTTCGCTGCATCGTCGGCGAACATCGTGCAGAGCGACGATCTGATGATCCCGTTCTCGGTCTCGGATCTCGCCATCCAAGAGGCGCTCCCGATCCAGATCTCGCGCACCGAGATCATCGTCGACGGCGACTCGGTCCTCAACCTGCGCAACGGCTTGGTCGATCCCAGCCAGAAGCAGGGCGGCGCGAACGGCTTCTTGATCACCCCGCTGCTGACCGTGCTCCAGCAGCACCGCGATCGCCTGCGCGCGCTCGCCGCGATCGGCGGCCACGAGTTCGACGGGACCGTGCAGATCATCGCCGATCAGCGAACGCCCTTCCGAACCCTCGCCGAAGTGCTCTACACGCTCGGCCAGTCCGAGTTCCAGCACATCCACTTCGTCGTCCTCGAAGAGTCCGTAGGCAACCGGGAAGGCGCTCGGTAACCTGGGGGCTCCGCCCCCAGACCCCGGCCGGAACGCGAGCGGGCTACGCCCTGCGTTCCGCTGCGCGCGGGGCCCCAGCCCACTTGCCGGTTCACCCGCCGCCCTCGCGCGGTACCTCTCGCTGCGCGTCGGGCCCGAGCCCCACTTGCCAGTCACCTGCCTCCGTCGCGCGGGGCCTCGTCTGCGTGGACTTGGCCCGCTCAAGTTCGCCGACGTGCCGTCCACACGCGACGAGCAGCTGGCGGGCTAGCGCAAGATCTTCAGGCGGGTGGGGGCTTTGCCGGTGGGGAGCTTGCCGCCGAGGCGATCGAAGTGATGGCGGGCCGTGGCCGTGACCACTTGATCGGCCAGGATGCCGAACGCGCGGGCCGCGTCGCTGTCGGGCTTGCCCTTCACCACCGGTAGTCCCTCGTCGCCCCCCTCTTGGACGCCGGGCTCGAGGGGGACCTGACAGAACAGCGGCGCCTGGGCGAAGTCGGCGACCTTCTGACCTCCGCCTTTGCCGAAGAGCGTGTGCCGCACCCCCACGCTGTCGATGAAGTAGCTCATGTTCTCGACGACGCCGAGGATGGGCATCGCGAGCTTCTGGCACATCGAGACCGACTTGTAGACGTCGGCGAGCGCGACCTCTTGCGGGGTGGTCACCATCACCACGCCGGTGACCTTGAGCTTCTGCGCCATGGTGATGGCGACGTCGCCGGTGCCAGGAGGCATGTCGAGCACGAGGTAGTCGAGGGGGCCCCAGTCCACGTCGCGCAGAAACTGTTGAAGCGCGCCGTGCAGCATCGGGCCGCGCCACACGACAGCTTGCTTGTCGTCCTCGAGCAGAAAGCCGATGGACATCATCTTCACGCCGAAGCGCTCGAGGGGCACGATGCGCTGCCCGTCGCGCGAGACCGGGTTGCCCGAGACGCCCATCATCGTGGGGATCGAGGGGCCATAGACGTCCGCGTCTAGCAGCCCGACCCGCAGACCTTGCTGCGCGAGCGCGAGGGTCAGGTTCACTGCGGTGGTGCTCTTGCCGACGCCGCCCTTGCCCGACATCACCAGGATCACGTTCTTCACCCCGGGCACGGGATCGTCGCCCATCACTTCGCGGGTGGGGACCTCGGTCACGAACGTGAGCTCGAGCTCAGCGCCGCCCACCCGGTCGAGCGCGGCGGTCATCCGGTCTCGCACTTGGCTCTCGAGGCGCGGCGAGGGGGTGGGTAGGCGCACCTCAGCGCGCACTTTGGAACCGTCGACACCCGAGATCAGGAGGGTGCCCAGCGCGAGCATAGGGCGCTCGAAGGTGGGATCGACCACGCCCGAGAGCGCGGTGGTGACGACGTCGAGGCTGAGCATGACCGCGGGTTGATGGGCGCAAGGGCGCGGGGCGTCAAGCCTCCGCTCGGCGGCTCCCTCGGCGTGACGCTCGCAACGGAACGAAGTGATCTGATACCCTCCAGGGCGCATGTACCGAGCACCCCGGCTGGTCGTAGCGGACGGGGACGATGGTCGCCGCGCGGCCCTCGCCGAGTGCCTCGCTGCGTCCGGCCTCCTGGTGGAGACCGCGTCGGAGGCGAGCGTCCCTGCCGACGGAGGAGGCGAGGACGGCACGGTCCTGATCGTCGCGGAGTCCTTGGCGGCCGACCTGATCGCCGAGCTCGCCGCCAGCCGCGAGTCGAGCACGGGCGTGGTGGTGGTGACCGAGGACGGCGCGCGCGCCGCCCAGTTCCTCTCGTCGGGCGCGCTCGATGTGTGGCGTTGGCCCCTTCAGAGAGACGAGGTCGCCGCGCGCATCCGCATGCTCATGCGCGTCACCGAGGCCAACGCGATCCTCGCCGCCAAGCAGCGCGACGCCCGCTCCATGCTCGAGCTCACCCAGACCCTGGCGAGCTCGCTCGATTTCTCGGAGATCCTCTACACCGTGGTCCGACGCATCGCCGAGACGGTGCGGGTCGATCGGGTCTCCATCGTACTTTCGCCCTCCACCGAGGATCCCAACATCGGCTACGTGGTCGCCGCGAGCGACGACCAGGGGATCACCAACCTCCGGATCGATCTCGAGAAATACCCCGAGATCCTCGAGGTCCTGCGCACTCGGGCCCCGGTGACGATTCACGATCCCGCCACCCATCCCTTGCTCGAAGGGATCCGGAATGAAGTACCCACCGGCATGCTCGGCGGCATCTCGCTCCTCCCGATCACTTGGCACGACGAGGTGATGGGCGCGCTCTTTCTTCGAGCGCCCCCAGGGCGTGGTGCACTCTCGGAGCGCGAGGCGAGCTTCTGCCGGATCGTGACCAACGCGACCGCGGTGGCGCTGCGGAACGCGCGGGTGATGCAGACGCTGCGGGATCAGACCCAGCAAGTGAACTTCGCGCGCTTCGAGGCCGAGCGACGCCTCAAGGGCCTCAAGCGCTATGCCGATCTCTTCACCTCGGCCGCCGATGGCCTGGCGGCGATCGATCAGCACGGCCTGGTGCTCTTCGCCAACCCGCGGGCCTACGACATCGTGGGCACGACCGAGTCGGAGGTCGGCGGACAGCAGGTGCTGGATCTGGTGCCCCGGAGCGAGCGGCGTCGGTTGGCCCAGCAGTGGCGCAAGATCCGGCGCGGCGAGTTCCCCCGCGACCTCGACATCCGCCTCGACGTGTCGCCGGGCACACCCGAGCGCATCGTGTGCGCGTCGTTCTCGGCGCTGCAAGACAGCGACGGCGCGGTGCTGCTCTCCTTTCGTGACGTGACCGAGGAGCGCGCCCTCGCGGCCGAGCTCAAGCGCACCAAGGACTTCCTCGAGGGGATCATCCAGGCACCGGTCGACGCGATCATCGCCTCCGATCTGCGGGGCAACGTGCTGCTCTTCAACCGCGGCGCCGAGCGCATCTACGGCTGGCCGGCGAGCGAGGTGATCGGCAAGCGCAAGGTCAACGAACTCTACCCGCCCGGGGGCGCGCGCGAGGTGATGCGCCTCTTGCAGTCGGACGCGCACGGTGGGGTCGGCAAGCTCGAGCAGATCCGGTTCGAGGCCCAGGACCACGAGGGCAACCGGCTGCCGATCTATCTCTCGGCGGCGATCCTCTACGACGACAAGACGCCTGTCGCGACCGTCGGGATCTTCACCGACATCCGGGAGAAGCTGCGGATCGAAGAGCGCTTGGCCCACGCCACGGAGAAGCTCGCGCTGACCGAGAAGCAGGCGATCGTCGCCGAGCTCGCGGGCACCACCGCCCACGAGCTGAACCAGCCGCTCACCAGCATCATGGGCTACGCCGAGCTCCTGCGGCGCAAGCTGCCGGCGTCTTCCTCGGAGCATCACGCGGTCTCCACCATCCTGCACGAGTCCGAGCGCATGGCGGACATCGTGAAGAAGATTGGCAAGATCACCAAGTACGAGACCAAGACGTACGTGGGCGGCGCCAAGATCCTGGATCTGGATCGGGCGTCGGACTCGTCGGAGACGGAAGGGCACACGCCATGAGCGACCCTCGCGACTCGACGGAAGCGCAGGCGCTGGATCCGAACGATCTCGAAGGCAACGATCTCGAAGGCGATGGCACGGAAACGCGGGTGAGCGGCATCGTCCACCGCACCCGTCTAGACTCGTGGCGGGTGCCCGAGCCTTCGGGTGAGGTCGCGTTCGAGCTCGCCCCGATGACGCCATCGGACGTCGCCATGGTCTCGACCGAGCTCGCGCGCGTGCTCGGTGAGGCCCGCTCGGAAGCCGCGCTCGCGATGGGCTTCGTCCACTCCGTGGCCCGCGCCCTGCCTCAGCGGATGGTGGTGCTGCGGCTCGAGTCGCCCGAGGGACCCGCGATCGCGACCAACCTGCCCGAGCCCCCGACGGATGTACCGCTGCGGATCTCGCGCGCTGGCGCGGAGCTCTTCGTGCTCGAGGATCGGATCGACGTGGAGGCGACCCACACGCTGGTCGCGCCGGGTGCCGATCACGGCTTCGATCTCCCGATCCTCGCCGAGTCGCGGCTGCGTGGCGTGCTGGCGATCGAGTACCCCGAAGGGGTGCGCGCGCCCGCGGGTGAGCTGGCGCCGATGCTCGCGCTCGTGGCGCTCCTGCAGATGTCGCTCGAGGTCCTGCGCGCGCGACGGGAGCGCGACAGCGGGCGGGCCCAGGTCGCCAGCGTGGTCAAGCACACCACGGTCCCCGCGTTCTTGATCGACGCCAAGGGGCGGGTGGTCGCGGCGAGCGAAGGCGCGGGCGATCTGGTGCGGCGCAAGGTGGGCGAGGTGCTCGGCAAGCGCGCCGACGAGGTCGCGACGCCGGGCGCCAAGGACGCAGTGCGCGAAGGCCTCGAGCGCGCGATGCGGGGTGAGGTGGTCGAGCGGATGGACATGCGCTCGGTGTGCAGCAACGGGATAGCTCGGGTGATCTGGACGGCAGCGCCCGCGATGGACGCGGACGGAGTCACCCACTCGACGTTGTGCGTGGGCGAGGACCTCACCGACGTCACCCGCCTGGAAGGGCAGATCCTCCACACCGAGAAGCTCGCGACGCTGGGACAGCTCGCTGCGGGCGTGGTGCACGAGCTCAACAACCCGCTCACCAGCATCTCGGTCTACACCGACTACCTGCTCCAGAAGGGGCGACGGACCGGCGGCGATCCTGCAGATCTGGACAGGCTCGGTCGGATCGCCGAAGCGGCGGCGCGGATGCTGCGCTTCACCCGCGATCTGGTGACCTACGCGCGTCCCTCGACCGAGGAGCCGTCGGCGGTGGCCCTGCCCGAGGTGCTCGCGCAGTCCGCGGGCTTCTGTGAGCACGTGCTGCGCGAGGCGAACGTGACGTTGACGCTGCGTAGCTCGGCGGACCTGCCCAAGGTGCGCGGGCTCAAAGGGCAGCTCCAGCAGGTCTTCGTGAACCTCTTCACCAACGCAGCGCACGCGATGGCGGAGCATCGAGCCGACGACGCCACGGGCAACATCGTGGTGAGCACCACGCTGGAGAACGGTCACGCGATGGTGGAGGTCGCGGACGACGGGCCCGGCATCCGCGCCGAGCACCTCCCCAAGGTCTTCGAGCCCTTCTTCTCCACCAAGACCGAGGGCAAGGGCACAGGCCTGGGTCTGTCGATCGTACGCAACATCGTTCGGCTGCACGGCGGCTCGATCGAGATCCGCAGCGTGCACATCGAGGCGAAGCCCACGAGCACGGGCACCCGCTTCCTCATCCGCTTGCCGCTCTTCGTGGAGTAGCCGATGGACCGCCGCATGGCTGTGTCCCTCGCTCAGGTGTCCAGCGCGCCTGACGTGACGGCCACCTCGCTCGTGCGAGCGCGCGAGCCGGACCAGCAGGTGGAGATCCAGCTCGGTCACCTCTGCAACAACCGCTGCACCTTCTGCGTGAGCGGGCAGCGCACCGCGCGAGGACAAGCCGGCGTCTCGGCCATCGATCCCATCCTCGCGCCCATTCGCGCCGCGCGGGCCCGAGGGCACGACAAGATCACGCTTTTGGGTGGTGAGCCGACGCTGCAGCCGAGCTTCTTGCCGATCCTCCGGGAGTGCGCGGCGCTGGGGTTCTCCGAGGTGGTGGTCTTCACCAACGGCGCCAGGACCGCGAGCGGCAAGCTCATCGACGAGGCGCTGGCGACGGGCGCGAAGATCTCGTTTCGGATCTCGATCCAAGGCGCTACGCAAGCGAGCCACGAGCGCACCACGCTCAAGCCCGGATCGTTCGATCGCATCGTGCGGACCCTGATCGAGCTGAAAGCACGCGGGCTCAAGACCACCGTGAACATGTGCTTGGTGGCGACCAACCACGAGGATCTGCACGTGTTCGCGCCGCTGCTCGCGCCCTTCGGGGTGCAGCAGCTGCACGTGGATCTGATGCGACCGCTGGACGCCGGCGAGCGCAGCGACGACGAGCTGAAGGAGACGCTGGCGCCGCTCCATCGGATAGGCGCGAGCCTCACCCGGATGGTGGAGGCGTTCGATCCGTCGTTCGACGTGAACGTGGGCAACCTGCCCTTCTGCTTGGCGCCCACCATCGCCGACCGAATCCACCACGACGGCCAGGCGACCGAGACGATCGCTGTCGATGGCGGCGATGCGCCGAGCGCGCCCTGGGACAAGTACGCGACCAAGCGGCGCGACAAGGTGAAGCCCGAGCGCTGCGGCGGCTGCGTGTTCGACACCCAGTGCACCGGCATCTACGCGGACTACCTGCGGCTTCAGGGGGATGCGGCGATCCAGCCCGTCACGGTGGAGCAGCTCGATGAGATCCCTCCCGCGCAGCCGTGGACCGCGCTCCGCGCGACCGAGGTGTTGAAGCGGATCGCGCGCGCGGCGACTCGTGACGGGCTCGAGCTCGAGGTGCACCGCGAGGGTCTGGAGGCCGCGCGGATCCGGGTGCGCGGGCAGGACGGCATGACCGAGGTGCGCCTGGCATCGAGCGGACGCTTTCGCTACGCGCGCTTCTCGATCGAGCTGCTGACGAGCGCGCCCATGGCGACGGCATGGCTCGCGTCGCAGCTCGCCGAGGAGGGTCCGATCGCGCCGCTGGTGGATCTGAGCGGACTGCCTCCGCCGCTGGCGGCTGCATGCTCGCGGGTGCTCGGCGCTGCTCCGTTCGGAGCGCTGGTGCTGCGCGAGCTGCACGCGAGCGAGCGTGCGGTGACGATGCAGCTGCACGCGCGATCCGATCACCCCGGATCCGATCACCCGGGATCCGATCACCCGGGATCCGATGCGCGCGCCGAGGTGACGCTCGGGCTCGACGCCGCCGGCAAGGTCGCGCTCCGCTATTCGCTGGTTGGGCTCCGCGATTCACTGGTTGGGCTCCGCGACTCGCTGCCGGGTGGGCACGACGACGCGAAGGCTGCGCTCAGCGAGGGGCTCGCTGCGTTGATGGACGCGCTTCGACGTCCTTCACGCGCTTGATTGAGTCGGGCGGGGCCAATCCACTACCCTGCCGCCCCATGGAGATGCTCACTCAGCTCCCTTGGTGGATGTATGTCTCGGGCGGTTGCTCGTTCGTCGTCGTGATGACCGGCGTGATCGCCTGGCAGGTCTTCATGAACAAGATGGAGGCCGACGAAGAGAAGAGCGACAAGGCCGGCAAAGGCATGGCGCCGCCGACCCACCCCGAGCCCCTCAAGACGTGGTGCGCGCACGCGTGCGCTTCGGTCGATGGCGGCACCAGCTGGGTGGATGAGCCCGCCGACAAAGCTCGGAAATTCCTGTCCAACATGTGGCAGGTGAACGACGCCCACTCCGCCGAGGAGCGGCTGCGCTGGGCCCAGACCCAGGAGCCCAACGCGTGGAACCTGGTGGGTGCGCTGCGCATCGCGCTCGCGGCCCACAGCGCGCAGTACTTCGACGCCGCGCGCGCGTGGGGCTGGGCTAGGCCGATCGTGCAGGCGCTGCAACAGCGCTACCCGGACTTTCAGGCGATCGGGATGGACTACTTGGCGGCGCGACGCGCTTGGAAGCAGTTTCCCCCCGACGGAAGCGGCGATGACCCCGAGCAGCAAGGCTACGTGCAGCGCTTCCAAGCGCTGGTCGCCCAAGGCTTCCGGGTCGACTACCGCAGCGTGTAGGGGCACAAGCGTCTCGTGGCGAAGCGAGTCGGTCGAAGGTCGCTGCTGCGGGGTGTCGCGGCGTCGGTCTCGGCGGCGGGTCTCGGCAATCTCGTCCCCGGGTGTGGGCCCGCTCCTGCGAACGCGCATTTCGCGCACGGGGTCGCGTCCGCGGATCCCACCACCAGCGGGCTCATCCTCTGGACCCGTCTCACTGGCGTGCCTGAGGGCGCGAGCCTCCGCTGGATGGTCGCGCTCGATCAAAGCTTCGAGGAGCCGCTCGCGAGCGGCGACGTGCCTGCGGATCCGGATCGCGACTACACCGCACACGTGGAGGTCGAAGCCCTCCCCTCGGGGAGCCAGGTCTTCTATGCGTTCGAGGTCGTCACCACGATGGGCGTCGTGCGATCCCCCATCGGGCGCGCGCGAACCTTGGCGGAGGATCCCACGCAGGTGCGCATCGGCGTCGCGTGTTGTGCGTCGCTCGCGCACGGCTGGCTGCACGGCTACCGCTTCCTCGCCGAGCGCGACCTCGATCTGGTCCTGCACCTCGGGGACGCTATCTACGAGTTCGCGTCCGGCGAGTACGGCTCGCTGCGCCCCTATGATCCGCCGCACGCCTGCCGGACCCTGGACGACTACCGGCGACGGCACGCGCAGTACCGCAGCGAGCCCGAGGCCCAGACGCTGCGGGGCGCGCACGCGATCTGCGCGCTCTGGGACGATCACGAGTTCGTGAACGACGCGTTTCAGAGCGGCTCGTACTTCCACGATCCCCTGCTGGGAGACTTCGCAGCGCGGCGGGACGCGGCGAGGCAGGCCTTCTTCGAGTGGACCCCGATGCGTCGCTCGCCGGAGCACCCGGACAGGATCTACCGCTCGCTCTCGTTCGGACGCCTGGCGCACCTGGTGCTCGCCGACAGCCGGATGGATGGGCGGAGCTACCAACCCTTCGACGAGGCGGAGCGACGCTCTCCCAGCCGGCAGATCATCTCGCCGGAGCAAGAGGCGTGGCTCATCGGCGAGCTGTCGCGCGAGGACGTGCGCTACCGGGTGATGGCGCAGCAGGTGCTGTTCGCCCATCACCCGGAGGTCGGCGCTTGGGATGCGTGGGAGGGCTACGCGGCGCAGCGACAGCGCATCCTGTCGGCGCTCTCGTCGGGGCCGAGCTCGACGTTCTTGGCCCTCGCCGGCGATAGCCACGCGAGCTGGGCCAGCGAGCTGTCGACCGATCCGTTCGATCGAGCGCTCTACGATCCGCTCACGGGCCGAGGGGCGCTCGGGGTGGAGCTCGGGGCGCCAGGGATCTCCTCGCCCAACCTCGATCCCCGCGATGCACCGTTCGAAGAGGCACGCATCCTGCGCGAAGGCCCGCAACATCGGTTCACCGAGCAGAGCTCGCGGGGATTCTTGGTCCTCGAACTCGATGAGCGCAGCGCCCGCGGGCAGCACGTGTTCGTCTACGGGGTCGAGACACCCACCACCGGGCGTGAGCTGTCGGGGCCGGTGCACGAAGTGATGGCAGGGACCTCGCAGCTGGTGCGCTAGCCCATGTTTTTGGGGGCCTGCGCCGTGCGCCAGTCGGGTAGACTCGCGCCGCGTGTCCTCCGAGCTTCCGCCGCCCTCGAATCTGGGCCGCTACCGCATCGTTCGTCGCTTGGGCGCGGGCGGGATGGCCGAGGTCTTCCTCGCGAAGATGACCGGGGCCGAGGGCCTCGAGAAGGTGCTGGTGGTCAAGCGGGTGCTCCCCGCGTTCGCCCGCAGCCCGAAGTTCCTCGCGATGTTCGTGGACGAGGCGAAGCTCGCCGTGCGCCTGAACCACCCGAACATCGTTCAGGTGTACGCGTTCGAGCAGGTGAAGAGCGAGATCCGCTCGGGTGATGGCCCCAAAGAAGAGTTCCTCTTGGCGATGGAGTACGTCGATGGGATGGACCTGGGCCGCCTGCTCAGCGCCGCCCGCCGCGCCAACCTGCGCCTATCGCCGAACCTCGCCGCGCTGATCACCCTCGAGGTCGCCAAGGGCCTGGACTACGCCCACAACCGCAAGGACGAGAGCGGCACCCCGATGGACATCGTCCACCGGGACGTGTCCCCCCAGAACGTCCTGGTCTCGTACGACGGCGCGGTGAAAGTCGCCGACTTCGGCATCGCGCGCGCCCGGATGATCTCGGAGGAGACCGGAGTCATCAAAGGTAAGTTCGGCTACATGTCGCCCGAGCAAGCGAAAGGGCAGCGGGTCGATCGACGGAGCGACGTCTATGCGATCGGGGTGATGCTCGCCGAGCTCTTGATGGGCCGCGCGATGTATCCCGGCATCCAAGGGATGGAGGTCCTCGAAGAGGTGCGCGCCGGGCGGGTGACCTCGCCGCGCTCGGTCGACGCCGCCGTGCCCCCGGAGCTCGATCAGATCGTGATGCGCAGCCTCGCCCACGATCGCGAGGAAAGGTATCAAACGTGTAGATCCCTTGCCGGGGCTCTGTCTCGATACCTTCACGCGCAAGAAGAGCCGCCTGATCTCGAGCTAGTCGAACGATTCTTGAACGAGGTCGCGCCCCGCGAGCTGACGAGTCCCGAGGTCTCGGGCGCCAAGGAGGTGCCGATCGCCGCGCAGGCGACTGTCCTCTCCGTCCCCGGCGCCGGGTCGCCTCAGCGGGAGATCCGCGAGCGTCGCCACGTCTTGGTGGTCACTGGTTTCTTTCGTGATGCCCAGGGGACCTCCCCAGGCTTCGCCACCCGCGATGTGTCCTCCGAGCAAGCGCTGCAGATGATCGAGGAGATCGCCTTCAAGTACGGGGCGATCCTCGATCGGCCTCCGCTCTCGGCCGGGACACCATCGTTCAACCTGCTCTTGGGGCTGGGGCGCTCGACGGTGGACGACCCGCTGCACGCGAGCCGCATGGCCCTCGACATCCATGAGGCGCTGGTGGGGCTTTCCGCCGACGCCCTGCAGCCCCTGAGCGCTTCGATCGGGATCTCGCGCGGCAGCGTCACCAGCATACGCAGCCCAGACCGGCGACCCCGGTGGGAGCCCGAAGGTGCGGTGCTCAACGTGGCCCGGGAGCTGGCGCACGCCGCACAAGCAGGCGGGGTACTGACGAGCGGCGAGGTCTATCGCTTGGCGCGCCGCGCGTTCGCGTTCGAGGACTCCGCGCGCGAGGTGGTGATCGAGAGCGACGGAGCGCAGAAGAGCCTGCGTGGCTGGCGCTTGCTCGGCGCGCACGGGGCCAAGCACCTCGCGAAGAAGTCCGAGGAGCGCTCGATAGGTCTCTTGGGTCGAGCGACCGAGCGCGACTCGCTCACGGGGATCTGGCAGGAGATCGTCGCCACCGGACACGGCGCCTGGATCGCGGTGGTGGGGGAGCTCGGGGTGGGCAAGACCGCGCTGGTGAGCCGGGCGCTCGCGGAGCTCGATCCCAGTCCCCAGGTGGTGCGCGCCGAGTGCGCGTTCGGGGTGAGCGACGTGCCCTACGCCGCGCTCGCCGAGATCGTCTCCGAGGCGCTCGGCCTCTCGACCGGGAGCGCGTCGGAGCACGAGATAGGCGGCGTCGGGAGCGGCGAGCAAGCGCGCGCGCTCCTCGACGGCGCGCTGAGCGGTCTCGGCCTCAGCGATGGTCGACGGCGCGGCCTGCTCGAGGCGCTCGAGCCCCTCTTTGCGCCCGCGAGCTCCGAGGGCGAAGCGCGCGAGCAGGGCGATCGCACCGAGCGGCTGTACACCGCGGTGCGCACCCTCCTCGCGATCCTCGCGCGGCGAAGGCCTCTGGTGGTGTGGGTCGACGCGGTGCAGTTCATGGATCCGCCCAGCCGGGAGATGCTCGCGCGCTTGGTGCAAGGCGAGCTCGAGGTGCCCATCGCGGTGATCTTCTCGACGCGGCCGGATCCCAAAGTCGAGGCGGCGCTGGCCGGTGCGCTGCGGATCGACGTCGGGGAGCTGGATCAAGCCTCGCGACGGCAGCTGGTGATCTCCCACTTCGGTGCGCAGGTCCCCGCCGAACTCTTGTCTGCGATCACCGAGCGGGCGGGCGGCAACCCGTTCTTCTTGCTCGAACTCATCGACGCGCTGCTCGAGCGGGGCACCCTGCACATCGAGGGCGAAGGCGAGGAGCGCAAGGTGGTGCGCAAACCGGGGATGCCGCTTCAGCTCCCGGCGTCGATCGAGGACGTGATCTCGGTCCGGATAGCGGAGCTCGACGAGCGCGAGCGCACCGTGCTCCGTTGGCTCGCGGTCGCGGGCGCGGGGCTGCACGAGGACGAGGTCGATCTCTTGGTGGGCCACGACGCGAGCTCGGCGCTCGGTGTCCTCGGCGAGCGGGGCCTGGTCGAGATACGGCCTGGCGGGGTCTTGGCGTTCGCGAGCATGGTGGTCCGGCAGGTGGCCTACGAGGGCACCGACGCCGCCGATCGCGCACGCATGCATCGGCGGGTGGGCGCGCACTGGGAGAGCCGTCCTAACCGGGTGCCCGCAGCGCGCATCGCGCGACATCACGAGCTGGCGGGCGAGGCGAAGCTGGCCGCCGCGGCCTGGCGCAGCGCCGGCGAGCGCGCGCGTGCCGCCTACTCCAACCGCGAGGCCCTGAGGTTCTGGGGGCGCGCGCTGAGTCTGTTGCCCGAGTCGAGCCCCGACAGGTTCGAGCTGCATGAGCGACGAGAGCACGTCCTTCGCAGCCTCTCGATGCGGACCGAGCAGCGCATCGAGCTCGAGGCGATGCGCCATCTGGCCGAGCGTCTGCGCGACGAGCGGATGCTGGCCACCGCGCTCTCGCGGCTGGCGCGGCACGATCTCGACGTGGGTCGACTCGCGGGCGTCGAGGCGATGCTCAAGCGGGCGCTGGACGCAGCGATCGCAGAGGACGATCGGGCCGCTGAGATCGAGTGCCTCCGCCTCTTCGGGCACCTTCGGCGCGACGAGGGGGATCTCGAAGGCGCGCTCGATGCCTTCGAGCGGTCCCTGGCACGCGCGGGCAACACCGAAGAGCACTTGCCTGCGCGCGGCATGATCTTGGTGAACCGCTCCAACCTGCTCTGGCGCTGGGGCAAGCTCGAAGAAGCGCAGAACGCCGCGGCCGAGGGCTACGCAATCTTTCGGCGCCTCGACATGCAAGGGCAGGCGGGCTTCGCGCTGAACTCGCTCGGGGTGTCGCTGGCCAGCGGCGGACGCCTCGAGGACGCCATCGCCTGCATCACCGCGTCCATCGTTCTGGACCGTGCCGTAGGCGATCGGCTGCACCTCGGCCGGAAGGTCTCCAACATCGGACAGCTCTATGCCGAGCTGGGAGCCACCGAGCGCGCGCTCGAGTTCCTCACCCACGCGCTCACCGTCTTCGAGACGGTAGGCGATCAGCCTGGTCGCACGGACGCACTATCGGCGGTCGCCGAGCTGCAAGTGGAACAGCTCGCCCAACACGACGAGGGACGCGCCGAAGCGCTGGCGGCGGCCGAGGCTGCGATCGGCGAGGCCGAGAAGATCGCATCGCGCCTCGCGGACCGGGCCGATCTCGCGCACGCACGGCTGGTGCGCTCCGAGCTCCTGGCCGCCCGGGGAGACTGGGCTGGAGCGGAAGAAATCGCCCAGAAAGCGGCGCTCGACGCCAAAGCCGCTGGTACGCTGGGCTACGAAGTGCAGGCCGAGGCCCGGGTGCTCGAGAGCTTGCGGAGGCGCGACGCCCCGGAGCTTCGCGACGCTGCCGAGCGCCTGGCCAAGCAGATCGGGCTGAACGAGTCGGCCGATGAAGCCCCCCCCATCGAGCGAGGCGAGCGGGTGCTGTTGGCATTGGCCCGGGCCTTCGAACACCTGGGCGAGGCGGCCCGACATCGCAGCGTGCTGAGCCAGGCCCGGGCGATGCTCGATCGGCGGGAGCAAGACATCCGCGACGAGACCTTGCGCGAGGCGTTTCGGGAGCACCCCGTGGTGCGCTCGGTGCGGCAGTCGCCGGCGGATGAAGGGGCGCCTAGATGATCACCGCGAGCATCCCGCCGCCCATCGTGCATCAGGGTCACTCGGCCATCGTGCTCTCGGGTGGAGGCGCCCGCGGCGCATACGAGGCCGGGGTCCTTCGCTACGTCTACGGCGATCTGGCCAAGCGCTATGGGACGCCTCGGATCGACATCATCAGCGGCACCAGCGTCGGGGCGATCAATGGCGCCTTCCTGGGTTCGGTGAGCCACGATCCCGTCCAACACATCAGCCGCTTGAGCCAGCTCTGGGCGGAGCTCGAGCTCGACAGGGTGCTTGGATTCGGCTTGTTTCAGGCAGCGAAGCTGCCTCGGGTGCTCTTTGGTGGGCGGCAGAACACCGGGCTCTTCGACGTGTCGCCATTGATTCGTATCGTGAGCGAGAACATCCGTTGGATGGACTTGGCTCGGAATCTCCGGCGGGGACAGCTCCAAGCGATCACCGTCAGCGCGACCCACGTCGCGACGGGTCGGCCGTGGTGCTTCGTCGATCGGGCGCCCGACATGCCGCTTCCGGAGCGGATGCCTCCTTTGATGACGGTGAAGGCCGACCGGATTGGTCCCCAGCACGTGCTGGCGTCGGCCGCGATACCCATCCTCTTTCCCCCGGTCGCCGTCCACGACGAGCTCTTCGTGGACGGGGGCTTGCGGCTGAACACCCCGATGTCGCCAGCGCTCCAGCTCGGGGCCCGACGGGTGCTGGTGGTGGGCCTGACCACACCGCCACATGCGCCTGCGATCCCCGCGTTTCAGCCGGGTGTGTCTCCTGGGATGGCCTTCCTGCTCGGGAAAGTGCTCAACGCCTTCATGCTCGACCACGTGAACGCTGACTTCTACGAGCTCGAGCGCACCAACCGGATCCTGGACGACGGCTGCGAGCTCTACGGCCCGCAATTCGTCGAGCAAATGAACGCCAAGGCGGTGGCCGACCAGCGAGCCCCTCGGTATCGAGTGCACGCGATGGCGGTCCATCCGTCGGAGAACATCGGGCGCTTGGCCGGGGATCACCTGCGCACCCACAACGCGCGCTTCGGTCGATTGCTGGGGCGCTCGATGCTCAAGATGCTGGATCTGGGGCAGGGCGGCGACGCAGATCTGGTGAGCTACCTCCTCTTCGATGGGGACTTTGCGCGCCAGCTGATGGAGCTCGGGGAGTCGGACGCGCGGGCCCGAGAAGGGGACCTCACGCGATTCTTCTGGGGCGGGGAGGCTGTGCCCGGTCTGGGGAAAACTGTGGATGGATCTCGATAACCTGCGATCTTTCTTGCAGATTCGACGGGATCAGGCGCTGTGCTAAGTTTGGTCCCCCATGTCATCGGCCCGCGATCGCGTGTCTCGACCAGGACACCTCCCCCGACCCCGCACCGGCCTCCGGACGAAGCCGAGTCGGGCGACATCGAGTGGGACGACATCGAGTGACGAAGCCGAGCAGGCGAAGCGGGTGCGGTCCATTCGTGATGCACTGAGCGCACGGGATGTCAGCAAGCTCGATCCCGAGACCCAGGTGCTCATGTTGCGAACCCTGGCGGTCGAGCGGCTGAGCAAGGGCCGTGCGGCAGATGCCCTCCAGATCGCGCGCCGCATGCTGCCGTTCGGGGTGCTGAGCGAGCTGGCCCACCACGAGGCCGCCCGGGCCCACGCGGCGCTCGACGACCACGCGGCCGCCGCAGCCGCCGACACGCTCGCTGCCCGCAGCGCCCCGCCCGAGCAGCGGTCGTTCTTCTGGTGGTCCGCGGCTACCCACTGGGAGCACGCAAGCGAGCTCGAGCGCGCGCTCAAGTCGCTGAGGCGCGCGAGCCGCTGGGCCACCCCTGCGGGGAGGCCGCTCTACCGGGCGCATGCGGCGGCGCTTCGGTTGGATCATGGGGAGCCCGTGCGAGAGCTCCACGCCATCGTGAGCGCGCTCGAGGAGAGCCCGCAGCGCGACGGCTACGGCGGGTATCTCCTGGGACGCATCGCCCGGGCGCAGCGGCAACCGCAGGCTGCTGGGCACTTCCGCGCGTTCTTGGATCGACATCGGGACGCCGAGCCAGCACTGCGCATCACGCTCGCGATCGAGCTGAAGCACGCGGCAGACAGCTTGGCGCGGCTCGAGCGGATCGATCCGAGCGCGGCCTGATCGAGGGTGAGGGTCGGTGAATCCGGGTGGCTGCGCGCACGGCCACGTGTAGTCTGCGCGTCGTGAGCCACCGGCCGTCTCTGATCCCCATGGGCGGTCGTCCCCTCTCCGACGAGGAGCAGGCGGCGATCGAGCACAACATGGAGGCGATCGTCCTGGGCTCGCACCTCTTCAAGTCGCTCGACGACGCAGGGCGACGCGATCTCATCGAGAGCGGCTTCGTGATGCGCTTCGATAGCGACGACATGATCCTCAAGCAGGGTGATCCGGGCGACACGATGTTCCTCATCCTCGAGGGCAAAGTGCGGGTCGAGACCACCACGCCAGGCGGCACCGTGCATCTCGCGGAGCTGGGACGCGGCGCATGCCTCGGCGAGGTCTCGGTCATCACCAAGGGTCCGCGTACTGCGACCGTCACCGCGCTCACGGAGCTGACGACGGTGACCTTCGCGCGGCACCGCATCGAGCGCCTGCTCGCGGCGCATCCCCGGGTGCGCGAGCTGCTCGAGGCGCTGGTCGCCGGGCGGGCCAAGGCCGCGGTCGACAAGATCCTCGGTCAGTAAAGTGCTCGCGTCCGCGATCGCCCACGTCGCTGGGATCCTCGAGCATGCAGTGGGGCACAGCGGACGCGCCGTGGTGGTGGCCGATGAGGCGAGCCCGCTCGCGCGCCTGCTCGCGGCCGCCTATTGGGAGGCGCTGCCGTCAGCCCAGCACTTGGCGTTCGATGAAGCGAATCCCGAGGCGATCCTCGCGGCGTTCGAGCCGCTCGAGGCAGGTGATCTGGTGGTGCTGATCCAGTCGAGCAGCTTTCGGCTGGGCGCCCTGCGTATCCGGATGGAGCTCTTTCGCCGGGGGCTGAAGGTCATCGAGCACCCGCATCTGGGGCGCATGCCCGAGCACGAGCACGCGACCTACATCGACGCGCTGGCGTACGACCCCGGCTACTACCGCGAGGTGGGCGGGGCGCTGAAGGCGAAGATCGATGGGGCCCAGCGCGCCGTGGTCCACAGCGGCGGGGCGCCGTTGGTGTTCGAGGGCGGGCTCGAGCCCGCGAAGCTGAACGTGGGCGACTACCGGGGGATGGCGAACGTGGGCGGTCAGTTCCCCATCGGCGAGGTCTTCACCGAGGCCCTCGATCTGGAGAAGGTCGAAGGCGAGGTGCGGATCTTCGTGTTCGGCGATCGGAGCTTCTCGGTGAACGTGCCCGATGCGCCAATCACGCTGGTGATCGAGGCGGGCAAGGTGACTTCGGTGCGCGACTCCACCCCCGAGTTCGATCGGGTGCTCGATCAGATCCGCGCCGACGAGCCGGTCTGGGTGCGGGAGCTGGGCTTTGGGATGAACCGCGCGCTCACCCCCGAGCGAAAGGTCAGCGATATCGGCACCTACGAGCGGATGTGCGGAATCCACCTCTCGCTCGGGGCCAAGCACGGGGTCTTCGACAAGCCCCAGCTCAAGCGAAAGAACACCAAGCACCACGTGGACGTGTTCGCGATCACCGAGTCCGTCGAGCTCGACGGGCAGCGGGTGTTCGCGGACGGCGGCTGGACGGTCTAGATCCTGTGATGTCTCTGGGCTGACACCGGCTATTGTCGTCGGGATGCGGCAGCTGCGCCGAATACGTGTTCTGGCTTCGGGCGGCATGGGCTCGGTCCAGCGCGTGGTGGCCCGAGATGGCGCAAGCGCCTGTTGCCCAAGCTGGCGGCGAACGGTGAAGCGGTGGCGCTCTTCCTCGAGGAGGGTCGGGTCGCCGGGTTGGTTCGCAGCGATATCGAGGCGAGTGATATCGAGGCGAGCGATATCGAGGCGAGCGATATCGACGCGATCGAGTTCGAGAGAGACTTCGAGGGGGGCTTCGCGGAAGGCTCGGAAGGCGGCGAAGTCACCGAAGCCAGCGACGAGCCTCCGTCGAGCACGCGTCGACGACGACGACGACGGCGCGCGAGCGAGCACGGCGAGTCGCGGGAGACACCCGAAGGTATGCGAACGTGGAGCTGGGAGTGAGAGGGCTCGTGGTGTTCTGCGTGCTGACGATGCTCACCGCATCGGCGCAGGACGTGGGCGAAGGGGCGGTAGCAGTTGCGCCCGAGGCGATCGCGGAGGCCCGCTCGCTCTTCGAGCTGGGCACCCGCGCGGTCCACGAGGGGCGCTTTCGCGAGTCGGAGGACGCGCTCACTCGCTCGCTTCTCTTGGTCGCCCGTCCAGCGACCGCGTTCAATCTCGTCGTCGCCCTCCGCGGCATGGGCGCGATGGTGCGCGCGAGCGGTGTCTGCGAACGATCGCTCTCCGGGGCCGATCTCGATGCGGCGCGCGCGAAGCGCAGACGCTCTGTGACGAGGTACGGGGATCGGTCGGTGAGCTGACCGTGCGCGCTGTGGGCGAGACGTCCTTCATGCTGCGCGTCGATGGCGGCGTACAAGGCGAGCTCACCCCCGGTGAGGAGCGAACGCTGGCGCTCGATCCCGGCGAGCACCACCTGCTCGCGATCGCCGAAGGGCTTACCCGCGAGCACGACGCGCGGCTCCCCCCCGGCGGCGCCATCACCATCGAGCTGAGCGCGCCGCATCCAGAGAGCATCGAGGTCGGGCTGGTGGTGGGTATCAGTGTAGGGAGCGCCGCGGCGGTGGTGCTCGCCGTGGTGATCGGCGTCGTCGCCGCGAGCAGCTCGCGCGGCCCGGTGTACGACTACCCAGTGACGATGACGCGCTTCTGAGACGCTTCTTCGACGCACCCGCGGAGGAAGCGGGCCGCACGGTGACGGTACGATGACTCCGAATCATCGCCGAACGGCAAACACTCCACCTTCGTGCAGCGCGCCATCGAGCCTTCCCCCGCCGCCATCCAGCCTCCACTCGCCACGCCACTCACCGCAGCGGGGCCGACGGTGGGCGAGGAGATTGTGCACGCCGCGACCCACGGGATCGGCGCGCTCTTCTCCGTCGCTGCGTTGGTGTCGCTCACAGCGCGCGCGGCGCTCACGGGCGACGTCGCCTCCATCATCGCGGCGATCGTGTTCGGCGCGAGCCTCACGTCGGTGTACCTCGCCTCGACCGTCTACCACGCGGTGCCGGCCCGCTTCGAGCGCGCCAAAGGCCTCCTGCGGATCTTGGATCACGCCGCGATCCACCTCTTGATCGCAGGCACCCTCACGCCTTTCGCGCTGTGCGCCGTCGGTGGTGCGTGGGGGTACGGCATCCTCACGATGAGCTGGATCGTGGCAGCGATCGGCATCGTGGTGGAGAGCACCGCGCTCCGGCACCGCGCGCGCTTGTCCATCTCGCTCTACGTGGGCTCGGGCTGGTTCGGCGTCGCGCTCGTGCCGTTCCTGTGGACCTCGGTGCCCTCGACCGCGATCTGGCTCTTGGCCTCGGGGGGCGTCGCCTACACCGCGGGCGTGCCCTTCTTCTTGGCGCACACCCGCCGCTGGACCCACGCGCTGTGGCACGGCTTCGTGCTCGCGGGCAGCGCGCTGCACGTCGCCGCGATCGTCACGGTGCTTACACCCTAGAAGCTCACACCCTAGAAGGTCGCGCGAAGCGATCGCGAGGTCGCGAACGAGGTCTTCTCCCTCCCGCGTTCGTGCGGCAAGCTCCGGCGCATGTCCGAAGAACGCGTCCGCCTTCAGATCCAGGATCACGTCGCCGAGGTGATCCTCAACCGCCCCGACAAGCGCAACGGGCTCGATCTTCTGATGTTCGAAGGCATCGTCGCCGCGGCGCAGACGATCGCGAGCGATCCGATGGTGCGCGCGGTGGTGCTGCGCGGCGAAGGCAAGGCGTTCTGCGCGGGTCTGGACTGGCAGTTCTTCATGACCGCCACCGAAGAGATGCGCGCGCGCTTGCTCTCGCGTGATGCCTCGAGCCCGGCGAACCTGGCCCAGCGCGTGGGCTGGATCTGGCAGGAGCTGCCAGTCCCGGTGATCTGCGCGGTGCACGGCGCGGCGTTCGGCGGCGGTCTTCAGATAGCGCTCGGCGCAGACATCCGACTCTTGGGTCCCGAGGCCCAGCTCTCGGTGATGGAGATCAAGTACGGCCTGGTCCCCGACATGAGCGCGACGCAGACGCTCTTGAAGCTCGTGCGGCCCGACGTCGCCCGCGAGCTGACGTTCACCGGTCGCATCGTGGGCCCGGACGAAGCGGTGAGCCTCGGCCTCGGCACCCGGGTGGCGCCCGACGCGGTCATGGCCGCGATGGCGATGGCGAAGGAGATCGCCGGCAAGTCGCCCGACGCGATCAGAGCGATCAAGCGGCTCTACGCCGCGACGCCCTCGATGAGCACCGCCGCCGCGCTGGCGCTCGAGACGGGCGAGCAGGTGAAGCTCTTGGGATCGGCGAACCAGATGGAGGCCGTGATGGCCGTCATGCAGAAGCGCGACCCCAGCTTCAGCTAGGAACGAAGGGAATCAGAACGCAGACTCATTGAGCTCTGCTCTCCCTCTGATTGGAGTTCCTGGCTTCCCGTCAGCGGATGATCACGGGCTGCAGATTGACCTGCGTGCCCTTCACCTGGACCTGGAAGCGCACCATGCGGCAGCCGTGCTTCTTGATGAGCGCCTGCTCGTTGCTCTTGAGGCGCTGCACGAACTTGTCCGCGGGGATGTTGGACACGTTCTCGCCGGCCGCTTCCTTGGCCGCGACGTACTCCGTGTGGATGCGCGCGTAGTAGGCATCCTCGGGCTCCGCCGCGAGCTGTGCGGCGAGCGCGGGATCTTCGTCGTCGCCAGCCGTGCCACCACCGCCAGCGTCCTCGTTGCTCGCGCTCGATCCCGCGTCGTCCCAGCGACCCGGAGCTGCGGGCGGGCTCGACAGGCGCCCGCTCTCGTCGGCCTCGGGGGTGCCGGTGAACATGTTGAGCAGCTGGTTGATCCGATAGGCCAGGCCGCCGTACTCGGCGCTCTCCACCTGCACCCGCAGATCGGAGCGGCCGTTGATCACGTTGAGGATCGTCTCCTCCATCTGCTCCACCGGCGCCAAGAGGGTCCCACCGATGAAGAAGCCGTAGCCCGCGGAGAGCACCAGACCGATGGCCATGAGCATCAGGATGTAGATGAGCGGGCCGGCCTTGTTGCCCTGCTCGGTGCGATCGGCGAGCACCGCCATCGCGACGTGACCCGAGTCGGCAGTGAGCGGACCGATGACCCCGATGTACTCGTCGCCGCCCAGCATGACGGTGAACGTCCCGCTGGTGGTCCCGCTGTCGCGGGCCGCGGTGGTCGCGGTGGCCCCGGCGCCGAAGAGATACCCGCGCAGGCCCTCGGATCTATCACCGAGCGAGGAGGAGTAGATGCGGTCGCCCGCGATGAACGCGATCTCGCGGTGCAACAGATCCGACTCGCGATCCGCCAGCCCGTTCGAGAGGTCGTAGCCCACCAGCACCGTGCCGGTGACCCGGCCTTCGTCGGTGCGGATCGGTGCGACCGCGATCAAGAGCACCAGGTTCTCGGCGCTGAGCTCCCAGACATCGACCGACGCGGTACCGCGCAGCGCGGTGGCGATCGCAGGCACCGAGGTGCGCAGGTCCTGGTTGTACATCCGGTTGCGATCGGCGTTGCGCGAGACCACCCGGCCGGCGTCGTCGGTGATGGCGACGATCGAAGGAGGACCACCGCGCCCTCGCGCGGGATCGCCCAGCCAGGTGGCGATGCGCTCGGCCTCTGCAAAAGCGCGGTTGCGTCGCCCGGACTCGTCGAGCGCAGCGAAGACCTCGCGGACCGGACGCGCGTTCGCCTGGGTCGAGGCCAAGCCCAAGAGCTCGCGAGCGTTCAGCCGAACGGACCTGTCGAGGAGCGAGAAGTCGGAGGTGATGCGCCCATCCACCTCGCCATAGAAGGCCCGCTCGATGGCGCCCTTCACCAGCGCGTAGGACCCGAGTCCTACGATCAGGATCGCAACGAGGTTCCCGATGATGATCTTCGACCGCATGGTTCGCTCAGCCTCTCGGGTCCGGAGGCGGCGACCTGATGGCCGAAGCGCCCCGAAACCAGCCAGAAGCTCGATACCACCGCGACGGAGATCGCGTCAATACCAGGGAAGACTCGGGGGCGGTCGGGGCCGGGCCTTCAGGCCCGTAGATGGGACAGGACGTGGGTTAGGGCGCTGGGCCAGGGCATCATCGACCGCCCCAGCGCGGCCTCGGTGCCCGACAGATCCAGCACGCTGTAGGCGGGGCGAGGGGCAGGCCTGGGGAACTCGGCGGTGGTGCAGGGCAGCACCCTCGCGGTCCCGTTCGTGCCCGAGATGATGGCCTGCGCGAACTCGAACCAGGTGCACTCACCGCCATCGGTGGCGTGAAAGAACCCCCGAGCGCCCGCCTCCCATAGCTCCAGCGTCGTCTGCGCCAAGCCCTGGGCGCTGGTGGGCCGACCGCGCTGATCGTCGACCACCTTCAGCTCGGCCTTGGTATGTCCCAGCGCCGCCATGGTTCGAACGAAATTCTTGGCCCACGGCGCGTAGAGCCAGCTGGTCCGCAGGTAGAGGTGGGGCACGCCACTCTCGATCAAGGCGCGCTCGCCCGCGGCCTTGGTGCGCCCATATGCCGTACGGGGCGCCACCGCGGCGTCCACCGGATAGGGCTCCGTGGCGTCGCCCCCAAAGACGTAGTCGGTCCCGAAGTGGATCAGGGTGGCCCCGACGAGGGCGCACGCCTGCGCCAAGTGCATCACGCCCTGCCCGTTCACCGCGAGGGCCTCGGCCTCGCGCGACTCCGCGCCATCGACGTCGGTGAACGCCGCGCAGTTGATCACCCGATCGATCCCGCCATGAATGGAGGCTCGGAGGGTGGCGGGCTGGGTCACATCGAGGCTCGGATACGACGCCGTCTCGAAGACCTCGCCGCGCGCCGTGAGGAGCTCGACGAAGGCCCGACCGAGCATCCCCTCGGGGCTGATCAATAGGGTGCTCACCCGCGGTTCCTCACGGGACGTACCGAGGCAGACGCGCGGGATCGATTTCGCTCAGGAGCGGCAGCCCGCGATCCTTCTCGCTCACGGTGCGCTCACCGCCCGGCCACGCGATGCCGATCGCCGGATCATCGAAGCGCACCCCCAGTTCGCTCTCGGGGTGGTAGCCGTCGCTGCACTTGTAGGCGAAGAGGGCCTCGTCGCTCAGGACCAGAAACCCGTGCGCGAAGCCCGGCGGAATCCATAGCTGGAGGTGATTCTCCGAGCTCAGCTCCTGAGCGACGTGTTGCCCAAAAGTAGGAGAGCCTCGGCGCACGTCGAGCGCCACGTCGAGCACGGCGCCGCGCGGGACCCAGACGAGCTTTCCCTGCTCGTGCGGCTCCTGAAGATGCAGGCCGCGCAGCGTGCCTTTGCGGGAGAACGAGAGGTTGTCCTGGACAAAATCGAACGAGATCCCCAGCTCGCGATAGCGGTCCTTGCTGAAGGTCTCTTGAAACCAGCCTCGAGCGTCGCCGAAGACGCGTGGCTCGATCACCAGCACCCCGGGTACTTTGGTCTTGCGTGCTTGCATCGCCCCCACCTACTTGATTCGCACCGCGCCCGCACCGACCAGCTCGACCAAGAGCTTGAGGGCGTCGTGGCGCGGCAGCCCCGAGATGTCGACCAGCTCCTCGATCGAGGTCTTGCCCTCGATCTGCGAGAGCATGAAGCCAGCGCGGTGATCTATCCCCAGCCAGCGCTCGTCGCCCGGGGCGGCGGCGCGCTCGATGGACCGCTGTCCCCCGCCGAGGCGCGCCATGTGCAGCGCGACCAGCTTCTCGCGACAGGCATCGGCCAGCGCTTTGGCCTGCGCGAAGCCTGGCTTCATGCCCAGCACCAGTTCCGCGGCGCGCAACGCGCCGGTGAAGTCACCCAGCTCGAAGCGCTCCTGCATCTCGCGCTCGAAGTCGACCTCGTGCTTGCCCGTCGCCCGGGTCACCCCGACCATCGCCAGCGCGTCGTTGGAGTCGGGCGCATCGAAGTGGTTCGCGGGCGGCGGCGTCGAGCTGCGCGAGCGTGCCCGGGCCGCGCCTGTCTCGGTGCGACCCCAAGCGTCGTTGCCCCGGGGGATCCCCATCGGGATGGGTGGTGTCGGCGGACCCTCGGGGTTCGAGGGACGATCGCGGAACTCGGCGGGCACCGAGAAGACGGTGCTCGGGGCGTCGCGGCGCACCCGCTCGGCGCTCGGCGGGGGCTCCGACTCGCCGGGGAGCGCCAGCGCGGGCCCGCTCAGCTCGAGGGTGATGCGGCGCTTGTATTTGGGTCGCTTCTCCGCCCAGGCGGACGAAGAGCGCTCCCCGTCGGCCGGCACCTCGGTCGCGACCTTCTCGGTCGCGTCATCCCGTCCGTCCTTGGGCTCGGACAAAGGGTCCTCAGACCTTCCCGACCACGCCCTTGAACATCCGCAGGGTGCGCTGCAAGGCCTCGCCCTGTTCCTTGAGCGCGCCCGCTTCACCCGAAGAGAGCGCGCTCTGGGCTCGATCGAGCACCGCACGCGCCTTCTCGATGGCATCGCGTCCGAAGTCCGAGCCTGCGACCACCTCTTCGACCCGAGGCATGAGCTTCTGGATCTCGGCGATCGCGGTCTGGACCTCCTGCTTGGCCTTCTCGGTCGATTCGTCGTCGCGCCGGGCCACAGCGAACCCCTTGGCCTCGTCGACCATCTTGTCGAGCTCGTCTCGGGTGAGACCCGAGGTCGAGGTGACGGTGATCGACTGGGCCTTGCCGGTCTCCAGATCCTTGGCGTGCACGCTCACGATGCCGTCCGCGTTGATCTCGAAGGTGACCTCGATCTCCACCTGACCCGCCGCGGCGCGGCGCAGCCCGGTGAGGATGAATTCGCCGAGCAGCTCGTTCTCATCCGCGCGGTTGTTCTCGCCCTGCATCACGAGGATCTTCACGGCCGTCTGGTTCTCCCGGACGGTGGTGAAGATCTTGGAGCGCGAAGTGGGGACGGTGCTGTTCTGGGGGATCAGCTCCTCGAAGTAACCGCCCACGACCATGATGCCGAGGGTGTGGGGGGTGACGTCCAAGAGCACGACGTCCTGGGCCTCGTCCACCAGCGCGGCGCCCTGGATGGCCGCGCCGAGCGCGACCACCTCGTCGGGGTGTACGCCTTTGCTGGGATCGCGACCGAAGAACTCGGCGACGGCGGCTTGCACCTTGGGCATGCGGGTCATGCCGCCGACGAGGATGACCTCTTCGACATCGCTCTTGCTCAGACCCGCCTCTTCGAGGGTCTGCTCGCAGATCTTGATGGTGCGCTCCACCAGATCGGCGGTGAGCGACTCCAGCTCCGAGCGGGTGAACAGGCGCTGAAGGTGCAGAGCCTCGTTGCGCGCGCTCGAGATGATGAACGGCAGGTTCACCTCGGTCTCGACCACCGACGAGAGCTCGCACTTGGTCTTCTCCGCGGCGTCCTTCAGGCGCTGAAGCGCCATGCGGTCCTGCCTCAGATCGATGTCGTGCTCTTCCTTGAAGCCCTGAACCAGCGCGTCGATGATCCGCTGATCGAAGTCCTCGCCGCCGAGGAAAGTGTCGCCCGCAGTGGAGATGACTTTGAAGACGCCCGAGCTCGAGATCTCGAGGACAGAAATATCGAAGGTGCCGCCGCCGAGATCGTAGACCGCGACGGTGCGATCGATGCTCTTGCCGTAGCCGTAGGCCAGCGCGGCGGCGGTCGGCTCGTTGATGATCCGGATGACGTCGAGGCCGGCGATGGCGCCCGCGTCCTTGGTGGCCTGACGCTGTCCGTCGTTGAAGTACGCGGGGACGGTGACCACCGCCTTGCCCACCTCGGCGCCCAGGTAGTCCTCGGCGATGAGCTTCATCTCCTGGAGGATCATCGCGCTGATCTCGGGGACGGAATAGACCTTGTCCCGCAGCTGGATCCGAGGGTCGTTGTGGGGCCCCTCGATGATCCGGTACGCGGCGTTCTGAATGGCGCCGGTGACCTGGGGGCTCTGGAACTTCCGCCCGATCAGCCGCTTGGCCGCATAGACGGTGTTCTCTGCGTTGGTGACCGCCTGCCGCTTCGCGATGTGACCGACCAGGCGCTTGCCTGCCTCGGTGACGGCCACCATCGACGGCGTCGTCTTGTAGCCCCCACGGTTGGCGATGACGACGGGGGTACCCCCTTCCACGACCGCTACGCACGAGTTGAACGTGCCCAGGTCGATACCGATGACCTTCTCCATAGATGCTGGCGAAGTCTATCCCGACGCGCGCAGGGGCGATCAGAAATTGTGGAGGGACGCCGCGCTGGAATCCCGTGGAGGGTGGAGCGCGCCCGACGCGCGCCGTTTGGTCGGGGCGACTGGGATAGGTACGATGGCGGCCCCACCGCCGTGCAAGCGCTCGTCTACTGGCTGATCGTAGGGTTTCTCCGCCTCGTCACCCGCGTGTTCTTCCGCGCGATCGAGGTGGTCGGTAAAGACCACATCCCTCCGCAGGGTCCGGTGATCTTCGTGGGCAACCACCCCAACTCGCTGGTCGACCCGGTGGTGATCCTGAGCAGCGTGCCCCGGCGGGTGAGCTTCGCGGCCCGCGATGGCCTCTTCTCCATGCCCCATCTCATCCCGATTCTCTGGGCGCTGGGCGCCATCCCGATCAAGCGAAGGCAAGACCAGGGCGAGAAGCAGGTCGACAACCACGAGGCCTTCTCGACGCTGCACGCGGTGCTGAAGCGAGGCGGCGCCTTTGGGATCTTCCCCGAGGGGGTCAGCTACACCGAGAGCGAGCTTCAGCCCCTCAAGACGGGCGCCGCCCGCATCGCGCTCTCGGCGGTGCGCGAAGGAATCGACGTGCAGCTGGTGCCCGTAGGCCTGAGCTACCGGCAGCGAGATCACTTCCGAGGGCGGGTGCTGGTGCAGTTCGGGCGCTCCATCTCGCTGAAGGACTGGCTCGATCGGCGCGTGGCTGCGTCCGCCGAGGAACCCAAGGCCGAGGATCCAAAGGCCGAGGATCCAAAGGCGGAGGCCAAAGCCCTGACCGCGGATCTCGAGCTGGCGCTGCGCGCGCTGACGTTGAACGCGCCCGACTTCGATGTGCTGCGGGTGCTCGATGGGGTCCGGCGCCTCTACGTGCCCGAGGAGCGCGAGCTCTCGTTGAGCGACGAGGCCGAGGTGACCCGGCGGCTGGTCGACCACTACCAGCGCAAGGGCGACGATCCCGCGCTGCGCGCCTTCTACGTGGATGTCTCGAGCTATCTCGCGCTGCTCGACGCGATGGGCCTGTCGGACTGGGATCTGCGCAAGCCCATCTCACGCTTCGGCTGGTCGCTGCGCATCGCGCGACACGTGGGCCTGATGCTCTTCACCCTGCCGCTCGCGCTGCCTGGCCTTCTCCTGCACTTCCCACTCTTGTACGGGGCGACCGTGGCCGGGGAGATGGTCCTCGATCGAGATGACGTACGCGCGACGCTTCGCATGATGGTGGGCGTCCTGAGCGTGCTCGGGATCTACCTCGCGGTGTTCGTGGGCTTGGTGATCTACGATTTGAGCCTCCACGGTGCGCTCTACGCGGCGCTGGTGGTCTTCGGGCTGGCGCTCTCCGGCCTCGCGGCGATCCGGGTGCTGGAGCGTCAGTACGTGATCCGGCACGGACTGTCCGTGCTCTTGCGGATCCTCTCCCTCAAAGATCAGCTCGACGCGCTCCGCAAGGAACGCGATCTGCTGCAGCGGCGGCTCGCTCCTTTGGTCGAGGAGCACATCTCCGGCGAGCTCGATCGGATCGTCAGCCAGGAAGAGCTCCTTCGATCGCAGCCCGGCTGAGCAGCGTCGGTCACACTCCGCGCGTGCTGAGCAAGAAGACCTCCAAGCGAAGCGCGCCGCGGGTGGATCAGCGAGAGGCGTCGATCGCGTTGAGGGACGACGGAGGGCTCACGATCGCGGTGGTGGCCGACACCCACAGCCGGCCGCATCCGGATACCGCGCGGCACCTGAAGACGCGGGCACCTGATGTGATCTTGCACGCGGGAGACATCGGGGATCTCGCGGTGCTGGAGTCGCTACGCGCCATCGCGCCGGTGATCGCGGTGCGGGGCAACATCGATGAGCGCGTCGAACTGCCCGATGTGATCACGCTCGGCATCACCGCGAGCGAGCAGCGGGTGATGACGCTGCTCCTGATGCACATCGCGGTCTATGGGCCGAAGATCCGCGCGGACGCGGCGCGGCTGGCTCGAGCGGCGGGCGCGAACCTGATCGTGTGCGGGCACTCGCACGTGCCCTTCATCGGGCGCGATCAGGGGCTCACGGTCTTCAACCCCGGATCGATCGGACCCCGGCGCTTCACGCTGCCGATCGTGTTCGGGATGCTCGAGATCGCCTTTGGCAAGCTGACCCTTCAGCACGTGAGCTGCGAGACCGGCGAGCGCTGGGAACCGTGATGCGCCCAGTGCCCCCCGCGAGCTTCAGCGGGTGACGCGGCCCATCACGATCGGGGTCACCACGTAGCCCTCGCTCTCGGTGCCGAACCAGCCGTAGTGGGTGCCATGACCGCTCGCGTCGGTGAGAAAGACGATGGTGCCGACCCCGAAGCCCCCGTCGGGATCGTCGCGACGCGAGTCGTCTTGGTGGCCCAAGGACGTCGCGTCCGCGATGCGCACCGCGAACGCGCCAGGCATGCTCGGCACAGTAACGGGCGCGTTCACCACGAAGCCCACGTGACCCGTGTTGCGACTGGGAAAGCCTCGAGGGCGACGCCACGCGAAGAGATCGCCGGGAAGGGCCTCGCTCACGCTCGCCAGACGCTGCCAGCCCGCGCGGCTCCGACCGATGGGCGCGCTCTCGATCGCACGGACGAAATCACGGGCCACGGGCCGGCCTCGGGTGATGACGCGCATCGCCCCAGGAGCGCTCCTTCGAAGCACCCACGCCGCCATGCCCGAGCAGTCCCAGCGGTAGCGGCCCTCGCTCGCCCGCACGTCGGTGGCGTGCTGGTAAATGGTGTCGGTGACGCTCGCCTGAATCTCCGCGAGCACCGCCATCGTCCGCTCACCCGCCGGGCTCGAGGCGTCGGGCGGTGCCGCGAAGCGAGGCGAGGGCGGCAGCGGACCATCGACGGGCGCAGGCACGATGGGCCAGGGCACGCCTTCGTAGGTGCCCACCTCGAAGTGCCGCGCCCCCTCGTCCTGCGCGCGAGCGTGCGTCAGCGCGAGACAGAGCGCGAGACACGCGGCAGCAGTGGAGAGCTTGGGCATCAGGAGAAGAGCAGACGTCCGAGCGCCGCTGGGGTTCCAATCGTACGCCAGGTAAGTGGGAACGGATGCTGCTAGACGAGGGGCGATGCGCCTCCCTGGGCCACGGCTCGCCTCCACCGCCCTGATCTGCGTGCTCATCAGCACCGCTGGGTGCCCACCGCCTAGCGACCCCGATGCGGGCTTCATCGGCGACGCGGGACCGCCCGAGCTCTCGTTGGGGACCGGCGAAAGCACGTTCGTCCCTCTGATGAACGGGGACGAGGTCGAGCTCATCCACGGACCTCAAGGGGGCTGGCACGTGGTGGTCTCGGCGCGGATGAGCGGCGTCGATCCCGACGGCGCGGTGTTGGTGATCGAGGTCCTCTCGGGCGAGGAGATCCTCGCGCGGGTCTCCATCGCACTCTTGGCGCGGCGCCTCGATAGAGATGGGCCCAGCTACTTCAAGCTGAACAACCTCCTGATCTTCGACGTGGCGGGCCCGGACGAGATCGCGGACCGCGAGGTCACCCTGCGCGCTCGTTGGGAGGGCGACGTCGTGCTGAGCGACGAGCGCACCATCAGAGTGGTCGATCAGCTGCCCTGAGCCCGAAGAGACTCGACCGCATCCAAGAGGGCGCGCGCTTTGAGTTCGGTCTCTTCGACCTCGCGATCGGGATCACTCGCTTCGACGATCCCGCCGCCCGCCAAGTAAGTGAGCTCCCCTTCATCGCCCTTGCGCTGAATCAGCTCGGCCGTACGGATCGCGACCGCGAGCGAGAGGCTCCCGTCCCAGCCGACCATCCCCAGCGCTCCGGTGTAGAAGCTTCGGGGTCGCGCCTCGAGCCGCTCGATGTGCTCGATCGCCGCGAGCTTGGGCGCGCCGCTGATGCTCGCGGGAGGAAACGTCGCCTCGAGCACCTGATCGAGCGTGACGTCGTCACGCAGCTGGCCTTCGATGATCGACACCAGATGTGAGAGGCGGGCATAGGGCTCCACCGCGAACAACGACGGCGTGCGCACCGAGCCCGCCTCGCAGATGCGTCCCAGGTCGTTGCGCACCAAGTCCACGATCATGGCGTGCTCGGCGCGCTCTTTCTCGGATCCCAAGAGCGCGCTCGCAGCGTCGGGGCGCACCTCGATCGTGCCTTTGATCGGCCGGCTCTCGATGCGCCTGTCGGCATCGATCGACAAGAAGCGCTCCATGGTGCGGGCGATCAGCGTGATCCCGTCGGGCCCCTCCATCATCGCGCCGAGCGGCACCGGGCTGGCCGCGCGCATCGCTAGCGCCAGCGCCATCGGCTCGCCCTGGTAGGTGCCCATGAACGGACGCGCGAGGTTCACTTGGTAGAGATCGCCCTGCGCGATGGCCTCGAGGGCGGCGGTGATCCGCGCGCGATGAAGCGCAGACGGCTCGACGTCGATGATCGCCAGGGCGATCGCGGGACGCGGCCCGGACACCTGCGCTGTCGCTTCGTCCATCACCCGCTCGAGCGCAGCGCGCGACGTGGCCGCGAAGCGCGCGCGCTCCTCTCGGTGGTCGTAGACCATCGCGGCGTCGTAGGTGCGCGACCAGCTCACGATGCTCTTGGGATCGCGGTCCAAGCGCGATGCCATCCGCACCCCGAGCCGCGACGGGCACGACCACGTCGCGTCGTAGCCGATGGCCACGCTCGCGCGCAGCACCTCGGGCGCGCCGACGAATGGCGAGGGCGCGATGCGCAGCGGCGCGAATGGATCGCCCTCGCCGAGACGCGCGATCGAGACCGTGCTCGGGCCCCATGCCAGATGCGATAGCCGACCGAGCGCGCCCTGCCCATCCCCGTCGAGCCAAGTGAGTCCCTCGCCGCGCTTGGCGACCGCGAGCGCTTCGAACGCGGCGGGGGACATCGGGAGCTCGAAGGTTTCCGACACGGCGCGCGTCTTTACTGACCGTGCTCGCCGCAGTAAAGCGGCCCCTTCCGATGCGTAGCTCTTCGATCCTCGGTGTCCTTTCGATCCTGCTCGCGCTCTCAGCCGTGCCCGGCTGCGAGAGCCAGGCGCGGCCGCCGTTCCTGGTGCGCTTGGTCGATGGCCAAGGGGTGAACCCGGTCCCAGACATCGAGGCGAATCTCACGGTGACGGTGCTTCAGGCCATCGTCGGTGAGGACGGCGACACGACGCGGATCATCGACGGCACGTTCGAGCTCGACGTGCCCATCGCCGCCTACGACCTGAACACCGCGCTCTCGGCACGCATCACGCCGGTGGGCGATTCGGAGCTGATCGGGGCGACCGTGGCCTTCGCGCCGTTCGGCTACTCCACGGGGGTCCACATCGTCATGGGCCGCCCCGGCACCTGCCTTCCGCTCACCGCGCCCCGCCTCGATGGCGCGCGCCTGTTGCCAGGGTTGGTGCTGGTGCGCGCGGATCTCGTGGGGATCGGCGGCGCACGCAGCGGCGGGACCGTCCGCAGCGTCGATCTCTATTCCCCCCTGAACCTGACCACTGACCTGTTCAGCGGGACCATCGGTGATCTGGCGAGCGACGGGTTCGGCCGCACCCGCACCGCCAAGATCGACGACACCCTCATCTTGGCCATCGATGGCAGCCACGCGATCACCTACGACGCTGGGGGCGGCTCGGTAGTGATGGCGCGAGACACTGAAATCACGCTGCACGGCGGCGCCAACACGCTCTCTGCCATCGCGGAGCTCGGCGATGAAGGCGTGGCGGTGGTGGGGGGACACGACGATGACGACGCCGTGCCCGCCATCTCGGTGGTCCGTAGCGTCACCACCGTCGATCGCAGCCACATGCTCAGCTTCGCGCGCGCGGGCGCCAGCGCGGCGCGGTTCGGACGCGGGATCTTGGTGGCCGGCGGACAGACCGACGGCGAGCCGCTCTTCGAGTGGATCTCGATCGACGGCACCATCGACAACGTCAGCTTCGGCGACGCCGAGCCCGCTCGCAGCGGCGGCGCGTTGGTGGTCAGCCTGGGTGGCGCGAGCGCGTTCTATTACCTCGGCCGCGCGAGCGACGGCAGCCTGCCCGACACGACGTACCTCATCAGCGGCTGCCCCGCGGCGTGCATCGCCACGGTCAGCACGCCTGCGCTGCACCCTCGCTTCGAGCCAGCGATTGCGATGCGGGCGACAGCCGCGGTGGTGCTCGGCGGCTTCGACGTCGGCGGCTTCGCGACGGCGACGGTCGAAGAGGTGCGCTTCGTCGGCTCGAGCGCGAGCGTCGTCGCGTTGGGCGATCTGAGCTCGGCGCGGGCCGACACTGCGGTGGTGACCCTCGGGGGCGGCACCGTGCTGGTCGCTGGTGGCCAGGGGACCAGCAACGTCCTGGACTCGATGGAGCTCTGCTTCCCCGAAGAGCTCGATCCGCTGATCGTCCCTGGAGGTTGATCCGATGAGCAACGCACGTCCGAAGGTCGGTCCCCTGCGTCGTGCGGTGGGCAAGACGTGGCTGAAGGTCTTCGGTTGGAAAGCCGAGGGCGCGCTGCCCGAGGGGGTCGACAAGGCTGTGTTCGTCGCCGCGCCCCACACCTCGAACTGGGATGGCCCGCACATGCTGGCCGTCGCCTGGACCCTCGGGGTCCCGCTGCGTTGGATGGGGAAGAAGGAGCTCTTCCGCTTCCCCTTCCGCACGTTCTTGCACGCGGTCGGCGGCGTCCCGGTGGATCGCAGCAAAGCCGGCAACGTGGTCGAGGACGTCGCCCAGGCCTTCTCCGACGTGGACGCGATGTACTTGGCGATCGCCCCGTCGGGAACCCGGCGCGGCAAGGATCGAATCAAGAGCGGCTTCTATCGAATCGCGCAGCGGGCCGACGTGCCGCTGGTGCTCGGCTACCTCGACTACGCGCAGCGCAAAGGCGGCTGCGGTCCGGTGCTCGAGCCGACCGGCGACATCGCACGCGACATGGACGCGCTGCGCGCCTTCTATGCGACGGTCGCCGCCCGCCACCCCGATCGGGTCGCCCCGATGCGGGTGCGCGAAGAAGATCCCGAGTCGAGCTAGGCGAACGTCGAGCTAGGCCGAACGCTCGGGCGCGGCCAAGAGGCCCTCGCTCAGAAACCGCATCATCTCATCGACCAGCGCGGACGGAGCGCTGCGCCAGCCATCACGGGCCGCGCGGTAGATCATCTCCTTGAGGCCGCCCAGACCGATGGCCGCCATCACCCGGCGATCGCCCGGCCTGACCAGGCCGAGGCACTGACCCACCGAGAAGCTGCGATCCAAGATCGCGTGCAGGTTCCCGTAGAACAGCTCGATCCGCGCGGCGAGCTCGGGCCCCTGGGAGGTGGCCTCGTGCAGCGCGAGGCGCATCCAAGTGGGCTCGCTAAGCGCGAGCTCGACCACCCGGGTGAGGTTCGCGCGGAGCTGCTCGAGCGGGCTCGCGATCGCGCTCGGCGTCACATCGATGGACACCACCACGGCCTCGAGGCGGGTCATGAAGTCATCCACCAGCGCGGTGAACACGCCCTCCTTGTCCTCGAAGTAGAGGTAAAACGTGCCGCGTGCGACGCCCGCGAGCTTCACGATGTCGTCCACGTTCGCAGCGCCGTAGCCTTTCTCGCCGAACGCTTGGCCCGCCGCGCTCAAGAGCGCACGCCTGCGCTCGAGCTTCTGTTGAGCGTGCAGATCACGTCGAGGGGCGGAGGGGCGCTTGTCCTGGAGCGGGGTTCCTCGGGTCACCAGCGGGATCCTCGGCGAGCGCCGCCTCCACTGCAACCCCACGACGTTTCGTGTCCCCGCCTTGGCGCACCGCGCCATAGCGCGTAGACCCCTCGCTCCCGTGCAAGAAGCCGTCGAGTTCTTCATCGCCCAGGGCTCCTACGGCCTCCTGTTCGCTGCGCTCATCGCGGCCGGCATGGGCCTGCCCCTGCCCGAAGACATCGTCTTCATCGCCGGCGCGGTCCTGGCCCAGCGGGGGGTGACGGACCTGCCCACCACGGTCGCCGTGCTCGCGGTCGGGGTGCTGATCGGCGACTCCATCCTCTTCTTCTTGGCGCGGCGCTTGGGCCCCGCGATCTACGACCGGGCCTTCGTGAAGCGGGTGATGCCGCCCGCTCGGCGCGAGTGGGTCGAGGACAAGATCCGGCGCTACGGCGGCGGCGTCGTCTTCGTGGCTCGGCACGTCGCGGGCTTTCGGGGACCGACGTTCGCCATCTGCGCCATCCACGGGATCTCGTATCCCGTCTTTCTGCTCTTCGACGCGATGGCCCTGGCCGTCTCGATGCCGATCTTCATGGCGCTCGGGTGGTTCTTCTCCGACGCGCTGGACGCGGCGCTCGCCGAGGCCGCGTCCGCCGAGCGCTTGATCATGCTGGGGATAGGCGGAGTGATCCTCCTCGGGATCGTCCTTCACACCATTCGATCCTGGTGGACCCGTTCGCGGGATACCGAAGGCGCCGAGGCCGCTCCTGTGACTGGGACTGCCGTGTCCGTCGCCGAGCCCGCTGCGAAGCCCGCGCCCGAAGCGGCCGAGCCTGCGACCCCGGCCCGCGCTTCCGATCAGGCGCCCTGAGCGCTGGCGGCGTCGAGCACGCTGGCCAGCGGGATCGCTGCGCGCACCCGGTCGGCGGCCGTCGACTGGGCCCAACCGATGACGCTCATCGCGCCGCACGCCTGGGCATCGAAGACCAGCGCCTGCGTCGAGAGCGCCGCGACCATTGATGAAGCGGTGGGGTCGGAGAAGCTGCGGGCCACGCACGAGAGCGCCAGGAGCGCGGCGGCGAGCGCGGGATCGGGCGCCCCATCGCTGCGCGCTTCGAGCGCATCCGCCGCGGCCGTTCGCGCATGGGCGCTCGCCGACGGGAGGGCTTCGAACGCAGCGTGCGCGTCGTCGTCCTCCGGCAACACCTCGAGCGCCAAGCGGCCGACCTCGATCGCGGCCGTGGTGATGGGCGCGCCCGAGATGCCCAGCCTCGCCGCGATCGCCAAGAGCCAGTCGCCCCGAGGACACGCGTCCCAGAGCGTGCTCAGATCGTCGCCGAAAGGCTCGGCCCAACCCGCGATGTCCTCGCTCGCGCCCTGTTGCCGAAGCCAGGCCGCGACGTTCATCCGGTGAGCACGCCACCCGCGAGCTGCGAGGCGAGCTTGCCATCGAGGTTGGGATGACGGGCCTTGAGTTCCTTCATCAACCGCCCGAAGTCCTTCTTCCCCTCGAGACCCATCTCCGCGATCAAACCCGTGATGGCGGCCTGGGTCTCGGCCTCATCCATCTGCTTGGGCAGATAGGCAGCGAGCACCGCGATCTCCGCTTCTTCGTCGGCCGCCGCGTCGTCACGGCCGTTGGCCTTGAACTGCTCGATCGAGTCCTTGCGCGATTTAATCTGCCTACGGAAGGCCTCGAGCACCTCCTGATCGTTCACCCCGCGGCCCAGCTCGACCTCCTTGAGGAGGAGCTCGGCCTTCACGCCCCGGAGGGTATCGCGGACCCGCTCATTCTTCTCGAGCATGGCCTTCTTCAGATCGGAGTCGATGGTCTCACGCAGCGTCATAGGCGGCGCAGGCTACGGCAGGAGCGCCGCGTTGGCGAACGACGGAACGCGAACGGCCCACCCGTGTGAGGGGCAGGCCGTCGGCGTTCGCTCGGAGCGAGCTAGTGGATGCTCAGATGCCGCGGTCCATGTCGGGCGCGGTGGAGCCGCCCGTGCCGTCGAGCCGGTAGTCGACCGAGCCCGAGGTGGTCTCGCTGCCGTAGCGGGTGGTGAAGTTCAGGCGGCGGTTGCCGTCGCCCAGATCCACGACGTCGACGGTGGTCTCGTCCGCGGGACCATCGAAGGTGTAGTTGCCGTACTCCGGGCCCGAGCAGCCGGTGACCGACACGTTGGTGTCGGGATCGTAGGTGCCGCTGGTGAAGGTGCGGTGGGTGCCGGGCGCGAACGCCGGGCCCGCAAGGTCACCCGTGACATTGATGGCGCTCATCACCCACCAGTCCGAGCCCTCTGAATCGATGCGCAAGCTCGAGGCGTAGGTGTCGTAGTACCCGGAGTGACGGCTGGCCGCGCCCTCGAAGCCGCGAATGTCGCCCATGCCGCCCGACTGGACGCCGTTGGAGACGGTGAGCGCGCCGGTCACGGCGGGAGGACCACCGGGGCCGCCAGTGTAGGGGCCCTCGTCGATGTCGTACCCGCCGAGGCTGAAGCAGCCACCGAGCATCATCGCAGCTGCCAGACCAAGAACATTGAGTGCGCGAACCATGATTCGTCTCCTTGGGAGGTGCTCGTGCACCCCCGATTTCCGCCCAGACCGACTGCAACCGTCGTGCCCGGCTAAGCTAACACGATATCCCCGCAGATCGAAAAGGGGCGCAACGGCACGTGTGCATCCGGCTTCACGCCTCACCACACCGACCGTGCGGACTTGGCACGCTCAGCGGTCCGCAACCTGGGTCAGCCCGTGCCGATGGGGCGCCCCCATGAACAAGCTCCTCGCCCTCGGTCTCCTCCTCCTCGCTCCTGCCTGCACCTCGACCGCGATCTCCCCCCTGGCCCTGCAGCACAACCACGCGGGGGCCGAGCTCTTGAGCGCCGGCGACCTGGAACGCGCCGAGGCCAACTTCCGGCTCGCGCTGGAGTACGCGCCCGGGCTGCCCGAGGCCCGCATGAACCTCGGGGTGCTGGCGCTGCGGCGGGGTCGGCCAGCGCTGGCCGAGGAAGAGCTCCGCGCAGCGATCGGTCTCCGCGAGGACTTCCCCGAGGCCTTCGCGAACTTGGGCGCCGCGCTCGAGGCCCAAGGACGCGCGAGCGAAGCCGAGCAGGCGTACCTGTCTGCGCTCGCGATCCATCCGGGTCTGGCATCGGCGCGACGCAACCTCGGCCGGCTCCTGCTCGCGAACGGTCGACACGCCGAGGCCCGCGCGCATCTGCTGCGCTTGCTCGAGAGCGACGGCAGCGATCGCGAAGGACACGCGCTTCTCTCGTGGTGCGAGCTCTTGCTGGGGCGCCCCGAAGCTGCAGCTGAACGCCTCTCGTATGCATTCGGCGAGGACCCGGATGGAGAACGAACGGTGCCGCCCGTCGCGTACTTGGTGCGGGCGATCCTCGAGATGCGTGAAGGAGCGCTCACCGACGCGTTGGCCGATCTCACGATCGCCGAGCGCGCGCCGACCTTCCGACGCGAGGTCGCGCTCCGGCGCGCGGCGATCGAGGTGGTGCTCGGCGATCCGACCGCGGCGATGGCGCGCCTCGGACCGCTGCTCGAAGACGATCCCTTCGATGCGGCCGCGCACCTCTTGATGGCGCGCGCATCCGCCGATCTGGGCGAGCCCGAACGCGCCGTTGAACACGCCCACGCCGCGCTGGAGCTCGCCCCCGATCTAGAAGCCGCGCGGGTGTTGCTGCGCGAGCTGGGTCGCTGAAGCGGTCACTTCTTCTCGCGCTTCTCATCCTTCTTCGCGGCCTTCTTCGCGGCCTTCTTCGCGGCCTTCTTCGCGGCCTTCTTCGAGGCCTTCTGGCGAGGATCCCGATGGTCCCGATGTTCTCGCCGATCAGCCCTTGGCCGCCATGTCTTCGCGCTTCTTGAGCGCGGACAACGCCTCTTCGAGCTCGGCCATCTCGGCGTCGCTCATGTCGGCTTCTTCCTCGGCCTCGACGCGCGCGGCGACCTTCGCCTCGACGGGCGCGGCCATCCCCATCTCGCGCTTCAGCGCTTCGAGATCGGCGTCGGCACCCGCGGTGGCCTCCAGGCGCTGGAACTTGTTGCGCAGAAGATCGCCGCTGAACTCTTCAGAGAGCTCGCCCTGCGCTTCGACCTCGGCCTCGCGCTGCTCGATCTTTTGCTCCATCCGCGAGAAGGCATCGAACGCGCTCGTGTCCGAGAGCTTGCCCATCGCCTTCTGGATCTCTTCCATCGCCTTGGCGCGGTTGTTCCGCGCGATGAGGAGATCCTTCTTCCGCTTGGCTTCACCTATCTTGGAGTTCAGCGCCTGCAGCGCGAGCTTCACGTTGTTGACCGCGGCCGTCTGCTTCTGGAACTGATCGCCATAGCCCGTCGCGAGCTGCTCGTGCTCCTTCTTGCGGAGCAAAGCCTCCTTCGCGAGCTCATCATCGCCGGCGCGCACCGCGAGCATGGCCTTCTTGTGCCACTCGCCCTCGACCGACTTTTCTGCCTGCCACTGGCGCTCCAGGCGCTTCTGATCAGCGATGGCGACGGCGACCTGCTTCTTCACCTCCACCAGCTGCGCGTTCATGTCGAGGATGATCTGCGTGAGCATCTTCTCGGGGTCTTCCGACTTCGAGATCAGATCATTCAGGTTGCTCTTGATGAGCGTGGAAAGGCGGCCGAAGAAGCCCATGTGCTCGTTGCTCCTCTAGGATCTGCGCTGCGGGAAAAGGGAAAGCGTGCGGGAGTTGGCCTTCAGGCCTTGGCAGAAGGGATACCGAACGGCGCGAGCCGCTCGTGGTGCTTGGAGAGCGCCATCCCGAAGTCGTCGAGGGTGCCGACGAACTCGTTGTAGTCGAGGTTCTCGAGGCGAAGGCTCGCCACCAACAGCACCTTGCCGTCGCTGACCCCATACGCGCCGTGGACCATGTCGTTCGCGTTGAGCTCGAGCAGGGTCCCGTAGAAGCCCGCATCGGCTTTGGCGACGTCCATCACCTTCACCCGGAAGAGCGCCAAATCATCGGTGAGCTTCACCACCACGTTCTCGCGCAGCCCCGAAGGATCTTGCACCAGCCAGGTGCCGTCCTCGATCTCGCGGTGCGGATAGGCAGAACGGCTGAGGTAGCTCTCGATGTCGTCTCGGGTTCGCATGCGTTCGGGCTCCGAAGGGGCCGGGACCATACAAGGTCGTCCCGGCGGTGTGGCAGCCTATCGCTCAGCGCCGCCCGCTCGCAACCGCGAGCGAGCACCGAACACCACGAAGGTCGCCCCGATTCCAGCGGAGGTCACGGGCGCAGGTCACGGGCACAGGGCGTCGAGACGCTGCACCAAGCCTTCGAGACGGGCGAGGAGCAGCGGCGCGGGCGCGTCGTTCAGGACCTCGAGCGCCGTCCGGTAGTACCAGCAAGTCCCGCTCGCCCCGCCCTTGAAGTGGGTGAAGGCGACGGGTCCCCGGGCGCCCAGGTCCTCGAGCAGCGTGCCCGCGTTGTGCACTTTGTCGGCCAGCGCGATGCGCTTCACCCCCGGCGACGCAGAGCGCAGACGCGCGAGGTGCCGCTCCTTTCGGCCCCGCCAAGGCTCCTTCTGAGCGGGACACAGCGTGTCCGAGAGGGCGAGCACCATCGCGGCGACCTCGGCCCCAAAGCGCGCCTCGATCTCTTGGGCCTCTGCTCCTTCGACGTCCTCGAGCACGTCGTGCAGTACAGCAGCAACCGCCTCCTCCTCGGTGCCCCCGTGCTCCAGCACCAGCGCGGTCACCGCCAACAAGTGCGAGAGATACGGCGCGCCACAGCCGCCTTTGCGGGACTTGAGCGCGAAGAGCTCGGCCGCCCACCGAAGCGCTTCGCCCAGCCGCTCGTCGTAGCGCCGCGCGTTCATCGACGGAGCCTTACACGGATGCGAGCACCCCGCCTCGTGCGGGCACGCCTCCTCGGCGCTCGCGCAGGCGATCGAACACGCCTTCGAACCACCGAGTTCGAGCTCGGATGCGAGCACCTCGGTCAGCTGGTGCGTGGTAGCTTGGCGCGCATGACGCGACTCAAGACGGGTGCTCGAGCGGTGGTGACTGGCGGCGGAAGCGGCCTCGGGAAAGCTATCTGCGAAGATCTCTCGGCGCGCGGCGCGAAGGTGCTGGTGACCGACGTGAACCTCGAGACCGCGGAGGCGACGGTCGAAGACATTCGGCGGCGAGGCGGCGAGGCGCACGCGATGAAGGTCGACGTCCGCAAAGCGCCGGAGGTCGAAGCCATGGAGGCGCGCGCCACCGAGCTCTTCGGCGGCACCGACGTGCTGGTCAACAACGCGGGCCTGGCCGTGGTCGGCGAGCTCGGCAAGATCCCCGTCGAAGAGTGGCAGTTCCAGGTCGACGTGAACCTGATGGGCGTGATCTGGGGATGCCACTACTTCGGCCCCAAGATGGTCGCGCAGAAGAGCGGCTACATCCTGAACGTCGCCAGCGCCGCCGGCCTGCTGTCGGCGCCGCTGATGGGTCCCTACAACGTGACCAAGGCGGGCGTCGTCGCGCTATCTGAGACCCTCTACACCGAGATTGGGCAACACGGCGTCCAGGTGTCTGCGCTCTGCCCGACGTTCTTGCGCACCAACATCCACAAGGGTCAGCGCAGCTTCGGCGGTAGCACCGGCGAGAAGGCGACCAAGCTGGTCACCGAGGCCAAGTGGAGCGCAGAAGAGATCGCGAAGGTGGCGATCGATCAGATGCTCGCGGGCAAGCTCTACATCATTCCGCAGACCGACGGGAAGGTGATGTGGCGGGCGAAGAGAGCGCTGGGGCAGCGGTTCTATTCGGCGATGACCGCAGGCTTGAAGCGCGGGGCGATGAAGCGCTTCGAGTAGCGGGTTCGGCTTCGGCTGCCGCTGAAACCGAAGCTGACGGTGGAACCGAAGCTGGAGCTGGAGCTGGAGCTGAAGCTGGAGCTCGCGGGGGCTGCGGCTGAGTCTGTCCGCGGCTCAGCCCTCGATGCGCCATCCTAGCGATGCGCAGACCTCCTGCACCGCCTCTACCCTTGCGACCGAAGCGTAGACCGCGAGCTCATGTGGACCGCCGCGGGTCTGCGCGACTGGGCCGTTCGTCCCGCGCGGTGCGATGGGCCACGCCGAGGGCGCACTGCGGGTGTAGCGGTAGACGACCAGCGCGACATCGCTCGCGGACTCACACAGCGTATCGAGCCCAGGCGCGAGACTCGACCACAACTCCGCTGAGAGCGCGAACGGATCGATGTGAACGAGCAGACCGCCTGCATCGGCCCGTGGATGTCGCAGTGCCGCGATGGCGTCCTCGACGACATGGATGTTCGGGTGTTGCTCGCCTCGGACTTGCTCCTTCAACTCGGCGCGGGTCACCGCGTTGGCTTCGCCGAGCACCAGCGTGGCTCGGTCACCGAGGACGTCCACCATGAGACCCGAGGAGCAGCGGTACTCACCGGTGCGCGAAAGCGACGCGCGCTCCATCGCGGCGTATCGCCCATACACCGGGTGCGCGGAGACCACGCGAGCGACCTCGGCGTTCCACTGCGCCAGCTCCGCCTTCGGCGCCTGGAGAAGGAACGTGTGGGTGTCGACGTAGTGCGTCGGCGCGAGCTTCTCCGCGAGCGCAACGAGCACAGCGTGCTTGAGCACGTCACCCAGGTTGCCGACGCTCCGGCTCTGGCGATTGGTGGGTCGACCCATGGTGTCACCGCGTCCCAAGGAACGAGACCAAGAATACGCTTCTCGTTCTTGCCCTCCTGCCTTCCTCAGAGGAACTCTCGATCAAACCGCGCAAATGGAGAACCGAGATTTGCGTCTGAGAAGTGCAGGACAGAAGGATGGGACAGAACCTCCGACTCATTCAGGTGTGCTCTCACTCCCGCGTTCGAGGGTTCCTCGCTCAGAAGCCACAATCGCGACCCGCGTTGCGCTCCTCGAGGAAGGCCATCAGCGGGCGGTAGTACTCCAGCATGGGTTCGGCGGTCAGATCGCGACCGGTCGCCTCGATGAGCACCTCGCGCCAGTCTCGGCTCGCGCCGGGGGACAGGATCGAGCGGAGGAAATCCCCGACTGCGGTGCTCCCGTAGTAGTTGCACTGGTGGGGATCGCTGCCGAGGATGTTGCGGCAGATGTGATCGTGCAGCTGGTAGAGCAGCACGTTCGCGAGCGCGTAGTCGTAGTAGCCCGCCGGGTCGTCGATGATGTGGGTCTTGGTGCACGCGTCACACCCGTCGATCGGGCGCTCGCTCGGGGGCGCGATGCCCTGAAAGCGCGCGACGTACTCCCACCATCGGGTGTTGAGCTCGGACTCACCGAGTTCCCCCGAATAGAGATCGTGCTCGAAGTGGCTCATCACCCCGGCCGACCAGGGCAAGAACACAATCGGCCCATTCAGCGCGTCGTCGAGCAGCCAGGCCATCTCGTCGATCTCGGTGCCCTCAGGCAGAATCCCTACCTCGCGCAAGTACGGCTCTTGTCCCGCGGCCAGCGCGATCAGGTCACCGATGCCCTCGTGGTAGCTGCGGTTGGCGCCCTCACGCAATAGAAGCGGCACCTCGGGGCGGGCGTAGCTCATGTAGTAGTAGATGTGTCCCAGCTCGTGGTGCGCGGTGGTGAACCAGCGCCAGTCGCTCTCGACGCTCATCAGCGAGCGCACATCACTCCCCAGATCCATGTGCCAAGCGCTCGCGTGATCGTTCTTCTCGCGCTCGCTGCCCTCGGCGACCGGATACAAGTCGCTGTTGGTCCAGAAGGACTCGGGGAGCTCGGCGAATCCCATCGACACGTAGAAGCGCTCGGCAGTGCGCACGATCCACTCGGGCTCGCGGTCGGCGACGAGCGCGTCCAGATCGATCCCATTCGACAGACCCGGCCACGCCTGACCCCAGCGGTTGCCGATCCAGTGCGCAGGAATCAGCGCGGGCACGTCGGTCACCTCGTAACGGCCCGCGAGCTCGTAGCGCGCGTAGCACTGGAGCTGAGAGAAGAGCGGATGGATGTCGTCTATCAGCTGATCGAGCAGGGCCATCAGCTCGTCGGTGCTCATGCCGTAGTTGCTCACCATGAGCGCGAAGTAGTCGTCGTAGCCCATCGCGCGGGCCACCCCGTTGCGCAGATCGCGCAGGCCGAGCAGGTGCGATCGCAGGGGCGTGCCCACCTCCTTGCTGGCGTTCCACGCGGCGAGGCGCTCGTTCAGATCCCGCGACTCGACCAGCACCCGGTCGATCGCGTTGGTGCTGGTGGGCGCGGTGCAGATGCCAGCCTCATCGCGGGCCATGCAGAACTCGAAGGCATCCAGGGTCGCGGCGGCAGCGGCCTCCGAGGCGACGCGGCGACGGGCGAGCTCGGGATCGAGCTGGGGCGCCTGGGCGGCTGCGATCAGCATGAAATCGAGCTGCCGCGCGGTGAGCCCGTCGAGCGCATCGCGGTGGGCCAACAATGCGCGGGCTCGCTCGATCACCAACGCGCTGCCGGCGAACGAATAGAGCGCGGTGTCCGCGGCCGCACGCCCTCCGGTGTGCGCCTCGCTCACGTCGGTCGAGGCTGCCCACGCCGCACGCGCCGACTCGGTGTAGAGCGCTTGGTAGGTCGGCTCGTAGAAATCCAGGAAGTCGTCTGCTTCTTCCTGCCAGCTCCGTGACGCGCCTTCGGTGCGATGGGGCAAGGTGGACGCGCCCTGATGGGCACCACAGGCGGAGACGAAAACGAGCGCGAGGACGGAGAGGGTCGGGCGGAGCATGGCCGCGACCTTGTCCGCTCTGTCTCGCGCGGACAAGCATGGGTTGGGTGTGGCGCAGCGCAGCAGGCTGGGCGGCACGCAACGTTTCGTTGCCGGTGCACGCATCGTCCTTGACCCGGGCGGGCCCTCCCCTCAGTCTCGACCGGCTCATGAACGCGGCGCGGCTCGGAACGCTCCGGACGACTGCCTCGCCGGTTCATCACGATAGGGGAGTCTCCTCGGCACTGACCGCGGACGGCGCGTCCACACCTGCGTGGCTCGAGGAGATCCAGCGCGCGACCGACGCGCACCTGCTCCGCTTCTTCGAGGACCGCGCAAAGCTCGTCGCGCGCCTCTTGGGGCCCGACACCGAGCCCAGCGAGCTGCTCTCGGCGGTGCAGGCGATGACCCTACGCGGCGGCAAGCGTCTGCGGCCCGCGATGCTCGTCGCGAGCTTCCGCGCGGTGCGGCCCGACGCCATCTGGACCAGCGCGGGGCCGGCGTGCGCCGCGCTCGAGCTCTTTCAGAGCTACCTGCTCATCCACGACGACTGGATGGACGGCGACGAAGTGCGGCGCGGCGGACCCAGCGTGCACGCGCAGCTCCGCCAGCGCTTCGGGGGTCAGGTGCTCGGTGACGCGCTAGCGATCTTGGCGGGCGACAGCGCCTCGGCGATGGCTTGGGAGCTCTTCATCGAGGGTGCGCTCGCGTGCCCCGGCGGGACCGAAGCGATCGCGACCTTCGCTCGCATCCATCAAGAGGTGGTGCTGGGGCAGGAGATGGATCTCCGCTCCGCCCGCGACGTGGGCCGAATGCAGCGCCTCAAGACCGGCAGCTACACGGTGCAGGGTCCCTTGGAGATAGGCGCGCTCTTGGCGGGCGCCGAGCCCGCGTTGCTCGCGGCCTTGCGCAGCTTCGGCGAGCCGCTCGGTGAGGCCTTCCAGGTGAAGGACGATCTGCTCGGGCTCTTCGGCGATCCCAAGGAGCTCGGCAAGCCCGTGGGCACCGATCTGAGGATGGGCCGACGCAACGCGCTCTTGCGCGAGTGCGAGCGCTTGTTGCCCGCCGACGAGCGCCAGCGCCTCGAGACCGTGATGAGCCGGGCGCCGCTGAGCGACGAGCAGGTGCATGAGATTGCCCAACAGCTGGAGCACGCTGGGATCCGAACACGGGTAGAAGAGCGGCTCGAAGGTCTGTTGGCGAGTGCGCTGGCCGCGCTCGAGAGCGCGCCCTTCCACGAGCCCGGCAAGTCCATGCTGCGGGAGCTCGCCGAGCGCATGGTCCGCCGCGACAGGTGAGCGAGGATCACCGTGGGCAGACCGCGCCTCGAAGCAGAGCGTCAGGGCACGCGAAGTACAGGGGGCACGGTCGGCGGCACGGTCGGCGGCACGGTCGGCGGCGCGGGTGGTGGGACGGGGTAGCCGCGCAGCGTGTCGGCGCTGGCGCGCAGCCACACCCGGAGTGACCAGCTCGGGCCCACGTCCTCGATGCGCTCGACCCGCCATGCTGTCGGCCCATCGGGGATGTCGCCGGCATCGACCATCGTCGCGAGATGGGGAATCCGCAGGGTCGCGAAGCGATCGGGGGCGAGCGCGGATCCAAAGAGCGCCGTCCCGAGTGGCAAGGTCCGCTCCGTGCGGGTCACGATGAACGCACCGCCGCAGTGCGTGCCGAACGTGCCTCCACCGCAGCCCCCGTCGGGCAGCGGGCGATCCAAAAAGCCGTGCACGATGTAGCCGTCGATCCAGATCCGCGCCGCACGGTAGCCGCCCCGGAGCGGTCCCAGCTCGACCCGGGTGCGCGGACCATCGACCGTCCATATCGTGGCGTCGCTCGCGGGGCGCGAGAACACCCGAGTCGGATGACAGATGTGCTCCCAACCACCGTCCTCGGGGCTCTCGAGACTCGCAGGCGGCGTGATGGGCATGACTGGACTGCCGGCCGGCATCACCGCCCCCCGATATGGCAGGAACTCGGGCAGTCGAATGCGCAAGCGACCGGTCGCGTCGCGCCCGACCACCCGCGCGAAAGTGCCGGGCAGCATCTCTACTCGAAAAGCACGCGAGGGCCCGAGGGTGACCACCTGCCCTGCGCTCGCCAAGAGCACGCTGTCCTCGTCCGCGAGATCGACCCGCGCATCGAGGGAGATGACCTCGTCCTCGAAGTGCAGATCCACGTGATCCGCTTGGGGCCATCCCGTGATGACGCTGGGCGCCCCGCGCAGCCAGCCCACCGGCTCGCTCTCCTCGACACCGCCATCGCCATCGAGCGCCAGCGTCACCGACTCCGCGAACACCGGCTGAGCCCGCGCCGTGCTGGGCAGCGCCGCGGTTGGCGAGAGCACGAGCCCCGCGAGGACGACCGGCGTGAAGCGCATCGCCCTCGTGACAACGTTGGAGGCGAATGGTTCCGGGCTCACGCCTCGGGTGACTCGCGGATCACCAGGAGCTTGAGCTCCGTCATCTCCTGCATCGCGTAGCGCACCCCCTCGCGACCCGTCCCGCTGTCCTTCACGCCGCCATAGGGCATCGAATCGACCCGGAACGAAGGCACGTCGTTGATGATGACGCCGCCCACCTCGAGCTCTTCGAAGCACTGCTTGGCCCGGAACAGATCGCGGGTGAAGACGCCCGCTTGAAGGCCATAGTCGCTGTCGTTCACCTCGGCTATCGCGTCGTCGAACTTGGCGAAGCGCGACATCACCGCGACCGGACCGAAGACCTCCTTGCACACCAAGGGCTGAGCCCGCGGTACCTCGCTCAAGATCGCGGGCGAGACGACGGATCCCTTGCGGACGCCGCCGCAGTGGAGCTTGCCGCCCGCGGCCACCGCCTGCTGAATCCAGCGCTCGATGCGGATGGCTTCCTTCTCGGTGATGACCGGTCCGACGAAGGTCTTCTCATCCTCGGGATCGCCCGCCACCAACGTCGCTGCGCGCGCGACGAGGCGCTCGAGCAGCGCGTCGTAGAGAGCTTCGTGGGCGATGATGCGCTGCACGCTGATGCAGCTCTGACCCGACTGGTAGAACGCGCCGATGGTGATGCGCGAGACCACGTCATCGAGGTTCGCATCTTTGTCGACGATCACCGCCGCGTTGCCCCCGAGCTCGAGCGAGACCTTCTTCTTGCCGGCGCGGGCCCGCAGATCCCAGCCCACATCTTGGGAGCCGGTGAACGAGAGCAGCTTCGGTCGAGGATCGACCGCGAGCTTGTCCGCGGTCGACCGAGCGCAGGGCAAGATCGAGAACGCGCCCTTGGGCAGGTCGGTCTCCGCGAGGATCTCGCCGAGCAGCAGCGCGCCGATGGGCGTCGCGCTCGCCGGCTTGAGCACGAACGGACAACCCACCGCGAGCGCCGGCGCGATCTTGTGGGCGACGAGATTGAGCGGGAAGTTGAACGGGGTGATCAGCGCCACGAGCCCGAGCGGAAAGCGCTTGGTGAGCCCGCTGTAGGCCTGGGTCCGCTCGCTGATGTCGAGCTGCAGCACCTCACCATGCATGCGGGTGGTCTCGCCCACGGCGATCTTGAACGTATCGATCAGGCGGGTGACCTCGCCGCGCGCGTCGGTGATGGGCTTACCCGCCTCGATGGTGAGCGCGTGCGCGAACTCGTCCTTACGCGCCTCGATGCGGCGCACGCAGTGCTCGAGCACCTCGGCGCGCTGGTAGCTCTTGCGCTTGGCCATCGCGCCCGTGGCCGCCTCGCCCGCGGCGAGCGCCTTCTCCAGCGCAGCATCATCAGCGAGCGCGACGCGGGTAGCGACCTCGCCAGTGTACTTGTGGATGACCTCGAGATCCCCGTTGGGCGCATGTGCGACGTTCGCGAGATAGTAGGGGTAGGCGTCCTTCAGCATCGAGGGAAGTATGCCCGCGAGGTGAAGGCAGACCATGGGGCATTCGCGCCGCGATCGTGCCAAGCTCTGGCACCTGGAGGGTGCCATGCGCGCTTGCTTGATGGTGTTGTCGTTGCTGGGTGTCGCGTGCAGCGCGGAGATGCGGGAGAGGCCGTCCTTCGACATCGATGGTGATGGGGCCGACGAATTGTTGGTGCGGCAGTCGTGGGATGGCCGGGTCCGTACCCTGTCGATCGATGGGACGTTGGGTGACACGGTGCTCATGACGGCGTTCACCGAGACCGTGGTGCGGGTGGGTGATGTGAATGGCGATGGACGCGATGATCTCGCGGTGCGTGCGCCGCTCGAACGCGACGAGCAAGTGCGGATTCACCTGGGTCGCGCGGATGGCACGGCAGACCCGACACCGTTCTTCGTGCTCGAGATCACGGGCTCGCTGCGCAACGTGAAGGCCGCGGGTGATGTGAACGGCGATGGCTTGAGCGATCTGATCGCGGTGGGCTTCGGTGGTCCGTCGTTCGTGGTGTATGGCAATCCGAGCACGCCTGTCGTGTCCGACCCCTTGCGCTTCGACGGCGAGGTGCTCACCCGCATCGATCTGGACGGCGACGGACGCGCGGACCTACTGAGCACCGACTACGACGATGAGGACCGACGCGAGGAGCATCGCGTGCTCTTGGGCGGGAGCGACACGCTCCTCGAGGTGCCCGCTGCGGGCCCGTTCATCGGCTCGTTCCCCGACCCCGACGAGCCACGACGGGACTTGTTGGTTGGCGCCCTGCTCGTCTCGGGTCGTGTGGTCCCTTCCGGGGTAGCGCGTTGGAACGGTACTGACTTCTCTGCGGCGGACGTTCCCGGGCTGCCTGGCTTCCCCCTGGGTCGAGGCCAGATCATGGGCGACGAGACGATCGACTCCTTGATCCTCGTCCTCCCCGACGAGGGGGAGCCGTGCCTCGTGCAGATCGGCGGTCCCTACGGCGTGCTCGGTGAAGTCGCCGCGGATCACTCCGACAGGTGCGGCAGCGCGTGGGCGTCAGTCGGCGGCGACTTGGACGGCGACGGCTTCGATGAAGTGCTGGCCTGGATCTTCGCCGACGACGGTTCCCGCGGCCTCCGCATCCATCACGGCGGACGCGACGCCCTGACGCCGGGTGCGAGCGCGCTGCCGGTCGTCGAAGTGGGACCGGTCCCCGCAGAGGAGTGGTCCGTGTCTCCCGTGCTCTGACGGGGGCGTGCGCAGCCAGGCAGTCTGGACGAGTGCGAGCTCCCATCGGCCGTCCTACGCAACTGCGCGGCTGTCGCTGGAGCGACCGCGTCTGAACAGACCGGAGGCGTCGCGACCAACAAGTCGCCGTTGACCCGGACGCGGAGTGCGCCGATGCTCGCCAGATGAAGCCGCTCCGCATGCACGAGCACGAGGGAAGGATCTCGCTGCTCCTCGACTGTGGGACCACTCCGGTCGAAGACGCGATCCGGGCCAGCGGCCATGAGCCGAACGGCTATTTCTGGGAGGGGATCGCGACGATCTTGGTCGAAGAGCAACTCGCCGATCTCGAAGGAGCGTTCGACTACGACCCCGAGGCTGGGATGTTCTGCGCCGTCGGCCAAGACCGGGCAGCGCTCGAGCGACTCGGCGTCGCGATGGCCGCCGTCGCGAACGATGCCGCGCGACTCGCCGCGCTCGTCGTTGCCGCCGAGGCTCGAGGTTTCGAATTCGACGATTGAGCGAGCGCGCTGGCGGCCTCAGCAGAGGCGAGTGCTGCAAGTGAAGGTGGACGCTGAGGCTGAGCCAGCGCTCCCGCGGACGAGCCGACAGACGATCAGCGCGAGGTGATGAGCAGGGCGCCGGCCTCGGCGAGGGAGCGCTGCACGTCCTTTGGCAAGTCCACGACCCGTCCTTCGCGCAGGGCTTCGGCGTGACGTCTTTCGACCGCCATCAACACCGTCTCTGCCCGGAAGCGGCCGACCAACGCGGCGCTCGGGCCGCTGGGGACATCCCCTCGCAACGCGGCGACAGGATCGCTCCCAAAGCGGAGCACCGAGAATGCGCGGCTGAGCGTCACCCCGGGTCGACCCACAGGCGGGCCGTCGAGGTCTTCCAAGATCTCCACCCGATCATCGGCGCGTCGGGTCACCGCGAGCGCCGACTCCAAGCGCGCGAGATCGGCACCGGCATGATCGGCTTCGTCCTCGAGCATCCGCGCGACGCGCTCACCCAGCGGCGCGCGCGCCACGTACGACGGACTCGCGATCAGCCGCTTGCCCAGCCTCGGACTGCGAGCATGGGTGTGGGGCAGCGTCTCCTTCAGTCCCCGGTCGAGCTGCGCAACGTCGTGCTCCTCGCCGTCGAGGCGGACTTGGGGAGTCCCTGGGGCCTCCCCTCGCAAGAGCGCACCGAGCTCGGCCTCGTTCGCCTCGGGCCGAAGGTACGCCGAGCGCAGCGCCCGATCCCAGCCGCGGCGCACGCTCGCTTTGCGTCGTGCGATGCCGAGATCGATCTTCAGCGGCTCGAACAGCAGCGCCTGCAGCACTCGCTCGATCCGCGCCTGGTAGCGATCGAGCGATCGATCGTGCTCCCCCGGCAACATCGCGTGGACCCTCGCCACCGAACGGGCGCGCAGTCGATCGGTGTGGGTCGCGACGTAGCCCAGCGCGTCACTCGCGGCGTCGAGGAACGCATGCGCGTGACCCACCTTGCTGACCTCGCCCGTGCGGGCGTCGTGGGCGCAGGCCGCGAGCTCGCGCTGCGCATGAAGCAGCCCCTCGCGAAAGAGCGGCGCCATCGCGATCGAACGATCGATGACCGCTTTCTTGCTCGCCTCCAACCAGAAGACAGGTCCCGTCGCCTCGTTGCGATCGAGCACCGTTCGATCGAACGCGCTCGTCTCTTCGAGGCGCAAGCAGTGCTCGATCCCGTACCAAGTAGCGACGGGCAAGATCTCATTGAGGCGCGCGCCCAAGTAGATCTCGAAGCGCGAGGCATCCGCCCGAAAGAAGTACCCGCACGCCCGGTGCAAGAGCTCGTGCGGCGCCCACTTCGCGTGCTGCTCCGGATGGTAGATCGAGCGCGGCTCATCGGCGGCGAACTGCTGGTACTTGCTCGCGTGCAGCACTCCGTCGCGCCAACCCGGCGCGTCGCCATCGACCGCGATCGATCGATGCGGGCGCAGCACCCGACGGCTCTCGTGCGCGACGCTGCTCGCGCCGAGTCGCGCGCCCATCGCGCACATCCGAAACGCGAACGGCGACGCCAGCACCTCGGCGAGCGGCAGGTTCAACAACGCGGCGAGCGCCGGCCCGTGCGCCACGGCCACCGCCCGAAGCGACCACGCGTGTGCGGCGAGCATGCGCCCCAGGGGCGCGTCGTCCTTTCGGATCAGCTGATCGAGGGTGGAGGCAGACAGCGCGGGCAGGACGAAGCGCACGCGGCTCTCTATCATCAACCTCACCCGCTGCCTCTCGCGAACCTCGTGGCCCATAGGCGCAAGCGCGAGGCGTTTCACAACCGGCTCGAGGCCGACTACCCTCCCGGTGCGGCGCTTTGAGGGCTGGCGCTTCGCCGTATCCGTAGAGACCCCAGTCAGGAGCACGTCGTGACCATCAATGGTGTCAGCATCGAGAAGACCTGCGAGGGAGCCGTCGCGGACGTCCGTGACCGTGCGGCCGGGCATCTGGTGAAGCAGGGATACTCGCTCGTCGAGCGTACGGAGAAGCGCGTCCACCTGAAGTTCACCGGGCGCTGGTTCACCACCGACCCCGAGCAGCAGACCCACTACGCGTACGTCTCGGCGGCGCCTGGGAAGCTCCACTTCGAGTTCACCACGGGCATCGTGGCCTCGTACTGGACCGACGCCGACAGAAAGATGGCGGACGATCGAGCCGAGGCGGCCGCGCGGGCAGCTCGAACGGGGGGCGACGGATACCGCGACGCCGACGGACCGGCGATGGTCCCGTGCGCCTTCTGCGGCAAGATCAACCCTGCGGACGCGGCGCAGTGCTCGTGCTGCGGCGCTGCCCCGCGCCGCTGATCAGACCTCGGGATTCCTCATGCGGTCTTCCAGACGCGAGAAGCTCTTCTCAGTTCGCGCGTTCTGCGCGGCGCGACGGACGGCGTTCGGATCGCCGAAGAGGACTACCAGACGTCGAGCCCGGGTCACGGCCGTGTAGACCAACGAGCGGGTCAGCATCACGTGGTGACTCCCATGCATCACCACGACCACGGCAGGGAACTCTGATCCTTGGGATTTGTGGATGGTCGCTGCGTACGCCAACACCAAGGGATCGAGCTCGTCGTCACGGTAGCTGGTCTTGCGTCCCTCGAAGCTCACGTAGGTGACGCCGCTCTCCACCCGCTCGACCCGCCCCAGATCGCCGTTCCACACCTCGCGCTCGTAGTCGTTCATCGTCTGCATCACTTTGTCGCCCACGCTGAAGCGACCGCGGCGTGACTGGGTCGAATGGGAGGGCGTCGAGCTCAGCGCGAAGGCCTCTCTCTTGGGGGGACGGCCCGCGTTCTGGTTCAGCTCGCTCTGAAGCACCTCGTTGAGTCGATCGACGCCAAACGCGCCCTTCTTCATGGGCGAGAGCACTTGAACGTCGCTCACCGGATCCAAGCCGTAGGCCTGGCTCATCCGGCGCAGCACCTCCACTAGCTTCAGCGGCGCGGACTCGGGATCGCTCGCGGTCACCAAGAAGAGGTCCCCCGATCCCTTGGTGTGGGGCGGCGTCGGGGTGGGGAGCTCTCCCCGCAAGATCGCGTGCGCCCCCCGCACGATGGCGCTCTCTTCGGCCTGACGAAATACCTGGGTGAGCCGCACCACCTCTGCGATGTCGCTGTCGATGAGCGCCCGCAACACCTGCCCTGCGCCGACCGGCGGGAGCTGATCCACGTCGCCGACCAAGATCAGGTGCGCGCTCGGCGGCAGGGCCTCGAGCAGCGCGGCCGCCAGTCGCACATCCAGCATCGAGGCCTCGTCGACCAAGACGACATCGGTCTCCAGGGGCTGCTCGGCGTTGCGGCTGAAGTTCCGTACTCCCGGAGACCACTCCAAGAGGCGATGCAGGGTGCGGGCCTCGGCGCCCGTGGTGTCACTCAAGCGCTTGGCCGCGCGACCGGTAGGGGCCGCGAGCGCGACCCGTAGCTCCGCCTTCTGTAGCGCCGCGAGGATGGCTTTGACCGTGGTCGTCTTTCCGGTGCCGGGACCGCCGGTGAGCACGACCAGGCGACCGCTGAGCGACCGCTCTACGGCGCGCCGCTGCAGCGGATGCAGCATCTCCAGATCGACCGACTCGAGCGCCGTCTTCTGCTTGGCGGTGCTCAGTGAGCTCACCCCGCGCGCCAGCCGACTCAGATCCTTGGTGACCGCCTTCTCCGCGCGGTACAGCGGCGGGGCGTACACTGCGTCTGCATCGACGATGATCATCTCGCGCGACGCGAGCGCCTCGATCGCGGGCGCCACCCGCTCCTCGGGGACGCTGAGCTGCACCGCTTGGCGCACCACCTCGGCGGGCGGGAGCATCACGTGGCCTTCGTCCGAGGCCTTGCCGATCAGGTGCAGCACGGCGCCCTCGGCGCGACGGGGATCATCATCGAGGATGCCTGCGCCACGGCCCAATCGATCGGCGGTGACGAAGCCAATCCCCGGGATCTCCTCGGCCGTCCGGTAGGGATCGAGCCGCATCTGCTCGGCGGTGCGACCGCCGAAGCGCGCGTGGATCTTCTTGGCCAGCGCTGGCCCGAGACCGAGGCTGTGCAGGAAAGCTATCCCTTCGGCCTCGCTCCGCTTGTCTTTGATCACCTCACTCAGGGCCTTCGCGCGCTTCTTGCCGACACCGGCAATCTCGGTGAGGCGCGCGTGCTGGGTGGTGATCACGTCGAGCACCTCGGCCCCGAATTTGTCGACGATGCGCCCCGCGAGGCGCTCGCCTATCCCTTTCACCAGACCCGAGCCGAGGTATCTCACCAGACCCTCTTGGGTGGTGGGGATGACCGGTACCCAGCTCATGGCACGGAAGCGCTTGCCGTAGGTCGAGTGCTCCTCCCAGCGACCCTGAAAGCGCACCACCTCGCCGGCGGTGAACCCCGCGAGCTCGCCTATCACCGTGATCGGCTCGTCTTGCTTGCGGGATTCCAGGCGCAGCACCGCAAAACCCGTGTGGCTCGCGTAGCGCACCTCGAGCACCGCGCCCATCACGGACGCGTCCGGCGTGGGTGCAGGTTTGGATCGTCGGGTCTCCTCGAACACGATCGGCGGAGCGTAGTCGATGGACTCGTCCTCTGCCGACCCATTCCCCCACCCGCGAACGCAGCTCAGTCCGTCGGCAGGACCACGGCCGCGCGAGGCACGTGAACGTGGAGCCCGGAGCACGGAGGGGTGAGCAGACCGGTGAGGGTCTCCAGCCAGACCATCGAGTGGCTGGTCTCGGTGCGGGTGCCGTCCGGCCCGATGGACACCGCGACGCCCGAGGTCGTCACCACGACCAGCGCTGTCGCGTCGGCGACTAGGTGCCCCCACGCCACGCCAGCGTCGTCGCTGAGTTCGGTCCCGGCGGCGAGCGTCACCGAACCACGAAACGTCTCGCCGCCATAGCCGTGTCCGCAGCCGTGCGAGCTGCTCGGCCCATCGCAGCCGCACCCACGGAGGCTGTCGGGGAGAGGCCGTAGGTTCTCGCGCTCGACCCACCCGTCGAGCACCACCGAGCCGAGCGCGGTGCGCACGTGCACCCGGGCGCCGCGCCGCTCGACCACATCGAGGTACTGAAAGCGCTCGCCGTCGCGTCCGTCGCGAAGCGACACCGAACGTCCACCCGAAGCATGGGAGTAGACCCTCAGGACGCGGCCCGCGACCCGCATCTGCTCGGCGGTCGCCTCGAGCGCCTCGAGTGCGGGTGTACTCCCGATCACCCGAAGGCCGACCTCATCGCACGGCAATGTCACGAAGAGGGCAGTGGGCCCCGCCGCGATGCTCAGGGTCATGCCTCTACGATCGACGCGGGTCACCTGAACCGGCACCGCCGCGCCCGCCCGCACGACACCGAAGAACGTGTGCGAGGTGATCAGCGCCGCGCGCACATCGCGGCTGCGGGCCTCGCCCTCGAAGGCGATCGGGGTCACCCCCTCGACGTGCGCTCGGGTACCCGAGAGATTGATTTGCACCTGTTCGCTGACGCCGAGCGAGTGGCTGGTGCCATGAGGGGTGACGGCGTCGATGACCCCGACGCCCTCCAAGGTGCACTGGGCCGTGCTCCTGGACGGGAACGACGAACACAAGATGAGGGCGATGAAGAAGGTGCGCATGACTCGCTTGGGGCCAGAAGCGACACCGAAGGTAGCGGGAAGTTCCCGACAAAGTCTCTCTGAGGTCACCCAAATCACGTCAGCGGCCCGGGGAGCAAGCGCTCGCATCGTAGGTGAAGTCGCTCGGATCGCCCGACCGCGGATCGGCGCCCGTCCGCACCAAGCACGCGCCGCCCGCGGGCGAAGGCATCGCCGGTACGAACGAGAGACGCGCGCCCGTCTCGTCGCGCAGAGCCAGCGGCTCGCCCGAGTTGGTCAGGCCCCCATCCCCGAGCGAGGTCCCGATACGCAGGAGCGCGGCGCCCGGCGGGATGGGGCCGTCGCTCTCCTCGTCGGGATCGAACGCGTTGGCGACGATCAGTATCCGCGCGCCGGGGGAGAGCACGAACGAGGGCAAGAGGTCGCCCTCGCGGTCCAGACCATCGGCGAGGTGAAAGCCTGCGAGATCGATCGCGTGATCGTCCTCGTTGAGCAGCTCCACGTACTCCTGGGTGGGCTCGCGCCCCAGCGGATCGGCGCGCACCTCGCTGAGGGTGATGCGTGGCAATCGCTCGCGGGTATGCCCGGTGAAGCGATGCTCGATGGTTCGCCCAGTCACGTCGCGGAGGCTCAAGGTGAGCGGCACGTCCTCGTCGGCGACTAGACCCAAGAGACGCAGGCGCGCGGTGCCTCGCGGCGCAGAGACGGCAACTGTCACGCTCGCGGTGCGCAGCGTGGCGATCACCGGCTCGCCCGCTTGCAGCGCCAGCTCGATGCGCTCGTCGGTCGAGAGCAGACACCCGAGCGAGCTGAGCTCCTCATCGAGCGCACAGCTCAGGTCACCGAGGACCGGCGGGCTTCGATCCGCGCCCTCACCGGTGCGAAAGCTGCTGCTCCATCCGGCCAAGGGAGCGCCGGTCGCGTCGATCGCCGCGTCGATCCGCGCGGTGTAGCGGGTGAGCGGCGTGAGCTCACCGAGCTCCGACAGGGTGATGCAGAAGCCCGTCAGGCCGATCGCCTCGCAGTCGCTGCGCTCGGCGCGGGCGGCGATGGCGCCGGCGGGACCCTCGATCAGGATCGCGGCGTCGATCGATCGGAGCTCTCCATCGAAGCGCACCACGAACGTCCGTAGATCTGTCCCTACATCGCTCGCGCCATCCGGAGGCCAGCTCGCGGTGGCCGCGGCGCCCGCATCGAACGCCGCGCTCACCCGGAACCCGCGAACATACGCCGTGCCCAAGGTCTCCCGATCGCTGCGGGCCCAGGCCCCGATGGCGAGGGTGACCTCGACGCCTGCATCGAGGGGCAGCGTCGGGGTGAGCTCGATACGACCGAGCTCGCGATGCACATCGCACGCGACGACGAAGCTCAGGTGCTCGGCGCGCAGCGGGCTCGAGCGCAGGTCCTCGAGCAGCGCATCGGTCGGCGCCATCGCGAGCAAGTAGATCGGTGAGAGCGCATCGAGCTCGCGCGAGATCTCGATCTCGACTCGGGGCCGCCGAGGGATGGCGGCGGCGGGCCAGATGCGCCCATCGAGCGCATGCACGGTCACCCCCGTCACCTCCAAGGGCGCCATCGCGCCGTCTGCCATGGCGGTGTCCCGCGCCGTCAGCTGCGGCGGATCGAGGCACGCCATCGACAGCGGCCCCACCGCGAGCATCCAGAGCACCAACCCCAATCCCATCCAAGTACGCATGGCGCGCCCTATCGAGTGAGATTGCGGCCCGTTGCTGCGCGCTCGTCAACCGCACGCGGAGCTCTCCACCGAGAGGTGCCCGCGTGCCCGTTCCTAGACTCCTCGCGTATGCTCGCGCGCGATGGTCTTCGATGACGACATCAAGGCGATGGTCCAAGCGGGGCGGCACGCTGATGCGGCCGAGCGCCTGTGGGCCCGGGGCGATGCAGCGGGGGCGGCCGAACTCTATGCGAGAGTTTGGGACTATGCGCGGGCGGTCGAGGTGGCCACCGAGGGCGGCTTGCTCGTCGAGGCCTATCGCCACGCGATCACCTCCAAAGATCGCGCGCTCGAGCAGAAGACCTTGAGCGACTTGTTGCTCGACCCGGTACAGGCCAGCCAGGCCGCGCTGTTGGCGCAGAGCAAGAAGCGCCTGTCTGATGCGGCGCACTTGGCCGCCGCTGCGGGCGAGCTGACCAACGCAGCGCAGGCCTTCGAGGACGCGGGCGAGCTCTTCATCGCGGCCGAGCTTCACGAGCGCGCGGGCGATCAGAAAGCGGCAGGTCGCCTCTACGAGCGGCACCTCAAAGACCACGAGGACGACGCGCGCGCGGCGTTGGCGCTGGGTAGGATCCTGCTTCGCTTCGGTCGTGCCGAGCCCGCAGTGCAGGCGCTGCAGCGGATCGAGGGCGACGCGGAGCTCGGACCGAGCGCGCAGCGCCTGTTGGTGGTGGCCTTCGATCGCTTGGCACTGAGCGACGCGGCCGCGAGCGTCCTCGATCGACTGCGCAAGAACGATCCCTCCCTGCCGCCCACCGTGTCCGCCTATCTCGCGGCGCAGCAAGCGCAGGCCTCCGGCCCCGAAGCGCAGCTGCTCTTGGGCCGCTATCAGGTCAAGCGCACGCTCGGCGCGGGTGGTGCCGGGCGGGTGCTCTTGGTCGAGGACACGTTCTTCAGCCGGGAGGTCGCCATCAAGGTCCTCTCGGCCGTCGAAGGCGCGCGCGGTCGCGACGCGTTGGTGCGCTTCGCGCGTGAGGCCCGGCTGTCGGCCAGTCTGGAACACCCCAACATCGTGAAGGTGCTCGATTACTACGGTCAGGGCCCGTATCTGGTGATGGAGCTGATGGCCGGGGGCACCCTGGATGATCGGCTCTTCCCTCGCGCGGCACCCAAGGACGGTCCGCTCACCGCGCTGGCGCCCGCCGTCGCGCAGCACGTCATCACCTCGGTGCTGCGCGCGCTGCACGCGGCCCATCGGCGCGGCGTGGTCCATCGCGACATCAAACCCGGCAACGTGTTCTTCGGGGCCGCGGGCGAAGTGAAGCTCGGTGATTTTGGCGCGGCGCACCTGCTCGATGCGGGCGCCACCCGCACCGGCGCACTCATCGGCACGCTCGCGTACATGGCGCCCGAGCAGATCGCGTCTGCGTCCGCACTGCATCCCGCGACGGATCTGTACGCGATGGGCGTGCTCACCTATGCCGTGCTCCTCGGCGCGCTGCCCTTCCCCGGTCCCGACTTCATCGAGCAGCACCTGAGTGCACAGCCACGAATGCCCAGCACGCTCTCGCCCAGCTGGCTCGGTGTGGTGGAGGGATCCCTCGCAGCGCTGGATTCGCTGGCGACCCAGCTGCTCGCCAAAGATCCCCAAGATCGACCGGAGTCGGCGCTGGCGGTGGAGCACCTGGTGAATGCTCTCCCGTGGGACGCGTGGCAGCGCAGCTACGAGGTCACTCCGGAGCGCGACGTCGCGCAGTCCGCACCCGCCCGAATCAGCGTGCCACCCCCGGCGGGTCCGCTGCTGGGCCGCTATCAGGAGCACGAGACCGACACCTTCGATCCCACGATGCCCCGCAAAGCCCGAGACGAGCTGCTCCAGCGCGACGTCGAGCTTCTCCGACTCGCGCCCGCCGAGCACGCGTCGCTCGCTCGATTCGCCGCCGTGAGCTCTCCTTATCTCCAAGGCATCTTCGGCGAGGAGGAAGGTCTTCTGGTGCTCGAGTCACCGAGCGGAGTCCGGGTGTCTGACGCGCTCCCCCAGGAGGCCTATGCCCAGGTCCGCGCCGCGGTGACCGCGCTGCACGCCGCGGGGCTCACCCACGGTGCCATCGACCGAGACACCATCACCCTCGGCACGGCCCACGCCGTGCTCCACCTGCCGCGAGCAGGACGCGTCCCGGGCACGGCGGAGGGCGACCTCGAAGCCCTGGAACGCCTGAGAGGCTGACGCGCTACTGCAACGACGCGATCGACACCCCAACGATCGCGCCCGCGAAGAACGCAAAGAGCCAGATCCAGGACGCGCGCGGCGCTTTCGATCGGAACGCGATCTCGCGGACACGGCGGGCCTCTGGATCGACCAGGAGCACCCCGTCGACGTCGAACGCCTGCGCGTACTCGAGGAGCTGCCTGCGGGTCGGCGCGTGCGCCAGGTCTGGCGCGCGCTGGCCTGTCTTGACCTCGGCCACGTAGCGCTTGCCGCGGCGACGCACGAGGTAGTCGGCGCGGAGCGCGAACGAATGCACCGCCCCATCCACGCGGAGCACCATCGCGCCCGGCGCTTGCTCGCGCTCGATGGTGAAGCCCAGCGAGCGCAGCAGCCGCCGCGCTGCGTGCTCGCCTCGCCGGGCCCGGACCATCCGCCGGGCCAAGCGAGCGGCGCGCACGCAGCGCTGGATCCGAAGCGCGAGCAGCCCGCCGAGCGACGCGACCAGGAGGGCGACGAAGAGCCAGCCGAGCCGGGGATCCACAGCGCGTGCGACGCAGCGGAGGCTCAGCGACTGACGCGGAGATTGCGGCGGGAACGGAAGGCATGACCTCGTGGGCGGAGATCGCTACACTCCGGGCCGTCGGGGCAACGGCATCAGAAAGAGGCGCGATGGCGCAGAAGCGAAGTGACGGAAGCATCGTGATGATCGATGGGACCGCGTCGATCATCATCGACGAGAGTCCCCACCCGGTGATCGTCACCACCTGGTTCCGATTTCGTCGGGACACTGGACGAAGGCATCGAGCGCTGCTTTGCGATCCTCGCGCGCGAAGAGGTGCGCACCCCGAGCAACCTCCGAAACTACCGACGACCGGCGCGACCCTGACGGATCACATCGCGCGGGGAGCGAGCTCGCCCTTCTCGCGGAGGGTGGCTGTGCGCAGCTCCTCATAAGGACGCACGGGCTTCACCTTCAGGCGAGCGCGCACCTCGGTGAGCGGCAGCGGTAGCAAGCGCTCCCACGCGGCGACGGGTAGCCAGCCCGCGCGCATCCCGCGCACTCGCGCACTCGCGATGGTGCGCGCCACCCCCAGCTTGCGGATCTTGAAGACGCCGACCCCCACGACGACTGTGACTCCGGGATTCCATATCTGGGCATTGCTGAACGAGAGCAACGCCACTTCGCCTATCAGATCGCCTTTGTAGCCGGTGACGGTGTGCCAGAGATCATGGGTGTCGCGCATCCGCTGCCCCACGTAGGCCGCGTCACTCCCCGGCTCGTGCAGCCCCTTCTGTCCCTCGAGGCTGGCGGCCACCAGCCCATCGGCGGTGATCCCTTCGGAATCCACGAACGACAGATACGCCCGCGCGAGCGATCCCTCGGGCATCGCCGCGAGCGCCGCGCGGTCACACAGGATCGGCAAGAGCTCGGGCCGCTCGCGGAGCATCCGCCTACCTTCCACGTCCTTCTGGTAGCCCTTCAAGATCCGCTCGTTGCTCTTCCAGGAGAGCGACTCGAGTAGGGTGAAGACGTGGCGCGTGTCATCCGGATCCTCAGAGAGAGCGCGGGCGGCACGGAAAGCGCGAGGGAGATCGAAGCCGGAGGCAGAGGCCATGGCGTGCGAGGCTAGCGCAAGTGGGGGGCGGTGGTCGCACCAAGCGAAGACTCGGCGCGGGGCCCTTAGGACTCGTCGCGAAGACCGAGACGGCGCGCCGCGAGCACCGAGACGACAGCGAGCAGGATTCCCAGCGTGCTCGGCGCGTCACCCCCCACCGAGCAGCCACCGCCGCCTGGGCCATCGCAGCTGTTGGCGGCCCAGTTCGAGTCGGCCGCGGCGAGCGTGCCCGCGCAGTCGTCCGAGGTGACGGCGGAGATGAAGAGTGCGGCGCTCACCGGCCGCGGCCCGACCGCCTGCGAGGTACAGGTGTAGGTGCCGTCGGCGTCGATCACCACGCCGGCGAGTACGGCCCCGCCATCGCCGCTGGGCGCGCCTACCGGCACCAGCACCCGGGCACCATCGGCCGCCGACGGCACATACGCGGCGACGCTATCGCCCACCGCATAGGTGCCAACCTCGCCGTGGGTCGCGGCGACGGTCAGCGTCGCGCCGCCACTGCCGTTGGTGGTGACGGTGCCCTCGAGGACCCCGAGCGCGGGCACTGGGTAGCCCACGTAGGAGAAGCCGCCGTCACCACACACGCACGCCGAGTTGGTGGCGCAGTACGACGGCTGGATCGCGGCCGCCTCTGCTGCGGTGATGCCCGCGGCCGCGAGCCACGCGATCAAGCGGGGCTCATCGGTCAGCTCGCGGACGTATGCGAGGTTGCGCTCGCTGGCGATCTTGCCCACCAGCGCGCCCTCGCCGCCCACCTCGAGCAAGTGGGCCATGGCGCAGCGCACGCCCCGCGCATCGACGAAGATCGGGGTCTTGGCTATCCCGGGGTTCCGAGGAAAGACACCCGCGCCGCGGTAGCGCGCGAGCTCACCGAGCAGGAGGCGACGCACCAAGCCGGTGAGGGGTGAGAGGCGCACGTCACTCGCGGCAGCCGCGCGCTCGGCCCGGCGGATGTGCTCGGTGACCCGGTGGCGCTCCCCGTTGGGGGTGAGTCGGGAATCAGAAATCGAGTGAGCCAGCATGAAGACCTCCATCATCAGGAATGGGCAGTGAGCACCCCCGCTGCGATGACCGTGCCAGTCGTTCTGGCACAGGCTGGCAGCGTGTTGACCCTGACGCTCGACGCTGTCTGGAGGCCGCACCATGGGCGCGCTTCGGAGGGCACGCGGCTTGCGATCGACGAGACATGCGCTGCCTCTCGGAGATCGCCTGCCCGCTCACCGTCCTCTGCCTCGCCTCGATCGCGGGATGTGCCACCGCTCCCGCCGAGTCGCGCGCGCCCGCGCTCACCGCGGCGGATCAGGGCTTCTCCGAGCTGAGCCGACAAGCGCTGTCGCGCACCCCCATCACGCCGCTCTTCTTCGGAACCGAGCCCGATGGGCACGCGGCGACCCTCACGGCCGGGCCTCACTTCTATGCGGCGTCGCTCCGCCGCGAAGGACACACCCTCGCGCTGCACGGGGTGGATCAGATCCACGTCACGATCGAGGACGAGAGCGATGCGGAGGGCAGCCCACCCACCAGCAACGACACGGTGCGCGGCGTTCCTGCGCTGATCTTGGTGAACGAGGGGATCCGATCGGTGGCCTGGGAAGAGAACGGCGCCTATTGGTCGCTGGAGGTCGAGTGCCAGCGCCCGTTCGACGATGTGCGCTGCACCGAGGATGGGTATCTGCTCGATGAAGCCGAGGCGCTCATCGATCTGCGGAGTGGCCGATGATCCGCCTCGCACTCGCCTTCAGCATCCTCTTCGGACCGACGCTCGCCTCCGCGCAGTTCTCCTATCGACCGGCGGGGGAGCTCACCTCCGGCAGTGGCCGCGGCCGCGCGGATGGCACGGTGTACGCGCCTGGGATTCGCTTCCCCGTGGAGAGCGCGCCCGCGTTCTTGAACTCCCAGGTCTGGGGCGTGGGCGGCGGCTCAGGTCCCCCCGGTGGACAGTGCGACGGCGCCAACTTCCGGTATCCCTGGCACGACAACTACTGTGAGTCCCGGAGCTGGAGCATGCCCATGTGTCCCTCGGGCGTGGGCCACCAGGGGCAAGACATCCGCGCCGCGAGCTGCGCCAACCGCACCCACTGGGCAGTCGCAACCGTGAACGGCACCATCACCAACGTGGGGAGCTACTCCGTGTATCTCACCGGTGACGACGGCCGCCGCTACGACTATTTGCACATGAACGATGTCGCGGTGTCGGTGGGTCAGCGGGTGAGCCGCGGCGCGCGGATGGGCCGGGTCTCCAACGCGTTCGGCGGGACCCCGACCACGGTGCACCTGCACTTCAACCTGCGGATGACCGTGAGCGGCTTCGGCAGCGTGTACGCCCCGCCCTACATGTCCTTGGTGCGGAGCTACGAGGCCTTGCTGGGAGTCGCCTCGTGCACGCCCCACTGCGAAGGCGCGGTGATCGTGGGCGCCGACTGCGGGCGAGGGAACTGCGCGGCGTACGGCGCCACTTGCACCACGGACGGCATGGGCACCCGCTGCGTCTATTCGATCTGTCCCGCATCCGGCGAAGCCGACGTGTGCATCGACGAGGACACCACCGCGCACTGCAGCAACGGCCTCATCACCTCGGTGGGCGAGTGCGGCGCGTTTGCGGCCTGGTGCTCGACGGCCGGCCGCGCGGCCACCGCGGCGCGCTGTGTCTCGGTGTTCTGCGCGTCGCGCGAAGAGGCCCCCGTCGCGCACGACGGATGCTGGTTCGACGGCGGCGATCTCTTGCGTTGCGATGGCGCAGGACACCCCGAGATCGAGGACTGCGGTGCCGGCCGAGCGTGCACCGTGATAGGCGACGGCACGACCGACGCGCCCCACTGCGCGCCCGCCGTGTGCCCTGCGACCGGGGAGTCGAACGTGTGTGTCGAGGGACGCTACATCGCGCAGTGCGCGGGCGGCTCCGTGGTGAGCGCGGGCGACTGCGGGGCGTTCGGCGCGTACTGCTCGACGACCTCGGCGGGCGGCGCGGTGGAGCCTCGGTGTCACTCTTCGTTCTGCGTCGACTCGGCGACGGCGGTGCCCACCGAGCGCGAGACGTGTCTGCCCGATGGGACCCTCGCGCACTGCACCGCGGACGGCGGCCTGAGCGACGCCGAACCTTGCCCGACAGGCACCGAGTGCACCCTGCACGACGGCACCGCGAGCTGCATGGCGCCCCGCCCCGATAGCGGCACGACCGACGCGGGTCGGTCGGATGCAGGCAGATCGGACGCAGGACCCAGCGAAGACGCAGGCCGGCTCGATGGCGGTGCCCGCAGTGACGCGGGTGAAGACCGGAGCCTCAGCGGCGGCTGCGGCTGTCGGGCGAGCCAGCACGCGGGTGCGCCGCATCTGGCGATGTTGGGATTGGCGCTCACGCTCCTGATCCGGCGCTACCGCGCGTAGACCCCGTCGATGTCGGGCCCGTCGCTCACTGGATCTCGAGGATAGGGAGCACCGGTGTTGGGATCCTGCATGCGGCGCGCCGAGGTGAGGCGCACGAACGCGAACCCCTCGCTGCGGATCCGATAGCTATCGGCGCCGTCGGGCAACTCCGCGAGATCGAACGCGTCGCCTCCCGAAGCCATCGTGTCGAAGGGATCACCGGGCATCTCGTCTTCATTCAAGAGCACCGGGGTGATGCCGCCAAAGCCATGCCAGTGCGTGGGATCGGCGCTCCACTGGGTGGGGTCGGGCGCGCTGTAGTCGTGGGGGAACGCGACGAAGGTCACGCCATCGACCGAGACCTCGACCACGATGGGATCCATGAAGCGGAACGGGCCCTCGCCTATCTGGAACGCGTTCTCGAAGACCACCAGCTCGGCGCCTTCTTCGTCCGGGAAGCGCTGACCGCCGAAGCCGATCACCAGGAACGCGTCCTCTCCGGCCCCGAGCGAGTACACGTCGAACGATCCCGAGCCGAGGCCCGCGCCGCGCACGCCGTTGATCGCACGCATGGGATCGCGGGTGCCCTCGCCGGCGGCGCCGGGGGCCTCGATGATCTCGGTTCCGAGGATGGGGTCCGCACCGCTCGCGCATCCGGTGAGCACCAGCAGAGGGCCCACGAAAGGAGCGAGCACGACGGAGATCGCGCGCATGAGGGGTCTTCGATCCCGAGCGCGACCTCCCGCGAAGCCGACCCGAATGCACCTGGGATCCCCAGATGACGTCGGCAGGTTTTCGGGCTCGAAGGCGGCTTTCCTTGCCTACTCTCGATCACTTCCCAGACCCACCTGTGGGCCCAGTGTCCGGGATCGATTTCGTTCCTTCTGACCGCTGCGGGGCAGCCCCGGAGTCACACCGGGTTCCCTCGATGGCCTCCACTCGCATGGCGGCACCGACGCGCGCCGAGCGTAGCGCCCCGCCCCATCCACCTGCAACCGCCGAGGGACGCGACTCAGGCGAGGCGCGCGGCGCCGTTGGCCACTACAATGGCGGCCGATGACTTCCTCCCTTCGCCTCGCTTCTCGCGTCGCTCTCCTGGGTGCGCTCGCCCTCCAGTTCGGCGCGTGCCGACGGGAGACCATCGCGTGCCTCGACTACACGCCAGAGGGAGGCAACTGCTACGACACCGAGATCGTGCTGGACGACCTCCGGGTCACCTCGCTCGACCCGGCGGTGCTCCCCGCGCTGCCGACCGCGTGTCATGCGCCGGTGCTGGTGCGCGTCACCCACGTGCGCGACGGGGACACGGTCGACGTCGAGGGCATCAGCGACACGTCGTTCTCGGGCGGGGTGCGCTTCATCGGGGTCGACGCGCCGGAGATCGAGCACCCGCCTGAGCCCGAAGAGTGCTTCGGCAACGAGGCCCACATCTTCACCGAGCAGCTCGATGAGCGCTTGGTGTGGCTCACGTTCGATGGCGACTGCTTCGATCCCTTCAGCCGCTGGCTCGCGTACGTGTGGGTGGGCGGCGGCAGCGGAGATCTCTGGCAGCGGCAGCTCCTTCGTCGGGGCTTCTCGGGGGTGCTCACCATCGCGCCGAACAGCGGCAACGCCCCGATGTTCGTCGATGACGAGATGAGCGCGCTCACCGCCGATCGCGGGCTGTGGTCGGCATGCGCCCCGTAGTCGTTCTCTCGCTCGCACAGCTCTCGCTCACGCTGCTCGGAGGCTGCGACTGCGGCGGCGAGACCGTGCGCCTGACGCCGTCGGCTGCCGAGGATGAGGTCGTCGAGCGCAGCGATGCGCTCGTGATCGAGGTGACCGTCCCGCGGACCGAGCGCACCACACTGCTCGCGGCCCAGCCGCAGGTGACCTTGAGCGTCGATGTCCGCGGCTACCGGGTGGAGAACCGCGCGCTGGTGGAGAGCTGGCCGCCCCTCGAGCGGGCGCGCGCCGCCGAGAGCAGCTCGCCCATCGATCCGGATTTTCCTTTCGTGGACCTCACGATCCCGGCCATCGATCCCAGCCCGCTCTTGATCCCCCGTCTGCGGGACGCGATGGCCCGCGCCGCGGCCGCCGATCGCGCCCGCGATCCCAGCACGGGCGCGCCGATCGCGTTTGCGCTGAGGGCCTCGAGCGAGGTGAGCTGGGGCCGGGTGATCCGCGCGCTCTACGCCAGCGCGATGGTGGGCTACGCCGAGCCGAACTTCGTGGTGCGCGACGCAGCCGATATCGAACGGGTCATCACCGTGCGTGGCGAGCACGAGGCCTCCGTCGCACACGCCGACGACCGGGTGCGCGCGGCCCTCGCCGCCATCGGCGCGCCGGTGCCCGCCGATGCAGTCGCTGAAGAGACGGCCACCGACACCAGAGAGCGCGCGCCGCCGCTCGCCTTCGTGCTCGAGGAGCACGGCCTTCGGGTGCAGCGAGGCCTTCTGTGGCTCGGTGCCGACTGCGCGACGCCTGTGCTCGATGGCAGCCCTGCGTTCCCCTCGGCGCAACTGAACAGCGAGCGCCTCAGCGCCTGCATCGAAGCGCTCTCGCCGTTCGACAGAGCGAGCTTTGCAGCCTCCCCCGGCGTGACCTACGGCCGCGCGATCGCGGTCATCGAAGCGCTCGCGATCACGGGCAGACCTTTGGCGATCGAGACGGTCGCCGCACCGGAGAACGAGTGACGAGACGCTATCTCAGGCGCCTGGCGCAGGCGCCCGCAGGTGCCGAGCGGCTGGGACTGCCGACCATCATGGACCGCGCGCTCGCGGTGAAACACGGCGTCGACTACGTGCATCTGGCGGCGTTCTCCATCGACGTCGATCGGGTCCGCGAGGCCAGCGAGTCGCAGCGCGATGAGCGGCCGTTCGGGTGGGAGGTCTTCTTGACCGAGTGCTACCTGCTGGAAGCTATCGATCCCACGAGCGAAGGTCACGCGAGCCTGCTCGAGGACACGCTGCTCGCGGTGCTGGAGCTCAAAGAGGGCGAAGAGGTGTTGGGCACCCAGCTGCCGTTCTCGGTGTGGCACGCGGTGGCGAGGCGGGGCTGGCCGGCTGATCTGGGTCGCGCCTTGCGGCATTGGAAGGGGCAGCCCGAGCAGCTGGGGCGCGATCTGGATGGCTTCTTTCAGGAACATGAGAGCGCGCGAAAGGCCCTGGCCGAAGGCTGTCTGGATCTCGCGCTCAGCCCGCCCTTGGCCCCACCGACCCAGCAGATCTTGATGCGCTGGAGCGGTCGCCTGACCGAGTAGTGGAGGCGAGCCATCGCTGGCCTTTCCCCAATCGTCGTCCAAGTCTGCTAGCTTCCCGCCTCGCAAACGTGGGACTCGAATCGAGAGCGAAAGCCAAGTTGGGCGGCCGGCGGGTGCTGCAGGACGGAACCCTATTCCTCGAAGGGCAGGAGATCTTCTTTCGTCCCGACGTGCCTGAGGGTCAGCGGGTCAAGCGCCTGCGCATCCCGGTCGCCGAGACCACGCGGCTGGAGGCGGCCGGCCCGGAGCTCGTCCTCGAGCACCGCGGCGAGACCATGCGCTTTGCGATCGATCATCCCGAGCGCTGGGTCGCCAAGATCCGCACCCCCAAGTCGCGGGTCGACAAGCTGGGGATCCGCGCCGGCACCGTCGTCTACATCGAGAACGTCGACGATCCGGCGCTCGACGACGAGCTGAGCGCGATGCTCGCGGTGAAGAAGAAGGCGCCCTCGGCCGAGGTCGACGTGATCTTACTGGGCGCCGAGCGCGAAGAAGATCTGACCGGCCTCGAGTCGCTGCTGAACGCGACCAAAGAGACGGTGCAGATCTGGGTGCTCTGGACCAAAGCTGCCGCGCGCGAAGCCGCAGCGAAGGCCGCCAAGGACGCCGCCGACGCAAAGGCCGCGACCGCCAAGAAGACGGCGAAGAAGGTCACGAAGAAGGCGACCAAGAAGGTCGCGAACAAGGCCACCACGCCCGAGCCCGAGCCCGCCCCTGCCCTACGCGAAGACGACATCCGCCGCGCAGCCCTCGCACAGGGCCTGGTGGATGTGAAGGTCGCGAGCTTCTCCGACGAGCTCTCCGCGCTGAAGCTGGTGATGCGCAAGAAAGACCGTCGCCTGACGCTGCTCTCGCACCTGCAGCCCCGCAGCGCGAGCAGCGCCCCGAAGAGCCCACTGGCCCGCGCCAAGCGCTGAGCAGGTGCCGCGTCCCCCGATCGACGCAGCCCGCGCAACGCGCCTCGCGGAGCTGTGGTTGCTCGAGCATGGGGGCCGCTTCGAGTACCGCCACGTCGACACCCGCGAGTCCGACGGCGGCGAGCACGGCGTCGGGTTCGCGGTGTTCAACCCCGACACTGGCTCGGAGATCGCCGGCCCGATCGTCCTGTTCGTCGACGTCGACACAGGGGCGATCGCGAGCTGTAGCGAAGAGCAGCGCCCACCCGAGGTGAGCGATCAATCGGCGCGGAGCGCGGTGAGGGCGGCGCTGACCGGGGCTCGCACGCACGCGTAGCAGTCCTCGCGGTTGCGGCGGCCGCAGCCGGTCTCCGGGGCGGTATCGATGCGCGTCAGGGCGGGGATGGCGCGGGAGTCGCCGAGTTCGACGATGGCCTCGATCTGGGCGCGGCGCGCATCACACGTGCGGGCGAGGGTGAGCACTGCGACCAAGCGCGCGTAGCGGGGATACGCACCGTCTTCGGCAGAGAGCACCGTCGCGGCGGCCTCTTCGCGGAGCGCGCGGCTGCGACCGGTGAGCAGCGCTACCTCCGTCTCGCTCGAGATGGTCTCGCTCGAGATGGTCTCGCTCGAGGCGGAGCCTTCGCTCGCCTCGTTAGGTGTTCGGCTCGATGGATCCGCGCTCGGCCCCCCGCCCGGCGCAGGTACGCCGCCCGCGAGCGGGACGGGATCGCCTGGACCACGGGCGACCACGCCGATGAAGATCGCGAGCATGCACAGCGCCGACATCACCGCGATGCCCACGCCGATCTTGTCGCCGCGGCTGGGTTGCCCCGAGCGCAAACGCTTGCTCGCCGCCTCCAGACGCGAGGCCACGGTCTCGATCTGCGCCGCGACCTTCGGCTCGATCACCTGCCAGCGGGCGCGCACGTCGTCGACACCTCGGCGGCTCGCTTCGAGCACCGCGTCCGTGACGGTTGGCGGACCGCCGGTCGCATACGCCAGAAAGCCGGCGTGCACCGCGGTCGCATCCGCCGGCCGGCGATCACGCTCGGTGTACAGCAGCGAACGCGCCAACCCGAAGAGCGGCGCCGGAAGCGACGACGCCTCGGGCAACGTCAGCTCTTCGGCCAAGAGGCGGGTGGCCAACACCGAGAACGGCGAGGCCGAGTCGAAGACGGGTCGGCCTTGCACCATCTCGAAGAAGAGCAGACCGAGACCATAGAGATCGGAGCGGCCATCGACCGGCCGCCCCACCGCTTGCTCGGGTGACATGTAACCCGGGGTGCCGACGGTGGTGCCGCGCGTCGTGAGGTACGACGCAGTCGCAGGCCGCTTGCTGGTCTCGAGCAGCGCCGCGATCCCCAGATCGAGCACGAACGCGTGAGGGCCACCGCCCGTCCCCTGTGAGAGCAACACGTTGCTCGGGGTCAGATCGCGGTGGACGTAGCCCGCCTCGTGGATCGCGGTGAGGGCCGACGCTATCTGGGACGCTATCGACGCGGCCTCCGCCCAAGGGATGAGACCGCGCGCGAGGCGTGCGTGCAGCGACTCGCCGCGCACCAGCTGCGTTATCAAGAACGCCTCGCCGCTCGGCAGGGTGCCGCCATCGAACGCGAGCGCGAGGTGAGGATGCTCGATGCGCGCCGCGGCCTCGATCTCCCGAGCGAAGCGCGCCGCGATCTCAGCCCCTTGCGGCTGCTTGGGATCCACCAGTTTGAGCGCGAGGCGCTTCTTGATCGGGAGGCTCTCGACCTCGTAGACCACCGCCATCCCGCCCTCGCCGATGCGGCCGATCACCCGGTAGCGCTCGGCGATGAGCTGGCCAATCCAAGGATCGGGGACGGCGTCCTCGCGGGTGGGCGGGACGACATCGCTCGGCGGCGCTGCGGGCGGCGCGGCCTCATCCGTGGGGCCCGCGGGGTCCACCGCGGCGCCGACACCCGGCAGCGTCACGCGCGCTCACCGCGCATCGAGGTCCCTCGCACGAGCATGCAGCGCATCGGTGGTTCGCTACCACGAGGGCGCGCGCGCTGGCAACGCGCGCGCGGTGATGCGGAGCTCCCGGCGAGCGTTCCGGCCTCCCTCGCCCCATCCTGGCCCGCATGCCCTCCCCCGCCGCCCGCCGCACCCAGCTCGGCGAACGCGCCATCGACATCAACGGCCTGCGCTCGCGCTACATCGACGTTCGCCCCGAGCACGAGACCGCGCTTCCGCTGCTCCTCATCCACGGCCACGCATCGAGGATCGAAGAGTACGAGACACTGGTTCCGCACTTGTCCAATGGACGGCGGGTCATCGTGGCGGATCTCCCGGGCTGCGGTTTTGCCGACAAGCCCACAGACGAGCCGTACACCCTGCAGCGCTACGAAGACTTCCTGCTGGGGCTGCTCGATCAGTTGAAGATCGAACGAGCGACACTCGCGGGAGGCTCGCTCGGCGGAAACCTCACCTTGCGATTGGGCGCGCGGGACACCGAGAGGTTCGCTCGCTTGGCGGCGTGGGCGCCCGCTGGTGCCTGGGTCCCGATGCGCCGCTGGCAGTGGCTGGCGCGCACCATGCGATTGAGCCCGTCGCTGTTTTGGCCGGCGATCTGGATCCAATCGCGCTTCTGGTATTCCCCCAGCTGGGAGGGCCGTCAGGACGCGTTGGACCAAGCGTTTCGCTACTACCGTGAGGTCTGGGGGCCTGGCTTTCACCGGATGTACTGGGACGTCGGGCATGATCAGGCGCGCACCAGCCTCTTCGACCACGTGGACAAGATCGTGCAGCCCACGTGGCTGGGTTGGGGCGATCAAGATCACGCCTTGGACATGGGCGTCGGGGTACGAAAGCTCGCCGAGCTGATCTCGGGCTCGGAGCTGGTGATCTTCCAAGGCGCGCGCCACTCGCTGGCCAACGAGCGCACCGAAGAGCTGGGCCGCGCGGTCCACGGGTTCCTCGAGTCCGCCCCTCGCTGATCGGAGCCCGTGTTAGGGTCGCGCGGTGCCCATCGGACAGGTGATAGCCGAGCGCTACCGGGTGATCGCAGCGCTGGGCGAAGGCACGTTCGGCGCGGTCTACGAGGTGCTGCGGCTGGCCGACGGACAGCGCTTCGCGATGAAGATCCTCAAGGACGAGGTGAGCACCGCCGAGAGCCGCGCGCGCTTGCGACGGGAAGCCACCGCGCTCTCGACCCTGGCCCATCCGAGCGTGGTCGCGGTCGTCGAGCTGGGCGAGCACGAGGGCCGGCTCTTTCTGGTGACCGAGCTCTTGGTGGGCACCGCGCTCGATGCGGTCTTGGCCGAAGGGATGCTCGCACCCGAGCTCGCTTTGAAGATCATGGATCGGGTGCTGGGCGGCCTCGCCTTCGCGCACGCGATGGGCGTCGCGCATCGCGATCTGAAGCCCGGCAACGTCTTCCTCGTCGGTGGGCTGATGAATCCCGACGCGCTCCAAGTGAAGCTGCTCGATTTTGGGCTCGCGAAGTTCCACGAGCCCGCGGCGTTCGGTCACCGGCAGCCGGACGACCGCTACACCGACGCGCGCGCGATGCGCACCGCGCTCTCGCGCCTGCCCAAGGATCGTCCGGCGGTGTCCTCTGGACAGGCGAGGTGAGCGAGACGAGCAGCGCCGCCCGTTGGATAGGTCAAACGATCGATGGTCGCTATCGGATCGACGCGCTGCTCGGCGAAGGCGGGATGGGCGCGGTGTTCGTCGCCGAGCACCTGCGCTTGGGCAAGCCCGTCGCGCTCAAGATGATCCTGCCCGAGCACGCTGGGAACGCTGAGCTCGCGACGCGCTTTGCCCGCGAGTCGATGGTGACGGCATCGCTCGAACACCCCCACATCGTCACCGCGCTCGACACCGGATCACTGCCCGACGGTGGCGCGTACTTGGTGATGACCCTGGCTGCCGGAGAGAGCCTGCGGCAGGTGATGGGTATTCGACGCGGGGCGCGCTTCGCGTGCGAAGTCGGGGCGCAGGTAGCCGACGCGCTGAGCCTCGCGCACGCCCGCTCCGTGGTGCACCGGGATCTGAAGCCCGACAACGTGATGATCGAGGTGCGAGACGACGGCGCTTTGCACGCGCGTATCTTGGATTTCGGGATAGCGAGGGCCACCGACGTCGCGACCACCGCGGGCGGCACCCCGCTCACCCGCCTCGGGACCATCCTGGGGACCCCGGGATACATGCCGCCCGAGCAGGCGCTGGGCGACACCGTAGATCACCGGGCCGACCTCTATTCGCTGGGCGTTCTGCTCTGGGAGATGACGTCAAATCGTACGCTGTTCCCCCAGGGTGACCTGCGGGAGATAGCGCTGGCGCAGCTGACCGAGCCGGTGCCGCCGCTCAGCGATGAAGACGCGCCGGCCGACCTCGGCCTGCTGGTGGATGCGCTCTTGATGCCCACCCGTGACGAGCGCCCGTCGAGCGCGGCCGAGGTGCGTGATCGACTGCGCGCGATCCAGCTCACCTCACTCGGAGCCGCGCCGACAGGCGGCTCGTCGATGAGCGCGCAGCAGATCTCGATCGCGGGCGTCGCCAAGACCGAATACGCGGGAGCCATTCCGAGCCTGGCGTCCGCCCCCGCGCCGCCGGGAGCCTCGGTATCGGGAGCCTCGGTATCCGGCAGAACGGCCGTGTCCGGAACTGCCATGGCGCGCGAGACCGCCCAGGCTGGGGCCCGGCTCGTCGTCGAGGCCGTGCGACGAACGCTGGCGAGTCCCCGGGGGCGCGCGCTCCTGCTCGGCGGCGCTGCCCTGCTGATGGTGCCCGTCTGTGGCGGCCTCGTCACCCAAGCGTGCGGTGGCGAAGCGCCGGTAGTGGTGGCGAGCGCGCCGACCGGGCCGGTCGCGAGTCCCGGTATCTTGGACACGGCGATCGCCGCGTTCGCGGGCGGGCCCCTCAGCGATGTCCCGAGCGAGCTCCGCGATGACGTCGGCACCCTGATCGACGGCGACGACGACGACGCACGGGCTGCCGCCGCCGCACGCGTCGCCGCCGCCCGCGATCGGGTGCCGGCTTTCGCTGCGCATCTGAGCGACTACGAGCTCGCTACCCGGTGTGAGGCGCGGCGCGACGCGGTCCGTGCGCTACGCGAGGACGGCGATAGGCGGGTGATCCCGGCATTGCAACGCATGCAGGGCCTGCCCCGACGTGGCTGCTCGCCCTTCGGAGTCGGCGACTGCCACCGCTGCATGCGCCGCGACGTCGACCGCACATTGGAGGGCCTCGTCGACGCCGAACACGGCGAAGAGGAGACCGAGGAGCAAGCGGTGGAGACCGAGCGAGACGAACACCGCGGGCGCCGTAAGGGCCGAGGGCGCCACCGTCGCTGAAACCAGTCTCGCTCGCTTCGGGAGGAGGTCGAGATCCAGCTACGCGAGCTCGCGCGCCACGGCCAAGAGCGCTTGGCGGATGTCGGCTGCGACCCGGCCTTTGGCGAGGCGTTTGAGCGTCGGGGCGTGCTGGGGATCGCCGACTTCGGCGCACAGATCGATGACGTCCATCCAGCCATCGAACGGCGCGCCGCGCTCGACCAGGGTCAACAGCGATCCCACCGAGGCGGCGTTCACCGTCTGGGTGCAGACCCGGGTGAGCTCCATCGGGAGCTTGGTGCTCGCGTCCTCGGCGAGGCGCTGGGCGAGCGACGTGAGGGCTCGCTCGGTCACGGCCGAAGGGCGCTCGAAGATGGCCGCGAAGCGGAAGCCGACGGGCCACTGCACCAGCAGCAGCGGGGCAGCGTCGGTGAGGAGCGTGGCATTCGCCGGGTCCTCGGGATCGAGCGCCAACAGCCCTTCACCGATCAACGCCTCGGCCGCGGGATGGCTCACCGACGCAGGATTCCAGGTGAGGGGCAGCGCCGGGTGAAACCGATGCTCCGCGATCTGGTCACCCGCTGCGTCGGCAGACTCCCACCCTTCACTCAGGGCGCTCACCATCGCCTTCTGCGCGCGCACGAACGACCAGCCTGCGCCGTCACTCGGGTGCACCTCGGCCTCACCGTCGGTCTCGATCGCGACCTGTGCGTCTTCGATTCGTACGACGCGAAGCGACTCCCCGCGTGAGAAGCGCCGTGACCAGAGCACGCCTCAGGCCCCAGTCAGCGCCGCGATCGCCTGCTCGCGCAGGGCGTCTGGCAGCGGGCTCTGCCAGGCCATCGCTTTGCCTGACGCAGGATGAGACAGCGCGATCTTGCTCGCGTGCAGCACGTGCCGATCGAGCCCCGGGGCGTCCGGCGCGCCGTAGAGCACGTCACCCACCAAGGGATGTCCCATCGCCGCCAGATGCGCGCGGATCTGATGACGCGCAGCCGCGCCGGCACGCACCTCGACCTCGGCGATGTCGTGTCCCTCGATATCGAGACGACGCGCGGCGAGCACCTCGGTGTACGCGGGCCGCTCTCCCTTGTGGCCGCTCCCTGTACGCACCCGACGGGGATCCGACGGATGGGGCGCGATGGGCAGATCGATGGGCCCGAGCTCGGGCACGCCATGCACCATCGCGGCGTAGCGCTTCTCGATGTCGCCCTCGCGGAGCGCGAGCAGCATCGTCTGAAAGGTGATGTCGTCGCGCGCTGCGAGCATCAAGCCGCTCGTGCCTGCATCGAGTCGGTGCAGGATCCCGGGCTCGCGGGGGCGCCAGCCAACGCCGGCCATGTCGGGATATCGGTGCACGAGCGCGCTCGCGACGGTGCCTATCTCGTGGGGACGCAGCGGGTGACTCTGCACCCCCGCGGGCTTGTCGATCACCACCAGCCAGTCGTCCTCGTAGACGATGGGCAACAAGAGATGTGGATCGGGCAGCGCGGCGAACTCGGTGGGCTCGGGGGTGCGAAGCAAGCGCACCCGATCACCGGTCGCCAAGCGCGCGCCCTTGCGGCAGAAGCGCCCATTGAGCTGCACTTCGCCGTTCTCGAGCATGGCTTTGGCGCGCGCCCGAGAGAGCGCGGGCAGGCGCCGCACCAACACCACATCGAGGCGGAGGCCATCCTCGTCCGGCTCGACCTCGAGCTCGATGGGCCCGTGCGCGCGCGGCTCGCGATCGGTCTGCTGACGATCGGGCTCCTCGTGCTCGGGGTCTCTCTCGTCTCGTTCGTTCGATGCCAGATCCAGGAGATCGAGCTGTACGGCCTGGCGTCGGTTCATCCGAAGAGATCTCGGAGCTTGTCGAGGAAGCCCTTCTGCTCGGGCCCGGGCGCCGAGCCCAGCTCTACCGCGAGCTCTTCGATGAGCTTGCGCTGCTTGGCGGTGATCTCTTCGGGGATCTCGACGGTGATCTCCACCAGCTGATCGCCCTTGCCCGCGCCGCCCAACGTCTCGATGCCTTTGCCGCGCAGGCGCAGGATCTTGCCCGACGGAGTGCCGGGCGGGACCTTCATCTTCACTCGACCCTCGAGGGTGGGGACATCGACCTGGGTGCCGAGCACCGCTTGAGGAAAGCTGATGGGGATGGTCACGCGTAGGTCGGCGCCGCTACGACGAAAGAGGGGATGAGGCTGCACCACGATCTTCACGTGGAGATCGCCCGCGCTGCCGCCGGTCTTGCTGCGCTCGCCGCCGCCCTTCACGGATCGAATGGCGCCGTCCTCGACACCAGGAGGAACCCGGACCGTGAGCTCCTCTTCGCTGGGGACCACCTGCTTGCCTTGGCAGATGGAGCACGGGGTCGTGATCTTTCGGCCGGTGCCGCCGCAGGTCTGACAGGGACGCGACGCGGTGAAGAAGCCGCGCTGAAAACGGACCTCGCCCGAGCCTTGGCAGGCCACGCAGCGCTCGGGCGTGGTGCCCGGCGCGGCGCCCGATCCCGAGCACGTCTGACAGGCGATCTGCCGGGTGAGAGCGACCTTTTTCTCGGCGCCGAGAGCGGCCTCTTCGAAGGTGACCGACAGCTCGAGCTCGATGTCGCCGCCCTGACGGCGCTTGGCACCACGGCCTCCGAAGACCTCGCCGACCAAGCCCTCGAACATCTCGGAGACCGCGCGGAAGTCCACCCGCTCGTAGCCCTGCTCGCCTGCGCTGGCGTGCCCGACCCGGTCGTAGCGGCGGCGCTTGTCGACGTCGTTCAGGATGCTGAACGCCTCGCTCAGCTCCTTGAAGCGATCCTCGGCGGCCACATCGCCCGGGTTCTTGTCCGGGTGCAGCTCCTTGGCGAGCTTGCGGTAGGCCTGCTTGACCTCGTCCTGCGTGGCAGTCCGAGCAACGATCAGAACCTCGTAGTAGTCGCGTTTCGCCAAAGGAGAGGCGCCGGGTATGAGCGAAAGCCTGGTCCCGAGCAAGTGACGGGCGGGAGCGAGCGATGCGCGCGCCGCCGTTCGTGGTACCGCTGGGCCCGTGACCAAGGGAACCGAGATCGACGCTTTTCCCCCGCTCGAGCAGTTCATGCCGCATCGCCCCCCGATGCTGTTGCTCGATGCCTTGGTGGCGCACGACGAAGACGAGGCGGTCTGCGAGAAGACCTTCACCGACCGAGATCCCTTCGTGGAGCACGGGGTGGTCTCGAGCTTCGTGGCGCTCGAGCTCTTCGCTCAGGCGGCCGCCGCGCACTTCGGCTACGCGGGTCTGATGAGCGGGGGCAAAGCGGTCAGCGGCGCGCTGCTCGGGGCCCGCAAGATCGATCTGTCGCGCGACACGTTTGCGGTCGGCGAGAAGCTCACCGTTCGGGTGAAGCGGGTGATGACCATGCCCCCGATGGCCCAGTTCGAGTGCGCAGTGACCGACGGGCGGGGAAACACGCTGGCGGCGGGGACGATCAACGTCGCCATGGGCGTATGACGCCCACATTTTGGATCTGAGAGACGCATGAAGAAGCTGAGTGAGAAGCCCCGAGCCCTGATCACCGGAGCGAGCCGAGGCATCGGCGCCGCGATCGCCGAGTCGCTCGCGAGGGACGGATTCCCGGTGATCCTGAACTACCTGAAGGGACACGAGGCGGCGCTCGCGGTGAAGGAGCGCATCGAGGCCGCTGGCGGGAGCGCGGTGCTCAGTGCGTTCGACGTGGCCGATGGCGACGCTGCGCTCGCGGCGATCGAAGTGCTCAAGGCCAACGACCCGCGGCCGATCGGGGTCATCGTGAACAACGCGGGCCTCTCCAAGGACGCGCCCTTCCCCGCGATGGATCGTGCTGCGTGGACCTCGGTGACCCGCACCACCCTCGATGGGTTTTACAACGTGACCCAGCCGCTGATCATGGATCTGGCGCGTCTGCGCTGGGGCCGCGTCATCAACATCGCGAGCGTCTCCGGGGTCATCGGCAACCGCGGCCAAGTGAACTACAGCGCCGCCAAAGCGGGGCTCATCGGCGCTACCAAAGCGCTGGCCCAAGAGATGGCCAAGCGGAACGTGACCGTGAACGCGATAGCGCCCGGACCCGTCGAGACCGACATGTGGCAAGGCGCGCTCGCGCAGGGCACCCCCCTGGAAGAAGTGCTGAAGCACATCCCCATGCGCCGCATCGCCACCGTCGATGACGTCGCGGCCACCGCGTCGTTCTTGGCCAGCGATGGAGCGAGCTACATCACGGGTCAGGTCATCGGGGTCAACGGCGGCATGTGCTGAGGGGGCCCGGGTGCTGAGGGTCGAGCGCGGCTATCCTCGGCGCGTGCGACTACTCCTGTTGGCTTGCTTCACGCTCTCGCTGTGCGCCCTCGGATGCGCGCCCACCCTCTCGCCGGGCGCGCCCTGCGCGTTCAACTCCGACTGCGAGCTGCCGCTCGCGTGCCGCAACGCGCGCTGCCGGGTCGCGTGCATCGAGGCCCGTGACTGCGGACCGGGTCTGCGCTGCGTGCAGAGCGCCGAAGGTCCGTCGTGCACCATCGAATCCGAAGAGAGCTGTGATGTGGCCAACCCCCTGCCCCGGCGCGCTGCGCTGCGTGTTCGGCCAATGCCGCAGCGAGTGCATCACCGACACCGACTGCAGCCGCGATGGTGTGTGCGATGAAGACGGCAGCTGCCTCGAGGCCCAGAGCGGCATCGAGGCGGGCGTGATGCGCATGGACGCGGGCCCGCCGCCCGACGCCCCCGCGTGCACGCCGGCGCCGCTGATGTGCGGCAACAGCGCCCTCGAAGGGTGCGGGCCTCAATCCGCGCTGGAGGTGCTCACTGGGATGGACACTGGTGAGTACGTCGCGCTCACGCCGCACCTCATCGAGGGCTTCACCCGGCCGCGCGAAGGATCGACAGCGCTGCCGCCGGAGATCGCGCTGGGCCTCAGCGGTGAGGGCTATGGGATCGTGGGCTACCTCGGCGATGGCGATGCGCGCAATGCCCACTTCGAGCGCTTTTTGCTGGACGATCTCAGCACATCGAGCGCGGTCACCATGGACAACGCGATCACGATGGGACGCACGATCGTGCTGGGAGAGCACGGCGAGCAAGTGGTGGGCTTCGTGCTGCTCACGGAGCCGCCGGGGTGAGCCAGCTGTCGGGCCACAACGTGCTGTTCGAGGCAGGGGGCTTCGGAGTGACCCGACAGATCTCGTCGGGCAATCCAATCGGCGTGCTGGAACGTCGAGCAGACCGGCACCCTCGAGAGCTACGGCGGCGTGGCGCCCGATCACGTGCAGCCCTTCGCGGACTTCGACGCGAACGTCGGCGGCCCTGCCATCGTGCAGACGGGCGATGGCCTCTATACGCTCGCTGTCCCCACCTCGAACCTCGAGGGAGCGGGATGGATCAGCTTCTACACGGTCCAATGCTTCGATGACCTGCCGTGCGACGCACCCACGTCGGCCAGGACCCTAGCGAGCCGAACGGGGCGAGCGCCCACCATCGTTCGCGTAGGGTCGCTGCGGAACGGGTACGCGCTGGTGTCGATCGAGCCTGGTGTGAGTGGCCCCGAGGCCCACCTCTATTTGCTGGACTCCAACTGGCAAGACGTCTCCGACGACGTCGCCCTCCCCATCGTCACCACGCCAGGTGAGCAGATCGTCGCGGTGCAGATGGGATCCGTGTTCGACAGCGACGATTTGACCGCGACGGTGGTGGTCGCGGCGCTCTTACGGACCGAGACCACCACCACCGACCGCATCTGGCTCGGCGGTTACCGCGCCTGCATCACCCGCTGAGCGCCAACCCAGCGAGCGTTCAGGGTGCCGTCAGGGTCGCGCCGTCCACATCGATCGCGGTCTGCGCCATCGCGCGTCCGAGCAGCGATGCCCCGGTTCGCAGGGTGATGGAGGTCTGGGAGAGCAGGGTCCCTTCGCAGTGGGCGGTCGTGCCGAGCTCGACACGGCCCGCGACCTGCCAGAACACGTTCTCGGGGCGTGCACCGCCCGTGAGGACGACGCGCGCGCCGCTGCTCATCGTGAGGTCCTGGGCAATCTGGAAGATCCACACGTCGGTCGCCGTGCCCGTCAGAGTGACGTCGGTCGGGATCAAGAGACCCGTGCCCCAGCGATAGACACCGCGCGCGAGCGTCATGCCTCCGATGTTGCCTGCCCCGAGCTCGGTGATGTCCGGCGCGCGCGCCGACGCATCGGTGAACGCGAGCTCCATGTCACCCACCGCCGTCGTCAGCATCGCGGGCGCGGGGACCGCGTAGTCCGCCGCATAGATCGAGCCAGTCACCTGCGTCGAAGTAGAGAACACGTTGGTCGCGTCCGCGATCAGCGAGAATCCCGTGATGAAACTCGCGGCCGCGGGGCTGAGCCCGATGTCGCCGGTGATGATTGAGGTCGGCACGGTGGACACGCCGCTCTTGGCGAGCATCACGAAGTGATCGGCGCTGCGGAGATCGACGGGCAGCCCGGCCACGCTGGTGTTGCCTGTGGTGAAGGTCCAGACGTGGTTCGCCTCGAGGGCGACGCCCGCGGCGCTGGTGGCCCCGGGGGTGACCGTCGCGGTGTACGTCGTGTCGCTGGTGAAGTGGCTCTCCGGCCAGAACACCGCAATCTCGTCGGCGTAGATCACGGTGCCGATCACCAGCGCAGCGGGCGTCCCGGTCGTCACCGTGAAGGTGGTGGCCGTCAGCGACGAGGCGAGCATCGCCTCGCTGAAGGTCACCGCCACGTTGCCGTTGAGAGGCACACCGCTCGCGCCGCTGATGGGCAGCGTCGAGATGACGGTCGGGGGCATCGGTGTGCCGCCGTCCGTTCCTGCATCGGGGGTCGGGCCCACATCTCCCCCGGTCATCTCTTCAGGTTGGCAGGCGGTAAGTGAGAGCATCAGCAGCGCGAGGCTGGTGACGCCAATGTTCGTTCTCGAGATCATCATGGCCGCCCCCTACGCACCACCCGTGCCGTGCAGCAAACCACGCATCACTCGCCTATTCGTAGGTCGCTGCGCACAGGTTCGCCCCACACCATCGAAATGATGGGGTGTCCCTGTCCTATCGAGAGAGGGGCCGAGACACAGGGCCCTTCTTCTTGGATGCCGCGTCCCGCGTGTACGCCAGGCCATCGCGCTCTGGCGTGCACCACGACCTCGTTCACGTCGACGTGACCGTCGGGCGATGGGAGATGCGGCAGCCACTTGGGTCGGATCGCCTGTAGTGGGCGAACAGCGCTCCCCAAGACGACGTCACGCAGCTGGCGATCACCCGCCACGAACCGAATCGCGGCCTCTTGCGCGGCGCTCGGCGCGCGCACGCCCTCGGACGGCTCGACGGCGAGCTCCACGACCGGCGCTTCGGTACGCTTTCGATGCGCGAGCCCCAGTGCGAGAGCGTCGCGTGCGACGCACCGGACGAGTGCACGGGCACCAGCGCGAGCTGTGTGCGCGCTTCCTTCCGTCCGGCACCGAGTGTCGGGCGCAGGTCGGGATCTGTGATGGGACCGAGTGATGTCTCGGCACGACCGCAGAGTGCCCAACCGACCCCCCCCGCATCGACGATGCTCGCCGCCGCCGCGGCGATGGTGCTCGCGCGCCGACGCCGCTCACTCGCCGCGTAGGAGCGCGGCGCGCAGACCTCGGGAGCGGCGTGCGCCCTCAGAGTTCGGCAGAGGTCAGTCCGTGTTTCTGGGCGAGCCGGCCGATGATGGGGACGAGATCGATCTTCGAGTGCGGAAGATCGACGACGCGGCCGTTCGGATGACGCCAGAGGATGTAGGGACCATCGACGCCCTCTTTACCCAACTCGGTCACGAGCGCTCGATCGAAGGTGGCGAAGTCGTTGCTCGCCATGGCCGAGTGCGTTCCGGTCCCGGAGAAGCCCGAGCGCACGGCGTCGTACTTCAGACCCTGCTTCTTACGCTTCGCGGGGGTGTCGAGATCGGGCGTCCACTTCCAGATCAGCAGGTTCAAACCCATGGCGCGCTCCGAGCCTGCTGAATGGCTCTCACAGGAGCGCGAACAGCGAGAGCAATGCGCTGAACGCGAAGCAGCTCAGGGCCAGCACCAGGAAGAGCCCGGTGCCCTTGAGGATGAAGATGCTCCGGAAATTGGAGAACGCGCCCGCGAGCTGGTGGCCTGCGTTGGGTTTGCCGCGCGAGGCGCGCAGCAGGTGATAGCCGGCGAGGGTCCCCCAGATCATGAGTCCCAGCGCGACGATCGCCGCGACCACTTCGGGGATCGCGGTGCGGTCACCCGCGTATCTCAGAGCCCCGCCCACCGCGATCGTTGCGAAGAGCAGCGCATTGATCATCACCAGCACCCCGAGCCTGCGCGCCATGCGGAGCAAGTCGACGTTGGTGGACCTGTTCTCCGCATCGGAGCTCGCCAGATCGGTCGCCGGGGCCTCCGTCACACCAGGGCTGGAGCGCGCGAGCAAGAACGGCGCGGTCTCGTCGCTGGGCGGCGCGCTCTGCGCTCGCTGTCTGTCCTCGCCGCTTCTGTCCTCGCCGAGCGGCACGCGGCGCCGGTCGGCGGACAGCTCGATGGGCTCGCTGTCCCGGCCGGGATCGCTCGCCCGGGGCGGGTCGGGCGCGCGATCGTTCGCTGCGGCTTCCGTTCGCGGCTCCTCGCCTTTGGGTCGAAGCGAGATCGGCGGGTGGCTCTCGCTCACAGGGCCCCTCCGAACACCACGCCGGCGAGCACCACCGCCACGAGGAGCGACTCGAGCACGAAGTAGGTGCCGAGGCGCCGCAACCCATCGAGCAAGAGCGAGTCACCGTCGACCGCGGACGCCTGAGATGGGTTGCTGACCTGCGCCAGGTACCGCTCGAAGTCCTCGGCAGCGTCGATCAGCAAGGTCCCACCGCGCACCATGAGCGCGGCCATCATCGCGATCACCGCGGCCACCGCGGCGACCGCCAATGGGTCGACCTCCCCCAGCGTGACCAAGGGTGGCGTCGTGGCGGAGGCGTCGCTCCCGTCGGCGGCGTCGGTGAGCCAGAGGGCCAAGCCCGCGCCCACGACCAGAAAGAGCGTCAGGCCGCCGAAGAGCACCTGAAAGCGCCCGAGCATCCCCATCCAGCGGGCGGCACCATCGACCAGCCGAGCGTCGCGCGGATCGAGGGCGAGCGCTTTGCTAGCACCATCGCCGCTGGACCTGCTCTCGGACATCGCTGCCATGCTACCTGTTCCTACGCTGCGCATGCGCATTCTGGCCCTCGACACCGCAACGCATTTGGGGACCGTCGCCCTCCTCGAGGAGCGGGACGGAGCGCTCCTGGTGCTCGCCGAAGCCTCCGCCTCCGTCGACTCCCGACATGGCGAGACACTCTTGCCGCACCTGACCGACGTGCTCGCACGCGGGGGTCTGAAGCCCGAGGACCTCACGATGCTCGCGGTCGGCATCGGCCCAGGCTCGTTCACCGGCGTTCGGGTGGGGCTGGCGACCGCGAAAGGGCTGTGCCTCGCGCTGAAGATCCCGTTGGTGGGCGTCAGCACGCTCGACGTGGTCGCGGCGGGCGCGGGCGATCACGCCAAGCTGTTGGTGCTGCTCGACGCCAAGAAGGGCGAGGTCTTCGGCGCGCACTACGAACGTGGCCAGCGAATCGGCGAGCCCTTTCACGGGCCACCCGCGAAGATCGAGGCCGATGCTGTCGCGTTGGTCGGTGCGGGCGTCCGAGATCCGAGCTTCGTGGTGCCCGACGGCGCGACTCTGCTCGATCCAGAGCTCGATGCGCCGTGCGCCGACGTCCTCGGTCGGCTCGCGCTCGCTCAGCTACGACGGGTCGGACCCAGCGATCTGGCGACGCTGGTCCCGCTTTATGTGCGCTCGGCCGACGCCGTCATCCCGCTGGCGATGGCCGCGCTGGGCGCTGCCAAAGATCGGTAGAGCCGCTCGTGCAGGCGGGCGGGCCGGTCCCAGCCGTGATCCGCGAGCATCGCCCGGTAGCCGGCGGCGCGGAACGCCGAGCCGCCCTCCTCGAGCTTCATCCCGAAGGCTGCGATCGCCCGCTGGATCCCGCCTAGGAAGGCCTGATCCACGTTCTCGACCGCATCGACCAGGAAGCCGGTGCCGGACTTGAGCTGCGCATCACAATCGACAACCGTATCAGCGGCGAGTCCCTGACGAAGGGCGACCGGCAGCGCGCCATAGCGGTGCGCTTCCATCGGTCGGGTGGCGCAGGGGTCGTCGCCGGGGACGAGCACGATGTCGCTGCCACCGAGGAGCTGATGGACGAGCTGCTGGTCGGCGTCGCTCTTCACGGCCACCCGATCGGGCCAGCGCGCGGCGAGCTCGGTCCACTCGGCCGCGCCTTCGGTGCCGGTCAGCACCACGGCGAGTTGGACGTCGTTGCGCACGATCTCGGGGAGCAGCGTCACCAAACGCTTGGCCTCGTTCGCGGGTCCCGCGTAGCCGAGCAGCGGGATGTCCGAGCGCTGGCGCAGCCCCATCAGCTCGGTGAGCGCGCTCTTGCAGCGGCCCTTGCCGCTGACCCCGCCCTGACGCTCGACCAGTCGCTCGTTGACCGCGTCGAAGCGCAGCTCGAGGTGGGGATCGGTCGCCGCGTTCCACACCGAGACATCGACGCCGTCGACGATGCCCGTGAGGCGGCTGGCGCGGCTGCGGAAGGCGCCGTCGAGGCCGCCTGCCGCGCCCGGCTCGGTGAGGCTCTTGGCGAAGCTCGGACCGGGGGCGACGATCGCGTGGGCGTACTGGATGCCCGCCTTGAGCGTCGAGAAGCGCCCGTAAAACTCGACGCCGTCGATCGCGAAGTAGCGAGGCGCGATCCCAAAATCGCTGAGCGCGCTCTTGTCGAAGACCCCGGCCTCGCCGAGGTGATGGACGGAGAGCACCGTGGGCACGCCCGAGAGCGCAGGATCATCCTTGGCGATCAGCGCGATGGGCGCGGCCTGCCAGCCGTAGATCTGGATCACCTCGGGGAGCGCATCACGACGTCCCATCCACTGGGTGGCCGCGCGACAGAACGCGCCCCAGCTGCGTGCCGCGGCCGGGCTGGTGTCGCTCAGCGAGAGGTTCGCAAAGAGCTCCGCATGACCCAGAAACACCAGATCCACGCCGCCCGAGGTCTTGCCCTCGTAGAGCGCGAAGTGGGTGTTGCCGTCGCCGACCTCGACCTCGATACGCTGAAGCCGACGGGCCAAGTGGCGGGCGGCGGGATCGATGCTCGGCAACAGAGGCGCCACGATGGTGACGCGATGGCCCAGCTGACGAAGCGCCTTGGCGCAGGCAGCCGCCGAGCGGGCGGAATAGGAGGTCTCGCTATGGGGGGCGAGCTCGGCAGTGCAAAAAACGATGTCCATGGGGGCGGCGAGGATAGGCGAGGGGGGGGCTCCGCGCACGCACTCTATTTACTAGGGCCGCATGGGCCGTTTCCCCTCAAGTGGGGTTGCCCAGATCACTCCGCGTGACTGCGAGCGCGCTCGTCGAGGAACGCGAGGAGGGTCTCGCCATCCAGGGGCGTGCCCAACGCCTCGAGCAGGGTGTTGGATCTTCCCCCGCGAGGTACTGGGCGACGCCTTCGCCGAACCAATCCGGAGCGCCATGCGGTAGGCCCGCCAGCACCGCGTGCACCGACTCGTGCCGCAGCGACTGCGACGTGCGGCGAGCGAGTACGCGCGATGACGGCGCCCCGCCGCGCCGCATGGCCGCACGCGCAGCGCCGGGCTACCGGGAACGCTTCGGGATCTTCGTTCATGGACACGAGACGGGGAGTCTAGCCCGCACTCAGCGGAGCCGTCGCTCGAGGAATGCGAGCAGCGTGTCGCCATCGAGTGGCGCGCCAACGCCGCTCAAGAGCGCGTCCGGATCGCCGCCCTCGCGCAGGTACTGCACCGCCGCAGCGATCCCTCGCTCGCCGCGCTGATCGATCAGGTAGAGCACCATCCCGAGCGCTTGGTGGTACGCGAGGCCCGCATCGCCTGGGTCGTCGATCACCATGAATTGGCCGTTCATGGAGGCGAGCGGAACATAGGTGTGCTCGCGGACCATCAGCTCGAAGCTGCGCCGCGCCCCCAGCGGCTCTTCACCCGCGAAGTACTGCGCCAGCCCCTCGTCGAACCAGGTCGGCAAGTGCGCGGGGCGACCGCCTGGCATCGCCCGCTCGACAGCGTCGTGCAGGCTCGCGTGCAGCGCCTCGTGACGCACCGAGATCGCGGCCTCGTCCGCCGAGCCCAAGCGATCGGCGTCGACATGCAGCGCGCCATCGTAAAGCGCCGCTACCCACGCTTGGGCGCACGTCGCCGTGACCAGCTCGTTGTGGGTCCGGTACACGAACACCGCGAGCACGCCGCGGCGCGGGACCCCGAGCAAGCGCGCGCTCTCCGTCAGCGCGCGGTCGGTGAGATCGAGCACCCGAGAGGTCAACCCGGTCTCCACCGCTGCCGGCGCCAGCAGGCTGATGCCGCGAAGGCGACGCACCGTTCCGTCGTGCATCGCCACGCGCCGCATCCGAAGGCGCGCGAGCAGGCGAGCCATCTGCCGATCCTCGGGGACGTCGGTGACGTACGCGTCCGCTGCGTTCACCGCCGCGGCGAGCTCGACGCCATGGCGGAGCCGACGCACGTACGCGAGCGACACCGCGGGTTCACGGGGCTCGATCCGGAAGGCCTCGGCCAGCGCCAGCTGCGCGCTCGCTTCGTCGCCCAGATCCTCGCTCGCCATCGCGTCGATGAGGAGCGGCAGGGCGTCGTTCGGGGCGCCGCGCTCCGCGTAGCGCGCGAGCTCGCGGGCTCGGCGCGGATCATCGGCGGTCAGCGCCTGCCACGCGAGCACCGAGACCACCGCGGTGAGGTGATCGAATCCATCGATCACCCGATCGGGCGCGGCCGCGATGCGCTCGAGCGCCACGGCTTGCTGCGCCGGATCGAGCGCGCCGAGCAGCCCTTGCCTCAGGCCCGGGCTCACGTCTGGACTGCGCATCGCGGAGCGCACCCGATCATCGAGCTCGGCGGCGCGCTCCGCGAGAAGCTCCGAGATGGTCGGCCGGTCCACCGGACCATCGAGCTCATCGCTCTCACAGCCCGACACCGGTCCGCGCGGCGCCGCTGGCAGCGCCGCGCGATCGGGCGGCGTGATGGGACGCTCGGCCAGCGCGCGCTCGGCCTCGATGTGGGCGAGCGCTTCGGGAGGAACGCCCGCGTCGTCGGGCGCCCCGAAGCTCGCTGGGCCAGGCAACGCGCTCGGCAGCGACGCTTCCTCCTCGGGTCCCAGCGTGTAGAGCAGCGCGAGCAAGATGGCGAGAGCGCCCAGGCCCATGAGGACCCGTCTCCGCAGAAGCGGCGCGCTCGAGCTCTCGTCGATCACCCCCGCGTTGTGTCACGGCGCGCGGACCCACGCTGCATCCGAACGGGCAGCGCTCCTCGAGGATCGATGTGCGCTCGATCGAGGAGCGCTCGCAAGCCGCCCTCAGGGAGTCTTGTTGTTGCCCGCCAGCACGTGCGACGCGTGCCTCTTGGGGAACATGATGTCTTCGAAGAAGCCGAACGTCTGCTTGCTCAAGAAGTCATTGAGCGGGTTGTCGAAATGGAAGATGCGCTTGGCCAGCGCGAGGGCCGCGATGAGCGCGCCCTCCTCCGAGTCGATGGTGCAGTTGTTCCCCGCGTACCAGACGTGGCCCAGGCCCTGGACCTCGTGCAGCCCGCGCTTGCGGGTCATGTCGTGCGTCGAGACCCAGCGACCGTGCTTCCAGGTCTTCTCGAAGATCACCTTGCTCGGATCCGGGCGCTTGGCGTGATCGGCGACCGCGTACATCGACACGAAGGTCGGCGCCGGACACTGCACGATGTTCTTCATCAGATACGTCGTGAAGGTGTTCTCCAGCTTGAAAGGCAGGTTGTAGAGGTTGGTCCCGTGGGGATTGCCATCCCAGGTGTAGTAGGCGTTGAAGTGTGCGTCTTCCTTCTGATCGCGGAGCGACGGCGCGAGCACGTTCTCATCCTGGTGAATCACGCAGAGCCCCGGCATCAGGCTCCAGCCCGCGACGTAGTCGTCTTGAATCTCCCAATACGGGTTGTTCGCGTGTCCCAGGAGCTTGCTATTCACGTCCATGTCGGTGGTGAGCACCACCTCGTCGAAGAGCGCCTTGTGCACCGTGGCATTCGCGTTGCTCCGCTGCGAAGCGTCCACCCACTCGACACAGACCTGCTCGCCCTGGGCCTTGGGGACGATCTTGGTGACGTGCGCGTTCGTCTTGATGGTCGCGCCCTTACCCTCGGCGTACTTCGCCATCCCCTCGACCCAGCGCTGTGCGCCGTACTCGAACCGGTCCCAGCCGTTCCCCGGCTTGGTGAAGCTGCCCAGCGGGCCCACGTGCTGAAAGAGAGGGATCTTGGCGAAGATGGGGAAGAGATCCCGCTTGGTCATCGCCAAGAGTTCGTCGGTCCCATACCCGTTGATGATGGTGAGATAGGCCACCAGCATGTAGCGGAAGAACTCCCCGTTTCGATCGACCTTCTTGTGCTTGAGATACCGATCGATGTCCCAGCTCATCCACCAGCTGAGATCGAAGAACCGGAGATCCTCACTGAAGGCCTCGGCGTCCTTCACCCCCTTGGCCGTATAGCACTTGTCGAAGCGCGGCCCCGACTGGTACTCGGGGATGTTGCCCCAGTTCATGTCGTCGGCAAATCCCGCCGCGAGCCGCAGCTCCGGGTGGTTCTTCAGGCGCATGGTGTTCTGGTTGGCGAACTCGGGGAGCTTCAGCATCTCGTAGAGATTCGGGTACACCGGGGGACACACGAACTGAACCCCGATGTCGATCGCGAACGATCCCGGGGTCATGTCGGGCACGATGGTGCCCTTGCCCGCCGCGTCGTACTTGACGAAGTAGGTATCCGAGTGACCTCCCAGGGTCGGCTCGTCGTGAAAGAGCGTGACGTCGAAACCGTCCCGCTGCGCTTGCTCGCGCGTCGCGCTCCAGAGCAGCGCCCCACCGGTCGCACCGCCGCCCACCACAGCCACCTTCTTGCGTGTCATCGAGTCTCCTGTCGGTTGTTGGCGCGGAGGCTACCGGAGGTCCGGCCCCAGTGGGGAATCGATCGACAGATCTTCCACCCCGGACCTCGCGAGCAGGATGACGTGTCCCCCCGGGGTCCCCGGGGCAACGAAAAACAGCGCGGTGAGCGGACGGTTCTCGGATCCGCTCCGAGGGGCTATCGTCCCGCCCATGCTGCTGGCGGATCGCACCCGGGTCATCGCGCTCGATGACAACGTGACCCTCGCGTTCGCGCCTCGTCTCTCGATCGCCGTGTGGCGCAAGGACGTCACGCTCACGCACTTGATGGCGCTGGGCCGGGAGCTGCGGATGTTCCTGCCGTCCTGCCGAGGGAAGGGCTACGCGATGGTGACCGTGATCGAGCCGGGGATCTCGCTGCGCCTGCCCGAGGAGGTGCGCTCGTCGTCCGAGACGATGCAGCGCGAGTTTCAGCAGCACATCCGCTGTCAGGCGTACCTGGTGACCCACCAGGGATTCGGGGCCGCGGCGGCCCGCACCATCGCGTCGGGCTTCGCGCTGATCACCCGCGCGCCCTATCCGCTGAAGGTCCTGGCCACGCCGCTCGAGACCGCGGTGTGGGTGTCGAGCTTCTGCGACGTCCCGAGCGCCGAGGTCGAGCGCATCTTGGCCGAGGCCCGCACGACCCCGCCGCCCCGGACCTAAGCCCGCCGCCCCGGACCTAAGCCGACGTCCCTCGCCGGTTCAGCCGCTGGCCCAGCCGGAACAGACCTTCGAAGCCCAAGTTGGTGACCACCACGCCGAGCAACGCGAGCCCGACGCCGACCCACTGCAGCTCCTCGAACCCGTCGAGCATCGTCCAGACGAACTGCAGAATGCACAGGACCGAAACGAAGTAGAGCGTCGGGGTGCGCCCAATCTTGTCGACCACGACCGCGCCGAGCGGCGCGCCGAGCGCCACCACGGGCGCCGCGGCGAGCCAGTTCTCGAACGTCCCTGGCGCGAGACCGCCGCGCGCGGTCTGGGTGACGACCCCGACGAGCGAGGTGAACGACATGAGGATCACCGAGGTGGGGATGGCCACCTTGAGATCGCCCTGCGCCAGGAGCACCAGCGCGCAGTAGATGAGCATGTCGATCCCGACGCCGGTGACGGACGCGACGAACAGTCCGCCGAAGAAGCCCACGGCCAGGCCCACGTTGCGATCCATCGCGGGCGCGCTCGGCGCCGGGCCCTCGTGCCGCACGACGTCGCGCATCCGCAAGAGATGCAGCACCCCGAAGCTGGCCCAGACGACGGCGAAGAGCACCTTCACCATCAGCGACGGCAAGTACGGGGCGACGAAGAAGAGGCCCAAGGGGGTGCCTACCGCCGAGCCCAGCAGCGCGGGCGCAAGCATCGACCACGCGACGGGCTGACGCCGCGAGAGAATCAAGATGCTCGCGCTGGTCATCCCGATGCTCTGCACTGCGAAGCTGAAGTCTCGCCCCATCGCGGCGGGCTCGTGAAAGAAGAGGACGAGGATGGGGAAGCCCACCGTGCCTCCGCCCATGGGGGTCGAGCCCGCGACGTACGAGCCCGCAGCCATCGAGAGCGCCATGGGCCAGTGGCTGGTGACGTCGCCCCAGCGATCTCCACCCACCACCAGGACAAGCCAGACGCCATAGAACGTGAGGAGCCAGAGCAACCACGGGCGGATGTTGGGCATGTGCGGCGCGGGAGCTATCGCGGCCGGATCGCGCGGGCAAACGAGCGCCTACTTGCGCGCTGCCCTCGGGCTCAGGGCGTCGACGGCGAGCACGTCCAGACACACCAGACACGTGAGCCCCACCATCGAGGTCGAGAGCGGTGGCCAGAGCGCGGCGACGATGCCGAACACGAAGGACCAGAGCGCAGCCCACCAGAGGCGCCCGCCCATCCCGATCGCTGCGCCTAGGTACACCGCGCCCATCAGCATCGCGCTGAGAGGTCCGCCCTCCTCACTGGTCTCACCTCGCCATGCGAAGACCTGATCGCCCACGGTCGCTGCGGCCAACGAGATCACGAAGAGCGCGCTGAGCTGGCGACCCGCGCGGTTCGCGAAGAGTGAGCGACGGTAGGCGAACATCAGCCCACTCATGATCACGAGCATCACCGCGTCGCCCACGACCACGTACTGCATGTTCACCGGCGCGGCGCGGAAGGCCTCGTCCAGGATCGCGGCGATGAACAAGAGCACCGCGAGCACGGTGGTGCCCGCGATCACCGGGACCCGGTAGCGAGATCCCGATCGGGTGTCGCGCTCCGCCTCCTCGATGCGCCCGAGCGCTGCGTGCCGCTCGGCTTCTTTGAGCTCGATGCGCTTACGTCTTCGCTCCGCATCGCGAACAGGCGCGCCTCGGCGTCCTGCGCCATGCGCGCAGCGCCTCGATGACGCAGGAACGCGGCCAGCGCATCGCGTACCTCCAGCGCGCTCGCGGGTCGCGCGTCGGGCTCGACGTGGGTGCAGGCGTTCGCGAGCTACGCCAGCTCCTCGGGGACCTCGTCGGCGTACGTGACCGGGGCGCTCTCGAAGTCGGCGAAGAGCAGGAGCGGCAGGCCATCCCCCGTGTGCCGCGGCGTCCCGGTGAGCAGCGCGTGCAGCGTCGCGCCGAGCAGATACACGTCGGTGCGCGCATCGATAGCTTCCGCCTCCGCGCGCACCATCTCGGGCGCCATGTACTGCGGCGTACCCACGATCTCGATGGGCGCGTCTTTGGCCTCGCTGCCTCGCAGGGCCACGCCCCAGTCGAGCAAATACACCTCGCCGAAGCTGCCCACCATCACGTTCGCGGGCTTGATGTCGCGGTGAAAAATCGCCTTGGTGTGCGCGAAGTGCAGCGCCTCGGCGACCCGCATGAGCACCTCGACGAAGACCGCGATCCGGTCCCCGTGCCGCAACAGGAGCGCCGGCCACTCGGGGTGCGCCGCCTGATGCATCAGCTCCTCGAGCGTCGCGCCCTGGATCTTCTTCATCACCAGGAGCGGGGCGCCATTCGCCGAGACCTCGAAACGGGGAAGACTGCGGGCGTCTTCCTGAGGCGGACGGAGCTGCTGCTGCCGGCTCTCCGGCGTCTCGGCGCCGCGCGCGGCGGTGCCACTCCGCGCGACGAGGGTCCCGGCCCGGATACGGCCATCGGCCGGCAGCGAGACCTCCGCGAGCTGAAGGGCCCGGGTGATCGCATCGAATTCCGAACGACGATTCAAAGCGGTCGCAGTCTAGCCGACGCGAGGCGGACCCGCGCCGGAGGCTGGTGATGCTGAGGTAGCGACAGACCCCGTGGCAGCGACAGACGCGGACGCAGCGACAGACCCAGCGTCGCGGCCCGGTTCGACGCCGCTTCGACACCGTTCGGACGGCTCGATCCCGCGTGTGACTGCCACACTCGGACGATGAACCACTTCACACGCCGCATCGCGCTCGCAGCGCTCTTCGCGTGGCCCGCCGCGACGATCCTCGGGTGTCGGCCGGCCGACCTCGGGCTCCAGACCGGGGACGCGCCAGATCTCGTGGTGTCCGCGAGTGAGCTGCGGCTCGGCGACGGCGTGCGGATCGCGTCGCGTGGGGCGCGTTTGCCACTCGATGATCGCGGCGAGCTTCGGATAGGTCTCGTGGCCGTTCGCCGTGGACTCGAGGTGCGGACCGCGACCGAGTCCACGCCCCATCGCAGCGCCGCGGACGTTCGGGTCGAGCGCGGCGTGGGGATCACCGAGTGGTGGCGGGATGTGCCCGGCGGCCTCGAGCACGGCGTGGATCTGGCCCTGGCCTTTCAGCGCGACCTCCCGGGGCCCGGGCCCCTCGCACTCGACGTGGCGGTGACCGGTGGACGCGCACGCCTGGGCGCGACGGGCGAGATCGAGATCGTGTCGGACGGTGAGCGCATCGCGACGTACGGGGCGCTCTCGGTGATCGATGCGGACGGCGCGACGGTCCCCTCGCGGCTCGTCGCGATGGGCGAGGTGATCCGGATCGAGGTCGACGACGCGGAGGCTCGGTATCCGCTGGTGGTCGACCCGCTGGTGGTGACCAAGCTCGCGACGCTCACGGCGCCGGGCGCCACGGTCGACGACGTGCTGGGAAACGCGGTGGCCATCTCGAGCGACACGACGCGCGCCCTCATCGGCGCTTCGGGAACGGACTCGGCGGGCGGATCGAACTCGGGCTCCGCGAGGGTGTTCGTTCGGAGCGGGGCGACCTGGAGCCTGGAGGCCGCGCTCCTGCCCACGGATGCGGGGCGCGAGGAGCTCGTAGGCCTCAGAGTTGCTCTCACGGGTGACGCCACGCGGGCCGTGCTGGGCTCGCGACACGGTGGGGCCTGGGTCTTTCGTCGGAGCGGCTCCTCCTGGACGGAGGAGGCTCGACTCCTCGCGCCTGGAGCCATCGCGGCGGACGGAATGGGAAGCGCGGTCGCCATCAGCGGGAGCGGCGATCGGATCCTCCTCGGTGCGCTCTTCGACGACACCGACCTGGGCGCGAGAGCGGGCACCGGCTGGGTGTACCAGCGCACGGGCGCTACCTGGGCGTTGGAAGCGACGCTCGAGGCGGCGGGCGCCTCGGACGATACGTTGTTTGGGTTCAACGTGGCGTTGTCCGCCGACGGTGCGCTGGCGGTGCTGAGCGCGCATGGCGACACGGTCGGAACGCACGCCGTTGCGGGCAGCGTGCGCACGTTCGTTCGCAGCGGCAGCGCGTGGACCGAAGGGACGGCGCTCGACGCCGGGACTGCGGCATCTCTCGGCGAAGCCTTCGGCTTTGCCATCGCGCTCACCAGTGACGCAACACGGCTTCTCGTGGGCGCGACCGGGTTTGGCGGGACCACCGCACGTGCGTGGGTGTACCGCCGAAGCGCAGGCGCCTGGACGCTGGAAGGAGCTGTGCCGATCCCCGGGTTCGATCTTGCTGGGGGCCCCGTACTGTCATTCGCGGACACGGGAGCGCGCATCGCCATTGGCCTGCCCGGGAGCGGTCCGCCGAGCAACGCCGGGTCGGTGTGGATCGGGGTCCGCGACGGCACCACTTGGAGCCACGAGGCTACCGTCGTCGGGAGCGATCGGCTGTCGGGCGATAACCTCGGAACCAGCGTGGCACTCTCCACCGACGGGTCGGTGCTGCTCGCGGGGGCCGCAGGGGACGACGTCGGCACGCCCTCGGTCGTGAATGGCGGCTCTGCGCGCCTCTTCGCGCTCGCGCGCGCCCCGAATGGGATCGCGTGCACCAGCGCCGCCGTGTGCGTCTCCGGCTTCTGCGTCGATGGCGTGTGTTGCGATGGCGCATGCGGCGGTGGCTCCACCGGTGATTGCCTCGCGTGCGCAGTCGCTCGCGGCGCGGCGACCGACGGCGTCTGCGGACCCGCATCGAGCACCACCGTGTGCCGAGCCACCGCCGGGGTCTGCGATCAGGCAGAGCGCTGCGATGGCACCTCGAGCGTCTGCCCGACCAACCTGTTCGCGCCGAGCAGCGCGTCGTGTCGCCCCTCGGCGGGACTCTGCGATCTGCCGGAGTCGTGCACAGGTAGCGCGGCCGCATGTCCGTCGGACCTCGTCGCGCCGTCGAGCACCACCTGCCGAGCCGGCGCTGGCGTGTGCGACGCGGCAGAGCGCTGCACCGGAAGCGACGTCGCGTGTCCGCTCGACCAGTTCGTCTCGAGCAGCACCGTGTGTCGAGCCGCGGCAGGCGACTGCGATCTCACCGAGTCCTGCACCGGCTCGGGGCCGAACTGTCCACTCGATGTGCTCTCGAGCTCCGTCTGCAGACTCGCAGGCGGTCCCTGCGATCTCGCAGAGCGCTGCAGCGGTGGCGTCTCCTGCCCTCCCGATGCGTTTGCCTCGGGGAACGAGTGCCGTTCGAGCGCGGGTGACTGCGACATTGCAGAGCTCTGCACCGGCGCCGGGGCGGGCTGTCCGCCGGATGACTTCGAGCCTCTGGGCGTCGAGTGTCGCGCGGCGCTGGGACCCTGCGATGTCGCCGAGCTGTGCTTTGGGACGGGTCCCTCTTGTCCCACCAACCAGGTCCGAAGCTCTGGCTCCGTCTGCAACGCGTCGCTCGGCGCGTGCGATCCCGCCGAGCTGTGTGATGGCGCGGCCGTGGTGTGTCCAGCGGACGTCCGCGCGCCCCTCGGGACGCGCTGTGGTGGCACGACAGAGGGCTCGTGCTCGACCCCAGGCACCTGCAACGGGACGGCGCCGGCCTGCGAAGGAGGGACGCCGCTGGCAGCGGGCACCGAGTGCCTGGCGATCGACCCCACCGACCCGTGCGATGTGGCCGACATCTGCGACGGCACGAGCGACGCGTGTCGGCCTCGCTATGCGAGCGCGGACACCACGTGTGGCGGTGTCGGCGATCTCGGTCCTTGCGACGCGCCCGATCACTGCGCCGGGACCTCGTCGGACTGCGTCTCGAACTACCTCGTCGGCGTCGAATGCCGCGCCGCGCAAGGCGCGTGCGACACACCCGAACTGTGCCTCGGTGACACCCTGGAATGCGGCAGCGATGTGGTCGAGAGCGCAGGGATGGTGTGTCGCAGCGCGTTGGCCTCCTGCGACGTCGAAGAGAGCTGCGATGGGACCTCGTTCGCGTGCCCGGCCGACGAGACGGCGTGCGAGGAAGATGGAGGCGTCTCGATCACACGTGACGCAGGAGCGAGCGCCGATGCGGGAGAGCCGCTGGCCGCGACGGGCTGCGCGTGTGCCGCTTCGCGCGCGCGGTCGTCCGCCAGCGGGCTCTGGCTACTGCTCGCGGTCGCGCTGCTCGCGCGGCGCAGGCGCGAAGGGCGCATCGGGAGTCCATCGGTGCGCTGACGCATGCGTCAGGAGTCGACGCCGCGCCGCATTTCGCTAGCATCGGGCCCTTGTCTGCCTCCCATCCCGTCTCGTCTCCCTCGGCCGCCGCGCCCGAGCAGCGCTACCGCGTGATGGGTGAGTACCTCCTGCTCGAGCGCATCGCCGCCGGCGGGATGGGCGAGGTGTGGCTGGCCAAGCGCAAGTCGGGCGATGAAACCTTCGGCGATCTTCGGGCGCTCAAGTTCCTCCACAAGGAGCACGCGGACGCCCCGGACGTGGTGGCGATGTTCCTCGAAGAGGCCCGCCTCGCGTCGCGCCTCGACCACGCGTCGGTGGCCCGCCTCTACGAGCTGGGCCGCGACGAAGACACCTACTACATCGCGATGGAGCACCTCTTCGGGCGCGATCTGCTCACGGTGCTGCGCCGCGCGCGCGACCGCGGCGTCGCCATCCCCGCGTCGCTCGTCGCGCTGATCGGCCTGCGGGTCGCGGAAGCGTTGGATGCCGCACACCACGCCACGGGCGAGGACGGCGAGCCCCTCCAGATCGTGCACCGCGACGTCTCGCCGCAGAACGTGGTGCTGGGCTTCGATGGTCGGGTGAAGCTCATCGACTTCGGCATCGCGCGTGCGGCCTTGAGCGCGCCGAACGATCCCAACGCGATGGTGCGGGGCAAGCTGGGCTACGTGAGCCCAGAGCAGGCGCAGGGACTTCGCGTCGATCACAAGAGCGATCAGTTCTCCCTCGGTATCTGCCTCTGGGAGCTCTTGATCCTGCGCCCACTCTTCCGGCGACAGAGCGACTCGGCGACGCTGGACGACGTGATCCGCGCGCGGGTCCCGCCCGTGCGCAGCAAGCAGCTCTCGTGTCCCGCGGAGCTCGCGGCCATCGTCGAGAAGATGCTGCAGAAAGACCCCGAGCAGCGCTTCGCCGACGCGTCGGCCGTCACGGCGGCGTTGAACTCGTTCTTGGGCCGGCTGCCCCAGAAGCCCGAGCGCCAGGATCTGGTGACCTTTGTCCGCAAGCTCTTCGAGGAGGACTACAACCGCGACAAGATGCGCCTCGACGCGCTCGAGCTGGTGGGTCGTGAGGCCCGACCGAGCAGCGGTGACGTGACACCCCCGCGCGGCGTGCCGGCCGCGATCGCGCGATCGCTCGCGACCGACTCACTCTTCGACGACGACGATCCCCACGAGCAAGCGACGATGATCTTCCCCGACGCCGGGCCGCTGGCGCGACGCGCCGAGCGCGAGGTCTTCTTCCGCCGCGACAGCGTCCCCCAAGAGCGCAAGAGCCGGCCCTCGGATCCCAGCGCCCGGGGTCCGGTGCACGCCACCTTCCGTCCTGGCCGCGCGGGCGCCGCCGAGGTGTGGCGACCGCCGGCCTCGGACCTGATCGAGTCCATCACCGCGTTCGAAGATCCCAAGCTCGCCGAAGAGCGCGACGAAGCCAGCTTCGAGGCCGCGGGTCCCTTCCACGGCCGCGATCTGTCGAGCTTCGACCCCGTGGCGACGCCCGCCCCAGACACCTCGCGTCGTCCATCATCGCGTCCTGCGCCGTCCGATCTGCCGACCAAGACCGAGCTCGAGCGGATCTCCGGACCGCGCCTTCGTCCCCCGCCGGTGCCCCGCGAGCTGATGCCCCCGGGGCCGCGCATCTCCACCCCGCCCGATCGCGCGCCCACACCTACGGCGCCGCCGCCCGCAACCTCGAGCGAGCGGCGGGAACCCACCGCACCCGTGACGACGCCGACCCGCAAGCTCGCCTCGATCCCGCCGGGCCCCGACACGTCAGGCCCAGGGAGTCCGCGGAACGCTTCTCGATCGATCTGGGTGCTGGTGCTCGCGTTGAGCGCGATCGCCGCCGCGACCTACGCCGCCTTCCGCTACCTCGATCTCTGACCCGACTCGATACGCGGCTAGTGCGCGGGCGCGCTGTCGCCGCTCTTCGGCTTCGCGTTCCAGATGAGCGACGCCAGGCCCAGGCCCACCACCGACATGATCAAGAGGCCCAGCGGCCAGCTGTGCCAGTTGGCAGCGATCGCCGCGTCTTCGCCTTGAGGGACCAAGCGTCCCAGCGTCGCGTACTGAAATCCCTGACCGAGATACACCAGGCCATCGATGATGCCGACGACGACACCCACGTTCTGCTTGCCGCCAAAATCCATCGACGCGGCACCGGACAACATCCCGTGCACCCCGATGATCGCGAGCATCATGATCACCACTACGACGGACAAGATGGGTGCGGTGGTGAGCGCCAAGATCATCGCGACGGCGCCGCCCACCACGATCCCGTAGAGCATGGCGGCGACCGGACCACGGCGTGATTGGAAGAGGCGATCGGAGACGATGCCCGCGATCACTCCGCCCATGATGCCGGCCAGGCACTGCATCATCCCCCAGTTGTCGGCGACGAAATCGTGGCCTCGCATCCCGGTCTGTTGGGAGAAGATCGCGTACCAGTCCATCAGCGCCGAGCGCACGAATCCGCTGCAGAACTCGACGCCTGCGATGATCAAGATCACCGGCTGACGCACCATCATCATGCCGACGTTGCCGACGCCGCGGAGCTGCTCACCGAGGGTCTTGGGTTTCTCCGTCACCCCCCAGCTCGCATCGCCCGTCTCGAAATCGCTGAGGCCCGCATCGGCCGGGGTGTCGCGCACCCAGAACGCGTCGATCACGAAGAACGCACTCAAGATGAGCGACGGGATGAAGAAGACCCACTCGGTCCCGACGCCTTCCCAGCCCGCGATCGCCGCGCACCAGTCGTAGGCGAAGTAGAGCCCGAGCGAGATCAAGATCCCGAAGATGCCGCCGAATGTCCCGCGCTCGCGCAGGTGGAACCAGTGCGCGTTGACCTTGACGATCGAGACCGCGCCAAAGCTCTGGAAGTACATGTTCACCGCGTAGAGCACGGTGAAGATCGGCACGAGGTTGTCGGTGACGCCGCTCATCAAGACGACGCCCATCGCGACGTTCGCCAGCGCCGATCCGCCAGCGGCCGCGAGGATGGTGGCGCGCCCTCCGAACCGGTCGGTGAGCGGACCGTTCAACAGGAAGCTCACCGCGTACACGCAGGTCCCGACGAACTTGATGGTCCCAAAGTCCGCGTTGGTGATCAGGTCTTCGAGATCGTTCTTGACCGCCGCCAGGTTGTAGCGGGCCATGTAGAGGAACGCGTACGTCATCCCCAGGGGGAACCAGTTGAAGAAGCGCCGCCGCAGGAACGCGGGCGAGTGCCCCAGATCGACCTTGGGCAGGCGGGTGACCACGACGCCCACCACGATCAGGAGCAGGACGATGGGGAGCAGGGACTGGGCCCAGCCGGGCAGAAACGACATCGACGACCTCGCTACGGCCCGCGCTCAGGCGGGCGCGGCGATGGTAGCGGGTTCCGACATGATCGTGGCCGAGTTCGTGGTGGCGAGATCGCTCGACGCGCCCGGCTCGACCTCGACCTCGGACTTCTGCAACGCGGCCATCGCCTTCGCCGCCTGCTCCATGAGCTCGGGCGTGAGCATGTTGCGCCGCGCCAGCACCGGCAGAAGGTAGTTGGCCACCTCCTGAAACGAGTTCACGTCGGGATCGAGCTGCTTGCCGATCCCCTCGGCGGTGACCAGACCCACCATCATCAAGGTCATGTCCGCGACGGGCCGCACCCCGTACTTTCGGCCCATGGAGAAGAGCCGCTCGATGAGCGTGCCGAACTCCAGATCCTTGGCGGACTGGCTGTGGAACTCCTCGTGGAATCGACGGACGTCGCGCTCGAATTCCACCCAGTTCACCGTGCCCTCGATGTAGCGGTGAAAGCGGCGCACGTGCCGCATGAAGTCCTCGACCGTCCCCATCGCCAGGCACCGGTTGAAGTCGATGTAGTACTCGAGCAGCTCGTCGTTCAGCGATTTGGTGAGCCCCACATCGAAGATGGTGACGCCGCCGTCTTCCTGGATGAGGAAATTCCCGGGGTGAAGGTCCGCGTGCAAGAGACCATCGTCGAAGCACATCTTGAGGAAGGTCTCGCGCAAGAGACGCGGCAGATCGGGGAAGCGCGCCTTTTCGATCTCGTCGACCTTCTGGCCGCGCACGAACGACATGGTCAGCACCCGCTCGCTCGACAGCTCGGGATAGACGGTGGGGAAGCGGATCTTGCGCTTGCGCCGAAAGTTGTGCCGAAAGCGCTCGTAGTTCTGGGCCTCGATCCGCAGATCCGTCTGCTCGACGATGCCCGCCAAAAAGTGCTCGAGGTGCTCGGTCAGCTGCGCGTGGTTCGCGGCCTCGGAGACCCGAGTGAGCACGCGCGCGAAGAACATCAACACCTCGCCGTCCCCCAGGGCGAGCGCGCGCACGTTGGGACGCAGCACCTTCACCGCGACCTCGGTTCCGTCGATCAATATCCCTCGATGCACCTGCGCCACCGACGCCGCCGCGATCGGTCGCTCGTCGAGTTCATCGAAGCCAGCCATCGCGTCCTCACCGAGCTCGCTTTCGATGAGCGCTTTCGCGCCCTCGAAGGGCGGCAGACGATCTTGCAGCTTGCGCAGCTCGGCGGTCACTTCGGGCGGGAAGAGATCCGGCCGGGTGCTCATCACTTGCCCCAGCTTGATGAACGTCGCGCCGAGCCGCTCCAGCGCCGCGCGGAGGATGGCCGCGCCCCGACGGTTGTCCTCGATGCGCGCTTCTCGAGCGCGATCGAGCGAGGCGCCCGGCTCCCGAAAGAACGCGCGTCCCACCAGGTACGAGCCGTAGCGCAGCGCGCTCATCGAGAGCACCCAGGCGATCTCGAGCGCGCGCAGCCAGAACGATCGTTGTCTTTGGGCCGTCTGCATCAGCCGCGATGCTATCTGCGCATCCGAGGAGGGTCGAACGGCGACCCGGTGAAGAAGTGTCGTGCCGGCCTTGCGTCGAGCGCGCCAGCCCTGTTATTCGCAGCCCTCTCATGAGGAGGCCGCACTAGGCCCTCCGACACCCGTGGAGGCTCCCGTGGCACGCACCAAAATCACACTCATCGCCCTTCTGCTCGCCGCCTGCGGCCCCACCACGGCTCGGCCTCTTCGCCCCTCGCTCGCGGTCGGCGCCGATGCGCGCACCATCCGCACCCTCACCGATCTGGAAGAGGCCCGCGACGCCGTCCTGATGAGCGGCACCACCTACGTCGCGACCGACGACGGCGTCTTGGCGTACGCGGGGGAGACCCCGAGCCGTATCGGGCGCGCCGAAGGGCTCCCGTCCGAGGACGTGACCGCGCTCGCTGTCGACGGATCGAACCTCTTGATCGCGACGGCGAGCGGCCTGTACTCGTATGCGAACGGCGCCGTCAGTTCGATCGTCATCCCGGCCACGGGGCGCATCACCGATCTCGCGATCACCAGCGATGGCGCCGCGTGGGTGTGCAGCCTCTCGGGTCTCTTGCGACGCGACACGGCCGGCGCCTGGTCGGTGGTCGGCGATCCGTTCCACTGCACCACGCTCGCCGCGACACCCGAGGGTCAGCTCTGGGCGGGGAGCGACGCGGGTCTCTTCTATTTCGCGACGGATGCCGAGGGCATCGTGGTCCGTGAGCACGGCGCGGCGAGCGGGATCCCCGAGCGCTTCGTTCGCTCGATCGTGCCGGTGTTGCCGGGGCAGATCCTCGCGCTGCTCGGCGGCACCAGCCGCTCGGTGCTGGGCTTCTTCGATGGGACCGCGTGGCACGCGTACACCCTTCCATCCGATGCGACCACCGACGCAGAGCGCGTCGTCGGTCTGGTGGGAAGCGACAGCGAGGGGACCTTCCTCGTCACCAACAACCACGTGTTCATGGTGGCCCCCACCGGCGCGGGCATCGCGTTCGTTCCCACCACCTCGAGCCACGACGCCAACGTGCGCAGCTTCCGCGCGACGCTCATGCCCGCCGCCGAAGCGAGCGCGCCGGAAGAGGTGAGCGCCAGCGTCCTCATCGCGACCCAGCCCCTGGCCAACCCGCCCGCGAGCGCGCCCGGATCGCATGGCCCTGGGCTCGTCGCCCGCGCCCTCGAGCTCGACGTCGTCGGTGCGCTCCGGACGCTCGCGGGTAGTGGGCACGCGTACGTCGCGATCAGCAGCGCGGGCATCCTGGAGCTCACCCGCGGCGGCAGCGCGCAACCGCTGCGCTCGCACTCGCTGGTGCACGCAGACGATCTCCAGATCGCGGGCGGCTCGGGCGGCGAGGTCTGGGTGCGCGCCGCGGACGGAGACATCGGGCGCTTCGTCGATGGGCGTTTGCGGCGCCTGCCGCTGCCCGAAGGGATCACGCCTCAGTCGCTCGCCACCGGTCGCCGCGGCGCCTACCTGACGGCCCTGGTGAATGTGCCGGCGACAGAAGGCGCCGACGCGACGGGATCGCTGGTGCGGATCTTCACCTCGACGGAGGGAGGTTTTCGCACCCTGGTCGAGCGCACCCTCAACCTGTCCGCGACCGCTTTGCCCTTCTCGGGCGTGGGCGCCGATGGCCGGGTCTGGATCGGTGTCCGCATCGTGCGCGAGAGCGGCAGCGGCGAGCGGATGCGCGGCGCGGTCGTGATCGATCCCGACAGTGAGGCCGTCGTCTACCATCACCGCGGCGCCGACCACGCGAGCGACGGCGGCCTGCCGTTGCCCGAAGAGATCAGCGGCATGACCTTCGACGACGCCGGCAACGCCTGGTTCGCCAGCCTCTCGGGCGCCGTGCGGGTCGAGGCGCACCAAGCGATCACCTTCGACGAGACCCGCGGGGTGCGCGGCGACGTGGTGACGGATGTGGCCGCCGCGTCGGGTCAGATGTGGATCGCCGCCGCCGAAGGGTTGGGCAGCTACGCCGATCGCCGCTTCGACTTCGTGATGCCCGACATCGTGATGACCCACCGTCCCGTCGCGCTGGCAATCGATGATCAGGGTCACCTCTGGGCCGGCGGTCGCTATGGCCTCTTGCACAACGACGGAACCACCTGGTCCCACATCCCCGTCGCGAGCGCGGAGCCTGCCGCGGAAGACGCGGCGCCCAGCCTGCCGATCACGGAGATCCGCGACATCGAGATCGACGGCGCAGGTAGGGTCTGGATCTTGGGCCCCGACCGGATCCTGCTGCTGACGCGCTGAGTTCGCCTGGACGAGTAAACGCAACTGCAATTGCAGTTGCAACCACATTGACTATCGAATATCCGATCGCCCTTCGTGCAACGCGTCGTCCTCACCTCCGTGCTCCTGATGCTCGCCTCGAGCGCGCATGCGCAGCTGGATGAAGGCGCGGCGGAGGATGAGGCGCCCGCACCCGCCGTCACCGCACCTCGGGTGATCGAGTCCGTCGATCCGGACTACCCGAGTGATCACCTCGCGGACGGCATCGAGCCAGTGGTCGCGCTGCACGTCACCATCGAGGCCGACGGAACCGTGAGCGACGCTCACCCCGAAGGCGCACACCAAGCAGGCTTCGACGAGGCGGCGCTCGAGGCGGTGCGGCGCTGGCGCTTCGTGCCCGCGACCCGCGACGGTCACGCCGTGCGCAGTCGGGTGCGGGTCGAGGTGCGCTTTCGCCTCCCGCTCATGTCGCTCGAGCGCATGGACGAGATGAGCGACGACCCGCATGGGGAAGAGCACGCGCACGAGCATGAGGACGCCGCCGTGATCGTGGGGCGATCGGAGGTCGAGCTCTCGGTCGAGGGTGTCACCGACCCACTCGCGGAGAGCGACGCGCGGCGTGCGGCCAGCGACTTCACGATCGACGATGACGTCCTCTCCGCGGGTCCGCACCGCGACGCGGGCGACCTGCTCTCCAGTGCGCCCGGCGTCTACGCAGCGCGCGGCGAGGGCGACGGGGTGGCGCACGCGATCTACCTGCGCGGCTTCGACGCCGAGCACGGACAAGACCTCGAGCTCACCCTCGATGGGATCCCCCTCAACTCGCCCTCGCACCTGCACGGTCAGGGCTACGCCGATCTGGGCTTCATCCTCCCCGAGGTGGTGCATTCCTTGCGGGTGCGCGAGGGCATCTACGATCCTCGCCAGGGCGACTTCGCTACCGCAGGCAGCATCGACTTTCGCCTCGGCGTCGAAGATCGCGGGGTGCGGGTCAGCGGGGGCTACGGCCTCTACGACACGTTTCGGGGATCCGTCGTCGTCGCGCCCGAGGGCGAGCACGAGCAGAGCTTCGTCGCGGGCGCGTACCGCAACACGGCAGGCTTCGGCGAGGGGCGCGCGGGCCAAGAGGGAAGCGTAATCCTGTCGTGGGTGGTGGCCGATGGCGCGTTTCGCTTGCGGGTGATCGGCGCATTCAGCGGCGCGCGCTACGGGCTCGCGGGCGTCTTGCGCCGCGACGATGTGATGGCGGGCCGCATCGGCTTCTACGATCAGTACGACGCGCCCAGCGCCGCGGCCCAAGGCGCGCTCTCCATCCGCGCGTTACTCGGGGTGACGATGGACTTCCTGGGATCGGGCGGGAGCTTCGGTGAAGTGAGCGCGTGGGCCGGATACACCGACTTTCGCCTCGCCGCGAACTACACCGGCTTCACCGAGATATCCCGGGTGAACCCCAGATGGCGAGGCCGCGGCGATCTGAACGAGCAGATGAACGAGGCCGTCGATGTGGGCTTGCGCGGTCGCTGGCGGAGCGAAGCCTGGAACCCGTTCGCTGAGCTCTCGGCCCGCGCCGAGGTCGGCGTGAGCGGCCGGCTCACGTTGGTCTCCCAAGCCCAGAACCTAATCGCTGCGCCGCTGAACCAGACCTGGGATCAGCGGGTCGACGCGAGCATCTCCGCGCTCGATGTCGGTGCGTACTTGGATGCGGATCTGCGCTTCTTGGGCGATCTGATACGCCTGCGCGGAGGTCTGCGCGCCGATGTCCTGAGCTACGGGATCGAAGACCGCCTCGGCAATTTCGTCCCCGCCGCGCGGGAAGAGATGTACCTGCCTGGCTACCGACGGAGCGCCCTGGGGATCGCGGCCGGTCCCCGCGTCAGCCTCGAGGTGACCCCCATCGAGCCGCTCACGTTCTCGATCGCGTATGGCGAGGGCTACCGCTCACCGCAAGCACGCTCGCTCGCCGATGGAGAGAGCGCGCCGTTCGCGCGGGTGCGCTCGGGCGATCTGGGTGCCCGCTTGGTGCTCGGCTCCCACCACGAGCTCGAGGCGACGGTCGCGGGCTTCGTCACCCAGCTCGGCGCGGATGTGGCGTTCGATCCCGGCGAGGGGCGTCTCGAGCCGGTCGGTCCCAGCACCCGCATCGGGGTCGCGGGCGCGGTCACCCTTCGGCCTTGGGACTTCTTCGTCGGCGCGCTGAGCGCGACCTACGTGCACGCGACCCTCGATGCGCCGCCCTCACCGACGGCAGACGATCCGGATCCCCCGTACCAGGCGGGACAGCTTTTGCCGTACGTGCCGCCGCTGGTGGTGCGCGCGGATGTAGGGATCGATGGCGTGCTCACGACGCTGCTCGATGCCGAGGTCCGTGGTGCACTCGGTCTCGGCGCGACGGTGCTCTCGTCGCGTCCGCTGCCGTATGGACAGTTCTCGGCGCCCGTCGGGACGTTGGATGTCCGAGGTGAGATCGGCTGGGGGCCCATCGCCATCGGCGTCGATCTCTACAATGTGACCGACGCCCAGTACGCCGCGATCGAGTACGCGTATGCCTCCAACTGGACCCCGACCGAAGCGCCCTCGCGCCTGCCCGCGCGGCACTTCTCCGCGGGCGCCCCGTTCACGTTCCTCGCGAGCATCACGGTGTCGCCATGAACCGTGTCGCCGTGAACGTCTCGCGATCCCTCGTCTGTCTGATCGTGATGCTCGCGGGCTGCGGCGACACCGGTGGCGGTCCCGTGAGCCTGCCGTTGATGGGCGGCGGCGCCGTCGATGCCCACCACTTCGTCACCAGCGATGGCTGGACGATCGATCTGGACGACGCGCGCATCGCGTTCGGTCCGGTCTACTTCTGCGCGACCACCAGCGCCGAGCTCGAGAACTGCCCCGCTGCTGTCGCCGAGCACCGCGCTGCCGTCACCATCGATGTGCTCGACGCCAACGCCGACGCGCTGGGCACGATCGAAGGCCGCGCGGGGACCCTGCGCTCGGGGGCGTGGGACTACGGGCGACCCTTCTTGTTGCCAGCGACGGCGCCGCGGCCGGTCGCGGGCGCCGTCGATGGAGAGCACTCCGCGCGCTTCAGCGGCACGGCTCGCAAGGATGCTGTGATCTTCCACTTCGTGGCCGAGCTGGACATCAGCGGGTCGGGGTCGGGCCTCACCGCGGTGCACGGCTTTCGCACCACCCACACCCTGACTGGCGACGACGACGGGCTCACGGTGAGCTTCGATGCGCCGGAGATCATCGAGCGCATGGATCTCGACGCGCTCGCGGCCGCCGCGATCGACGGAGAGGTCCGCATCGAAGAAGGAAGCCCGGCCTACACCTCGCTGGTGCAGGCGCTCACCTCGAGCGCACTGCCGAGTCTCGAGTGGGCCCGCCCCGAATAGCACCGTATCGACATCGTCGATGACTGACATCGCTCCATTCGATTTTCGCAATGGCCCGCGTGCCCTCATCCTCAGCGACATGAACAAGCTTTCCTTGCCGCTCACGCTGCTGCTACTCACCGCCTGCACCGACTCACACGCGACTGGCGACACGGGCCTTTCCGGCGACACCGGCCTCGCGACATCCGATGTCACGACCGAGCGCGACGCGCCGATCATCGTCGATGGGGGCCGGCTCGATGGAGGTGCCGCCTGCCGTCTCACCGACGTCGTCACCTCACCCCCTTCGGTCGGCGAGGGCTGCTTCTGCGATGGCCCCTTCGTGCTGCGGGGCGAGCTCGTGTACCGGCTCTCGTTCGCGCTCGAGGTGATCGACGTGAGCGATCTGAGCGCGCCGGTTCTCGTGACCTCGGTGCCCCAGCAGGCGAGCTACTCCTTGGATATCGCCATCGTCGGGGACGTTCTCTTCACCGCGGGCGGCGCGCTCGAGCGCTTCGATCTCACGGAGTCGCGGGCCCCCGTGTCGATGGGCCTGATCGAGCTCGGCGGCAGCGTCACGGCGATGGCTGTCGACGGCGCATCGATGGTGCTCGCCATCCGCCGCGACGACGCGACGCACGCGATCCTCGCGATCGACGCCAGCGACCCACGAGCTCTGGTGATGGGCGAGCCGATCGAGGTCGATACCCGAGAGGCCACCGCGCTGGTGGTGCGGGGCGACGTCGCGTTCGCGGTGCTCACCGATGAGAGCGCGGAGGCCTCGGTGGTCTCCCTCGACTTGCTCGAAGGGGTGGTGCTCGACACCATCGCGCGGCGCACGGGGAGCGGGAACCTCGCCGCCATCGTGGATCACGCGGGGCACTTGTTCGTGAGTGACTTGAGCGAAGGGGTGACGCTGATCGACGCGCGCGACCCCGGCGCGCTCATCGATCGGGGTCTGGTGCCGCTGGAGACCGAGTATGTGTTCTCGCTCGGCCTCAGCGAGGAGCGGCTGGTGGTGATGGGGAGCGGGATCTGGCTGTACGACGCCACGGATCCCCGAGCGCTCGCGCCGCTGGGCCACGCGGAGCTCGCGTCCGACCGCGGTCACGCGACCTTGCTGCGTGGCGTCGACGGCAGCGAGACCCTCCTGACCTCGGGCGGCAATGGCCTCTCGGTGATCCCGCTCGTCTGTGACTGATGGCCCTTTCGCGGAACGGGGCCACAGTCGCGGCGTCATGACCCCGAAGCGCAAGTCCCACCTCGAGATCGTGGATTGGCAAGAGACCAAGCTGGGCACGCTGTGCCTGCGAAGGCGGGTGCTCCAAGATCCCCACGAAGTGATAAGCGAGATCACCATCGACGAAGCATTCCTGATGAGCAGCTACCTGACGCTGTCCGAGCGGACGCTGTCCGAGCGCGCGCTCGCGCTGCACCAGGGCGAGGCGCTAGAGGTGATGGTGGGCGGCCTCGGGCTCGGCTACACGGCGCACGAGGCGTTGAAGAGCTCGCGGGTGAGGTCGCTCGAGGTCGTCGAGTTTCTCCCCGAGATGATCGGGTGGACCGAGCGCGAGCTCATCCCGCTGGCCGCCGAGCTGAAGAAGGACACGCGTCTCTCGATCGTGGAGGACGACGTGTATGCGCGTCTACTCGCTCCGCCAAGCGCGCTCTGGGACCTGGTGCTCATCGACGTCGACCACGCGCCGGACGCGCCGCTCGGCGGAGCGAGCGCAGCGTTCTACGGCGAGGAGGGGCTGACGAAGGCGCGCGCGCACTTGGGCGAAGGTGGGGTGCTGGGGCTGTGGTCCTACGCCGAGCACTCGCCGTTCGAGGAGGCGCTGCGGCGGGTGTTCAGCGAGGTGCACGTGGAGCCGGTCACCGTGTTCAACGATCTGATCGGTGAAGAGCAGACCGACTGGCTGTTCTTTGCTCGGGGCTGACGGCGGGAGCTCTAGGCTCGGCGTCGAGATGCGGGGTGCTAAGCCTCCCCGCAAATGATCGAGCGAGGCGGCGCGCTCGACGTGCTCTGATGCTCAGGCACTCTCCCACGTGCCGTGAAAGCCGTAGGGCAGCAGAGGTAATGGGATCTGACAGGCCGGGCCCTGCGCCAACCGGTCGGCATCGAAGATCAGCAGGGTGCTTCGCTCTTCGAGCGCCTGCGAGAGGAACGCGAGCACGTAGCCGGCCCCGTCTTGCGTTGGCGCCAGGAGCGGCTCGCCGACGAAGGTGTGCTCGGGGCATGACCACAGCACAGGCGGCCGCTCGCGGTCGAGCAGGTCCACGAGCAGCAACGCATCGAACGGATCGCTGTGGTTACGATCGCGTCGCGAGGCCGCGACCAACTGCGGCGTCGGCTGGCCTTCGTGCATCGGATGAATCCGAGGGAAGTCCGCGCCGTACGGTGCCAGGTCCGACCATTGCGCCGATGTCGCCCCGTGCCGCACTTGAATGCGACGCAGCCGCTGCGGCTCGCGCGCGTCAGGAAGCGCCGGATCGAGCGACGCGAACGGTCCCCGATAGCCGAACTCCGCGCCGAACGAGAACGTTCGGAAGAGACACGCATCGACGTGGATGCCGTTTGCGTCCTCGAACGCGTTGCCGAAGTGCACGACGAACGCACTGCTCGGGAGGGTGACGGTGCGCGTGGGTGCGCCAGCCGTGCGCGGGATCAAGTGCAGAGCACCCGAGGCGCGGTCGTCCGCCGCGATGCCCTCGAGGAACGTGCCACCGCCACAGAGCGCGCGGGCCAACGCGGCCGGCTTCAGGCGAAGGGGGTTCGCCGCCAGGACGTAGTGATGCGCGGTGATCATGAAGTCGTGCGCGAACATGGGACCTGGCAGGGTGACCCTGCGGGTCCTCTGCACGACACCCGACGTATCGAGCTCGCGGAAGGTGACCGTCGTCTCGCGGCGGGTCTTCATACTGCAGAGCACCAGGCGTTCGGCTGCGGCATCGAGGCGCATGTGCGCCAGCGTCTGCTGGCCCGTCAGCGCACCGCCGAACGTCTCTTCGCCTACGGTCGCGAGGCTCTCGGGATCGAGCGCGTAGGGCGCGCCGCCTTCCCAGCCCGCCAGGAGCTTGCCTGCCCAGGGCACGATCGTGGTGTTGGCGACGTTGCGCTCTTTGGTTCTCAAGTTGGCGTAGAAGGGTCCATCGACGTTGGTGCCCAAGCCGCGGCGCACGATGCGCTGCGCTTGGTATTCGTCGCGGTAGGACGGGGTCGAGACGAAGCGACCGCGCAGGTGCGCGCCGCCCTCGCGATCGAAGCGCAGCGCACGCACGTACCCGTGTCCATCGAAGGGATGCGCCGTGCGATCGCCGATGCGGGTCCAGCCCGGTCCGTTCACCAGCACCCGGCCACCTCGCAGCGCCTCGGGGATCACGCCCTCGATGCGGTCGGGGGTGATGAGTCGATCGAGCTCAGGAGGATGCGCGAGGAGCGCGGCGTTCCACGCGCGCTCACGATCAGACGACATCGCGCTCATCGGGACAGACTACCCGAGGAGACCGTCCGCTCAGCGACCCAGATGCACCGACCACTCGAGCATCGCAGCGGCGGCGCTACGGCGCTCGGGCCAGCTGGCCTCGGGGACCATGGTCCGCAGAGTGTAGGCCAACGCGCGGCTGGCCGTGGCGCGCTCGCGGAGGCGCGCATCGACGTGCACCGCGAGCACCCCTTCGACCTCGACCGCGTGGGCATCGAGGAACGCTGCGGCGCGCTCGGCCTCGCCGTTCTCCAGCGCGACCGCCGCGAGCTCGAGCACGGTCTTGAGCTCGAGATCGAGCGACGCCCGCATGCTGCCCGAGGGCACCGGACCGCTGGCGCGAGCGACGCGGAGATCCTTGTCGCCGTGTCCGGTCCCGGCCGCGCTGGTCCAGCCCGCGTGCACCGACGCCACGGTGCCGCCGACCGCGGCCCGACCCACGGTGACCGGCAGCGCAAACGTGAGCTCGGCGCCCGCGCTCACCGCAGGGACCATGACGCGCGCGCCGCCATCGACGATGGTCACGCCGCTGGGGAGGCTCGCGCCCTCGGTGATCTGCACGCCCTCACCGAGGGTGAAGTTCACCGCGACCTCGCGGGCGACGACCTGACCGTGGGCGCGGATCTCGGCCTCGAGCAGCGCGGGCAGCTCGCTCACCCGCGGCGCGATGCGGAAGTCACCGTGGCCCTCGGTCGCGACCGCGCGGAGGATCCCCGCGTGGAACTCGACGCCGAGACCTATCGCGACGGTCGTCGTCGCCTCGGCGGCGTACGCGTCGGCCGCGAGTCGCGACAGCTCGGCGGGGGTCGCCGCGCCACCTTGAGGCACGCCGTCGGAGAGCAGCACGACGACCGAGCCGCCATCGGGTGACACGTCACCGTAGGCTGCACGGAGCCCCGCTTCGATGTTGGTGCGACCGCCGACCCGAAGGCCCCGCACCACGCTGCGCGCCCGGCTACCGTCACCGACCCGGCGCGAAGGGAGCGCGATGCGCGCGCCGTCGCCGTACACCACGATCTGCAGCTCGTCTTCGGGTCGTAGGGTGCCAATCAGCGCGACCGCCGCGTTCTTCACGCTGGTCCAGCGGGTCTCCATCGAGGTGCTCGCGTCGATCACCAAGTGGATCCGCAACGGCGGCGCGACGTCGGGCGCCTCGCCGCCCCTCACGCGAACGACCACTTCGCTGGCGCCGCCCGCGGCGGGCAGGCCCTCGTGCGCCAGCGCGGCCTCGATGATCACGTGGGCATCGCCGCCCACCCGCGCCGATCCGGAGAGCGCGCCATCTCCCAGCGGACCGAGCCGCGAGAGCGCGGCGATCTCGCCGTCCAGGCCGCATCCATCGCAGTCGATGGTGATGCCGACGCCCGCGATCGCGCTCAGTCGGGTGCCGCCGCCGCTCAGCTCGACCGCCAGCGTGGGGACCGCCAACGTGACGTCCGCACCGAAGCGCGCTTCGCCCGCGGCTGGCGCGGCAACCAGCCAGCCGCCGCCCGCGCTCCAGGTGCCCGCGACCGGTCCGCCGCCAGCGCTGCTGCCCGCGAGCGTCACGTCCGACGAAGAAGCCGCACCAGAGGCGACGCCGCCTCCATAACTCGCGGGCGCGGCGGGGGTGATCACCCCGCCGCTCGCGTCCACGCTGCCCGACGCGCTGGCGTCCGCGACGACCACGCCGGTCGCGCTTCCCTCGGCAGTTCCATCGAGCGTGCTCGAGCCCTCCGCGGTCCAATAGGTGCCGCTCTGGAGCGGGTCCGGGCGCGCCGTGGTGCGAGCGCCGTAGGCACCTCCCGCGCGCACGGTGCGGTAGCAGCCGCTGACCGAGGTTAGAGAGAGGAGCAGGGTGAGGGTGAGAAGGATTCGGGACATCAGGCTCCAGCGACGAGACCCCATGATGACCGATTCATCTGCAAGGATCTGTAAAGGCCCGCAAATTCAGGTGAGTTCGGGCGTGCCCGGAATGCGTCAGCGAACCTGTCGCATGAGACGACCGACGTCGCGGTCGGTGGGATCTTCCCTGCGCTCGAGTGCATCTGCGGCGGCGAGGCGTTGGGTGCTCGTTCGGTTCTGACCGAGCTTGTCCTTGCCGATCACGTCGTCGAGCGGGAGCTCGAACGCCACGATCGCGCGCACCAAGCCCTCGCGGTACCCGTCGGGCAGCACCTGATCCGTCCAGCCTCGCGCATCGAAGCGCGATGCGAGCTGGGCCAGTGCCTCGCGCGCTTGGGTGGGGTCGAACACCCGCGGCCGTCCCTTCACGTGGCTCGCGACGTAGTTCCAGGTGGGCACTTGCTTGCCCGGATCGCGCCCCGCCGGGTCGTAGTCGAAGGGCGAGATGTACGCGTGCGGTCCTCGGAAGATCGCGAGCAGCTCGCTGCCCGCCTCGATCACCTCAGCCAGCGGCGAGGCACGCGCGACGTGACCTATCAGCACCTGCTCTCCATCGCGCATCGCGAGCACCAACGGCACGTGCGCCGCGTGACCTGACGGGAGCGCGACGAGCATCGCGAACGGATGCTCCGCAATCACCGCGAGAGGATCGACCGCGCGAAACTCCGACGGAACGTACATGCGCGCGCTACTCCTTGAGCGGCGTGGCCTTCAGCGCGGCCTTGCCCTCTTTCACGTAGACCGTGAAGCGGACCTTCGCCGCGCCGTGCTTGGCGATGATCTGCTCTTTGTTCTTGCGGAGGGTCACCACGAACTTCTCGTAGGTCAGGCCCGCCACCGCCTCGCCGCAAGAGCGCTTGGTCTCCAGGAACTGCTGGAAGACCTCCTTGAAGTGCGCCTCTTCGGCGCCCGCGTCGCTCTGGCTCTTGCGCAGGAGCTCGTCGGGGACCCGCGCGACCATCGTGGCGCCGTCGTCCTCGTCCTCATCCATCGGCGGAGGCGGCATGGGCGCTGGCTTCCTCACGCTCGCCTGCGCCGCGCTCGCCTGGACCATCCCACCACCTTCGCCGCCGACCCCCACGCCGATCATGGTCGAGCCAAGACCGCCGGGATCCAAGCCTGGACGTGCCGGAGGCGCAGCCGGAGGAGCGGCCGGAGGAGCGGCCGGAGGAGCGGCCGGAGGAGCGGCCGGAGGAGCGGCCGGAGGAGCGGCCGGAGAAAGAGGCAGAGGTGCGGCGGGCTTGGCAGGAGGGGGAGGGACGCCGGGCTTGGGCGGACTGAACGCTGCGGGCGTGGCGGTCGGGGGCGGACTCGGTGCATGCGGCTTCGCGCCCGCGGGCGGCACCATGGGCAGATCGATCGAGGGCGTGCTCTTGCCCGCGTCCCCCGAGAAGCCGAAGAACGCGGGCGAGGGACCGGCGTCGCTGGCCTTACCCAAGATCTCGTCGAGGTTCTCCGCGCGGCGACGGGGCGCGTGGGCGGAGGTCTCCTGCACCTTGTCGAGGGCCTCGTTCACGCTCTGGGCAGCGGCGCGAAGCGCCCCTCCAAACTCGGGCGGCACGAACCTGTCGAGATCCCGACGGCCCAAGCGCGCGGCGGTCTCCTTGAACTTGAGGAGCGGACGGGTGTGCTCGAAGAAGCTGAAGAGCAGGCCCAGCAAGAAGAGCACGAGCGCGGCGGCCACGATGGGGAGCCACGGGACCGACCTCCAGTCGTCACCCGAGCCCAGCTCCACGATCGCCAAAGGACCGGAGAGCGCGGGCACCGGGCGACCGATCGCGTATCCCACTTGCGCGCCCGCCGCCTCGCCGACCACCGCCGAGTAGATCGCCAGCGCGTTGCCTCCGACGGACTCGGGCGCGCTCGCCTCACCAGCCGCGAACGACTCCGCGGTGAGGACGGTCGCCAAGGGCCCACCGAAGTCTTCCCGCCGCACGCCGCCGGCCGCGGGCATTGCGCTCGCGATCAGCTGATCGCGAAAGTAGAAGGCCAGGCTCGCGCCCACGATGCGGCCATCGACCAGTGCCTGACAGAACGCGTCGTCGATGCGCTTACCGTGGACGATCGCGCCCACGAACTGCCCGTTGTCGGCGACGGGACGCGCGGCCATTCGGTAGACCTCGCCGCCGTACACCCAGACGTCGTCGCGGAGGCTGCCTTCGAGCGCGGCGCGCACCAACGGGAAACCCCCGAGGCCCGCGCCGTGCGGAGGCGTCGCGCCACCCACCTGGGCGACGATGATGCCATTGCGATCCACGCCGAACACCAAGTCGCCCGACGCGCCGCGGAGCTGGGTGTTGAGCTCGCCGAGCCGGCTGCGCAGACGCGTCGCGAGCGCCCCGGGGATCTCGGCGCCCGCGGCGCGACCGCTGGCCTCACGGAGCGCCGAACGCACGTCTCCGTGCGCTGCCAGTGGCGCTATCGAGTCGATCTGCGCGCGCGCCTCGATGCGGAGCGCCATCTCGAGCTCGAACCGATCGCGGCCGAGCATCACCCGAACGCTGTCGTCTTCGCGCTCGTTGTAGAGGTCGGTCGCGACCGAGGCCAGCGCGACGCCAGCGCCAGCCAGCACGGCGAGGATGAGAAACCAGAAGCGAGAGAGGAGCATCGGGGGACCTAACCTCGGTTCTTCGGACAGGAGCGACGCGGAAAGACCAGGCCCCGCGACGACGAGAAGGGGAGACGAGGAGACGAGAGGGACGTCAAGGCGCGGCGGGTTCGGCGGGCGCTGCAGCGGGGGCTGTGACCGCGATGGCGGGGACCACGAGCTCACCCGTGCCGCTCACCGTCACGGAGGTGGCTGTGATGATCTCGCTGTCGCCGTGGAAGGCCCGGAGCATGTACGTCCCCGGCTCGACGCCACGGAACACGTAAGCACCAGAGGCCTCGACGTAGGCACGCGCCACCAGATCGGGAACGGCGTGCAGATGACCCATCAAGTGCGGGTGCAGACGATCCCGGATGACCCAGTGCCCCTCGGCGCTCACCGTGATCGGGCGGGCGTTGCCGGGCGCGGTCTGGATCGCCGCAAAGTCGCTCAGCCCTTCGGCGAAGAGCTCGTAGGGGGTACCGTCGTCGTTTCGGATCTGGATCCCCGTGCCCGCGCGCGCGACCAGCGTGGCCGGAGAGAGTGCACCGTTGTGGATCCGGTAGGCAGGCTGCTCACCCGCCGACGCCGGTCCTCCGGTGAGGACGACCGCGATCTCGTTCGCCACATCGAAGCGACGAGGCCGCGCCTCGAGAAAGCCGTTCCATTCTTCCCAGTAGCGGAGCCGACGCACCGCGTCGGCATCGGGCGAGGGGCTCATCGAGCTCAGATCACCCGGCACGGTGAGGGAGCCTCGGACATCACCTGCCAGCGCGCTCGAGGCGCTCACCAGGGCGAGCGCGACGAGGAGAACGGGCGCCCCGCGTAGCCACACAGAAGTGGAAAATAGCCGCATCGCGGGCGAGCGTATCGCCCGCTGCGTCCGAGGGTCAACGATCCATCAAGGGCGCGGCGCCCAGGACGGTCACCGGCGGCGCCAGCCGATCTCCACGTCCTGCGTCGCGGCGTAGCGCTGCTGCACCCGGAGCAGCTCCCCGTAGCGATCGGGCATCTGCCGAGCGAGCCCGAGGAGCACCTTGCCGGTGGCCTCCGCGTCGTGCGAGGCGCGATGCGCGTTCTCGAGGCTCACCCCGAGGCGCGCACACATGGCGGTCAGGGTGAAGCCCTTCTCGGCCTTGTAGATCTCGCGGGCCCACACGAAGGGATCGATCCACACGCCGTCGTCCGCCGCCGCGGGCGGGATCTCGGCGGCCGCGGTCGTGGAGAACCCGTTGCGGCGGAGCTCGGCCCACAGAAAGCGGCTGTCGAACCGGTAGTTGTAGGCGACGGGCAACCGCCCCTCCAGCGACGGGCGCACCAACGGCCAGACCTCGAGGAAGGTGGGCGCGTCCTTCACCATCTCGTTCGTGATGCCGTGCACCGCGGTCGCGTCGGCGCCGATGGGCATCCCGGGATCGACCATCCAGTTCTCGCTCCGCTCGTGCACCCCTTCGCGGAAGATCGAGACGCCCACCTCGATGATCCGATCCTGTTCGGGATCGAGCCCCGTCGTCTCGAAGTCGATGACGACGAACACGCCGCTGGCCCACAAGTGATCGGGCGCGTAGCCCTGGGCCATGCCTGCAACCTTGCGCGCCGAGCGCGCCAGACGATCAGCGATGCCCGGGTAGTGGCGCCCCGTCGGGAAGCAGCCGCAGGTGTCGAGGTTCGCGCGCATCAGCGGCGCGCGAGATAGCGCATGCGGCGGCTCAGCACGAGGCCCAAGAGCGAGAGCCCCGAGAGGAACGCGAGCCCGCTCGGTCCGCGCGAGCCCCATCGTGGTCGGCCGACGGCGCGCCCGCGCCTCAAGGAACGACGTTAGAACTAGCGATTCGAATGAATCGCCGTTCAAGGCCGCCGCCTGATCAGAAATCTCGCTGTCGTGTCGGCCCGTTCTCTTCAACTAGGACGCGCTGCAGAAGCCCACGGCGCCGCAGGGACCGGTCACCTCCGACAGGACGCACTCCGAAGGGCCTGGGCAATCGGCGCTCGTACGGCACGCGTAGTTGCAGCCAGGACCGAACGTCTCGGCGCACCCAGCGAGTGGAGGGCGGCACACAAAGTAGTCTTCGCCGTCACCTGCGCAGACCTCGCCTGCCCCGCAGTCCCCGCCTTCGTCGCAGCCCGCGTACAGGAGCGTGCCCTCGTCAGAGCGCAAGTCGAGAGACTGGCATAGGGGGGCGAGACGAGTCGGGTTCAGGCCGCAGATATTGCCTTCGAGACCAAAGCGACACGCGGTCTCGCAGCAGACGCCCGCCATGGGCTCCGAAGCACCGTGCGACGCGTAGCAGCCGCTGTGGGAAGCGAGCGCGAGGAGTAAGAGCGCCGTGCCCCAGCAGGGACCGCGTGATGGACGGCGTACTGCCCCGCGCCGTCGAAGCGGCTCAGGCTCGTGACACCGGATCGCCTGGGGGGCGCGCGTCACTTGCCTTGGTAGATCGCCATCGTGTCGCGGAGCAGCTTCACCGCTTCGGCGTGAGGACGCTGAAAGGCGTTGCGGCCCATGATCGATCCGAAGCCGCCGCCCAGATGAATGCCGCGGATCTCTTCGAGCACCGCGTCGGTGCCCTTGGCCTCGCCGCCCGAGAAGATGACGATCCGCTTGCCGTCAAAACAGCTCTTCACCACGTGCTGGATGCGCTCGGCGAGCGTCTCGCGGGGGATCTTCTCGTAGTACTTCATGCTGTCCGCGCGCTCGAGGTGCGCGGTCGGGGGCTTCACCTTCACGATGTGCGCGCCCAGCTGACAGGCGACGTGTGCGGCGTACGCGATCACCTCGAGGCCGGTCTCGCCCTGCTTGCTCATGCTGCCGCGGGCGTAGCTCCAGAGCACCGTCGGAAGACCCGCTTCGCGCGCCTCTTGGATGAGATCACGGAGCTGCTGGTAGGTCTCGTTCCGGCTGCTGCTGCCGGGATAGATCGTGAAGCCTATCGCCGAGCAGCCGAGGCGGACCGCGTCCTTCACGCTCGAGGTGAGCGCGGAGGCAGGCGCACCGGGATCGCCCAAGAGATCGCTGTTGTTGACCTTCAAGATCATCGGCAGCGTGCCCGCGAACTGGTAGGCGACCGCGTTCAAGAAGCCCAAGGGGGCCGCGTACGCGTTGCAGCCCGACTCGAGCGCGAGCGCCGGGTGGTAGCTGGGATCGTAGCCGGCCGGATTGGGCTCGAACGTGCGGCCCGGGCCGTGCTCGAAGCCCTGATCGACCGGCAGGATCACCATCTTGCCCGTGCCCGCGAGGGTACCGGTGTTGAGCATGCGGCGAAGGTTGCCGATGACCGCAGGGCTCTCGCCCAGGTAGTTCTGAAGGATGTTCTCGACGGCCTGACTCATGGGTGCCTCCGGTGGGGCGTCAGCCATATCACCCCGAACGCCGGACGCTCAAGCCCCGAAGACGCGCGCGAAGTTGTCGGGTCTTGCGATTGCGCCGCGGCGCTCAGAAGCCCTCGCGTACGTCGTAGGTGACATCGAGCATGTCGAACTCGCCGTAGACGAAGGGCGCCTCGGGCAGGTGCCACACGGCGTCTCCGTGCCCTGCCAGGCGGAACGGCCCGAAGGCCCGGTAGTCACGCAGCGGGGTGCTGAAGTCGGCTGCGCGGACCGATCCGTCGCCGGTGATCTGCGCGCGGTCGCTGGAGACGAAGTCGGTCAACAGGCCTTCGTCGTCGAACGAGAGTGTCGCGACGATGGTGTTCGCGCCGTGGGTGAAGCGGGCGCGCGCGGCGTGGGCGTCGATCGGCTCCCAGGAGATGTTCGGCGCGACGAGCGAACCAGGCGCGAGGATGCACATGTCGTTGAAGAGGGTCACCGTCTCGCTCCTGTCCATGTCGGGCCCGCGCGCGTCCACCATCGGGTAAACGCCCGCCACCCGGACCCGCATCGTGGCCGCGCCATGGTCCAGTCGATGGAAGGCCTGAACGGGAACGCCGAACATCGTGGCGCGCATCAAGAAGAGGCGGGTGGGCTCGTCGACGAAGCTCTGCTGGTCTGCATGAAACGGCATCCAGCCCGCGTCGGCGGCGCTCCGAATGCGACCTCTGAAGCGGACTCGATAGTTCTGCACGCGAGGCTGACCCACGAACCCCGTGAGCCGGATGTAGCGCTGCACGGGCTCGGGCAGCGGCGCGAGATCAGCCTCCGTCAGGGTCGCGGTGGTAACGGGACGCGAGAGGCCACGCGCCACCTCGCGATCGAGCTCTGCACGAAAGCTCGTCGGCCCCTGGGTGAGCAAGCCGTACACCACGCCCAGCAGCAGCACGAAGTTGACGAAAGTGCCCACCCTCGCGTCGCTCCACGAGCTGACGATGGCCCACTGCGAGAGGAGCAGGGCGCCTGCGCCGATCATCCACCAGCCGCGCGGCCAGACGAAGAGCGCCACGACCGCGCCCTCGATGAGGATCGCCGCGAGGAACCACACGAGCCCCATCGGCCGCGAGATCGGCTGCAGGAGCTGAGGGAGCGCCGCGAGCCCGAACGCCTTTGCGAAACCCATGAGGTGGATGAGACCGTGAAGGGACACGACGAACGCAAAGAGCCAACGCATGAGATCACCTCGCGCCCGCCGTAGAGCAACTTCGGAGCCGTCCCGGGTGTGGGGGAGGCGTGCGCACGTCCTGCGGTCCGAGAACGCCCCCCCCGCAGGACATGCGCTCCTCTTTATGTTTGACGAAAGAGCCTCGATCCCCGCGGGCCTGCCCTATCGCGCGACGCCACACTCTGGCAGCCTCGCGACATGCATCGCTTCACCTCGTTCCCCGCAGTGCTCCTGGCCCTCGCCCTCCCCGCGTCCGCGAGCGCGCAGCGCTTGCTCGCGCACGACACGCTGTCGGCAGACACGCCCAGCGTGGTCTCGTGCGGCTTCTGTGGTGACGAGGTGATCGGGGTGGTGTTCCGCGAGCTGCCGGGCACCGCGGGGATCCGCGACACCGACTTCCCCATGGGACTCACCAACCTGCAGATAGCCCTCGCCGCGGCCAGCACCGACGGCGTGAGCTGTACGTCGCTGATGGAGGGCGGGGTGGTGCAAGCCGCGGTCGAGATCTGGGCCGGGATCACCCCACCGGAGACGCTGCCGCGTGTGGACGTGACCTTCGGGATGGCTTGGCCCGACGAGACGTTGCTCTGGGCCAGCGACGCGGTGCCCCTCACGCTGAGCACCGCGACCGTCGATGGCGACAGCCGCTTCGATCTCCAGTTCAACGCGTACATGCCCCGCGACGAGAGCGACGAGATGATCGTGGTGCCCGCGGGCAACAGCTACTTGCGCGTCGCCGTGCAGCTCCCCGGGGGTGGCGAGCACAACAGCGTGTGCGTCGATCCCGCCGAGGTCCCGAGCGGCTTCCCGCTGCGCGACAACGATGGTGTGATCCAGCCCCTTCGCTCGCACATCTACGGGAACGGCCTCGGCTGGCGTTGGAACGAGACCGTGGGCCTGCGCGGCGACTGGGCGATCCGCCTCGAGGTCGCCCCGATGCCCGGCCCCCGCGACGCGGGCATGCGCGACGCAGGCGCAGCCGACGTGGGCCGCACCGACACAGGAATGGCAAGCGACGCCGGCATCGATGCGGGCACCACCGGTCCCGACGACGGCGGGTGCAGCTGCCGCCTCGGCGCGCGCACGTCGTCACCGGTGCTGCCGCTCGCGCTCGGTCTCCTGCTCGCGGCGATCGTGGCCCGACGCCGCTCCCGCTAGCGCGGACCGTTCGCGGGCGGACTAGAAGCGGCCGCTGCAGCCGATGCCGCCCAGGCCCGGTGCGCAGGTGAGCGAGATGGACTCGCTCTCGGCGCCTTGCGCGAGATCGAGGGTGAGCACCACGCCGAGGCCCACCGCCGCGAGACCCGCCACGACGTAGCTCGCCATCGCGCCACCGAAGAGGCCGTTGTACTCGTCGAGCACGGCTTCGCAGCCGACGGTGCTGTCATCGAGCGGGATGCAGACTTCGTTGAAGGCTTGGGCCCGACCATCCGCCCCGAGCTGCATCAGGATACCGGTCACGAGGAACGCACCGGCCCCGATGCCAAGACTCAGCTCGAGCGGGAGGTAGTCGACGCGCGCAACGGGCTCTTCTGGCGGCGGCAGGGTGCGGGAGACCTCCGCGAGGTCCACCCGCGTCGGCCCGCGGCGTTCGCCCATCGATCCTTCGACCACCGCGCTCGGGCTCTCGGCGCTCAGCGTGATCAAGTCGTGGATGGCGATCGATCCGTCCGCCCGCCGGGCCTCGATGCGGTGCTCGCCGTAGGGCAGGTGGACATCGGTCTCGCGAGGGATCTCACCGAAGTCCAGCTCGTCGATGAAGAGCCGTCCAGGCGCCATCGCATCGTGGACGATGATCGTGAGCGCTCCGGGCTGCAGGTTCGCCTCGATGCGGCGACGGCTGCGGGCATCGAGCGCATCGAGCGGATGGGCCATCAGGTACGCATCGAAGCTCTGCGCGGAGCGCAGGGGCTCGCCCATCAACATGAGCGCGGCGCCGCGCTCGGCCAGCGCGCTGTCGTCGCCGTGCTCGCACTGACGATCGAAGTAGGCGAGCGCCTCCGCGGCGAGCTCGGCGGCGCGCTCTCGGTGGCGCGCCCGGGCCTCGCCGGTCGCCTGCTGCATCAGTCGATTGCCCTCCTCGAAGGCCTCGGCTGCGCCCTCTGGAGAGCTCCCGACGCACGAGGGAAGCTGCGCCGATGCGCGGCCCTCCGGCAGGAGCATCAGGAGGGCGAGCAGCCCCCCGGCGAGACGAAGCGACATGACCGCGAGGAGTCGCACGAAAAAGGACCGGCGAGCAACGCCCCGATCAATCGAGGCAGGGGATCCCGCTGGCCGCCCCGCAGGGCTCGTCCGCTACCTCGCGGTCCGATGGGGGGTCGCTTTCGCGTGGCTCGCGGGGCCGTCCTTCGCGCACGGGCGTCGAGGTGACCGACGTGCCACTGCGGGCCTCATCCTCGGAGACCTCGGGAGCGACGTCGCCCGCTGCACCGACCGGGTCGGTGGCTGGCGTGGCGGGCACCGAGATCGGAGGTGCGATCGACGGGGCCGAGATCGACGACGGCGTCGTGATCGAGGGTGCAGCGGTCTCGGGACGAGCGCGCGGCGCGAGCTCGGTGGTGGTCACCTCGGGTGGTTGCGTCAGCTGCCAAGCCACCACCGCGGCGATCGCACCCAGCAGGACCAGCGCGCCGGCACCGAGGACCCAGGGCGCCGCGCTGCGCCGCGCAGGCGCGGGCATCGAGGTCGGTGAAGGCGCAGGGGTGAAGTGGGCGGCCACGCCCGCGGCCTCGGGCCTCGGAGGCGGAACGCTCGGAGGAATGCTCGTCCGGATCGCGGTCGGCGCCGCGTGCAGCGAAGGAGGCGGGCTCGAGTAGTGCCCCGGCGGCGGCATCGGTGCGCTCGCCGCCACCGAGAGCGCGTGGCCCGCGTCCACGATCGTGCGGAAGCGCTGCTCTCGCTCGCGCGCGAGCATCCGCACGATCACCTGCTCGAACACGTCGGGCATCCCCGAGAAGAGCTGCCTCGGTAGCTCATAGGGATCGCCGCGCAAGAGCTTGGCCAGCGCGCTCCGGGTGTCGTCGGACTCGTACGGACGCTGCCCCGTCACCATCTGATAGGCCATCACCCCGAGGGCGTACTGATCGACACGCGCGTCGATGTCGCGCCGCCCCTCGGCCTGCTCTGGCGCCATGTAGAACGGCGAGCCGACCACCATGCCGGTCACGGTGTGCTCGTCGTCTTGTTCCTGTCGCGCCGTCCCGAAGTCGAGCACTTTGGGGATGAGGTCACCCGCAGGACCGCGGGTGAGAAAGATGTTCATCGGCTTCAGATCGCGGTGCACCAACCGCTTGTCGTGAAGCGCCTGCATCCCCTCGGCGACCGGTCCCAAGATCGACGCGGTCTCTTGGGGGCTGAGCCGCTTGTCGCGGCGAAGACGGGCGTGGAGCGTCTCGCCCTCGAGCAGCTCCATCGGCAGGTAGATCGTGTTGCCGTCGATCCCCGGCTCGAGGGTCTGGACCAAGTACTGGTGGCGGACCTGCGAGGCGATGGTGGCCTCGCGCACGAAGCGCTCGACGAAGTCGGGGCGCTGCGCGAGATCGGGCTTGATGACCTTGATCGCCCGCAGCTGACCGGTGACCCGATTGCGCGCGCGGTACACCGCACCCATCCCGCCCTCGGCCAAGAGGGCGTCGATGACGTACGAGCCGATGTTGTCGCCTGGCTGAACCATCCTGCGCTCGAAAGGTACACGGTGGCGTCCGGATTGGTGCGATCCGAGCGGTTCAGCCCGTCGGCGAGGCAGGGAAGATGACCCGCACCATGAAGGCCCGGCGCACCCGACGCGGCGCCGGCTCGAATTCCAACGCGGCAACGTGGCTCACGTCGGCCTCGGGCAGGAAGTAGATCACCGCGTCCTGAGGCACCGGAGGCGAGCCCGCCGACGCGCGACCCGAAGCGCCCGGCTCGGGCCCGAAGAAGGGCGTCATCCACTCGTCTAGGAACGCGCCACGCTCGGCGTCATCGAGGCCGAGTGTGGTCAGCACGCCGTCCAGCTCGGCCCGGGTCGCGGCCCGATCAACCTCGAGGGTTGCCACGGGGATCGTCGCCGTGGCGGTGGGTGAGGGGATCGCCACCCGGGAGATCACCACGCGCCCGACTGGCCACGGACCACTGAGGTTCGTGGAGACGCGAAGCACGACGCCGGTGGTGCCGGTCATCCAGCCATTGGTGACGTTCACCGTTCCGTCGGCGTTGCGTACCACCGTCAACGGCAGGTCCGCCGCGGACGTGCCGCGGTAAAACAGCATCCCCGCGCTCACCCCGCCGACCTCGACACAAGACGCTGTCGACGCGTCGTAGCGAGGCAGCTCGCGGGTCTCACAAATCCCGTCGGGGGTGCGACACGCGGGCGGGGGACGGCGCGCGTAGCGCGTGCTGGGATCACCGTCCGGGAACGTGCGGCATGGGCCGTCCGTGAGGGTGACCGCCCAGGCCGCCACGTCGGGCGAGGGTCGGCTATCGGCCGGATAGGTCTCGTAAACCTCGCCGGCGACCAACCGCGCGGAGGCACTGATTGCCAACGGGCCCGCGCCAGGATCGAGGTGGAAATAGAGCACGGGCTTGCGCACCGGCATCGGACGCTCATCGGGCCGTACGTCCGGGCGTGGAGGCGGAGGGCGACCCGCGCCCGCGGCGATCTCCGCGCGTCCGTCCTCCTGCACGTCGATCACCCCCCACTCATGCACCTCGTAGGAGCCATCGCCGGTAGGCAAGACCAGGTCACTCGCCGGCTCGGTCGCCTCGGCGGGTGTTTCATCGGTCGCGGGCTCTGCAGGCGAACTCACCGCCGGACTCTCGGACGCGCCACAGCCTCCGAGCAGCAGGGCCAGCACCATCGGACGCGCTTTGCAGGTTCGGTTCATGGCCACTAGAGAGTGCCCGATGCGCTCTTTTCTTGGGACCCTCATGCTCGCCGTGTGCCTCGCCGCCTGCAGCACCGAGTCGGGACGACTGAACGAAGTCACCATCCACCCGGACGCCCCGCCGATCGCGCCGTTCAGTGAGTGCCACGTCACCACCGCCTACGAGCCCTCGTATGGGGCCGATCACGTCGCGGTCTGCGATCCGCTGACGCCCATCGCATTCCCTCCCACCTCGGGCACCCACTTCTCGAGCTGGGCCGACTTCGGTACCTACGACGCCCCCGTGCCCTGGGGTTTCTTGGTGCACGCGATGGAGCACGGCGCCGTCGTGGTGGGCTACCGCTGCACGAGCGACTGCCCCGAGGTGGTCGCCGCGCTCCAAGCCGCCATCGACGCGCAACCGGTCGATCCGCTCTGCCGGGGCGATGACGCGGCGCGCTTCATCCTCACGCCCATGCCCGACTTGAACGACGCGATCGCGGTGCTCGCTTGGGAGCGCGTGTACTTGGCGACCTGCCTCGATCGGCCCTCGATGGAGGCGTTCATGACCGAGCACTACGCGCAGGGCCCCGAGGACTTCTGCACCCCGGGGACCGATCGGTCCGCGAGCGGCTGGTGCCCCTGAGCGCTCGCGCCGCGCTCTGTCTGCTCGCCGTCCTCAGCTCGAGCTGCACTTGCGGAGGCGAGCGAGACGAGCGCGAACCGCATCGGGATCGCGGTTCGGAGGGCGGGGACCTGGGACGGCTCGAGCCCTTCGGTGATCCGGAGGGCGCACCCGCGCTCGAGCGCTTCGTTCTGATCGATCCCGCGCTCGGCGAAGGTGCGATTCGCGCCCGGAGCTGGGCGGGCGCGGCGGCACTCCGGGGCGACTCCGATCGAGACGACCCAGGCAATTTTCTCTGCCGCCTCTGGGCCCACTACGGCGCACCACCCGAGATCACGGAGGACGGCTTTCGCTACGCCCTGCGCGACACCGAGCTCGATCAGATCGTGGTCGCGCTGCTCGATGCCCGCGGGCCTTCACTCGCGGCGATCACCACTGACGCTGAAGGCCATCGCATCGATGAAGAGCAGCTCGCGGCCTCAGTGGACGCGCTCGCCTCAGCCCTCGACGCCACCCGACCCATCGACTGCACGCTTGGGGTCGGTGGGCGCAACATCGGGGTGCACGACGAGCTGTCCCTGCGCTGACTCGCTGTAACCAAAGCGCCTCCTGCCGATGCCCCGCACCACGATCCAGCTGAGCAGGCCCACCGGCCCAAACAGCAACGTGAGCACCAGAGAGGGGACCGCTGTGAACGCTTTCATCCCGATGCGCTCACAGTCGCGGGCGATCCAAGCGCCGACGAAGAGATCGAACACGAGGTAGTGCACCCAGCACGCGATGATGGTGCGCGGCGTGGTGAAGATGCGCGTCACCCCTTCGAGCGAGAAGAAGTCGGCGCCTTGTGGACCGGGCGAGTCGCCGAAGAGCAGGAGCGCATAAGGCACCCCGAGCATCACCGCGTAGAGCCCCGAGTGCACCAGGCGGTGGGTGACCGAATGGCGCGGCAAGAGGAACAAGAGCGCCCAGCCGGGCAGCACCGAGTAGTTCAGGACGGTGAAGATCAGCTCGTCGCTCACGAGCGCACCACGCCGTAGCGTCGGAGCTGCGCAGGCTTGCCCTCGGGGACGTGGAGCACGGCGCAAGCGTCGTCCTTCAATGGCTCGATGGGTGGTGAGGTGAGCGTCAGCGCGGCGTCGAGCGCACTGGCAGCACCGACGCCGTGAACAATCCGATCACCCTCTTCGTGACCGAGCGAGAGGTGCGCTTGGTCGTTGTAGACCGCCAGCGTCCGCCTTTGGTCCTCGAATCGAAGCCGAGTGATCCCCGTGTTGCCGCTGCCGATGAGCGGCCGCTCGCGCCCCGCTAGGTTCAAGAGCGCCATCAAGACGGCGCGGATCACACCGCCGTGGGTGACCACCAGCACGCTCTCGTGCGGCCCACCTTCGATCACGCCGAGCGCGCCGAGCACCCGCTCCGAGAACTCGACGATCGTCTCGCCCGTCCCGCCGATGCGCACGTCCTCGCCGCGTGAGAGCGCCCGCAGCTCCTCGGCGTGCTTGCTCGCCACCTCGATGTGCGGGAGGCCGCACCAGCTGCCGAGGTTCATCTCACGCAGCGCAGCGTTGCTCTCGACGACGCGCTCGCCTGCGATGGCCCGCGCTGTGTCCATGGCGCGCGACAGATCACTCGCGACGATCCGATCGAATCGCTCGTCACCCAGCCGCACGCCAACACACGCCGCTTCCTCTCGACCCACGGTCGAGAGCGGCACGTCGCTCTGGCCCTGCCAGCGCGCTTCAGCGTTCCAAGTCGACTGGGCATGTCGAACCAACGTGATCCGCATGTGGACCCTCCGACGCCGAGCACCGTAACTGGCAAGGGGGCGTAGGGGCCCCCGCGCAGCGCGCAACGAAGTGGAGCGGGCGAGCGCTACGAACAGAACTGCAAGGGAGGAAGGGCAAAAGCCCTTCCAGGTCTCCCTCAGAACAGAAAGCCGGACGCGCAAAGCCCTTCCAGGCCTCCCTCAGAACAAGTCGTGCAGCTTCACTTCGGGCTTCTTCTTCGCCGTGAGCAGCGCGTTCACCGCGCGCACGATCCGGGTCTTCACTGGGCCGGGGACGACCTGGCCCGCGAGCGCGCGGTCCATCATCGGCGCGGTCACGTGGCGGCCGGAGTGGGGCTTCTGGGCGAGTGTCGCCGCGTCCTTCTCCTTCTTGCCGGCCTTCATCAGCGCCTTGGTGGCGAGGAGGGTCAGGTCCGCGCGGGTGCGCTGCTCCGTGGAGCGGCTGGCGCCCAGGACGCGGCGGGTATCGATCTTGTTGGTCGTGAGGTAATCGCCGAGCTTCGACATAGGGGGCGCGAGGCTAGCCGGGATCGGCAATGATTCAAGTGGAGTTCTCACGCGGGTGGCGACCAAGCGCCAGGGAAGGCCCCGAAGAGAAGCGAGGTGTTGATCCCCCCGAACGCGAAGTTGTTGCTCATCACCGTGCGCAGGGACCCGGCACGGCTCTCTCGGACACGCTCGCGGATGTAGTCCAGAGCACCGCAGCGAGGATCGAGCCTCTCGAGGTTGTGGTTGGGGATGAGTAGACCACTCCGCATCATCTCTATCGTCCACGCCGCCTCGATGGCCCCACAGGCCCCGACGGTGTGGCCCACGTAGCCCTTCAGCGCCGAGAAAGGCACCGCTCGGGAGAACACTGCGGCGGTCGCGTTGCTCTCGGCGATGTCGCCTACCTCGGTCCCCGTCCCGTGACCGTTCACGTAGTCGATCGCGTCCGCGCTCAGCTTCGCGTCCTCGAGCGAGAGCCGCATCACCCGCTCCATTCCGTCCTGGCTCGGCATGGTGAGGTGCGCGCCATCGCAGTTGCTCGCGTAGCCCAGGACCTCGGCCAAGATCGACGCGCCGCGCCTGTGCGCGTGCTCCAGCGACTCGAGGACGACAGCGCCCGCGCCCTCGCCGAGGACCAGGCCATCACGATCGACGTCGAAGGGCCGCGGGCTCGCGGTCGGCCTGTCGTTGAAGTGGGTCGAGGCCGCCATCAACAGATCGAACGTGACCGCGGTCTTGTAGTGCATCTCTTCCGCGCCCCCGGTGAGCGCGACATCCGCGACGCCGCTCCGAATGAGTTCGACGCCCGTCCCGATCGCCTGCGAGCCGCTGGTGCAGGCGGTGCACGTGGGCACGATGCGGCCCTGGGTCGAAAAGAAGTGGGCGACGTTCACCGCGACCGTGTGCGACATGAAGCGGAAGAACGCGTTGCCCTCCAGGCCCCGCATCGACTTGGTGAGCGCCAGCGGCTCGCTGAACGCGTCGGCTTCGCTGCCGCTGCCGTGGGTCGATCCGAACGCGACCGCGCAGCGCGGCGAAGCCAGGTGCGACGCGTCGAGCCCCGCCTGAGCCACCGCTTCTTGCGCGGCGTACACCGCGAGCATCGCGACGCGGCCCATGGTGCGGCGCTTCTTGCGATCGAAGTGCTGCTTGAAGTCGATGCCCTCGACCGTCGCGCCGAGGCGACCTTGCAGATCCGCTATCTCGTCCCACTCCGGCATGAAGCGCACCCCGCTCTGCCCGCGCTTCAGCGCGTCGAACGAAGAGGCCAGCGAGTTGCCGATCGGCGACAGGACCCCGAGGCCCGTCACCACCACACGGCGAGCGCTCATCCAGCGAGCTCGGTCTCGAACACGTCGGTCTTGTTGAGCAGCGGCGGGACAGGACCGAGATCGCCGTCGAGCGCCGAGAGCAAGAGCGCTTGGGCCCGCTCCAGCACCACGGTGGTGCGCTCGCCTATCTCTTTGCGCGATCGCGGATGCCCGACCCGCGCGATCGCGCCGAACGCCTCGCGCCCATCGACCTCGAAGTGGTCCGCGTTCTGGCGGTAGTAGGTCCCGCGCTTCTTCATCTCGACCGCCGCCATCGCGAACGAGCGCGCGACGCCGCTCATCATGTCCATCGCGCCCGCGCGACGCCGCAAGGTCATGCGTAGCTGACGGGGATCGAGGTGCTCTTCCTTGTGGAAGGGATCGAAGAGCAGGTTGTAGTAGGTGCCCGTGTCGAAGTAGGCCTTGCTGCGGAAGAGCTCGTAGCTCCCGAAGGTCGGATAGAGCTGGTCGTACACCGCGAGCGTGGTGTCGAAGCGGTACTGCATGGTGTCTTCGAAGAGCTGGGTCGTCTCCGCGATCGCTTCTCCGGCGACCTCGCGCTTGATCAGATCGGTGACGAAGTCGCACTCCGTAGCGATGAAATCCGAGCCCGGGCTGTAGAAGGGATCAGTGAACGCCGCCGCGTCCCCGATGAGCGCCCAGCGGTCTTCGCTGAAGAAGCGCTTGGTGCGGTAGGCCAGCTGGGTGAACGCCGCGACGTCGATCGCCTTGGCCTTGGTGAGCAACGAGGCGACTGCCTGGTGCTCGTTCAGGAACGACATCAGGCCGGGGATCTTGTGGCGCGACGATGACCAGTCCTTGCTCTCCTGCACCACGCCCACGGACGTCAGCCCCTCGCGCAGCGGGATGAGCCAGATCCAGTAGCCCGGGTAGTTGAAGTGGTTCGTCGAGAGCACTCGGCAGGTGTCGTTCACCCGGCCTCGCCAGTCGGGCGCCGAGGGGCGATCGTCCATGTCCGTGACGCCCTCGAAGCGTCCCCACGACGCCGCGATCTTGTGGCTGGTCTCGGGCAGTCTCAGATCGAGCTGACGCGCGATCATGCTCTCGCGTCCGGTCGCATCGATCACCCAGCGCGCCGACCAATCGCTCTCGGTTCCGTCCTCTTGGAGGTGGAACGTGTGGCGCGCGTCTTTGTCGCTCGCGCTCGCCAAGTTCAGCTTGCTGACCTTCGCGCCGATCCGGACGTCCACGCCGTCGGCGCGGTTCATCTCCATCAGATCGCGCTCGAGGCGCGCCCGATCGAGCTGGAAGCTGAGGTACGGCGGAAGCCCATTGACCCCGAGCTCGCTCATCTTCTCGAGCGGCTGATCGCGTCCCTCCGAGTCGAAGAAGAAACGCAGGCCGTTCTTGGGCAGGTGCTCCTTGTGGAGGTACGTCGCTAGACCCAGGCGCCGCACCCAGTAGTGCGCCGCGATCTCGACGCTGGACTCGCCGACCTTGTAGCCCCTCTCGACATCGCGCTCGAAGACGGCCACCGAGAGATCAGGCAGCGTGCGCCGAAGCTGCCGCGCCAGACAGTTGGCGGCCAGACCGCCACCCACAATTGCTACATCGACCGAGTGCATCATCACGTCTCCGCCTTTTGCCGGCGAAGGTTGTAGCCCGCGTGACCAGCGCGAGCGAGGCAAGCCCGAGCGCTCGTCAGGGCGTGGTGATCGCGTAGCAGTTGTTGACGAACGCTTCGGTCGAGAAGGCGCCCCGCTCCGAGGTGCCGCGGATGCGGGCGAGAAAGACCGGAGGCGGCGGATTGTCTGGACCCGGCAGTCCCGTCGACGGCGGGGGACAGAGTTCCATGGGCAGCGCCGAATCGAGCATGAGTCGCACCCCGCTGTAGGTGCCGAAGCCCCCGGTGCTCTCGTAGACCGATGAGGCCCAGCCGGTGCTGTCGAAGGGATCGAGATCCGTGGCGGCACCAAAGGCGACCGCGAAGGCCGGGATGATGTGGATGGTGCCCTCGGCCGAGGTGATCGCCGCGCCCGGTCCGTGCGGGAGGCTCACGTCGAGCGAGGTGTAGGTGAAGCTCGAGCCCGACGAGATCATCGCGTAGGCCGAGAAGGCCGCGGCATCGATGTTGTGATGGCAGCTCACGGTGACCGCGGGCGGCCAGCGGCTGCCGCCCTCGGCGTCCGCACACTCGGCGGTGAACGACCCTCCGTCCACTCGGCCGTGGACCACGAACCCGAAGCCGCCGAAGCGGTCTACGTCGGAGGCGCAGCGCTCGGTGAGCTCGGGGAACGGCGCGCCCTCCGCGAGCAATCGGGTGCCGCCCGAGCCCTCGGGTCCCCAGGTGCCCGCGAGCGTCGTGACCGTCGTTCCCCCGACTTGCACATCGATCTCGTCCACCACCGCGCAGCCGCCCTCGACCAGATCGTTCGGACCGAGGCGCCCTCGGAGCTCCATGCGCGGCGCGCCGTCATCGCTGCTGAAGAGCGAGAGGAAGAACTGGTCGCAGTACGCATCGCCCATCGCCGGGCCCGCGATCGGGACGCACGCGATCGGCGGCGCGTCCGTGCCCGGTGCGTCCGCGCCCGGCGCATCCGTGCCCGGAGCGTCGCTGGCTGGCGCATCGCTCCCGCCGGCGTCGCTCCCGGGCGCGTCGGTCTCGACGGACGCGGGATCACAGGCCAGGAGCAGCACGAGCGAAGTGAGGGCGATCTTCCGCATGGTCCGGTCCGTTGCGAGCGGAGCGCCTGCGTTCATCTCCACCGACACGCTGAAGGGAAGTCCCAACGAGAAAGGCCCGCCCTCGCGAACGGAGGCGGGCCTTCATCGGTGTCGCGAGCCGTCGGCTCGCAGCGCGTCAGCAGCTCAAGGAACGGTGAGCGAGATGCGGCGCTCGAAGCCCGAGACGATGTCCGCCTCGTCGAACGCGACGCGAGGCGCCTCGTTCGCTATCCAGAGCGCCGCCTCGTCGCGGTGATGCGGCGAGGCCGGGTCGTACACCTGACCGCCGGGGATCGCGTTGTAGGCGTGCGGACCCGTTGCGGTCATCTCGACGACGAAACGCATCGAGGCGCCGCTGCCGTGCATGTAGCGGTTCAACGTCGCGCCGCCGCTGCCGGCGAAGAGCCCGAAGTTGCCGACGTCGACCGCGCCCCAGTCGCCGTGGCGGGGGAAGCCGCCAGGGAAGATGGGATCGTCGGTGGGCGGGATGGACATGCGGTCGGTACCGACCGCGGGCACCACGGTCGAGAAGCGAACCCGGTGCATCCGGCCCCAACGCCACTCGTTCAGATCGGCGCCGAGCGCGGTGGTGAGGAAGTCCAGAGCCTCGAGCGTGCCTCGGAGCACGATGGTCTCCTCGGTCTCGATCTCCCCCACGGTGGTGAGGTCGTCGAAGAGCACGCTGCGCCCGTCGCCGTTCAGCGCCGAGTGGATGCCGGTGGGATCCACCAGCGCCTGCTCGAGCCAGCGGATCGCGTCATCGGAGCCGGGACCGCGGCCGATCGCGGCGGCCTCGTCGTTGAGCGCGAGCGGCAGGATGTGGGTGATCGCCGCGTTGAAGATCGCGGTGGCCACACTGTCGGCGATGAGCGTCGAATCCGTCGCGGCGACGCCGTGCGGGGTCTCGAGCGACCACGCCATCAAGCGGCTGCGGGCCGCGGCCAAGCGCGCAGCGCCCGCCGCGTCGATGCCCGCCGCGGTGATCGCGGCCGTGTCGCCCAAGATCTCGACGATGCGGGAGCGCAGGGCGGTGCCCGTCGAGCTGGTGGTCAGCGCCTGCAGCGCCTGCATGTCCTGGACGGTGATGTCGCCCCGCGCGCTCAGGCGCTCGAGCTCTCCGACGATGTGATCCTGGCGCCAGCCGAAGTCGAAGTCGCCGCCGATGTAGTGCGCGTCGTTGCAGGCGTTGCCGTCACCGGTCACCCCGACGTTGTCCTGGTTCGCCGTAGCGATGAAACCGCGCGAGGGGTCCTCGTCGTGGGGCAGGATGCTCGAGGGCAGATCGCTCATCCACTCGTGGATGCCCGAGCCGTCGAGCACGAAGAGCGGGCAACTACCGCTGTGCACACCGTTCGCGTCGTAGTCGAAGGTGAGCGCGCGCGGATCACGCACCGGCACCCGCGACTCGGTGGACCAACGGATGTGCTCGCGGTCGATCACGATGAAGTTCTGCGAGCCCACGCGGAAGTAGTCCTGCGCGGTCGCCGCCTCAGCGACGTTGCTCGCCGTCAAGAGCGCGGTGAAGTAGGCCAGCTCGTTCGAGACGTCGTAGCCGGTGTAGCGGACCGAGAGCGCAGTGAAGCGACCCGGCATGCCCACGACGGGCTCGCGGGTACCCGGCAGGATCGGGCCGTGGTGGGGCACGTACTCGATGTCGCGCACGATCGGATCTGCGCCCGCGACCCGGATGGTCTCGGTCTCGGACACGAGCGCAATCTGCACCGCGTCGCTCAGATCGCCGTCGCCGTCCTCATCGAAGAGCACGGTGTCCGGGCCGTCCGCGACCTCCGTAATCTGCTCGAGGTACACGTCGGTGACGTCGTAGCCCGTGGTGGTCGCGCCCCACGCGATATTGCGATTGAAGCCGAGGACCACGCCAGGCAGACCGGCGAAGGCCACGCCCTCGGCGTCGATCGCGTCCTCGCCGCCCATGCGCTCCGTGTTGAGATGCACGTACCACCACACCGGCGGGCTGATGAGCGACAGGTGGGGATCGTTCGAGAGGATCGGGTTGCCGCTCTCGGTGAGCGAGCCGGCGACCAACCAGTTGTTGCTGCCCCGGTGCTCGTCGCCCATGCCCAGCGCCATGGTGCGGCGCTCGAAGCGCGCAAAGAAGTCCGACGCGGCATCGAGCGCAGCGACCGAGGGCATCCGCATCGCAGGCGCGGGACCGCGGGGCCCGAAGTCCGGCAGGAGCGCTTCGGTGCTTCCATCGTTGAACCCGTCGCGGGTGAACACGGCGCGCGCAGGAAGGTCGCCATAGAGATCATGGAAGATCGCGCGGCGCGGATCGCCGGGGGCGCCGAACGCCTCCGCGATGCCGGCGAGCACCCGGGTGCGGCCGATGTCCGCGCCCGCATCGAAGCTGAGCGACATCGCCTGAAAGCGCGCCATCGCGAAGACATCCGACGGCTCCCAGTCGGTGAAATAGGGCGAGAACACGATCAGGTTCAGCGCCTCGGCGCCGTCGAACGTGGGGTTCTCTTCGCCGGCACGGACCCGCGCCATGTAGACGTTGATGCCGTCCACGAAGGCCTGCGCGGTCTCGCGGGTGCGGATCTCGACCGGGTCCGTAGCGTCCTGAAGATCCTCCCAGATCAAGCGACCCATGCGGCCGTAGCCGGTCACCCGCGCGTCGAAGTCGTCGTCGGACAGACCCGGCGAGAGCGATTCCGCGACCTCACCCAGGCGGCCGAGCACGTTGCGACGGATGAACTCCATCTGCCCAAACCTGTCGCGGCTCATGAGGAAGCCCTCGGCGAGGATCACGTCGTGGATGGTGCTCCCGTAGATGTGGGGGATGCCCCGGTCGTCATAGAAGACGTCCACCGGTCCCTCGAGGCCCGGCAGATCGAGCGTCTCAGAGACCGGCAGATCCTCGAGGCTGCCGCCGTCTTGGGGAATCGTGGTGTCCGTCGAAGCGTCCACACCCGCGTCGGTCTCCGGCTCGGGATCACACGCTTGGGTGAGCGCGCTCATCGCCAGCGCACAAGAGAGAGTCGAGGCGACCTGACGCCACCAAGGATACGAGGCGGCCTGACGCCACCAAGGATGAAGTGCTTGCATGAAGACCTCCGGGACGTTCGCCGTCCGAGGGGCCGTTCTACACCGCGAGCTCCGCATTGGGCATGCCTGTGCCGTGCGCTTGCGCCCGCCCCATCCTCTCGAGCCGCTATCCTCCCGGCGTCGATCGTGATCTTCTTCTGGCCACGTCGCGCCTCGCTCCTGGCTTGGGTGCTCTCGATCCTCATGCTCGCGGGCTCGGCCACATTCAGCGCGCCGAGTGAGGCCGATCGTGGCGCGAGCTGTCAGCGCACTCGACGACGTCGTCCTCGTCGAGTGCGACTGACCGCCGCGCTACGCCGCGTCATTCGTCGTCGTCACGAGCGCGCGCCTCGCAGCGTGGTGACCGCGTGGCTCCGGCACGACCCACCGCCGCTGGTCTTTCGTCCGGTCCGCGGCGAAGTCACCTCGCTGGTGCCTGGCTCGAGCGAAGGAGGCTTCGACGCGGCCGCGCTCGCCGATGCCGCGCGCGCGCTGGCCCATCACGAGGATGGCAGCGAACATCCCATCGAACCTCGCTTGGTGGAGCTCATCTACCAAGCGGCGCGTCACTTCCGTGCGCCGTACGTGATGGTGATCAGCGGCTACCGACCTGGACGCGCCAGCAGCCGACACGCGCACGGACGCGCCATCGATTTGGTGTTGCCCGGCGTCCCTGACAGGCGTCTTGCGTCGTGGGCCCGGCGGTTGGGCTACGTGGGGGTGGGCATCTATCCCGTGAGTGGCTTCGTGCACCTCGATGTTCGCGAGCGGAGCTACTTCTGGAGCGACGCCTCGGGCCCGAGCGAGGCCAATCGAGAGCGACCGATCCTGCGCACCACCTGGGCCCGGGCCGACAACGACGCCCGACGCGCAGGCATCGAGCCGACCAGCGACGAGCCCATCCGCGCCGCCCGCGAGGCCGAACGTGAAGCATTGGCAGCCGCAGGTGAGGAGGTCGACGCCGAGATGGAAGGCGAAGGCGCGCCCCCTGAGGCGCTCATCGAGGGGTCCGCGATCTATCCCGACACCGGCGTGCCTCCCCCCTGACGCCCCTCAGCCCTTCAGCTCAGCCTCGAGCCTCAGCCCTCGAGCCTCAGCCCTCGAGCCTCAGCCCTCGAGCCTCAGCCCTTGAGCCTCAGCCCTTGAGCAGCGTGTCGAGCTCACCGCTGTCGGCGAGCTTCTTCAGATCGTCGGCGCCGCCCACGAACGTGCCCTTCACGAAGATCATCGGGAACGTGGGCCAGCCGGTCCACATCTTGAGCGCGTTGCGCGGGCGCCAGTTGGACAGGTAGCTGCCGAACTCGAGGTATTCGAAGCTCACGCCCTTCTCCTTGAGCAGCGCGCGCGCCTTCCGAGGATGAGGGTTCTGCGACATGCCCACCACGACCACCGCGTGCTTGGTGATCGCCGCCTCGACGTCGTCCACGATGTCGCGGTGGTGCCCCTTCACCTTATCGCGAACGGAGGGGTGGATGCGGGACTCGGGAAGGACGTGGCGACTCATAGGGCTCCTGGATGGGCGGACGCGATCGGGTGGGATCGCACCGAGCGATCCGTCGAGCCCAGCCATGTCAGGCGGCGGCCGCCGGGCAAGGACGCCAGCACCATGTTGACGTGCACGTCGCCCTTCTTCACACCGCCTGGACGCGCGCGACGGCAGCCTCTCGGCATGAGCGAGCGCAGCAAGAATCGCGAGAAAGCCAAGCGCGCGGCGGAGCATCCCGAGCGCCCCGGCCAAAAATGCAAAGCTCTCCCAAAGACGTTCGCACCAGTCGTCGATCACCGGCGCTGCGAAGGCAAGAACGACTGCGTCGAGGTCTGCCCCTACGACGTCTTCGAGGTCCGCCGGATCGAGGACGCCGATTACGCAGCGCTGCCCCTCTTGCCCAAGATCAAGGTCTGGGCCCACGGGATGAAGACCGCGTACACCCCCAACGCGGACGCGTGCAAAGCGTGCGGTCTCTGCGTGGTCGCCTGCCCCGAGAACGCCATCACACTGACGCCTCGCTGAGCTGCTGACACGACCGCTCAGACGGCGGCGAAGATCACCGGGAGATTGACCACGAAGACACAGCCGCCGGGCGCATCGTGCACCTGCACGTGACCGCCCAACGCGTCCACGGCCTGACGGGTGATCGCCAGCCCCAGCCCGAACCCGGTGCGATCGGCGCCCATCTGGGTGAAAGGGCGAAACATCGTCTGGATCGCGCCCTCGGGCAGCCCGCCACACGTGTCCTGAACCTCGAAATGGACCCGATCGTCGGCCCGCGTCATCCGCACGGTCACCGTGCCGCCCGGGTGACTGAACTTGATCCCGTTGCGCACCAGGTTGGTCACCACGGAGCGCACCAATCCGCGATCGAGCTCGACGAGCAGCGTCTCGGGCCCCTCGCTCACGAGGGAGATCGAGCGCGGGTCGCCATGGATGCGGTTGGCTTCGACCACGTCCTCTACGAGCGCCGCGACATCGAACGACTCGATCCGCGGGGTGGGAAGGACCTTGCCGCCCGCGCGCTGCTGAGCGTCGATCAGGCTCCCATCGATGACCTCGCGTACGGCCTCGAGCGCTCGATGGAGGCTCTTGCGCAGCACGGCGGGCTCGACCCCATGGTCCCAAGCGTCGAGCGCGAGCGACATCGTCTGGATCGGATTGCGCAGCTCGTGGGCGATGAACGCGAAGTGGCGGCTGGCGTCCCGCTCTCGGTTGCTCCGCTCGTGCTCCACGTAGGCGGTGGTGGCCTCGGCGACGCCAGCGACCACCAAGCGCGCCAGGGCCCCGAACTCCCCCATGGTCAGCTCGATGTGACGCTCGACCGCGACCGCCTCGACGGCTTGCAGGAGCAACCCGTACTCGCGGGTCATGGCCGCGAGGTGAAAGCCAATCTGAAAACGCTGTTCGCCGTGCTCAGCGGCCGCCGCCGCGTGGCCCGCATCGCCCATCACCAGCTGGGCGGAGAGCTGTTGCAAGAACTCCCTGACCGCGTTCTCCAAGTCCACGCGCTCGACCGCGGCCGACGCGATGATGCTCGCCACCATGTCGGTCCAGATCGAGAGGATCCGACTCTCCTCCTCACGAATGAGCGCAGCGAGCCGGTGATGACCAGTGCGATGCGAGGGCAGGTGAGCGAGGGGTGACGACACAGGCAAAACGGACCGCCAGCTTAGTAGCCGCTCGAGAACTCCACAAGGCGGCGCCCCCAGCGGGCCGCTTTCGCTCACCGATCGGTCCCGACAGTACATCGTGACGATGTACTTGCCCCCAAGCCGGACGGGACCTGGCGCCGATCGGCCTGACCACGCAGCTGCCACATCAGCTACGCACACTCGTGCCAAGTCAGCTCACGCGAGCGTCGCCTCCGCCTCTCGCCGAATGTCGTCATCGAGGTCTGGGGCGAGGGCGATGGTCTCGCGCAAAACCTCGTCGGGTGAGTACATGGCGTTCGCGAGCGCCTCAGCGACTTCGACCTGCCCGTGGCCCACCTGCCCGAGCCATCGCGCTGCGTGTGCCCGCAGCACGGACGCTTCGTTCTTCAAGGTCGCGAGGAAGGGAGCAACGGCGCCGCTGGCCTCGGGGCCCAGCGCCCAGAGCTGCATCAGCACATCGCGATCCGACGCCGCCCGTCTCGAGCTGCGCGAGCCACGCCTGCACTTGCTCGCGGGTGACGATCGGAGGTCCAGCCACATCGAGCGTCTAGCACGACACGGCAGATGCTCAGCGCGCGCGGCGGCGACGGAGCATGGTGGGCGCGGGGACGAAGCCCTGGCGCTCGTACAGCGGATGGAACTCCGGCTCGGCGCGCAGCACGAAGTGGATCTCGTCCTTGCCGAGGAGCAGGCGCCGCACGAGCTCGCCCGCGATCCCCGCCCGGCGGTGATCGGGATCGACCATCACGTCGGTCACGTACCCGTTGGTGACACCGTCGCTGATGGCCCGCGCAAAGCCGATGGCGCGCGGGCCGTCCCACGCGCTCATGACCCAGAGGCTGCCGCGGATCATGGCCTCCAAGCGGCGTGGGTCCTCCGCGCGCTCGCCCCAGCCCACCCGATCGTAGAGGGCCGCGAGCGCGCGGTAGTCGAGATCGTGATCGCCCAGGTAGGCGATCAATCGCGGCGGTACATCGTGACGACGCACGCCCCGCCCAAGCCCAGGTTGTGCTGCAGGGCGACCTTGGCATTGGGCACCTGGCGCTGATCGGCCTGACCGCGGAGCTGCCACACCAGCTCAGCGCACTGCGCCAAGCCCGTGGCGCCCAGGGGATGACCCTTGCTGAGCAAGCCACCCGACGGGTTGGTGACCCACTTGCCACCATGGGTGTTGTCGCCGTCCCAGATGAACTTCTCGGCCTCGCCCTCGGCGCAGAGACCCAGGCCCTCGTAGGTGAGGACCTCGTTGGTGGTGAAACAATCGTGCAGCTCGACGACCTGCACGTCCTTGGGACCGAGGCCGGACTGTTCGTAGACCTTCGCGGCCGCGTTCTTGGTCATGTCGTAGCCGACCATCTTGATCATCGACTTCTCATCGAAGCTCGACTGGTAGTCGGTGGTCATCGCCTGGCCCGCGATCCAGACGGCGCCCGTGATGCCCTTCTTCTTGGCGAAGTCCTCGCTGCAAAGAATCGCCGCCGCGGCGCCGCAGGTGGGCGGGCAGCATTGGTAGCGGGTCAGCGGATCGAAGACCTCGGGCGAGGCGAGGATCTCTTCGACGCTGTAGGTCTCGGTGAAGAGCGCGAGCGGGTTCTTGCTCGCGTGTTTGCGCGCCTTCTCCGCCACCTTGGCGAAGGTCTCGCGCTTGGTGCCGTACCTCCAGCGGTACTCGCGGCCCGCGCCGCCGAACATCTGCGCGGCGCCGGGCGCGCCGTTCACGCCCTGCACGTCGTTCATCACGTTTGCGTGCTGATCGAGCGGATTGGTGCGGTCGTTCCACTTGGCCTGAAGCGCGCCCTTCTCCATCTGCTCGAAGCCGACGGCGAGCACGCACTCCGCGATGCCGCCCTCGATCGCCTGCTTCGCCAGCATCAGCGCGGTGGAGCCGGTCGAGCAGTTGTTGTTCACGTTGAAGACGGGGATGCCGGTGATGCCCACCTCGTAGACGGCGCGCTGACCACAGGTGGAGTCGCCGTACACGTAGCCGGCATATGCCTGCTCCAGCTCGTCGAACTTCACGCCCGCGTCCTCGATGGCGCTCTTGATCGCCTTGGACGCCATCACGTTGTATTCCTCGCTCGCGCCGGGCTTCTGGAACTTCACCATGCCCACGCCGATCACGTTCACTCTGCGGCTCATACTCGACCTGCTTTCTTCGTTCGTAGATCTAGGGGTGAAGCTCAGCCCAGCTTGCTGAGGCTCAGCTCAGCTCACTGAGAAAGGTGAGCTTGCTGGCGACCGACACGTCGCCGTCCACCCGCACTCGACCGTGTTGGTAGAAGCTCTGAAGGGCACCGTCGCTCGCGGCCAGGGCAGCGAGATCGGCATCACTCACCAACAGGCGCACATCGGCCTTCTCCGGCTTGCCTATCTGGATACTGCCCGCGCCGTTCTTGAGATCGAGGGTGTAGACGTTGTCGGGATCCTTGATGCGCAGCTCGATCACCGCGCCCACCTCGGCGACCAGACTGGCGTTGTCCTTGATGCGTTGGGCAATCTTCTCGACGATGCCCGGCGCCAACGTCGCGCCCGCCGGAGCCGCGGCGGCCGCGGGTGCCGACGCAGCAGACGCGCCGCCGCCCGTGCGCTTCTTCGCGGCTGCCATCACGTCGGCGGGATCCACCTTGCGAAGGAAGTCGAGCTTCTGACTCGCCATCACGTTGCCGGCGATCTTGAGCTTGCCCGTGGTGAAGAGCTTCATGGCGTCGGCCTTGCCGCTGACCATGTCCATGAAGTCCGCGTCGCTGATCTCGAGGGTGCAGTCGGGTGGGGTGGTCTCGCCCGCGCCGACGCTGCCCGCGCCGTTTTTGAGATCGACGGTGTAGACCGCGTCGGGGCCCTTGAGCTTGAACTGGTAGACCGCTTTGATCTTGCCAGGCAGGTCGGCGTTGTTGCTGACGTACGCGGTGATGCCCGAGAAGACATCGGCGCTGTTCGGGGTCGCGTCCGCTAGAGGCGCGCTCGCCGTCGGAGCCGCCGCCGCGCCACCGGTGCGCTTCTGGGTCGCCGCCATCACGTCGTTCGGATCGACCTTCTTCAAGATCGGACCGAGCTTCTGCGATGCCATCACGTTGCCGCCGATCTTCAGCTTGCCCGACGTGAAGAGCTTCATCGGGTCGGCCTTGCCGCTCACCATGTCCATGAAGTCCGCGTCGCTCAGCTCGAAGGTGCACTCGGCAGCCACGGGCTCACCCGGCGCGCAGAGGCCGCTGCCGTTCTTCAGATCGAGGGTCCAGATGGAGGCCGGATTGCTCAGCTTGAACGCGAAGATGGTCTTGGCCTGGCCGACTGCCTCGGCGCCCGCCTTGGCCACCAACGCTTGGATGCCCGCGAACACATCCGCGCTGTTCGGCACCGCAGATCCCGCGCTCGCGGCAGCGACTTTGGGCTTGCCCTTGGGCATCGGGATCTGCTCGTAGAGCTCGATCGCCGCGTTGCTGATCACCACCTTGTCTCGGTCCTTGCTCTTCACCCGGAAGAGGATCTTGGTGGCGGACCCGGGGTTCGGGGCGGAGCCCCGAGGGGAATCCAGCCACATCTCGGTGATGATGGTCTCGCCCGGCAGCACCGGATCGGCGAAGCGGACTTTGATGCTCTTGAAGAAGCGGTAGTCCCCGTCCTTCGCGAAGCTGCTGAGCACATGCCGGGTCGCGTATCCAAAGGTGCAGAGCCCATGAAGGATCGGTCGCTCGAAGCCGAACGCCTTGGCAAATCCCGGATCGGCGTGCAGCGGGTTCCAGTCGCCGCTCAACCGATACAAGAGCGCCTGGTTCTGGTGGATGGTCTGCTCGATGCTCGCATCCGGCGCACGATCGGGCGGCGCATTCAGGTTCTTCTCATCGGGTCCTCGATCACCGCCCCAGCCGCCCGCGCCGCGCACGAACGTCGAGGTCTCGTTCTTCACCAGCAGGTTGCCGTCTTCATCGAAGGTGTCGATCGCGGTGACGATCACCGCCCCGCCCTTCTTTCCATCCGGCGATCCCTTGTCCCAGATCTCTTTGATGCGCGCCTTGTGGGTCAGCTTCTGATGCAGCGGCAGCGGGCGAACCAGCTCGGTGTACTGCTCGCCGTGCAGGATCCGATCGAGCCCGTAGTTCATACCGGGCGCGCTCTTGCCTTCTTTGCCGAGCTGAAGCACGCAGTTGATCGCGGGGATCACGCCGTAGCTGGGCGCGCCGACCATGCCCTCGCCGTGTAGCTCGTAGACCAGGCGCAGATCCTTCTCGTTGCCCGGATCTTCCGCAGCCCCGATGCCCAGCGCGTAGATCGCGAGATCGCGCTCGTCGTACTTGCTGCGCATCTCGGGGAACTCGTAGCCGAGCGCCGCATCGACATCGACGTACTGGTTGCCGCCCTTGCTAGGGCCGGCCTTCACGTTGTCCATGATGGGCTCGAGCGACGCCGTGATGCTCGACGGATGACTGGATTTGTCGAAGTCACCAATGCTCTTCCAGTTGGCGTCGATGTCCTCGGCGGTCACCGGCCGACCCAGGCGGAACATCTTCCCTTCGGTGCGCTCCCAACGAAGCTTCGAATAGAAGCCGCCGCCCACTTCGTAGAGACCACCGGTGTCTTCGTTGTCCTGGTGACAGAGCTTGATGACCAGCTCGGTGACGTACTCGACCTTGAGCGCCTCGAGCAGCTCGGGCGGCAGCACGGTCTCGGTCATGCGCGAGCCCGCGATCGGCGCGATGGTGTTCACCACCACGTTGTTCTTACGACCTTCGATCGCCAGCGTGCTGCCGAAGCCGACCAAACCCAGCTTCGCCATCGCGTAGTTGGCCTGACCGAAGTTGCCATAGATGCCCGCCGCGCTCGCGGTGAAGATGATCCGCCCGAACTTCTGCTCGCGCATGATCGGCCACGCGGCCTGGGTGGTCTTGTACGCGCCGCGCACATGCACCCGATAGACCAGATCCCAGTCGGCATCGGTCATCTTCGCGAAGCTGACGTCCCGCAGGATGCCCGCGTTGTTCACCAGCACATCGATGCGTCCGAACGCGTCCATCGCGGTCTTGATGACCGCCTCGCCGTCCTCGACCGAGTCGTAGTTGGCGACGGCCTCACCGCCTGCGGCCTTGATCTCGTCGACGACCTTGTCCGCGGCCCCGCTCCCCTTGCCCTCACCGGTGTGCCCCCCACCGAGATCGTTGACCACCACCTTTGCGCCCCGCGAAGCGAACGCGAGCGCATGCGAGCGACCCAGGCCGTTGCCCGCGCCCGTGACCACAACGACCTTACCGTCGAACCGCAGTTCCTTGCCCATGAACGCCTCGCTCTAGCTGCTGGAGAGATCTTGCTGGAAGGGGTCAACCCACCCGCCGGCTCAACCGCGATCCCTCATCAGGATCCCGAGCCTTTCGCGGGGAGATATTTCGTGCGCGAAAGATTCGGGCAGCCGACAGTCGAAGTCAAGCAGCACCTCGGGGCTACTCGTCGGCCTCGGTCTGCTCGCGACGGCTCGATCCCCTTCCTCGCACTTCCGCGATCTGCTCGTCGAGCTGACTGACGCGGGCGTCGCGTCGAGTGGCTCGAGCGCTTCACCACATAGACGACGCGGCGACGGGTCCCACAGCACAGTCGGCTTCGAGAGCTGACCCGCGTACAGTCGCCCGGTGGCCGGATACCGCGACGACAACGCTGCGCTCCAAGCCAAGGTCGCGGAGCTGGAGGGCGAGCTCGCCGCGTCGAAGTCCCACGTGGACCGGCTCAAGGGGCTGACGCGCGCGCCGAAGAAGAACGACTCGCTCGTAGGCGCGCCGGTGCATCACCTCGACACCC